>Ga0137419_10001164_pt1 | contig 10979 bp, 16 predicted proteins | sample CZODoug3_1_2_16f_FD_108279 | JGI IMG/M metagenome (GOLD analysis project Ga0137419, IMG submission 108279) | Vadose zone soil fungal communities from Angelo Coast Range Reserve, California, USA - CZODoug3_1_2_16fungal (Illumina Assembly) | ecosystem: Environmental > Terrestrial > Soil > Vadose... | reverse complement strand
CGGCAATAATTCTTCGCAGGTCATGTCACCTAGATCGTCTGAAGTATGCTTGCCGCCTCGGGAAGACGGCTCGTGCGGCGCCTTTTTTGTTCGTACATGGCTTGATCGGCGCGCACCATCCATTCACCGATTGAGGCATTGCTACCCGCGTTGATTCGAACCGCGCCAAGACTGAACTGTAGAGCATAGCGGGTTTCACCAGCGCTAACACATTTCAGATCCTCGCTAAGGCGCGCTCGAATTGCGGCTTCGCCGTTGTTCGAAGCCTCGATTGCCAATACTGCAAATTCGTCGCCCCCTAACCGGGCTATGACGTCGGAATCGCGGAAAGTAATCTTCAGCGCCTTGGCCGCGCGCTGCAATGCCTGATCGCCTGCGCCATGGCCAAAACAATCGTTAATCTTCTTCATGCCATCAAGATCCAGAAAAAACAGCAGCATTCCCCGCCCAGTGCGGTGGCTGAGCTTCAATTGCCGTTCCGCGATTGCCATAAAACCGCGGCGGTTGCATAAGCCGGTCAATTCGTCGGTGAGCGCAAGGTTGCCGAGCTCTGCCAAGAGCATGTATTGCTTGGCGGCGCACTCGACGGCGCGCGTCAGCAGGTTTTTCATCCTTCCCGCCTGCCCATGGTCGAGTAGCGGGTCCTCCCGCACCGCGCGTACCTCTTGCAGTAGGCTGGCGAGCTGCCGATTGGCGTCGGAAAGCAACGTCTGGAACGCGGTTTCGCTGGCGATCTTATCCCCGTGCTCAAATAGACGCAGGACGTCCCGTCGCAATTGATCGACGTCGTCGGTCATTCGCAACAGCGCCGCGTCAAATGGATAGCTTCTCATTTTGCCGCGTTCGCTCTGCTTGCCAGAGTCTCCTCGAACTTTCTCAGGTCCCACCATTATCGCGTGTCGTCCTTGCTCTTTGATCACTCTTTCGTTTGCAGCCCCGGACTTCTGACCGGCCAGCCGCTTGCCCAGCCGCTTCCGTCGGTACGCCCGGGTAGCTTTCCTGATGTCCCTTCCGGTATTCAGCGGCCCGCCTCCAGCAGTTCCGCCACAGGCTTGCAAGTGCACCGCAATTCCTCGTAGGTCAAGTAGACCTGTTCTTCTCTGCTGCCACCCTCCGGGGATCCCAAACTCATGTCGCACGAAATTCGACGCAGTTCGCCTTCTGGAATGCCGCTCAGGTAATCGGCTCTGGCCTGGGTCAAAAATTTCCAGACTTCGTAGTTCAAGTCGTTCACGGCCTCCACCTCCTCCGCGCCATTGCCTTTGCGTTTTTCTCGGCCAGCGGATTCACTGTCTCGTGAATCCTTCGCCTACGCGGTCACTTTTCCCACCGCTCTTTCAAATCAGAGGTTGGTCCGCCTCCGTGTCCGAGCAGTTCTGTTCTCGGGGTAAGTAGGTAGGAACCCAGAGCACAGAGGCGGCCCTCTGTCGTATCACCACAATAGCCGATCCCTTGATCGGGACAATCCGGTCACTTACCCATTTCCAGTTAGGGGAATCGCCCTACAAGCCCCGGAGGACGCTGGAGTCTTCCCCTTGCGTGCGACTGGTGTTGTCGCAGCCCGTCTTTTTGAGAATGCCTTTTTCACAGGTTTTTTCTTCGTGCTGATTCCGATCTCATCCCAAAGTCCGCAATCCAGCGTTCGATGCTGCCGTCAGACGGACCCTCCTTGCGCCAGTCCATCGTTTCTGAGGATTTTATTCCCACCGCAAAATCTCTCCGACCGCGTTCGAACCGCCACATATTTCTCACCGATCGCGCCCGAAGATACCCGTGGACTAGCTAACCATCCTGGATTCAAACACTTAGCGGACGCCCCGAATCTTTCACAAGAAACTTCATGCACCGTCCGATTTTCGAATCCTTGGTTCGACGTATTGGCCGAACCCAGTAATGACGAAGAATTGGCAATGAACTGCCAAAGCAGAAATAACCATGAAATTCATGTTGATGGTAAAAGCCAGCAAGGACTCCGAAGCCGGTGTGATCATGCTTAGTGAAGAGTTGCTTCCCGCTATGGGCAAGTACAACGAGACCCAGGTAGCGCTCAAAGTCATTCTTAATCCAGCTCGGCTAGTCTGGCCTGGACCAAATCCTTCAGCAATTTTCTATCAATCTTCCAGTCGACAGGAATCTGAAAGCAATTCTTAAACACCACAAACTTCCCCAGCCTCTCCTTAAAGTCTGCAATTATTCGAGGACTCCACGGTGAAAATGTCAGATGGTTTTTGTAGGCACAAACGCCAACTACATATTTCCCGTTCCGGTGGATGGTCGGTACGTTCCAGGAAATCTTGGACTCTAGTTCTGGAAATTGCGTAAGAATCAAATCAATTACAGATCTGAGGGTACTTTTTTTCGTCTGGTCCAGTGAGGATAAATATTCCGCAACCGATTCGAATCTTGGTCGCTTCCGCAAGCGTGATTGACGCATTGTCTTGTGATCACTTCTTCCTTTTATGTATTTTCCCTCGGACACCCGCAGCCGCTTTACCCTTCAATTTGATCTGATTGTATTCAATGGCGGCACGGACGAGATCTTTTAGAGCGCGCTCATTGATCTTATCGCCTTCGAACAAATCGATCGCCCGCCACTGGTTGCCTCCGAGGCCCGCGTTGAAGAGCTTGTCCGGATCTGCAAGGCTAGCCCCGTGGGCAAACGTCAGCTTCACCTTGTCTTTGTGGGCGTTGCCGACCGCTATCATTCCGTCGCGTGACCAGACTGGGCTTCCCATCCACTTCCATTCCTCGATGATCTCCCGGTCGGCCGCAAGGATGATCTTGCGGACGCTGGCCAATGTTTTGCCTCGCCAGTCCTTGAGTTTTGCGATCAGTTCGTCAATACGTTCCGATGGATTCATTGGGTCTGTATACCTCCAATTCTTGCACCGCGCCCTCAACGTAGGCTATCTTTGGGTCCGCGCCGGCTTCGCCATGTTGAAAAGCTCTGCTCCCTCTTTTATCGTCGACGACTTGACCGCGACACTTGCGTTCTATCAAGCCAAGCTGGGGTTCGACGTTCTTCATAAGGGTGGTGGTGACGGAGACCGAGACGACTTTTGGGCCATCCTGGTACGCGACCAAGCCATGCTCTTCTTCAAGGCCATCACACCCGAAATCCATCCGCAGCCGAATTCTTCCCGTCACGAATGGGCTCGCTGGGACGCCTACATCGGCACGGATGATCCCGACTCACTGTACACGGAGTTTGTAGGCCGGGACGTACCTATCCATCGAGAACTAGCCAATACCGGCGATGGACTCCGAGCCTTCGAGATCACCGACAACAGCGGATACGTGCTGTGTTTCGGGCGCCCCGTTGATAAGTAACTCCAGCGTCGTAACGTCATCACTTCAGTGCTCGGTTTAACCTGTAATGTTGCCGTGTCATCGGCCGAATCGAAGATCCTAGCTCGCGTACGAACCTGTGCCAACCGCCGATCTTTTCGAAACAAGTCGTCGAACCACATGGCCCTTCCACATCCAAAGCCCCGAAAGGAGCAGAACCGGAAGAATGACGTACCGAACACTGAAGGCATAGTTTGGAGTGTCCGAAGGTGAATCATAAATGTAACCGAGTATCGGAATCCCAAAGATAATGTGAATCCAGCGAAAAATCGACCGTTTGGTGGCTTCTTTCATGATTTCCTCCATTCACAATTTTTGCGCCGCCTGAGGCGGCCACTCGGGTGCTTCAATACCAAACTGCTTGGCGTACTCCGCGTGCAGCCGCTGCCAGCCGCCGAATTTCATCGCCTCGGGGCCTACCAGGCGGCCAATCGGAGTTCCGCTGAGAAGATGATCCAGAACATCGAAGCAAATGTGCCACCCGGCAGCACCCATGGCGATGAAACGGTGACCGATGTTTGTCCACAGCGTCAGCCGCGTGCCGCCGCCCAAGTCTTCGAGTTCCCACCGCATATCGAAGCCGCCCCAGTTGTACTCAAGCTTGTTCGGAGCGTCGGCTCGCATCACTCTTGTTTCGGTGACGCGCGGCGCGGGCGCTCCCACTGTGGTCAGCTTAACTGTGCTTCCCGCTGTACCCAGGCTCGCATCGGCTTCAAAGGGCGCCCACTCGCGCAGATGCGCTGGGTCGGTCAGTGCCTGCCAGACTTTCTCCGGCGCATGGCGCAGGTCTCTGACCAGAACGAGCGTCCATTTCTCTCCGTCCTTTTGTATCTGCGCCCCGTTGGCCGGGCCCGGTGTGTACTGCGCGCGATCGGTCATCTATCTCCTCCCGCCAGTTATCCGCCTTACCATTTCGCTAACTGAGTAATCTGAATCGAATTGCCGCAAGTGTCGTTCAACCTAGCAATCGTCGAGCCGTGCGTGGCGGTCGGCGGCATCGTGAATTCGCCCCCACTCGCCTTGATCCGCTCGTAGTCGCCTTTGACGTCGTCAGTGAAGAAGTTGGCCGCGGGCTGACCCTGCTGAAAGATCGCCTGCTGATACGCTTTCGCTGCGGGATTGTCGTTCAGCGCCAATTGGAGTTCAGTCCCGTTCGGCTCCTCAGTTGAGCCCACCGTCAGCCAGCGATATGGACCATTGCTGAAATCGGCCTTCTTAACAAAACCCAGTACTTCCGTATAGAAGCGCAGGGCCTTGCTCTGGTCGTCCACGTATACGCTGGCCAGTTTGATTTTCATTTTCTTCTCCCTTTTTCATTTGTTGTGTGTGTCACGTTCGCGGTTTGTGCCACGGCGTTTTTTCCTGGTCTTCGTTTCCACTGCTTTTGACCTGCTTTTTGTTACTGCGGATTGTTCGATATGGTCGAAGTGCTTGTCGAGATGCCGTTCCAGAGCGTCCACGTGCGCCGACCACAGCCGCCGGAACGGAGCCAGCCAGGCATCCACCTCCTGCAGTGATTCAGCTTTCACCCTGTATAGCCGGCGCTGTGCGTCCACGGTGGACTCCACGAATCCGCCCTCGCGCAGCACTCGAAGGTGCTTGGACACCGTCGGCTGCGTCATACCGAGTTGCCGCTCGATCTCTCCCACCGACTGTTGCGAAGACACCAGCAAGCTCAGTATCGCCCGGCGGTTAGGTTCAGCAATGATTGCGAACGCGGTTTCCATGTTTTAAATATGCCCCGCAGGGCATATACGTGTCAAGGTATATTTAGGCCGCGTCCCAGGCAACCGTGCGCCGCTATCCACGGTGTCCGGTTACACGCAGGTTGGCGGTTGAGTCTGGCGGTTGTAGGCGTCGGCCAGTTGTAGGGACCGCCTTCGGCCTGCCCCGGCCATGTCGGGGAGGCGGTCCGCAAAGTAAACATTCATCGTCGTTAAGGATCAGGTCGAACGAACCAAAGGGAAACGTCAGCTTTTGTTAGGGAAAGTGGCGGGACGACGACTTGTCCTGGTTGCAGAGAAGCAGACTCAAACCCTGCCTGCCGCAAGCATGTTGCAAAGGGAAAGGTCAAAGGGAAAGGCGCAAAGAGAACTTCTTGCGAAAAGAATGGCGGGGACGACGAGACTCGAACTCGCGACCTCTGCCGTGACAGGGCAGCGTTCTAACCAACTGAACTACGTCCCCACTTGGACCGCCTGATTTCCCACACGAATAGTGGGCTCCGGGCAGCGCGATTCATCCTTCTGTCACAAAAGCGGTAAATCTTTTCGAAGTATGAACCAAAACAGTATAACGTGCCGGCCGGGCTCAAGCAACTTACGCCGCATAACTTGCAAAACGTTGTTTTGCTAGAAATGGTTTTGTTGGGAATCCCGCAATTTCAAGCGCAGTCTGGAATTCTCGTGATACCTACTGACTGGAAAATGGTGGGCAGTGCAGGACTTGAACCTGCGACCCCCTGCTTGTAAGGCAGGTGCTCTAACCAGCTGAGCTAACCGCCCATCCGTGAAAATCACGCGATATAAAAAGGCTACAGGAAGCCAGCAGCGCCGTCAACGCAACTGCGCGCCGCAAATTTCCAGACGTTCTCGCAGGTTACCCAGCGGTTGCCCTTATTGAATCGAGGTTGTCGCAGTCAGTTTTTTCCAAAAAAAAAGAGCCGGCGACGAAGTCGCCGGCCCCGGAAAGAGTCTTGTGATTGTTACTTCTTGCGCCGCAGGAACGGCACGCCCAACAGGCCCAGACCCAGAAGAGTCATGCTGGCCGGCTCAGGAACATTGGTCCCGGTGGTCAAGCCAGTAACCGTAAACGGTGTATAGCCAGCATCGCCGCCCGTTCCAACGCCATAGCCGTCGATGAAGGTGCCCACGCCGAATGTGCCAGTGATTGCGACCGAACCCTTGGGAGCCAGATTCACTCCGCTAAGAGTCACTCTATATATATCAAACGAAGTTGCCGTAATTCCGTTAATCGAGGATTCGAATCCCGAAAAATTCGCAAAATTATTCGAGTTCGTGCCGCCCAAAATGCCGACACACGTATAGACATCGTTGCAGCCAGTGTTGGTTAACGTGCCGGCCAACGAGGCCGATCCGAATGTTCCCGCACTTGACGACAGACCAGAGGGCGCACCGAATCCGGTCGGCACACTGAACAAGAAGACGATGTCTGTCATCGTCGTTGCCCCGTTGCTCGTTTCCGAAAGCGTAAACCCGGTGGTGCCTACCTGCGTGGGATCCAATCCTGTTCCGTTCACAGCCAGCTGGTCGGCAGAGGCAATCCCCGCACAACTCAAAATCACTGCCAAGGCCGTCACAAACATCAGCTTTTTCATAACGCTCCGTTCCTTTGAAATCTACTCCGTACAGTCTTTGACATGCCTATACTGTGCAATCGTCTTGCCAAAGTATCCGTCCTGTCCCTGCTTTCTGTCGTTGTATCTATATGAAAATACATCAGTTATTTGACCTGTACTTGCGGCCACCTGTTCCTTAGGACAGGTGATGCAAGAGAATGCCATTTTCCCGTCTATTTTGTCGCTATTGTGCTCAACTTGGCCGAATTCGTAGCACTTGCCCGAGCCCATCTGGACATTCTTTTGGCGGTCCTTTATGGCGCCAATATCCGGTGCTGGCCTAAATAATAGGCCACTACCCAATATCCGCGTTTCTTGATGTTTTGCTCTACTCCCGGTAAACTTCCAGCACGTACAAATTGGAATTATTCTCAGCTGAAATAAACGGAGCGGGATGCTGATTAACAAGGATTTCGTGGGGCACATGGCCGCGGAAGTGGTCAAGAAGCTGGCCGAAGCGGAGCAGGTGGAGATCAAGCACGTCGCGGAAGTAACGCTTAAAGTTCGCCAGGCGATGATGGACGAAATCACTGTCGAGGATCGCATCAGCGAAGAAGCGCGGCAGATACTTACCCAGCATCAGGAAACCATGCGCAGCACCGGAGTTTCCTATCAGGAGATGTTCAAGAAGGTGAAGTCGCAACTGGCGCGTGACCGCAAGCTGGTCTTGCGCTAGCGACTATGCGCTGGGCGTGATTGAAATACTGGGTGGAATCCAAGGGAGAAAGAACAGCGGATGAGGATCAGCCGGGAAAAGATTGTGAAGTTGTCGCATAAGATTATGGACGTGCTGGTGGCCAGCGACGACGTGGAGTTTATTGAGGACCGCGACACCATCCGCCAGAAGATTGTTACGCTGCTGACCGATTCGCTGCGCGAAGAGGAGAAGGCGGAAGTGGAAGTGCGCAAGAAGATTAGTTCGCAGAAGAAAGAGATTATGGAGGGCAGCGAAGAGTGGGACCTGCTGTACCGGAAATATTACACCGAAGAGTTGCGGCGAATGGGAGTGCAGGCCCTGCCGGACGAACATCAGCACCAGCATCGGAGATAGTAGAGGCGAAGTTCAAAGCCGAAAGTTAAGAGTTCAAAAAAACAATCTGAAATTAAAAACGGCGGCCGAGATGGCCGCCGTTTTTGTTTTTACAATTTGTTTTCGTGAGTCAAAAAAATTGGAAAAACCGCCGGGCTGAAGCCCGGCACTACATTAGAAAAATTCAAAATCAGGGATTATCGGTGCGGCGCTTCAGAGTTGGGCGATCGTCGTCGGTGCTGGGATCAGTCTGAGCGGAGTCGGTTTTCTTTTTGTCTTGCTGTTCGGTACGGCTGCGCAAAGTTGGCTTGTTGGGGCCATTATCGATGGCTTTACGGGAGAACATAATATTGCGCAGGCGCGATTTAACGGAATCGAATTCGGAAGAGGTGACGATATATTCCTGGCGCGCGGGAAGAATTCTGGCGATCTCTTTCTGGGTGTTTTCGATGCGATCCTGAGTTGGCGGGTGAGTGGAAAACGCTTTGCCGATGGTGCCGGGGCGGCGCTTTTCGTCAGCCTGGATGCGCTCAAAAAAGGTTACGTAAGAGTTGGGATCGTAGCCCGCCTTGTACATATATTGCAGGCCGAGGAAGTCGGCCTCGCGTTCAGCGTCGCGGGAAAACTTCAAAAAGGTCATGGGAATCAGGAAGTTCATGCCCTGGTAGATGCCGTAGCCGGCCCAGCCGTAGGGAAGCATGATCATGGCGGGAATGGAAGCGAGCTGGATGATGTCGCCCTTGGTGGCTTGCTTGGTGCCGTGACGAGCGGCGACGTGCGCGATTTCGTGGGCCATGACGCCGGCGAGTTCCGACTCTTCATTGGCGCGGAGAATCAAGCCGCTATTGACGTAGAAGAAGCCGCCGGGAAGCGCGAAGGCGTTGACTTCATCGGAGTCGATGACCTTGATGGTGAAGGGAACTTTTGCGTCGGAGTTGCGCACCAGGTTTTGGCCAACGCGATTAACGTATTCAGTGACCACGGGATCGTCGATCAGCTTGGCGGATTTTTCAACTTCCTGGGCCAGGCTTTTGCCGAGGCCGATCTCTTTTTCCAGCGAGTAGAAATTCACGCCTTTGCCGACGCCGCGGTTGCCGACGGCTTCAACGTCTTCCTTGGAATTCTTGGGGGTGACGGTGTCTGGAGAAGCGATGGGAGCTTGCTGGCCGGGCTGAGGCTTGGTCTTGTCGGGAGGCGGGGGGGCGGGCTGCTGCGCGGCCGGAGCGTTGATGTTTGGCTGCTGCGCGGACGAGTCTTGGCCGGAAGGATCTTGAGATTGTGCGAGCGCGGCTCCGGAGAAGAGCAGAGAGGTAAGGATAGCGCCTAGCAGCTTAGAAGTGGGTTGCATGTGGTTTTGCCTCCCCCGGGTCGCAGGGTTTGTACTTGCAAACCCTGACTTGGTAGATGTCCGGAGTATACGCCAATAAGATGTAGGGATGGGGGATAAGGTTTCTTTGGGAGCAGCGCCGGTCCATCTCATTTGCAGGCTCCAAGTAGAGCCCGCACCCGTTCGAGCGCACACCCGAGACCAGAAGACGGAAGAATCGGCGACTGGAGACGAGCATCGGAAGGAGATTTGTCGCGCGGAGACCTGCCTGCGGAAGGCAGGCGCAGAGACGCCGAGCGGAGAGAAATCGATTGTCGCTCGGGATTGGGGCTTGCGGAACGTCTGTTTCTGCAGGCTCCAAGTAGAGCCCGCACCCGAGGGGGGTACCCCCGGGTATATTTTGGAAGAGTGTGCAAACAAAGGAGTTATTTTGGCAAAAGTGACAGAAAGTGCGTAACTCATTGAAATCAAAGGGGAGATTTTGTAACTCCTCGTACAGAAAGAGTGAAAGAGCGGCGAAGAGTGGAAGATCGGAGGAAGAGTGTGGTCTTTTTCTTTGGACTCTTCGACAAATGTGCGCTGGAAGCGGAGGGCTTGGGCAGGGCGGCACTGGGATGATGGGCGGTCGGGTGGGAGTTTTTGGGAATGAGGAATGCGTTTGGGGACGCGAGTTCACGGCAAAGTATAGCGTCGGCTTTAGTAAATGTCAATAGTACTAATACTACAATGCGGCAAGGCGGGTCGGGAAAATACTCTATTTGCGCTTTAGGGTGATACGCGTCTGCTTTGTCGTCTTAATTATGTGCTGCTCGATGGTCTCGATCTGAATGACGTGAACGTCGCCCTTGATATTCATAACTACGCGATGCGGGTGCTTGGTTTTTCTTTTCGGGACAACATAGTGCTCCCAAACCCAGCGGGACACGGCCTTACCGGCGAAGGCTGCGCCCGCGCTTAGGGCGACCGTCGCGACCCTAACAAGCGTCGGATCAAAGGAAAGTCTTTGCTTCGGTGTTGCGAGCGGCCTCAAATCTGACCTCAGCATATAACCTCACGTTTCTGCCTTGATTTGCATCGTCTCACAGCGGGAAGAATCGAGCGAGAGCAATCGCAGCTTGAGGCCGCTCTGAAACGAAACGCAGCATCCCAGATCAAATGGACCTCGGGATTTTTCTGGGCTTGTGAAGAGCTGTGCAAAAGCAATTAGATCTGACGGTTGGAGGCTCACAGCACACGCTGAATTTCGTACGTTTCGTTCAGTGGAGTACGGATTGGGTACTGATGCCCTTTAAATCCGAGACGAAATAGACGCATATCCGTGACTGTGATTTTTTCCCGCAGCTTTTTCTTCATTTTCAGCCAATGCCGCTGTTGCGACTTGACGTAGTTTGCGACGATTTTGCTTGGGACGATGAAAAACTGAACGGTCTTATTCGGCTTGTTATACAAGACAAAGCAATAACGGAGATTCGAATGCCGAATCTTTTCGTGTTTCTTGCTCATCATCCACTGACCTAGAACTCTCCCGAAGATTGTTGAGTTCGTCCACTCCTTTTCGCTGTCTCGAAACTTGGTTTTGACTTCGAGTTTAAACATTTTGTTGGTTTTTGGATTGGAAACTAAAATGTCGACGCCTTTGGTGTTGCCGAGGGTCATGTTGGCGTCGTAGCCGCGAAGGGCGAGTTCGGAGAGGACTGCGAATTCTCCGGCGAGGGCGAGCAAGTTTTTGTTTGGGCGGGTCACGGTTGGGGCTCCTTTCATGCGTCCGAGAATTTCGGAAGATTCAGCGGATTCTATCACCGACGGACAAGTGCCGGATTTTTCGAGCGGGGGAAGGAAAGGCAAGTCAAAAGAACCGACCGTTTGCATCGCGGGCTGCAAGTACAGCCCGCACCCGAGGTCGGCCACTACAAAGG
>Ga0137419_10001162_pt1 | contig 10989 bp, 12 predicted proteins | sample CZODoug3_1_2_16f_FD_108279 | JGI IMG/M metagenome (GOLD analysis project Ga0137419, IMG submission 108279) | Vadose zone soil fungal communities from Angelo Coast Range Reserve, California, USA - CZODoug3_1_2_16fungal (Illumina Assembly) | ecosystem: Environmental > Terrestrial > Soil > Vadose... | reverse complement strand
CCGTTCGAGGTGCTCTCGAACCTGGTTTGCGAGCCCCAGCTGATACCGGCGTTTCGTCTCTGGGCTGCTGTGCCGCATGGCGCGCTGCACGACCGCATCGGGGGCAACCCAACTCAGTCGTGTGCAGAACACATGACGCAAATGGTAGATCGGAAAATAGGGAACACCCGCTCTTCTCAGTGTGGCCCGCCAAGCCGTCTTGACAGATCCAATGGGCTTGTTCGAGACGCGCGGACTGGGGAACACAAACGGACTTTGCGCCGTTTGCTCTTTCCGCCACTGTCGCAACACATCGCAAGCCAGCCGGGTCAACGGAATGGGTTGAGCGGACTCATCGTTTTTTACGTCACCGCTAAGATGGATTACGAGGCCCTCGAAATCCACCTGGTCCCACCGCAGCGTGAATCCTTCGCTGTAGGTTCTTCCGCCTGTCTGCACAAGCAGAACAATTGCCACGCGAAGATGCGGCGGTGCTGCTTCGAGGATTCGGTGTTCTTCCTCCACGGTCAGCATTCGCTTTGCTGGCCGCTCCCGGCGTTCGTTGAAATGTTCCACACCGGCAGCGGGGCTTTCAGCGAGGTACTTGCGTTGGACCGCAAACTCGAACATACATTGCAGATATTCAAGCTCGCGGTTGACCGTGGCTCCCTTGACGGTCGTCTTCGGGTTGCGCTTCGACGGCTGTTGGCGGCGATAGTCCCTATATTCCTCGACCAGTCGCCGCTGAATCTCCGTCAATTGGCGTCCTCCGAAGTGCTCCCGCAGGTTGTTCATGTACATACGATGGTTTCGTTGGCTCTTGGCGGACAACGTTGAAGTGTGTGACGAAAGAAACTCGCCGCACAATGATGCAAACGTCATCCTTTCGCCCGGCCAGCCGACCTTGAACAATCCCAGCGCGATTTCGCCTTCTCGCTTTTTTAGAATCTTTGTGGCGATTTCCTTGCTGGAAGTCTTGGTTGACTCAAACGAGCGTGCCTTGTCCGACGTATAGCTCATCCACCAAAACCTCGAACCGTTTCTTCTGTAAAGGCCCATTTGGCGCCCCTTCTACTTGCCAGAGGAGTGCGCCGACGCGATTATACGCGCGGAGGTTGAATGACGGCTAGCTGGTAGTGTGTGGGCTTCTTTGAATCTATCGAGCGCGGAGCGGCGATATTCGAGCCGTCCGCCAAGTTTGCGGCGCTCGATTTGGTCGTGGCACGAGTAGTGATAGAGCGTGCTCTTCGAGACGCCCAGAAAGGCAGCAGCTTGGGAGTGGCTTAACCAAGATTCCTCGGGAGCTAGCTGCATGGACGCAGCGGCATTAATTGTGGGCTTAGCTGAAGACAGATCACGACCACTCACTGCGAGTCTCTGCAAGAATCTTAAGATCGCTTCGGCGTCCTGTGGTACAAGGAGCAGGCAAGCGACCAGCTTGGGAGTATCCGCGTTGTTAAGAAGATCGCTTTGGGTACTGCGGCCCTTCTCGGAGTCGCCTGATTCTTTCTCGTCAGTGTTAAACGGAATTGAGGGATGCATAGAGTCTCCAAGCCTCGCGAAAACCTCTCGCGGATCTGACGACCTGTTTCTCAGTGGTCCAATCCGATTTCCTTTGCTTCTGTTTGATGACCTTCAGTTGGTTTTTCGACATTCCTTTGTCGCAGTAGCTCACCTTGAGCCTTCATGACGGTGTGCCGTGCGTAATAAGTCGGATCGGCTTTATCCTCCGAGCGGTAATCGGCAATGCGCTGGATGACCACTTCGGGGTCGTCACCGCGGGCGAGCGAGCGTTTGGCATAGCCCCAATCGCGCTCGGATTGGCTCTTGTGGTCACTGGGCACGGTCCGCTTGCCTTCCTCGTCGTGGCCTAAGTGCCTCGGCGTTTCGGGCGAGTCTTCATGAATCGTGAAATCGCGGAGCGTGTAGACCACATCGCTTTCCTGGCGCGCTTGGACAATGAATTCTTCGGGAAGTTTCCGGTTAGCGAACCCAGGCAGGCGCAGCACGCGCGTCGAATCGGTGGCCGCAAGGTCGCCGTCGAACTGATTTGCGAGACTGTGCAGCAAAGACTCGGCCTCATCCTGACTGAATCCACTCACTTTCCATACGACCTGGTGCTTCCCGGGCGAGGTATTGAGAACGAAGTTCGGCGCTGGGGTATCGACTGAATTTCGAATCGCTTCGAGACTTTCGTCGCCGTTTCTGTCGAGGTCGAGATAGATGTGGCGGATGCCCTTTATATTGTCCTTGGTGCGGCTATAAGCACCGTCCTTGATAGGATTCATTCCTATGAACACGTCGGAACCACCAACATTCTGATTGGCGAGCCAAGTTAGAAAGCCGGGACGCGACACTGTCTCGGCCCTGGCGATTCGTTGAATTGTCTGGCCTGTCGAGCGATTTCGTACGAGGATCGCAGCGTTGTCGTTGGGCCCGAATAGCTCTCGGACGTACTCCGCAGCGTCGAGTGATTTTGGTGTGAAGGCGGGGTCGGTGCTCATGCGTGATCCTGCTTGGCCAAGAACACCGCGCCGTAATCAAATACGTCTCCGTCCGGGTGGTATCCGTTGATTTGGAGGACTTCGGAAATGTATCTGCGTCCAGGACGGCGCTCGACTTGAACGACGACATTGAGCGAATCAGCGATGTTAGTCTTGATGGCCCGATAGGGTAGCTCTACACCGCTTTGCAGAACGCAACTGGTGAAGCGTGCAAGGCCTTGTTGGGCGGAATTCGCATGGATGGTGGACAACGTACCCGAGTGCCCGGTGTTCAGGAGTTGCAGCAAATCGAATGCTTCGCCGCCGCGAATCTCGCCAAGAACGATGCGGTCTGGGCGGTGGCGGAGGGCAGCCTTCAGGAGATCGCGAATTGCCACTGCTGGAAGGCCATTCTGTTCACGACGGGCTTCAAACCGGACGAGGTTTTCCTGTGCCAGTTGAATCTCGGCCGTGTCCTCAATCACAAGAATCCTTTCATCCGGGGGAATGAACTTCCCCAGGATTCCCAAGAGCGTGGTTTTCCCGGTGCCTGTCCCACCACTGATGAGGATGTTTTTGCGTGCGAGCACCCAGTCTTCGAGGCGGTTAGCGAGGGCGCGGTCGAGAGTACCTGCCCTAATCAGATCCTCCATCTCGAAGTGACGCGTGTTGAACTTGCGGATCGTCAACGTCACTCCGCCGAGACTGCACGGCGGGATCATGGCTGCTACGCGGCTGCCGTCAGGCAGCCGCGAGTCGAGAATGGGCTTCGATTCGGAGATGTCGTCGCCGAGTCGGCGAGCAATATTCTTCACGGCCACCATGAGGGACTTTTCGCCGATGGACACGCCCTGGACCTGGTGAAGGAAGCCCTGTTTTTCGATGAACACGCGATCGGGACCATTCACCATGACCTCGCTGATCGAATCATCGAGAATGAGGTGCTCGATCGGCTTGAGAAACGGCAGGATCATCTCGAAACCGTTCATCACAGGGCTCCTTCTGCGAGCTGCTTGAAGTAGGACTGATTCGGGTCGTTGTAGGAAGGCTTCAGGTAGCAGAACATCGGCGGCATAGGGTTGATTCCGTCGTAAGCGATGATGACGGATTGTGCGTTACGCAATTCCATGAAGGTCTTCATGTCGAAGCGGTAGTCGCTTTGCGTGTTGTAACTCTTGGCGGCAATGATGTTGGCCTTGTGGGAAAGCGCCTTGCCGGTGAGCCAACTGACTCTCGTGTCGTGTCCACTTTCCGACAGGCTGTAACTGACTTTGAGCTGGTCTTCGCGTCCACAGAGATCGCTCGCTGTCCTCGCGGAGAAATCATCCGACAAAGAGAGGAAAATCTTGGTGCGGAAGGTTTGCAGAAGCGTGCGCCAGCTTTCGCCGGGCAGCGCGGATCGTAGCGAGCTGACGCTCTGCGTAGCAATGATGGGAACACACTTGGGCTGGCGCGATAGGCTGAAGAATTTCTCATCGCCAGTCGGGTCGCTTTCCCCAACGGTTGCGAAATGTTGGTACTCATCGCAAAGGAAAAGAACCTGCCGAAAATACTGCTCCGGGTGTGATTCGATCTGAGGAACACGATTGAGGACAGCCCGCTCAAAATCGAGCTTCATCATCACCCCGAGAGCCTTCGCGAGGCCGGCGTTCATTCCGATTGGAAAATTCAAAGCGCACACGGCGCCTGATTCAATCAGCCAGCTAAACGACGGCAGGGGCTTTCCAAGCTGGTTGTTGGCATTCTTTTGGGGGTCGTAGCACTCCTTACTCGGGCAGAAAACTTTTTTCACTTTCGGGTTGTCATCGAAGAGCGAGAGGAAGACGGAAACTCCCTCGACAATGGAAGTCCTGAGCTTCGGTTCGATCCGCCGCCAGTCATCGTTGAACCAACGCTTCACGGCCTCCAATTGCGCAAGCTTTTCGGGATTGGCTTGGGCCGGGTCAAGGACTGTACGAGCCTCGGATTGAATACCTCTCTTCCTTAATAAGTCCCGCAGCTCGGGAGTGGCAGGCGCGAGATAGCGGTCTTCCTTCTCGTCGTGCACGAAGCCGAGGCCTGCGAGGTCGGCGGTGCGGTCGCCATACACCTTCGGCGTGACGGCCACGTAATGGCGTCCGAGAATGATCTCCTCGGCTTCCTGAATACGTTCTTCGAGGAGCGGCGGAGAGATGGCGCACTCGTAGACATTGAAGAGCGTGACGTAGTCGTAGGCGACCTTATGAAGAAGGATGATGAACTTGACGAGGTTGGTGTACGCCTGCTGCCAGAAGGGTTCCTTACCACGGCCAAAGAGATTGTTCAGGAGCGAGGCGATATTGTACGCAAGGGCGTAAGCGTCAAGGTCATTGTGGAGAGGGTTGTAGCGATATTCGGAATCGAGACTAATTTCGATGTAATCCTCGGCCCGCTCGTGACGGCCAAGGATGTCTTTTACCTTGCGGCAAAAGTCTCCTTTTACTTCAAGGACCAGCCCGCCGATGCGCTTGTCTTTGTCTTCGGCTTTGTAAGCCAGAATCTGCTCGGCGAACGGAAGCATGCAGCAGGAAGTTTTGCCACTGCCCACGGCGCCTAAGATGGCGATTCCGGTGAACAAACCGCGCTCGGGAATCGTGAGCCAATAGGGAGCCTTGGCAGGGACCGGCTTGCGCGGATTATGCACTTCGCCCACGACAAGAAAGAGATCGTCTCTCTTGCGCGGATCGGGATAACAAGGGAGGCGTCCAGGCGAGATGTGCCGACGAGCTTTCAGAGTGAAGATGTAGAGGCCCGAAAGGACTGTCGAGCACACAAAGTAGGGGGTGGTGAACAGGAGCGCGTAATAGAGGTATTTGAAGCTCAAGAATGCTTGCGGAGCGCGCAAGGCGATTACACGCAGGAAGATTTGCTGATCTGGGAAAGGGTGCGTGTAAAAGAGGAACGCTCCCGCGGCCATGGCGAGTATGGCCGAGATGAAAACGCGCGATTCGAGTGTTCTTTGCATCAGGCCCTCGCTCGTGCTTCGGTGGGTTGGCCCTTGTCGGGGCCGGGCTGTGCGGTCCGGCGCTCCCCCCGCCACTTGCGATAGTCCTGGTCCCGCCAGAGCACTTTCTTCAGGACGGCATTGATGACGTGGTCGGCGTTGCTCTCGATGAAGCGGGCATAATCTTCGAGCAGCTCGTTCACTGGCTCTTCGAGTTTGACTTCCCGAGTCATGGTCCCTGGGGCTTTCTTAACGATTGACATGTAGTTCCTCCTTCGATGATGTGTGTTTCATACGAACTCCCTGTCACCGTGGAAAAAACGGCCGGCACGATTTACCGTGCCGGAGGGCGGGAGCGACCCCAAGAACTTTTTGGGCGGCTGGAAGCCCAAAAAGTGGGGTCGCTCCCGCCCGTTTTGGTTTTTTTTCCACGGTGACTTTTGGTTGCGCTGCCTTCTCATCCGACACTCCTGAAAGAAATTGATCGGGCCCCAGGGTGAAGAAACAGGTGAAGACAAAGGTGCAGTGTGTAGTCCTTACCTTCTGCACCTTTTTTCCTCAGGTTCCTGCTCGGGAACCGCAAACCTGCACAGCACTGCGGTCGCGAAGTACACGGCCGAGTGACGTTCGCTGCCACGAAAGTCTTGGCGAATATCTGATTCGGGCACTCGTCCGAATTTCCATCCGCGATAGAGATGTTCGAAGCGTGGGCCAGCGAATCTGCTTTTGGCCTGATTGCGGAAAATCAGGTCAGCCTCGGTGAGAGACGTGTACCGGCTGAGGTCCCACGTCTTGCGGATTTGGAAGTAGCGCAACAGGTCCGCCGAAACGTCGGATCCGAGCGGAATGGTCACCAGAGAATCGAAAAGCTCTTTGGCCTTTTCAAAGTGGGAATCGACTCTCGCCAGATAAAGAAAGCGGAATGCAGAAAGTTGCCGAAAGAGCGGCAGGTAGACTTCGAGATGGTGTACGAAATCTCTGAGGTTTGCCTCTGCCCCATGGAGGTAGGTGAACGTCACCACAGGCGAAGAAGCGTCACCAGCAACAAACATTGGAAACTTATCGACGAAGTAGCGGATGGTGGGCTCCGAAGTTCTACGTCCGTGATAGATCTTCGAAGGCAGGAACTGGTTCGGGACCTTCAATTGATTGCAGAAAAAGCTGACTTTTTCGGACTCGGTTTCAAGGTACTGATGCCCCTGATTCAGGAGAACAAAATCGAGCATTCCGATGCGCCGCTGGATGTGCTCGATTTCGTGTTCGCGGCGGTTGCGAATGTTCTCGCGGTCGATCTGGCGGTAGAGACGGCGGGAGAACAGGTGATAGACCGTTCCGCTCTTCGGAAAGCACTCGGTCCGGGCGTGGCGCTTGGTCTGAAGTTTGTTCCAGAACAGCGTCGTGCGCTTTCCCCAATGGGCGTCAGTGAACGCGAGGAATTGACGCGCCACGAAGTAACCGGAATGCGTCGCCACGATGTAGAGAAACCGGGCCTCCGTTTCGGTGTACCCGAGAGCTTTCAGGGCAGTGAGATGGGCAGGTGCAATGTTCATAGCGTAAGGATTCCAGCGGTGATTTCACGTTCGTCGAGAACGCGCCGTAAACGCGATGCGTCTTCCGAACGCCCATAGAGCGAGAAGCCCGCGGAGGCTTTTTCCGCAATAGCCCGGGGTCTGTAGTCACGCGTCGCCAGTTCCAAGTCGACGTGACGCAATTCGAGTTCGGGAGTTTCATACTCGATGCGCAAATCGGGCACGGGAATCTTTCCATTCACAACCTGGAGGTGATGCTTTTCGGCAATTTGGTTCTTGCGGTCGGGATCGTCTTTTTCTTGTCCCAGCAGGGCTAGATCGCGATTCAGATTCCGTTTCATTTCATAGTCGAGAAGCACGCGGACCGGCCTGCCACCGCCGCGCTCGATGCGGGCAGCCTCTTTCTGATAAACCCGGTAGAGATCGGCGTCGTGTTTGACTTCGCGGGGTTTCACCAAGCCGTGGTAGATCGGCTGATCGTCGGGCACTTGGTTCGTCTTCTTGAGAAGGCGGTGCCCAGCTTTGGTGAGTGTCACAACTCGGAGAGTCTTTTTCTGCGAAATCTCAAGGGTCTTGTCTCTGAGCAGAGACTGCCGTGCTAGGGCGCGAATGTCCTTTTCCATTCGTTGGCGATCTCCGCCGTAGGCGTACTTCGCGAGGTCCGACACCGCGATCACGCGGAACTTGCCGATTTCCTTGAGGGAGTACATCTCGGAATCGCGAAGGAGATAGGCGCGGTCCCGGACGTAGTGGGCGCGGGAAGAGTCACTGCGCTCGTCGCGGGTCGAATGCTGCGCCCGTGCCACAGTGCCATTACCACGGCCAGGGGCTTCCGGCGCCGGATTCCTACTCTCTCGCGTGCCAGGAGGTGCTGGTCTGCGCGGGCGAACGGAAGCGCGCGTTGACGTGTCGCGCACGTCGCCGGCGTTTTGCGGATCGTAGGTAAAGGCGTCGCGCGACACTAGTTGAAATCCTCCTCGTTCATGGGAACGGGCATGTCCGCGTGGCTGACGTTAAACTGCTTGTCGAGGTGCGAGAGTTTGCGCCCGGTATTCTTGAGGAAGAAGCGGCGGCTGATGGCGAGCGCAGCGCCGAACAGGTTCACAAAGAGGATGCCAACGAAAATGAGAATCTTATCGCCGTAGGCGTGGTACAGGACCGCTTTGTAGCGGGCCATGAACTTCAACTGGTCGAGCAGCCAAAAGCCGTAGCCCAGCATAATGACGATGGTGAATAGCAATGCGTTGGCGATCATCGTGAAGTCCTCGGTTTCCGAGTTGGTTGTCCAACAAACATCTGGCGCTTCTGGGAGCGGGCGGAAAGCGCATAGCAACGGAGGCTCTCCTGAGGCGCGCCGGTTGTTCGAAAGGCAGAGAACGATGGCTTGGGACGCGGCCTGTGAGAGGAGGAGATTCGCGGGATAAAGGAAGAGGTGGCGCGACGAGGTTGGGCCGATGTTGCGCTGCGTCCGCCCGCGACCTCTTCGGTTTGCGCGTGGATCGGGATTCTCATTTGAACGCCTGGTCTTCGCGGAAGTAGGTAATGCTCAATCCGAGTGGATTGATCGGAATCAATTCGTTGGGCACTTGGGACTTGAAAAGGAAGAGAAAGTTCGCAGTGTAGAGATCGCGCTTCAGCTCGCTATGGTCGGCGGGCGAATAGTAGACCAAATAGAAGTCCACCCGCGCACGGAAGGGCGGGGTTTGCATCTCTTCAAGCGCAACTTTTTTTACATCGACATCGATCTCGGGCGCAGCCATGTTCGTGATGAATTTCTTGATGATGTCGTCCTTGCGGTAGGCGTCGAGGATTCCGTTGCCAAGCTTGCCGTCGAGGAAGTAGAGGGACTTCGAGAAGTCATCCTGGATGGTGTAGCGGTTGCGACGGTAGTAAAGGTTGCAAAACTGCGAGAGAAAATACTTCGATTCCGCATCCTGGGGCTTGTATTCAAGATTGTGGTAGTTGATGGCCTCGGCGCGGCCCAAGTCGTCGATACGGATCACCAGTGGGCGGAAATTTTGGAAGGTGCGAATAGTCCTGAGGTCGATTAGCGCCAGTGCCACGCAAACAACGGAAAGCAGGGCCAGAGCAATCTTGAGATACGTGTTGGTCACCATAGGATCCCCGTACTGTTCGAGGTAGAGGCGCTTGGCATCGTAAAAACTCTCATCGTTGTTCATTGGACGACCCTTTCGACGATCCCAACGGAAGATCCACCCGCAGTGCCGCTGAAAATGTGATTGGTAAGCGCGGGCACCTTAAGCAGTGCGTAGATGGAGGCGAGAAACGTAATGAAAAGTACGGGAAACCAGGCGATGAGCTGCACCGTTGAGAGTGCCCCTGCGGGGGGAAGCTGGAGAATCCCGAGAATGAGATTCCCGATGACGAAAACTACAGCCGCTGCGATGACCTGGTAGAAGGCGTATTGGATAAAGCAGCGAAACCATCCCCAGAAGAGCCACTCCATTTTCGGAACGATGAAAAACGGGATAAAAACCGGCCCCACCAGAACGCAAACCGCAGTGGCAATAAACCCATAGGCGATAACCACAATCGCTATAGCCTGGGCTGCGGCAAGCAAGATGGTCACGATGACGTAGATGAATGTTCCGAGAATATCTCCCCACGTGGGGGAGTCCATGCGGGATTCAAAGTCCGCAACATGCGTGATAAGCGATTGGAGCTGCGCCTGATCGATCTGCCCCGACAGAAACTGCGCTTCATTGGTGATCAGGTTATGGAAGCTGACTCCGATGCCGGGAATGGGCGCGCTGTAGTAATTGACCATCGCAAAGCCAAAGCTGATGGTCAGCAGCAGGCTTGCGAAATTGTCGAACTGGAACGTGTACTTGCCGCTGGCGGCAGAGAGAGCGGATTTCACTCCATACCAAACGACGAGAATCGTGGCGAAGGAACGGAAGAGATTCTGGCCCATAGCGTCGAAGAAGCCGAGGTTCTGGGTGAGCAAGGTGTTGATGGCTTGGAAGATGTACTGCAGATAATCGGTTTGCACTGCCGTCAGCTCCTTCGACGCTCGGGCGTCTTTCTCCACACGCCTACGGCATGCGGAAGGTTTGAAGTGAATTGGTAAGGGTCCCGGTCACCTGCGTGATGTTGGCGGCGAGGTTGGCTTGGCGCTGGATATCGGCATTGATGGAGTTCGTCGTAGCTTCGCGCTGCTGCTTCGCGAGGATGGTTTGCTCTTCGAGCAGCGAGGCGAGAAGTTTGTTCGAATCCTGAAGGGTGCGTAGGGTCAGAACACCCGCGGCATTGATCTTGTTGAGGACGGCCACTTCACTGTTCAAATCGGAATCATTCGACAGCGAATCCTGTTCGAGGTTGCCGATCTGCGTTTGAGTCGTTTGGGCGTTGGCACGGATGGCGCCTATGGTGGCGATGGCGGTGGAGTTCGCGCCGTCCGCCAACTCCACGGTTGCATATTGAGAGCGGACACGGGCAAGCTCATCCTCTGTCATTCCTGAGAGGTGGGTCTGGTTGTACGGGAGAAGCAGAGTTGTAGCCTGCTGGTAGCCGGTGGAAACGAAGCCGGTCTGGCCGGAATTGATGGCGTTGACCCATGTTCCGGTATTGCCGTAGGTGTTGGATGCGGACGTGTTGCGCCACTGCGAGAACTGGGCGCGATACCGCACGGGCATGTTCTCAATGTACTTGGCCATCCGGACAGCGAAGTTGTACTGCGCTACGAGCTGGGCGTAACTTGCCCTGAGTTGAAGGAGATGCTGCTGGAGCTGGTAGTACCGGAGGAGCGCGTTTGAGTAGTTCGTCGGATCGTACACGATTCCGACACCAAACTGGGCAGAGGCGGTACCAACGCACAGGGCCATGACGAGTACAAAGAGCAGAGCTTTTCTTTTCATCGAACTTTCATCCTTTCTTTCTCGCCTTCACAGATCGGAAGGCATCTTGTGGTTGAGGTAATCGGGCAAGGCGAGATCGCCCGCGAGATAGACTTTGACGCGGTGGCCTTCTCGGATGGTCACCGTGGGCAGGACGTTGAGAAACTTGTCGAGGATTT
>Ga0137419_10001160_pt1 | contig 10995 bp, 6 predicted proteins | sample CZODoug3_1_2_16f_FD_108279 | JGI IMG/M metagenome (GOLD analysis project Ga0137419, IMG submission 108279) | Vadose zone soil fungal communities from Angelo Coast Range Reserve, California, USA - CZODoug3_1_2_16fungal (Illumina Assembly) | ecosystem: Environmental > Terrestrial > Soil > Vadose... | reverse complement strand
GAGGGAAGCCGCGCGCGCCATGCGAAGGACCCGATCGCGCTGCACGATGTTTTCTTTCGCGTGGGCGGCGCCGGGGTGGGCCGGGCCAAGGTGAATTTGAGGATCAACAGCAACGACACACTGGTGGACCACACCTGGATCTGGCGAGCAGACCACGGCGCCGGAGTGGGCTGGGAGCTAAATACCAGCGAGAACGGGCTGGTGGTAAACGGAAACGACGTCACGATCTACGGCCTGTTTGTGGAGCATCACCAGCAATTCCAGGTTCTGTGGAAGGGCAATGTCGGCCGGACGTATTTTTATCAGTCCGAGATTCCCTACGATCCTCCGAACCAGCCAAGCTATACGAGTGCCGCGGGGGTAAAGGGCTGGGCCTCGTACAAGGTGGCTGATGAAGTGACCCGTCATGAGGCTTGGGGGCTAGGCGTGTACAGTGTCTTCCAGCATTCGGATGTGGGGGTGACGCGGGCAATCGAGGCGCCGAAGAGCCCGCAGGTACGGTTTCACGACATGATCACGGTGGCGCTGGGCGATCACGGGGGGATCAGCCATGTGATCAACGACACAGGCGCGGCGACCGCGATGCATCCTCGCCTGACGCCGAAGGTGACGAACTTTCCTGATCGGCTGCCCTGATTCCAAGCAAGGGGTCATGACCGCCCCGCCGTGCTTGATCGCACGCACCAACCGTCCTTCGGCCCTTGGGTATTTCCTCATCGGAGGAAACTCAAACTCCGAGCCGTCAAAACCGTTGCGGTGGAGCGCGGCTTAAGATCCTTGTCATGAGCAAGTTTGTTGACCGGAAGCCTCTTGCAGGCGGCACGAGAGAGAGGATCCGCGACACGATGCGCAGCGTTTTCAATCATGCAGTCCGGTGGGAGTTCACAGACCACAATCCGATCTTGGAGACAGCCCAAGTTTTAGGACTACCGCACGGAACCGAAAAGGCTCAACTGGCACGGGCGCGAGCAAAGCTTGCGCGGTACATGCAGCGAGCGCTCGAACCACGATCCCTTACGCCTCAGCGCCGCGCGAGATATCGGACGAAGGTGAGCGGGTAGTTTTCACCCTTACCGGGCGGATCCAGGCGGAACAAGTGGCAAACTCCAGGCCCTCGTAAGGTATCCGAGTTACCCGATCACAATCTCGCGCTCAATTTGAGACAGCTGAAGGTGGTGGACCGAGGCTTTAACTCGCACAGGGCCTCATCGGACATGTCACGTAGCTGCCGAAGCGGATGGTCGTGAGGGATTCGTTGCTCAGGGCTCACGTAGCTGAAAACCCCCACGACTGCTCGTCTTGTCCACGCATGTCTTCTTATCAGCTTGGTTTGTGGAAACAAGAGAATTTTCTGGTACAGGACGCGTTTTCTTGTGATTATTTCATCGTCCTATGCGCATCCTTCTAATTGGCGGGAATGGCTTCATCGGGCGGTCCGCCGTGGCCGCACTAAAGCAGCAAGGGCACGCGCTGGCGGTGTTTCACCGCGGCACCACGGCCGTGCCCCCTGGCGTTGACGAGATTCGGGGCGACCGTAACCAACTCAACGCCAGCGCTCAGGAACTGAAGCACTTTGCTCCCGATGTCGTGATTGACCTAGTCATCAGTTCGGCTCCGCAGGCGGAAGAGCTGATGAACATCTTCCGTGGCACGACGCGACGCGTGGTCATGCTGAGCAGCATCGACGTGTACCGCGCGGTGGGCATTTCGCACGGCACGGAGAGTGGGCCGCTGCAGGACGTGCCCCTTACGGAAGAGTCGGAGCTGAGGCGCAGTCTGCATCCCTACCCACCCGAGGGAGTGCAGCTCATGCGCAAGATTTTCTCTTGGGTCACGGACGATTACGACAAGATCCCGGCTGAGCGCGTGGTGATGAACGACCGCGAACTTCCCGGCACGGTGCTCCGGCTGCCCATGGCGTATGGACCCGGCGATCCGCTGCATCGTTTTTATCCCGTGGTGAAGCGCATCGCCGACAGACGGCGCCACATCATTTTTCCCGAGAGGCTGGCTGCCTGGCGCTCGCCGCGGGGCTACGTCGAGAACGTTGCCGCGGCCGTTGCGCTGGTTGCTACCGATGAACGCGCAGCGCGACGTATCTACAACGTGTGCGAGGAGCCATCGTTCAGCGAACTGGGGTGGGCACGAAAGATCGCCGCGGCGATGCTGTGGGATGGAGACTTTGTCGTCCTGCCCATTGAGCACACGCCGCGGCATTTGCAAAAGCCCGGCAACGCCGCGCAGCATTGGACGGCGAGTTCGGCGCGTATCCGCCAGGAACTGGGATACCAGGAACCGGTGGCGATTGCGGAGGCAATCCGGCGGACGATAAGCTGGGAACGGGAAAATCCGCCGGCGGGCGTGCTCCTGGCGCAGTTCGATTATGCGGCAGAGGATGCGGCGGTAGCGAGCCACCACAGATGAGCTTGATAACCGAGTCTTCTTCGCACGAGCCAGTCGAAATCGAAGTTTTTCCGCAGCCTGTTGGGATCGGCATGGTAGTTTTTCGACCAGGATTGATTGATTGATTGATTGATTTTCGACCCTGGCCTGCTATACGGGCCCGACTCGTCTGCTGTTCGGGCGAGGTGGGCACGAGCTTCATCAATCGCGAATTAGCTTTTGGACACCTTCCCTGTACTGTCTCCCGGTAGTCAGACGCCTGCCATTGCGCAACTCCACTTCATAGGTCCCGCCCATCAGCGGATGCACGGCAAGGATTCGGGAGATGTTGACGATCCGGCCGCGGTGGATTCGCGTGAACCTGGCCGAATCCAGTCTGCCTTCCAACCCGGTCAAGGTTTCGCCCAGCAGATAGTGCTTCGGCCCGCAGTGGAGTTCGACGAAGTTGTTCGCGGATTCGATCCAGTCGATGCTTTCGATGGAGACAAATTCGTATCGGTCGCCGTTTCGAACCACGAGTCGCTCTGTTTTGGGCGCTTGTGCGTGGAGCAGCGCTTCCAATCGCTGCGCGAGCATTTCTTGGGTTGTCGCCGCGATGCGCTGTCGCGCCCGGTCGATACTCTCATGGAGACGCTCTTCATCGAAGGGTTTCAGTAGGTAGTCCACAGCATTCAGTTCGAAGGCTTTGACCGCATACTCGTCGTAGGCAGTGATAAAGATGACCGGCGGCATGTGTTGTGTCCCGATCGCGCGGACGACCTCAAGACCGGAGCAATCCGGCATTCGGATATCGAGCAACACAAGGTCAGGCCGCTGGGTCGAAATGGCCTGAATCGCCTCCGACCCCGAGCCGCACTCACCCATGACCTCGATGTCCTCGACGCGCGAGGCAGCCTTGCGAATTCCCATCCGGATTAGCGGCTCATCATCGGCGATCAACAAGCGAAGTTTGCTCATCAACCATAGCTCCGGCGTGCGTGCCGTCGAGCCGTAACGGCAAGACGAGCAGTACTTCGGTTCCACCCTCGGCGAGTGTACGAATTGCGAAGGAATGCTCCCCCGGGTACATTCTCTGCAACCGCTCGCAAATCGATGTCAACCCGACTCCTGTTTCGAGATCGGACATGCTCGTCACTGGCAGACCATTGCCGTTATCGGTGACCGTGAGGACGAGCGTATCCGATTCAATGACGCTGCGAACCACAATAGCTCCCCCACGGGATATGCCGCGCAGCCCGTGCAGAATCGCGTTCTCAATCAGCGGCTGTAACAGAAAGGTGGGCACGAGTGCCGACTGCGTGGCAGGAGCTATGTCAAACAAAACGGATAAGCGCTCGCCGAAACGCACCTTTTCGACTGCTACGTAGCTCTTCGTCAAAGTAATCTCTGATTCCAGCGATGTCTCGGGACGAGCGTCTCCGCGCAGTGCGTTCCGCAGCAGTTCGCCCAAGCGCGTCAGCATCTGGTTCGCGGTCTTGGGGCTCTCCTGGGTAAGGACCGCAATGTTCTGCAGGCAATTGAAAAGAAAGTGTGGATTCAGGCGGGTGCGCAGGGCCTCCAGTTCGGCCTGGCGCAGACTGCTCTCCAGACGCGATTTCTGCAGTGCGAGTTCGGCCGCCTCCTGTTCCCGTTCGTGCAGATGGATCAGGTTGCGAATCACGTAACCTGCAATCACAGCCAGCCAGTAAATCAGCAGGATGACCCAGAGCTCCTTCAGGGACGGCATCCACCAGTGCCGCGGAATGTCGGGCGGCCGGCGAAATAGAATGTCGATTCCGAGGCCGAGGCCAAGCGCCATCTCCGCGCCAACATACGCCATCGCCAGCCCTGCGACCATCAGCTTGGCAAAGTTCGGCGGCCACCCGGCCGCGCCCAGCGGAAATTTCCGTTCCAGCCGAAAGACAAGCGGAGACAGCGCAGCCCACGGAAGAAAGCACGTCAGCCAGCCCAGAAATTCGAACGAGAGGTCCGCGGGCGGCTGGGAGGAATGGTCCTGCAAATAATGCCGGCCGTATGAGAGAACCCCGATGAGTATCCACACCAGCAGGAGTGTGACTGGCCCTGGGTAGCGGATGCTCCGCCTCCGCGTCTCAGTCGCGCCGCCTGCAACACTGCCCGAAATATATTGGCCGGCTTGCACGGCAAGACCACCTCGCCCCCAGTATTGTGGCATACCCGGCCGAGGGCAAACGAAATCTGGCGAACTCATCGTTTCAGCTGGCCAAATGGCTCGGTCGAGCAACCAGAAAATCCCCAAGTAACGACTTTGGTGGGCTCCGACAGGCAACGTGTGTACCCCATGTCCACAATGGCGTTCGCCAACTTCTCCTGACGGTTCGCCCAATCTCGGTTGCCAGATGTCTCCTGACTGAGCAGACTCGGCTGCAGCCAAGGAGTGAATGCCATGCCGATGCAGCGTCAGACCCGGGCAGCGCTTTCCAGGTTGGTCCTCGGTTTCATCATGGGTTGGGCCACGGTTCGGTGTGCGGCAGGGGATGGCCGGGCACCCGCATTTGTGGAGAGCACGCCAAACCATGTTCCCTTGGCCATCCCGCGGATCGAGCGCGCCCCCCGGCTAGAGGAGTTTGTTGACATGCGGCCAGGCGACGCGTGGAAGGACAAACTCGCGGTCGTGAAGGGATTCATTCAGCGCGCTCCCGACGATGGTCGGCCGGCGACTCAGCCGTCCGAGGCCTACCTGGGCTATGACTCGCGCGCGCTTCATATCGTATTCATCGCGCACGACGGCGAACCTCGCCAGGTCCGAGCGCGTCTGGATCACCGTGAATCCATCGCACCGGACGAGGATCAGGTAGGAATTTATATTGACACGTTCCGCGATCGCCGGCGGGCTTACCGGTTCGAGTGCAATCCGCTCGGCGTGCAGGATGACGCAATATACTCGGAAGATTCTGACAGCGCCGATGAAGGATTCGATACCGTCTGGACTTCCAGGGGGCAGATCACGGCGGGCGGCTATGTTGTTTTGATGAGCATCCCTTTCAAAAGTTTGCGCTTTTCCCACGAGCGCTCGCAGACATGGAACATCGCGCTTTGGCGGAACCTTGGACGCCGGTCCGAGGTGTCCTGGTGGCCGCGGGTCAGCTCGCAATATCGAGGCTTTCTGAGTCAGGCCTCCTCCATAGCTGGAATAGAAAACATTTCTCCCGGACGCAATCTGCAATTCGACCCCTATGTCAGCACGCGCGCGTTTCATTCTGTCGATGGGCGCGACCCTGACAGGCGCGTCTGGATCGGCCGCTCCGAGGTGCTTGGGGGTCTTGACGCAAAGGCGATCCTCAAGGACAGCCTGGTCCTCGATCTCACGATCAGGCCTGACTTCAGCCAGGTCGAATCGGACCAGCCGCAAATCACTACGAATCAACGGTACGAGTTGTTCTATCCGGAGAAGCGACCGTTTTTCACGGAGAACTCGAGCTACTTCGATGTGCCGATGGTTGTCCCCAGCCAGCACTTGCTGTTCACGCGCCGGATTGCCGAACCTGACTTCGGCGTCCGCCTCACCGGCAAACTGGGCCACTATTCCATCGGAGCGCTCTTTGCCGACGATCGCGCGGCGGGCGAAGCGGTCCCGCAGTCAGATCCGGTATCCGGCAAACGGGCATTCTTCGATGTGGTCCGCTTCAGCCGCGACTTGCCGTCGCACTCGAATGTGGGTGCTTCCTATGCCGAACGCGAGTTCGCCGGCACCTACAGCCGGGTTGTGGATGTCGACACGACACTGGGGGTGGGCCGTACGTGGAAGGCAACTGTCATGGCCGCCTACAATTGGAACAAGAAACTCGACGGCTCAACCTTTTCCGGCAGCACCGTAGATGCCACGTTGACCCGTGTCAGCCGCGGCTTCAACTACATCGGCTATTTTCTGAATCGCTCTCCGGACTTCCAGCCCGCCATGTCTTTCTACGATCACAGCAACTGGCGGGAGGTGGGTCAGACCTTCGCCTACCAATTCTGGCCGAACAACCCCTGGATCACAAGGCTCTGGACGGAGGTCTATGGCGCACGCAATTGGCACTATGACGGAATCAAGAACTGGGAGGGCGTCTCGCCTACGGTAAGGGTGGAAGTGAAGCACAACACCACAGTGTCCGCTTACGTCTGGGAGTGGCATGACGTGTTCAGCCACGTAGACTTTGCTCAGCTGAATCACGTTACCAATTTTCCCCTGGTACCCGCATACGGGCTGGCGATCCAGAGCACGCAGGCCCGCCTTTTCAGTGTGAAGCTTTCGACCGAATGGGGGACCCGTTCGAACGTAAGCCCGCCAGCGGGGCAAGCACCGGTACAGGCCCGCTATCGGCAGGCGGAAGCCGATCTGACGTTGTTGACCTCCCGCGGACTGACCGTGACCAACACGTACCTTTTCGACCACAATGCAAGCCTCCTGAATGGCAGCTCGATTTACAACTCGCACATAGCCCGATCGAACTGGAGCTGGCAAATCAACCGCGTACTGTCGCTGAGATTCATCGCGCAATACAGCGCGGTGCTGGCGAATCCGTTGTTCACGGCGACACCAACCGCGCGCGGGTTGAATGAGGATTTTCTCGTCACCTACCTGGTTCATCCCGGAACCGCGGTGTACGTCGGTTACAACAGCAACTTGAGCAAACCTGGACCAGCGATCGGCTCGCATGATCCAGACCGTTTCGTGAACGACGGTCGCCAGTTTTTTGTGAAAGTTGCTTACCTGTTCCGCTTCTGATGTAGCATTCAATTTGCGTAAGGTCCCGTCCGCCGTGCCAGCGGCTTCCTTCTGACGGCTTTGCGAACGCGCCCCCCAATCCACTGGTCCGCCCCACTCTGCTCACCAGGGGTGCGCCTCCGAAAAAGCACTTAGCGTTGATCGGGACTTGTGGATGCATGTTCTATTCATTGTCCCTTGTACGCATTCGTAAAGCGGACTCGGACTAGCCAGAACATCAGCAAAATCAGTGGAAGGATGCTGAGAATCAAATATAAGGTTGTGCTAAATAAGGCCGGGGATAGATGTTGCCCGATCCCTACCGCCGAAAGCAATCTCAGGGGGCGGTTTGAAGGCCCCAGGAAAAAAGACCCGGCCGCGATGAACAGTCCAAAGCACATGCGCCAGAGATGCCGTGCGATACGCTTTGCTCCAAGAACCCCGCCTCGTACCAGCATCCGAACGTCCCCCGCGCCCGCCAGCAGCATCACGGAACCCATGAAGAAGGTCATTCCAACGGGAACTCCGTCTTGTGAACTCGCTCCACTACGCACGACTCTTAGACCAGTCATCCAGGTGAGGATCCCGAGCGTCAAGGGAATCAGGAGCACGACCCAATCGAAACGGCTGGTCTCCCCGTCTCTGCGCCTGGCGGTCAGCCATGCCGTTCCGATCAGATAGAAGGTTAGAATCCCACCGCCGATGTTGTTCGGTTGATGCCTGACGGTTGCAAGGTACACGGCGACGACGGCCATGGTGAGCATGGATGCAACAAAGACCTTTCCCGCCTGGGCATGGCGGGGGGAACCTTTCCGGAAAGACATTGCCGCGGTCCCGGACAGCAACCCTAAGGTCCCCGCACAAATATGAATAACGAGTATGAGCGAATAGAGCATTGGGCCTTTGCAGATATATACGAGCACCAGCGCTGCAGAGTTTCACCGGGTAACATCGGATCCTAACCCCTAATGGCAAGAGCCAGCAGCTCCGCGGCGTGGTCAAGCCATGATAAGCTTGGCGCTTTATCTGGAGCGCCCGCTGCACAACCGGTCGCGGGTGCATAATCGGGGACGGACGCTCCAGATACAGCGACTTAAAGGAAGCTCCCCCGCTGCTGTCTCTGGAATTTGAATTGACCCGATAAGGTCCAGAGTATTTAGGAATCCCCTGTGATAGGCGGGACTGACCGTTCACAGGACTGGAACGAGCGCAGAAGCGTCGCGGTGAAGTGGCGGGCCGAGGTCTGGGAGGTTGGCTGACTGGGCATTCGTCCGCTAAGCAGAACCCAAAGGATGGGAGTGCTCGTGGTCGGTTTTCAGGGCATCAGGGGTGAGTGGGGTCGATGCGCGGGTCAGCTCAAGGTTCGGGTACGAGACTTGGTCAGAGAGCTTTAGTAGGTTTCCGGGGCTAAAATGTCTACCTCGACTGGCAAACCCGCTTCATCAAAATCCTTGCATTCAAACCCGTCAAAGTTGCTGGGATATCCGAGTTGATTTGAAATGATCTGGGTCCGGCCGATCGTCTGATCGTCGCACTCATGCGTATGGCCATACACCCAGAGGGTCGGCTGGTGGGTCTCAATGATCTCCACCATGTCCAGGGAATTGAACGCCGGCATGAGAGGATCGCCCTTGTATTTGGAGTTGGGATTGATGACCGGTGCATTGTGGCTGATAACCACGCGCGGGCCGCCTAGATTCTTGCCGAACCAGTTCAGCAATTTCGATGTGAAGTTGTTATGTAGCGCTACCGAATCTGCTGGCGTGAAAGGTGTTTCGTCGGGGTTATGTATGAGGCGGAAATCATTCATTTCAGAGCGGGCGGTTTCCATGGCGAGCACATCGCCGCCTTTGAAATCCGTCCACATCGTACCGCCGAAGAAATTGACGCCGCCGATCCTGATCTCTTCATCAAGCAACAGTTTCACATGCGGATGGTGGTCTTCGAGCCACGCCTTGAAACGATTGTCTTCTTCGTTCATCGGCCGCCGTGTGTAATATTCGTGGTTTCCCGGAACGTAAAGGACTGGTTTCTTCCAGTTCCGCAGAAGCTGGTCGAGTGGGTCATAATCCCCAAGAGTAATGATATCGCCTGCCAGGATCATGACATCTCCATTGGCTTCCGGTGGCAACAGCCAGCCCGAGCCAAATTCAAGATGGAGGTCGCTGTAAGTAATGATTCTCATGTCAGCAGGCTGCCTGTTTGCGCGTCCTTCTGCGAGGGCCCAATGCCTGGTCCGATCAATGGATGCTACGGACGTCAGCTTGTTTTATCGAGATCAAAATGCCGGAATATTACCGCGCGGGATATTGCGACGATTGAGGCTGGAATGCAGATAAATTTTACCTCAGAGGAACACTGAGGCACGGATCGCGGTCTGGCGCGCCAATTGCGATTCAGGATCAACAATGACTTAAAGAAGCCGCTTCGACGGCAGCCTGTTTTACGTGAGTATTACCAGTACCGGCGTCGACTAAACATCCCGGAGGACTAAGGCGTGTCTTTGGGAACGCCAACCGCTAACGTATCGGGGTGCCTGAACGGCGCTGAACATCGTCTCTCTCCCCGACCGACGGCCAGAAAGATCGCGGTAGGTGTAGAAAAGCCCCGCGAAGGCCACATGATGGACTCTCTTCTGCCCCACTGCTGCAGCGTGGTCATACGCTTCCCTGTTCCGCGGTCTGTCGCTTTGCGAGGAGTTCCTGTGCCTTTCTGGGTTTTGTGGATGGCACCTGTCTGAGGAGGGCGTCAAGCTGTTCCGCCGTCATCCGTTCGCCGCGGAGCATAGGCCCCAGGGCGTTCATCAAGAGCAACTGAATGCCGCCGGGGTCGGTGAAGAGATGAAGGTCGTTGCTCGAGTGCGCTGACGCGGAGCTTCGTTCAGCAGCCACTGGTGAATCCACCTCACTCAAGTTTTGGCTATCTTGAGAAGCAAACGATTCCAGTTCGGCAAATTCGGCCTCCGTGACTTTTGTGCTGGCGGTTCTGCTGCGAAATTCTGCTTTCTTGCTCACAGATGTGAGGATCGATTCGAGTCATTGACATTTCTTCTCCTTTCAACAGGTAGACCACCGGCACGGGGCAGCGCCAGGGCGCTCGGCATCCCGTAAGTCGCTGCGATTCAACGAGTAGACCGGGAGCGCTGGCGACTCTCTGCAGCTCCCTCCCCCGGGATGGAGTATCAAAATCCTTCCGGTGCGAAGCACCGTGCTTCCACCACCAGGAAATTGAAGGCACGATCATCCCTTCCCTGCCCCGACAAAGGCCGTTGATTCCGCCTCGGACAATTCCAAGCCGGCTACAAGCTTACGTGCAGGCTCCTCGGCTGCACTATCGCTCAGGCCTCGTCCAGACGAATAGAAAGCACAGATGTGGCGGCTTTGATGATCTCCAGAAGCGGCATATTCGTTCTCCCTAGTAGGCACCAGAATGAAGCAATCTCTCCGCGAACAGCGGGTGAGACAGGGTTGTCTTCGGCAAGCTCTTTACTGAGCTGGTTGGCATGACTTCGAGGCCGGCGCGGAGTTTGCCGACGTCGAACGAAATGGTCGCTTCTCCGGCATGATCCCCTCGCCTTCGCACCATGAGGCATCGGGATTGCCCATGATCTCGCTGATACTTGTCGTCCAGCAACAGCGGCTCAATTGGCCGAAGGAATGGAGTGATTAATTCGAAGCGCACAGGGGTTGACTTCAGAGCGATGGAAGCCCAGCGGCGAGCTGGGCTTCCGCGAGTGAAAGAGCAAGGGCTTATGCGGCCGCTTCCTCTTGGGACTGTTCATGGGGCCCCTGGTCTTCCAGGGTAGCCTTTTCGGCGCGATCCAGCTTCAGGATCGAGGCGACGCGAATTTCCCAGACGCGCCGCATCGAGTCCGTTTTGCCGCT
>Ga0137419_10001157_pt1 | contig 11018 bp, 11 predicted proteins | sample CZODoug3_1_2_16f_FD_108279 | JGI IMG/M metagenome (GOLD analysis project Ga0137419, IMG submission 108279) | Vadose zone soil fungal communities from Angelo Coast Range Reserve, California, USA - CZODoug3_1_2_16fungal (Illumina Assembly) | ecosystem: Environmental > Terrestrial > Soil > Vadose... | reverse complement strand
CGTCACGGCGCATCGCCACCGCACGACGTCCCGCCCGAGGGTCTCGCAGACGTAGAGCTCAGGCCTCACTTCGTGCGCCGCTACGGCTACGAGGCGGCGGCACGGACGATCCAGGACCTCTACCTCGCCGGGAGGAAGCGCGAGGCGGAGGCCGCGGTGCCCGACGCGCTCGTGGACGAGATCGGGCTCTTTGGTCCGCGCGAGCGGATCCGCGAGCGTCTCGCCGCGTACCGTGAGGCGGGCGTCACGACGCTCGCCGTGCGGGGGAACCTCGACGCGGTCCGGCTGATGGCCGAGCTCGTCCTCTGATCGAGGCGCCGTTCGACCGCTACCGTGACGTCGTCCGCCCGGAGTGGATCGACCACAACCGGCACCTGAACGTGGGCTACTACCTGGTCGTGTTCGACCTTGCGACCGACGAGTTCCTCGCCTGGGTCGGTCTCGACGCGGCCCACCGTGCCCGGCACGGCGTCACGACCTTCTGTCTCGAGGCGCACCTGACCTTTCACCGCGAAGTGCGGGTGGGGGACCCGCTCCGCTTCACGACGCAGCTCCTCGCCCACGACGAGAAGCGCATCCACTACTTCCACGCGATGTACCATGCAGGCAACGGCTATCTCGCGGCGACGAACGAGCTGATGTCGCTCCACGTGAGCGAAGCCACGCGGCGGAGCGCGCCGATGGCGGCGGCGGTCCTCGAGCGGCTCGCGCGGATCCGGGCGGCGCACGGGGCGCTCCCGCGGCCGCCCCAGGTCGGGCGGGTGATCGGCCTCGGCGCGGGCGGCGGCCGGGTGAGCAAAGGAGGCAGCGGATGACCACGATCGGGCTCTTGCATCCGGGCGAGATGGGCTCCGCCGTCGGCGCCTCGGCGCGGGCGGACGGCGCGCGCGTGCTCTGGGCCGCCGAGGGGCGCGGTGTCGCAACGCGCGGACGCGCGGCGGCGGCCGGCCTCGAGGACGCCGGCGTGCTCGGTGACCTCGTCGGTCGCAGCGACGCGATCGTCTCCGTCTGTCCACCGGACGCCGCCGTCGACCTCGCCCGTGCCGTCGCGGCCCACCGCTTCGCCGGTGTCTACGTGGACGCGAATGCCGTGGCCCCGGCGACGGCGCGCGCGATCGGCGAGATCGTCGAGAAGGCGGGCGCCACGTTCGTGGACGGCGGCATCATCGGCGGCCCACCGCAGACGCGCGGCACCACGCGCCTCTATCTCTCGGGCGCCGCGGCCGCGCGCGTCGCGGCGCTCTTCGCCCGCGGTCCGCTGGAGGCCGTGGTTGTCCCGGGCGGGCCCGGTGCGGCGTCGGCGGTCAAGGTCGCCTACGCCGCGTGGACCAAGGGGCACGCCGCGCTGCTCATCGCCGTGCGCGCCCTCGCGATCGCCGAGGGCGTCGACGACGTGCTCGTCGCCGAGTGGAAGCTGTCCCAGCCGGACCTCGCGACGCGCTCGGAGTCGGCGGTCCAGCGGAACACACGCAAGGCGTGGCGCTTCGTCGGGGAGATGGAAGAGATCGCGGCGACGTTCGCCACGGCCGGGCTGCCCGACGGCTTCCACGAGGCCGCGGCCGAGATCTACCGGCGACTCGCGCCCTGGAAGGACGCGCAGACGCCGCCGTCGGCCGCCGAAGCTTGCGGCGCGCTGGCAAAGCGGCGCTAGGTCCTGCGTATCGCCTTGACATCGCCTCGGAGGATCTTCAGTATCCCCGCAGGCAAGCGAGGGATGAGCGACGTCGGACGCGCAGCGGATGTAGGCGCTCCGCGACTGAGGCAACGACCTCCACGTCGGATGGACGGGCGCCGCTCTCGTGGGCTAGGCTGAGCGCCTTGGGAGGGATTCTCGCGAGGCGAAGTTACCCGGAGGCGCTGCGCGCCTTCCGCTGGAGCGCGCTCTGGGAGCTTTTCGACGGCAGCCCCGACCGGCTGAACCTCGCTCACGAGTGCGTGGACCGCCACGCGGGCTGGGGCACGGCGCTGCGGATCCAGCACGCCGACGGCCGGCGCGAGGAGCGGAGCTTCGAGGAGCTCGCCGCCTGGTCCTCACGGTTCGCCAACCTCCTCGAGGCGGAGGGCGTCGCCCCCGGCGACCGCGTCGCGGTGATGCTCGAACCCGCGCTGGCCTTCTACGGCGCCGTGTTCGGCGCCGTCAAGCGAGGCGCCGTCGCCGTGCCTCTCTTCACCCTGCTCGGCCCAGACGGCGTGAGGCTGCGCATCGAGGACTGCGAGCCTCGCGTGCTGCTCGTCGCCGGGGACGCCGAGCGCTGGCGCGTCCTCTTTCCACGCGTCAAGGTCGTCGCGGTCGACGAGCGATTCCTCGCGCGCCTCGGTGAGCAGAGTGAGCGCTACGCTCCCGCGACGCGCGCCGACGACCCCGCGGTCCTCCAATACACATCGGGGACGACGCGCGGCCTGCCCGAGGCGGTGCGCCACACCCATCGCTCCGTGGTGACGCTGATGGTGGCGGCGCTCTACGGCGTGGGCCTGGCGCCGGGCGACCGGTACTTCTGCCCGTCGTCGCCCGCGTGGGGCCACGGTCTCTGGCACGGCACGATCGCGCCGCTCGCCCTCGGCATCGCGGCCGGTGCCTACGCGGGCAAGTTCCACCCGGCGCGTGTTCTCGAAGCGCTCGACCAGTTCGGCGTCACCAATCTGGCGGCGGCGCCGACGGTCTTCCGCATGCTGCGGAGCTCCGGGCTCGTGCGGGGAGGGCGCATCGCGCTCGAGAAGCTCTCGTTCACCGGCGAGCCCATGGACTCGCGGACCCGAGATTGGGTGGAGAAGACGTTCGGCGTCACGCCGTGCAGCATGTACGGCTCGACCGAGGTCGGCGTGATCCTCGTGAACTATCCGGGCTTCTCGGACTACGTCGTCCGGCCCGGGGCGCTCGGCAAGCCCGCGCCCGGCTGGGAGGTCGCGATCCTGGACGAGCGCGGCGAACCGCTCCCACCCGAGCGCACGGGCGAGATCGCGGTCCGCCGCAAGGACGGCTGGTTCCGCGTGAAGGACCGCGGCCGGATGGACGCCGACGGCTACGTCCACCACGAGGGGCGCTCGGACGACGTCATCATCTCATCGGGCTGGACGATGAGCGCCGTCGAGATCGAGGATGCGCTGCTGAGCCATCCTGACGTCCGCGAGGCCGCGGTCGTCGGCGCGCCCGATGAGCTTCGGGGCCAGATTCCGAAGGCCTATGTCGTCTCCGAGCGGACGGAGGCGGCGTTCGCTCGCGAGCTCCAGGAGTGGGTCGGCCAGCGTCTGAGCCAGCACGAATACCCGCGTGCGATCGCGTTCGTCGAGGAGCTCCCCAAGACGCCCGCCGGAAAGATCGACCGGCGGTCGCTGCGGGGCCGTGCCCGGGAGACGACGTGACCCGGTTCCCGACCATCACGGACGAGGCGCTCGCCGGGCTCCGAGCGCTGACCGGCAAGGAGATCCGGCGGCCCGAGCCCTACCTCGAGGTCGCATCGCGCGACGCGATCCGCCACTGGGCCCACGGGATCGGCGACCGCAATCCCCTCTGGGCGGCCGCCGGGACCGCGCCGCCGACCATCCTCTTCGCCATGGATCGCATCGTCTCCGGCTATGTCACGGGGCTCCCCGGAATCCACGCCATGTATGCGGGCACCGACTTCCGCTGGCGGCGAGCGATCCGCGAGGGAGACCGTGTCGTCGGCCGCAGCGTGCTGCTCGACCTCGAGGAGAAGGAGTCGAGCTTCGCCCGGCGCGCGCTCAAGCAGACCTATCGCACGACGTTCGTGGACGGCGCCGGCGGAGTCGTGTGCGAGGCCGACTCGTGGTGCTTCCGCACCGAGCGCGACACCGCGCGCGAGCTGAAGAAGTACCGAACGGTGGAGCCGCATCGCTATACCGCCGACGAGATCGAGCGGATTCGGCGCGCGTACGCGACGGAAGAGATCCGTGGCGCGGCGCCGCGCTTCTGGGAGGACGTCGGGGTCGGCGCGCCGCTGCCCGAGGTGGTGAAGGGGCCGCTCACGGTCACCTCGATCATCGCGTTCGTCCAGGGGTGGGGCAGCTTGTACGTGCGCGCTCACGGCCTCGCGTTCGACCTCTTCGAGCGCCATCCCGCGCTCTCTATCCCGAACGAGTTCGGCGTGCCGGAGCCTCCCGAGCGCGTCCACTGGGACGAGCAGCTCGCCCGGGCCGTCGGCGTGCCGGCACCGTACGACTACGGCCCCGAGCGCGTGGCGTGGCTCGGCCACCTGGTGACCAACTGGATGGGCGACGCGGGCTTCCTCGCGCGTCTGAGCGTCCAGGTCCGGCGCCACAACCTGCTCGGCGACACGACGTGGTGCCGCGGGCGCGTGGCCGGGAAGGCGCTCGTCGACGAGCGCGGCGAGGTGACGCTCGATCTCCTCGCCGTGAATCAGCGGAGCGAAACGATCGCTCGTGGCGAGGCGGTCGTCGTCCTCCCACGCCGGCCGGCGAACACGTAGGCCGGCATCTCAGCGGGCGCGGGTTCTCAGCTCCTGGACTTCCACCCGTCTTGTCGGCAAGCGGGGCCGAGCCCAGACAGCGGCTCACCGCAATCGTCCCAGGCGATCCCGTGCGCGTGCCGAAGATGACGAACGCTTGCCCCAGGCGAGGCTCCACCGGAGGCAAGAAGTAGTCGCAGTCGTTCGGCCCGATCCGCATCCGCACTTCCGTGGGCTCGCGGCGCCACCACCGTGCACTCCTCACGCGAGGGCGCCCTCGCGGCGAAGCCGCTCGAGCGAGCGGTCGAAGGCGTCCACCATCTGGTCGACGTCGGCGTCGGTCATCGCGGCGTTGAGCCAGCCGTGCGCGCCGCCCCGGCTGTAGTCCACGCCGTTCAGCAGCATCGCGAGGTGGAGGTCGGCGCCGAGGGGGCCCATGCCGCGGTCGAGGCGCGCCGCGTCCATCGTCCAGTTGTCGAGACCGAGCTCGTGCGCGTCGGCGCCCAGGTGGATCCGAAAGATGGACGAGGCGCCGTAGACGCAGCCGCTCACGCCGCGCGTCTTGAGGGTCTGGTTCATTCCGCCGCGCAGGCGGTCGCCGAGGCGGTTCAGCTCGCGCTGCACCTCGCCCGTTCTCAGGACCTCGAGCGCGGCGACGCCCGCGGCTGCGACGAGCGGTGTCGCGCTGTACGTCCCCTGGTCGGCGACGCGGCGCGTGCGGTCGCGCTTCGGCTCGCCCGCGAACGCGATCGTGTCGAGGAGGTCGGCGCGACCGGCGAGCGCCGCGCCCGGCAGGCCTCCGGCGACGGCCTTGGCGAGGCACGCGAGATCGGCCGTCACCCCGTAGTACTCCTGAGCGCCGCCCGGCGCCATCCGGAAGCCGGTGACGACCTCGTCGAAGATCAGGACGACCCCGCGCTCGCGCGTGAGCTCGCGGAGCGCGCGGAGGAACGCGGGGTTCGTCGGCACGGTCATGGAGCGCGCGCCCGCGGGCTCCAGGATCACCGCGGCGACCGCGTGCTCGTCGAGAAGCTCCTCGACGTGGGCCAGGTCGTTGGGGCGCGCGACCAGCGTCGTCGCGAGCGTCTCCGGCGGCACGCCGGCGGACATCGGAATCTCGAACGGGTCCTTCACCGCGGCGACGAGGGCGTCGTGGACGCCGTGGAAGTGGCCCTGGAACTTGACGAGCTTGCTCCGGCCGGTGAAGGCGCGCGCGACTCGGACGGCGAGCGCGGTCGTCTCGGTCCCCGTCAGCGTGAAGCGGACCTTCTCGGCCCCCGGTACGCACTGGCGGATCAGCTCGGCCCAGCGGACTTCGAGCTCGCTGCACGCGCTGTAGTGGAGACCGCGGGGCACCTGGTCGGTGATCGCGCGGACGATCGCCGGGTGGTTGTGGCCGAGGATCAGGGCGCCGTGGCCGCTCCAGCAGTCGAGGTAGACATGGCCGTCCACGTCCCACTTCCTGGCGCCGTCGGCGCGCTCGATGTAGAAGGGGAAGGGCGAGATCGCACGCCCGTCGTGGGCGACGCCGCTCGGCATGCTCCGGACGGCGCGCTCGTGGAGGGCGCGCGACTTCGGGCGCGCCGCCGCGTATTCCTGCTCGATCGTCGTGGTCGAGGTCATGTCGCCTCCGGGGCTCTCGTGAGGGCCCAGTATACCGGCCGCGTGGGATCTTCTCGAGGCTCGCCGTCAGCGGGCGAGCGCTATGACGCAGAGGCCGGCGAAGATCACGACGGCCCCCGCGATGCGGACGGTCGAGTGACGCTCGCGCAGGACGACCGCGCCGAGCACCGCCGCCACGACGATGCTCGTCTCGCGCACCGCGACGACGTAGCTCACGGGCGCCCGCGCCATGGCGCCGAGGACCGCGAGGTACGCGGTCATCATGAGGACGCCGACGGCCACGATGCGGCCCCAGGGCGCGTCACGCCGGATGGGCGGCGCCCCGCCGCCGCGCACCCACCGGACGATATGGATCAGTGCGGCGTCCACCAGGAACACGAGAAAGGCGTAGAGCGGCACCGGCACCAGCCGCACGCCGAGCTTGTTCACGAGCGAGTAGCCGCAGGTGAAGACGCCCGTGAGGATCGCGAGCCCGAGGCCGCGGCGATTGGCGCGCGCCGCCGCCCAGCCCTGGCCGAGCGCCCCGTGGCTGGCCAAGATCCCGAGCACGACCAGGAGGATGCCGCCGAGCCCCTGCGCGGACAGGCGCTCGCCGAGGAACGCCACTGCGAGCGGGGCCACGAGGACCGGCGCGACGCCGCGCGCCACCGGATACACCAGCGACAGATCGCCGGCTTGGTAGGCCGCGCTGAGCGCGAGGACGTAGGACGTCTCGAGGACGCCGGAGACGAGGATCACGGGCCACGCCACGGCCGGAACCTGGCCGAGGGAGTAGACGAACAGGACGGGCGCGCAGAGGAGCGTGCCGACGATGAGGGCGCCGGACTGGATCTCGAGCCGTCGCGGCTCGGTCTTGACGAGCAGGTTCCAGGTGCTGTGACACACCGCCGCGCCCAGGACGAGCAGGAGCGCGGCGAGGGGCATTGCACGAGTCTGCTATGCTTGTGCGGGGGATGCAACATGAGTGACGAGCACGACCACGCGGAGGAGGGCTCACCCCTCACGGAGACCGAGCTGCGCGTCCGCGCCCTCGAGTCGCTACTCGTCGAGAAGGGCCTGGTCGACCCGGCCGCGCTCGACGCGCTCATCGACACGTACGAGACGAAGGTCGGGCCGCGCAACGGCGCCCACGTCGTCGCGCGCGCCTGGGTGGATCCGGCTTACAGGGCGCGGCTGTTGGAGGACGGCTCGAAGGCGATCGCCGAGCTCGGCTACATGGGCCGTCAGGGCGAGGACATGATGGTCCTCGAGAACACGCCGAAGGTCCACAACATGGTCGTCTGCACGCTCTGCTCCTGTTACCCGTGGCCGGTGCTCGGGCTCCCGCCGGTGTGGTACAAGTCGGCGCCCTACCGCTCGCGCGCCGTCCTCGATCCGCGCGGCGTCCTGCGCGAGCTCGGGGTCGAGGTGCCCGAGGACGTCGAGGTCCGCGTCTGGGACTCGACCTCCGAGGTGCGCTATCTGGTCCTCCCCGAGCGCCCCGCGGGCACCGAGGGCTGGAGCGAGGCCGAGCTCGTCGGCATCGTCACGCGCGACAGCATGATCGGCGTCGCCAAGGTGCAGGCGCCCGCGCGGGGCGGGCGGCGATGAACGGCATCCACGACATGGGCGGGATGCACGGCCTGGGTCCGATCGAGCGCGAGGAGAACGAGCCGGTCTTCCACCACGCGTGGGAGCGGCGCGCCTTCGCCCTCAACATGGCCGCGGGCTTTCTCGGCGAGTGGAACATCGACATGTCCCGCTACGCGCGCGAGCAGATGCCGGCCGCCGAGTACCTCGCCACGAGCTACTACGAGCACTGGCTCTGGAGCCTCGAGCGGCTTCTCGTGGACAAGGGCCTGCTCACGCAGGCGGAGATCGACGCGCGCCTGGCCGAGCTCAGGAAGCGAGCGGTGAAGTGAGACGCGCGCTGAGGGCCGCCGACGTCGGCACGGTGCTCCTGAAGGGCGGCCCGGCGCGCCTGCCGGACGACGTGCCGCCGCGCTTCAAGCCCGGCGACCTCGTCGTCGCCCGCAACATCAACCCGACGGGCCACACGCGGCTCCCGCGCTACGCACGCGGAAGGCGGGGTGTCGTGGACCGCGATCACGGTGTCTTCGTCTTCGCGGACGCGAGCGCGATGGGCCGGGGCAAGAAGCCCCAGCACCTCTACAGCGTGCGCTTCGGGGCGCGCGAGCTCTGGGGCCCGCAGGCGGCGGCGCGCGACGTCGTGTACATCGATCTCTGGGACGACCACCTGGACCCGGGATGACGACGCCCGATCTCGAGGCGCTGCCCGCCATCCCGAAGGACGACAGGGGGCCGGTCTTCCGCGCCCCGTGGGAGGCGCAGGCCTTCGGCATGACGGTGGCGCTCCACGAGCGCGGCTGCTTCACCTGGAAGGAATGGGCGGCGCGGCTCGCGGACGAGATCGCCGCGGCCCGCGCGCGCGGCGAGGTCGACGACGGCAGCCGCTACTATGATCACTGGCTGGCCACGCTCGAGAAGCTCGTCGCCGAGAAGAGGCTCGTCTTGACGGACGAGCTCCTCATGCGGAAGGACGAGTGGGACCGCGCCGCCCGCGCGACGCCGCACGGCCAGCCGATCGTGCTCCCGAAGTCCCGCTAGTCCGCCGGCGCCCCTCCAGCTCCTCGAGGGTCCGCGGCCAGTCCGCGTGCAGGAGTCGCGAGAGCGAGCGGTCGGCGAGCAGGCGGCCCCCGGTCTGGCAGAGCGCGCAGTAGTTGGTTTCGTTCTCCGCGTAAACGATCCGCTGCACCGGCGCCCCGCACTCGGGACAGGGCTTGCCGTAGCGTCCGTGGACCGCCATGCCCTCGCGGAACGCCGTCACGCCCTCCGGGAAGCCGCCGCCCGCCTCGCGCCGCAGGCGCTCACACCAGTGGAGGAGCGTCGCACGTGTGGCCTCGAAGAGCCGTGCGCGCTCCGCGTCGGTGAGCAGGCGCGTCTGCTTGACGGGGGAGAGCCGCGCCCGGTGGAGGATCTCGTCCGAATAGGCGTTGCCGATCCCGCTGAAGATACCGGGATCCGTGAGGGCGCGCTTGAGCGTGTGGGTCTCGCGCGCGAGCGCCTCGCCGAACGAGGCCGCGTCGACCGTCAGGACCTCGAGGCCGCCGGGGTCGTGCTCGCGGAGCGCCGGCTCGCCGCGCGCGAGGTAGAGCGCCGCGCGCCTCTTCGTGCCCGCCTCGGTCAGGGTGAGTGTCCCGGTCGAGAAGTCGAACGCCGCGAGGCCGATCCGGCCCGGAGGCTTCGCCCCGGCGGGTTTCCAGTGGAGACGCCCCGCGATCATGAGATGCAGCACGAGGAAGAGGTCGCCCTCGAGCTCGATCACGATGCGCTTACCGAGGCGGCGGAGCACGCGGACGCGCCGGCCCGCCGCGGCGGCGAGCGGCGGCTCTACCGAGCGCAGGACGAAGGGACTCAGGAGGCGCACGCGCTCGAGCGTCGCGCCGTGGATCCGCGCCTCGAGGGCCTCGATGTAGACGACGACGTCGGGCAGCTCAGGCACGCTGGTCCGGCATGCCGCCCGTCGAGTCCTGGGGATCACTCACGGACGATCGTCTCGATCCGGCGTACACGCATGCCTGCCTCCTCGTGGTGGCGAGCCGACGATAGCACGGCCGTCGACCACGAACGGGGCTTGGTACACTCTGCTGAGCATGCCCACACCCCCCATCGCCGCGCGGAAACCGAAGGTGGACGTCATCCACGGCGACCGCCGGCAGGACGACTACTACTGGCTCAGGCAGAAGGACGACCCTGAGGTTCTCGCCTACCTCCGCGCCGAGAACACGTACGCCGACCTCGTCATGAAGCCGACGGAGGACTTCCAGGCAGCGCTCTACGCGGAGATGCTCGCGCGCATCAAAGAGGACGACGCGACGGTGCCCTTCCGCCGCGGCCGTCACTTTTACTACTCGCGCACCGAGAAGGGGCGGCAGTACCCGATCTATTGCCGCCGGGAGGGGAGCCTCGAGGCGCCCGAGACGGTGACGCTCGACCTGAACGCGCTCGCCGAGGGCCACGCCTTCCTCTCGGTCGGCGCGCACACGGTGAGCGACGACGGTCGGCTCCTGGCCTATTCGGTGGACGTCACCGGCTCCCGCGAGTACACCCTATACGTGAAGAACCTCGCGACGGGCGAGCTGCTCGACGAGCGCATCGAGAAGGTCGCGGCGGTCGCCTGGACGGCGGACCCGGCGACGCTCTTCTACGTCACCGAGGACCACGCGAAGCGACCGTATCGGCTCTGGCGCCATCGTCTCGGGGCCGCCGTCGACGACCTCGTCTACGAGGAGACGGACGCCCTCTTCCGCCTCTACGTCGAGCGCTCGCGGAGCCTCGCCTACGTCTTCGCGGTCGCCGGGAGCCACACGTCGAGCGAAGTGCGCTTCCTGCCGGCGGCCACGCCCGCGGGCGCCTGGACGCTCGTTGCGGCACGCGAGAAGGACCACGAGTACGACGTGGATCACGGAGTCTGGGGGGGCGCCGACGTCTTCTACGTCAGGACCAACGGAGGCGGGCGGCGCAACTTCCGTCTCGTCACGGCGCCCGTGAGCGATCCCGCGCCGGGCCGCTGGACCGAGCTCGTCCCGCACCGCGAGATGGTGATGCTCGAGGGCGTCGACGTCTTCGCGACACACTACGTCGTCCAGGAGCGGGAGAACGCGCTCACGCGTCTGCGCGTCACCGACCTCGCCACGCGCGCCGCGCACGACGTCCAGTTCCCCGAGCCCGCCTACGAGGCGACGCCCGAATCGAACCACGAGTTCGCGGCGCGGCGCTACCGCTTCCGCTACCAGTCGCTCGTCACCCCGCCGTCGGTCTTCGACTACGACGTGACGACGCGCGAGCGGACGCTCCTCAAGCAGACGGAGGTGCTGGGCGGCTACGACCCCGGGCGCTACCGCTCGGAGCGTTTGCACGCGACCGCCGGCGACGGCACGCGCATCCCGATCTCGCTCGTCCGCCGCGCCG
>Ga0137419_10001154_pt1 | contig 11027 bp, 6 predicted proteins | sample CZODoug3_1_2_16f_FD_108279 | JGI IMG/M metagenome (GOLD analysis project Ga0137419, IMG submission 108279) | Vadose zone soil fungal communities from Angelo Coast Range Reserve, California, USA - CZODoug3_1_2_16fungal (Illumina Assembly) | ecosystem: Environmental > Terrestrial > Soil > Vadose... | reverse complement strand
GCCGACGCGAATAACGCGCTCGAGATGTACCCCGACCAGAGCCTCTATCCCTCCGATTCCGTCCCCGCCCTGCTGCGTCGCCTCAACAATGCCCTCAAGCGCGCCGACGAGATCGCGCACATGAAGGGCGACGAGGCGACCTACTGGTTCGCGCCGCTCGTGGCCGACGCCGAGGCGGGCTTCGGCGGGCCGTTGCACGCGTTCGAGATCATGAAGAACATGATCGACGCCGGGGCCGCCGGGGTGCACTTCGAAGACCAGCTCGCGTCGGTGAAGAAGTGCGGCCATCTGGGCGGCAAGGTGCTGGTGCCGACGAGCGAGTTCGTCACCAAGCTGGTGGCGGCCCGCCTCGCGACGGACGTGTGCGGGGTGGACACGATCCTGATCGCGCGCACGGATGCGAACAGCGCCACGCTGCTCACGAGCGATTGCGACGAGTACGACCGGCGCTTCCTGACGGGCGAGCGGACCGCCGAGGGGTTCTTCCACGTGCGCGACGGCGTGGAAGCGGCCATCGCGCGGGCGCTCGCGTATGCGCCCTATGCCGATTTGCTCTGGTTCGAGACCTCGAAGCCGGATCTCGCGGAAGCGACGAAGTTCGCCGCGGCGATCCACGCGAAGTACCCGGGCAAGATGCTCGCGTACAACTGCTCCCCGTCGTTCAACTGGCGCAAGCACCTGAGCGACGCTCAGATCGCCGCATTTCAGAAGGAGCTGGGCGCCCTGAACTACAAATTCCAGTTCGTGACGCTGTCCGCGTTCCACGCGCTGAACCACAGCATGTTCGAGCTGGCGCTGGCGTACAAGGATCAGGGGATGGCCGCCTACGCCGAGCTACAGAATCGCGAGTTCGCCTCTGAGAAGGACGGCTACGCGGCGGTGCGGCACCAGGAGTTCGTGGGCGTGGGGTACTTCGATGAGATCACCCAGATCGCGACCGGCGGGCAGTCGTCGGTGACGGCCATGGAGGGCTCCACGGAGCAGCAGCAGTTCCACGAGGCGTCTCCCGCGCGCCGGAAGGCGGCGGCGAAGCGGTAGGCCCAACAGAGGACGACACACCCGAGAGCCGGGCGGCATGTCGCCGCCCGGCTCTCGTCGTATGTTCAGCGAGTGCTGGCCAGCTGAGCGGCTGGCGACCCGCCTACCCGACGCCACAGCACGGCGCGGTAGACGTCGCTCCCCGGGTATTGCACCGAGCTCATGCCCACCACATCGCCGCCGCTGTTCATGCCAGAGGCCAGCGCGTTGGCGTGGCCCGGGAGCGCACCGATATCCCGCATCGCACCATCTTCCCACACGAATGCGCGCACGCTGCAGCGGCAGTTGCTCTGCGTACTCGTGCCTGCCACCTGGCCCCTGCTGCTCACGGCGCGAACCTCGATCACCTGCCCACCGAGGGTGCCCAGGTCGGATATCGTACCGTCGCTCCAGAAGAAGCCGCGCAAGTCCGTGGAGGTCGTACTCGAGGCCTGGCCCGCGACGTCCCCGGCAGCGTTCACCAGGAGACCGTCGCTCGTGGTGTACCCGGGGAGCACCCCGAGATCGTGCATGACCCCATCGCTCCAGAGAAACGCGTGCATCTGGCGGCTCGCGTCGGTACTCTGGCCCGTGACGGCGCCGCCCTCGCTTATTCCCGCGGCCGAGCTGGACGGTCCCCCCAACGTCCCGAGATCTTGCATGACGCCTGCGGCCCACAGGAAGGCGTGCGTGTCGCCCGTGGCGGTCTGGCTGGAACCCACGACTTGCCCAGCGCCGTTGGCGGCCGTGGCGTCACTGGAGCCACCGCCGAGCGTCCCGAGGTCCTGGATCACGCCGTCCTGCCACGCGAACGCGTGTGACGCCCCCGCCGCAGTACCGCTCGACCCGACGACGAGGCCGGCGTCGCTGAGTCCGGTCGGCGTGCTCCAGGTCCCGCCTAGCGTCCCCAGATCGCGCATCACTCCCCCGTCCGACAAGAAGGCATGCGCGTCGCCGCTTGCCGTACCGCTCCAGCCGGCGACCTGCCCGGACCCGTTGACGTACAGTGCGCGGCTCGAAGATCCACCCAGCGTGCCGAGGTCCGTCATGACACCATTCTCCCAAATGAACGCGTGCGTAGCCCCGTAGGGCGCTGGCTCGCCGACTCCGGTGCGGCTCCAGCCCACGACTTGTCCCCGTGCGTTCACGCTCCAGGCCCAGCTCCCTCCGCCCCCGAAGCCGTTCGTTCGATCGAGGGTGCCGAGGTTGACGACTTCGTAGCTGCCCGGGCCGGGCTGCGCGAGAGGTAAGGACGTTGCCGGCTGCGCGGGCTGCATGGCATCCTGGCAACCAACCAGCGCGAGGGTAGCGAGGACGAAGACGACGCAACGCATGTGACGCTCCTCCTTAATGACCGGGTTCGGAGCGTGGCGTTGCAAACCGCGTGCTGCAGAAATGCAGCGAGGGCGTTGGCTGCAAAACAGGGCATCGTGCATGGCGTCCGTGCCACGGTGCGGTCCGCGGGCGACGGCGCGCCCGCACCCGCGTCGTCGCGTTGACAGTCTCGGCGCGGTCACTACCTTAGCCGCGTGAAGCGCTCGACGCTCTACACCCTGGCTGCTGTGTTCGCTGTTGCGGCGCTCTTCTTCTTTATGACGACCGCTCGGGCCAAGGTGCAATGCCGCGTATGCATGAAGTACCGCGGCCGGACCAACTGCGCCGCGGCCGTCGGGCCGACCGAGCAGGCGGCCCGCGAAGGAGCGCAAAGCACTGCCTGTGGGCCGATCGCGAGCGGGATGGACGAGCAGATTGGATGTGGACGGACTGAGCCAGTGTCGGTCCAGTGTAAGCCGCACTGAAAGAAGGCGTCGAGCATAGACGTATTCGCTCGACGTCCTTATGATTCTCCCGTGTCCGACCTCTCGCTCCCACGGGCGCCCGTCCCCGCGAATCTGCTCATGACGGAGGGTGCGTCCCAGCCGGGCCAGATCTTCGTGATGGAGCGCGTCCCGCACCACGACGGTCCGGAGACGGTCCTGGAGCTCCTGAACCGGCCGGAAGGCTTTTTCGCGTTCCGGCCAGCGGCGAACCACGACGTCCTGCTCATCTCGAAGGTGCAGACGGTCTCGCTCTCGGTCGACCGCCAGGCGCCCATCGCCGACCCGGCCCGGCTCTCGGCCGCGCGGATGCTCGGCGTCGAGCTCGTCCTGATGGGCGGCTCCAAGCTGGGGGGCTGGGCCAGCGCCGAGCTGCCCGACCACCACGCGCGCCTGCTCGACTACCTCAACGCGTCCCGTGACCCCTTCTTCGCGGTGTGGACCCATGCGGCGACCCATTACGTCAATCGCGCGTACGTGCTGTACGCGCGTCCCCTGAGCTAGCTCATGGCCGCGCGGATCGATCCGTTCGTCGACGTGCTGCTCCGGGAGCAGGGGGATCAGCTGTACCTGCTGCCGGACGAGCCGGTCACCATGGTGAAGGACGGCAAGCCCCGCAAGGTCAGCCGGCAGCCGCTCACGGATCAGCACATCTACGCCCTCCTGGTCGAGGTGGCGCCGTCCGAGTCGGCCGACCATATCGACCAGATGACCGAGACGGAGTTCGAGTACATCGCGGACCGCGGCATGGTGCGCGTGCGGATCGTGCCCGACGCGGGGCGCCTGACGGCGGTGGTGGCGCCGATCGGGAATTCCGCGGCGGCGGCAGGCCCGGCGCCGGCCCAACGGCCATCCGCCGACGCGGGAGCCCCCGCCCCGGCGCCCACCGCACCTCCACCGCGTCCCCCGAAGCCGTCCGCGATTGCCGCGGCACCCATGGTCGAGGCGCCGGGTCAGAAGGCATCCGAGTCCCAGGCGCCTGCTGGCATGCCGGCCGACTTGCACGCGCCCCAGTTCAAGGGGGCCGAGCGGGCCCTGGGCGAGCTGCTCAAGGCGCTGGTGCATTCCGCTTCCTCCGACCTCCATCTGCGGGTCGGAGAGCCGCCCGTGTTCAGGACGCACGGCGAGATGAAGCGCCAGGGCACGCCGCCGCTCACCACCGAGCAGCTCGAGCTCATGTTGCTGGCGGTCATGCCGGAGCGAAACCGCGGCGAATGGAAGGAGACGGGGGACTCGGATTTCGCCTACGAGATCGCCGGGCTGGCTCGGTTCCGGGTGAACGCGGCGCGCGATCGTAAAGGCCCGATCGCCGTATTCCGCGTGATCCCGGCCAAAGTCGTGAGCGTGGAGCAGCTCGGCATCTCGAAGGAGGTGCAGCAGCTCTGCTACCTCACGAAGGGTCTCGTGCTCGTCACCGGACCGACCGGCTCGGGGAAGTCCACCACGCTGTGCGCGTTGGTCGATCTGATCAACCGCACGCGCACGGACCACATCATCACCATCGAGGACCCAATCGAGTTCGTGCACGAGAACAAGAAGTGCGTCATCACGCAGCGGCAGGTGGGCGTGCACACCGACAGTTTCAAGCGGGCGCTGCGATCGGCCCTCCGGGAGGACCCGGACATCGTGCTGGTGGGCGAGATGCGCGACCTGGAGACCATCGCCATCGCCATCGAGACGGCGGAGACCGGCCACCTCGTGTTCGGTACGCTACACACGACGACAGCGGCATCCACCGTGGACCGCATGATCGACCAGTTCCCGGCGGACCGGCAGTCGCAGATCCGGGTGATGTTGTCCGAGTCGCTCAAGGGCGTGATCGCGCAGACGCTGTGCAAGAAGCTGGGCGGCGGGCGTGTGGCCGCGCGGGAGATCCTGCTCACCACGCCCGCCATCTCGAACCTGATCCGCGAGGGCAAGACGTTCCAGATCCCCTCGATCATCCAGACCTCGAAGGCGCTCGGCATGCTCACCCTGAACGACGCGCTGCTCGAGCTGGTCGAGAAGAAGGAGATCAGCCCGGATGAGGCCTACGTGAAGTCGGTCGAGAAAACCGGACTGGCGGCCTCGCTCAAGGCCAAGGGCCACAAGCTGACGATCACGGCCTAAGCGGAGTTTGGAGCCTCGGCATGAACGAGCACGTCACTCTCATGCAGCCGGACGCGCATGACCCGACCGCTCGACGGATCTCGTCGGGATTCCCCGTCGATCTGCTCAGCCAGTCTGCCGGACGCCTCCGCGTCCTCGCTCTGCTGTACGCGTTCGTCTTCTTCATGGCCGGAATCTTTCCGGCACTGCTGTTTCCGAGCGAGCGAGCCCGCTTTTTAGGGAGCGCCCTGCAGTGGGGCCCCGGTGTGATCGGGATCGTAGTCGCATTGCTCGTCGCGGCGCTGATCCGGAGCCCGCGCGTTCCACCTCCCACAGCGATGAACATCGGCCTGGCCTTCGAGATCGCCAGTAGCTACGCCATTGCCGCGGCCGAGTTCGCGGATCCGATGGGACTCGAGATGCACCAAGGCATGATCGGGCTCTCGTGGGTTGCCGTGTGGATAGTGCTGTTCACGGTCGTCGTGCCAACCCCACCGCGTCGGGCGGTGTTGGCCGCCCTGGCATCGGTCAGCTCGGTCCCCGTCATCATCGGGCTCATGATCGCGTCCGGCATCACCTCATTCAGGCCAGACCCGGGGCAGTTCTTCTTCGGGCTCGTGTTTCCCTATCTCCTCGTGGTGGGTATGGCCTATGTGGGTGCCCGTGTGGTCTACCAGCTGGGGACCGAGGTCAAGCGCGCGCGTGAGCTGGGGAGCTACCGCTTGGAGGAGAAGCTCGGAGAGGGGGGGATGGGGGAGGTCTGGCGAGCCCAGCATCGCATGCTGGCAAGGCCTGCCGCCATCAAGCTCATCCGGCCTTCCTTCGCCGGGGACGGGCGTGCCGGAGTCTCGGAAGAAGCAGTCCGCCGATTCGAGCGCGAGGCCCAGGTGATCGCCCGCCTCCGCTCACCCCATACTGTAGAGCTCTTCGATTTCGGGATAGCCACCGACGGCGCCTTCTACTACGTGATGGAACTGCTCGACGGCCTCGACGCTGACTCGCTGCTCCGGCGCTTCGGGCCCATCCCGCCCGAACGGGCCATCTACCTACTTCGCCAGGTCTGTCACTCGCTGTCAGAGGCCCAGTCATGCGGCCTGGTTCATCGCGACATCAAACCCGCGAACATCTTCCTCTGCCGGTACGGCGAAGAGTACGACTTCGTGAAGGTACTGGACTTCGGCATCGTGAGGGCGATCCGCGACTCCGCAGACACGAGCCCGGTGCACACGCGGGAGAACGCGGTCCAAGGTACGCCAGCGTTCATTGCCCCCGAGCAGGCGATGGGAACTGATTTGGACGGGCGGGCCGACATCTATGCGACCGGCTGTGTGGCCTACTGGCTCCTGACCGGGCAATTCGTGTTCACCGCCGAGACCCCGATGGGGCTTCTCCTGCAGCACACCCAGACGCCGCCGACGCCTCCATCAGCCCGGACGGACCTGCCGATTCCCACGGCACTCGATGACCTCGTGCTGTCCTGTCTGGCAAAAGACCCCGCGAATCGACCGCAGTCCGCCAGAGAACTGTCGCTTCGGCTGGCCGAAGTGGAGGCCGCGAGCGCTTGGACCCAGGACCGGGCGCGGGAGTGGTGGGCGACGCACCATGCACCAGTCGCCTAACAAGGTTTTCCTAGACGGCCTCGCCTCAGCGCCCTCCATCCGGGGCGCTGATGTTTTTGACAGATCCGTGTTCAAACTCGAAGCACCGACAATCATTGGCGGTCACGGTCCGGCAGAGTTACAGCAGAGTTGGGCAGAGAGCCGGAGGCGGGGATTGAACCCGCGACCCCTAGTTTACGAAACTAGTGCTCTACCACTGAGCTACTCCGGCACGGCCCTAAGATAAACCTGAGAGGCGCCGCCCGCTGCAGGATTACGAATCGAGAGCTCTACCACTGAGCTACGGTGGCGGCCCCCTAACTTAGCAAAGGGCTGCTCCACGCGGTACTCCACGGCGGCCTAGGCGACCTCGCCTTCGCCAGCCTCTCCCCTCCAAGCCTCGATCCCTTCGCGCACGATGAGCGGCAGCATCGTCAGCGCGGCCACCGGATCGGCCCACCACCACCCGAGCACCGCGTTCAGACCTAGACCGAGCAGCGTCGTCGCGGACAACCAGGCGCAGACGATGGTCTCGTGCGCGTCCGCCCGCAGCGCCCGGCTCCCGAGACTGGCCGCCACGCGGAGCTTGGCTCGGGCCAGGAGGGGCATCACGATCAATGAGAGCGCCGTGAGCACGATCCCCACGACGCTCTCTCCGGGCCGATCGCCGGTGAGGAGCCGACGCCCCGACTCTGCCAAGATGTAGACCGCGAGGGTGAGGAGCAGGACGCCGGCCCAGCGCGCCGCCCGCGCTTCGACAGTGGGCCCGACGCGCGCCGCACCCAGCTCCGCCCTGAGCCGCCACCAAAGAACGACGCCGCTCGCCACCTCGATCACCGAGTCGATTCCAAATCCAGTCAGGGCTACCGAGCCGGCGGCGAGACCGACCACGATCGCTATTACGCCTTCCAGCGCGTTATACCCGACCGTCACGGCCTCGAGCGCGACCCCTCGGCGAAGCAAAGCGACGCGATTCATTAACCGCTCAGCCCTCGGCGGCGCCACAGGAAATAGATGACTGGGATTACGATCAACGTCAGGATGGTGGACGTCACCATCCCGCCCACCATTGGCGCGGCGATCCGCTTGATGACACTGGCCCCCGCGCCGTGACTCCAAAGCGCCGGTACGAGCCCGAGCATGATCGCGAGCACCGTCATGAGCTTCGGCCGTACCCGGTTGACCGCGCCGTGCTCGATGGCGCCCACCAGCTCCGCTAGCGTGGGACGCCGCCCGCCTTGCGTGACGGCTTCCCAGGCGTGATCGAGGTAGATGAGCATGACGACGCCGGTCTCCGCAGCCACGCCGGCGAGCGCGATAAATCCCACCGCGACCGCGATCGACAGGTTGTAGTCGAGCAGCCACATGATCCACACCCCGCCGACCAGCGCGAACGGCAGCGACAGCATGACGATCGCCGTTTCGGCTACGGTACCGAACGTGAGATACAGGAGCAGCGCGATGATCGCGAGCGTGAACGGGACGACGACTTGGAGCCGCGCCTTGACCCGCTGAATCGCCTCATACTGACCGCTCCAGCGCAGCCAGTAGCCGGTCGGGAGCTTCACCTCGCGTGCCACGACGCCCTGCGCGTCGCGCACATAGCTCCCCACGTCCCGCCCCCGCACGTCGATTGACACCTGATCGTAGAGATAGCCGCCCTCGCTCCGGATCATCGGTGGGCCGGGGCTGAACTGAATGTCGGCGACCTGTCCGAGCGGCACTTGCGGGCCCTCACCGCCGCCGACCAGGAGCCGGCTGATCGTGGTGGGGTCATCCCGGAAGTCACGGGCATAGCGCACCTGCACGGGATAACGCTCCCGGCCCTCGACGGTCGTAGTGATCTCCTCCCCGCCGAGCGCGAGGCTGATCACCTCCTGCGCGTCGCCGGTGGTGAGGCCATAGCGGGCGAGGGCATCGGCATCCGGCCGGATGTCCAGGTAGCGCCCCCCAAACGACCGCTCGGCGTAGACGCTCGCCGTGCCGGGAAGCGGCGCGAGCGCGCGCTCGATATCCTGACCGATGCGCTGGATGGTCTGGAGGTCGGGGCCGAAGATCTTCACCGCAAGCGTCGTCCGCACGCCGGTCGAGAGCATGTCCGTGCGGTTCTTGATCGGCATCGTCCACGTGTTGACGGCGCCCGTGAGGCGCAGCCGCTGATCCATCTCCGCGATCAGCCGATCCTGGGTCATCCCCAGGCGCCACTCGGACTCCGGCTTCAGGTTCACGACGGTCTCGACCATCGACATCGGCGCCCAGTCGGTGGCCGTGTTCGCCCGGCCCGCCTTACCCCACACGCTCTCGACCTCCGGGAATGTCATCAGGATGGAGTCCTCCACGCGGAGGAGCCGTCGCTGCGTCGTGAGCGAGAGAGCGGGCAGCGTGTTGGGCATGTACATCAGCGAACCCTCGTTCAACGGCGGCATGAACTCGCTGCCGAGACCCGCCAAGGGGAGGAACGTCAGCAGCAGGACGCCCGCGGCGCCGCCCAGCACCAGCCAGCGGGCGCGCAGCGCCCATTGCAGCACCGGCCGATAAAGCTCGAGGGCCCAGCGGTTGAGCGGGTTCTCCGCCTCCGCGCGGATCTTTCCCTTCACGAACCAGCCCATGAGCGCGGGCACGAGCGTCACCGAGAGCAGCGCCGCCGCCGCCATCGCGAACGTCTTGGTGAGCGCGAGCGGCCGGAACAGCCGCCCTTCCTGATCCTCCAGCGTGAACACCGGCAGGAACGACAGCGTGATGATCAGAAGCGACATGAACAGCGCCGGGCCGACCTCACGGGCCGCGGCGAACACGCGCTCCCAGTGCGGCCGGTCGGGCTCGTGCTCGATGTGCTTGTGGAGATTCTCCAGCATCACGATCGCGGCGTCGATCATGGCGCCGATTGCGATCGCGATCCCGCCGAGACTCATGATGTTGCCGTTGATACCGAGCCAACGGGTGACCGCGAGCGACACGAGAATACCGAGCGGCAGCGTGGCGATCGCCACGAGGGCGCTGCGCGCGTGCAGCAGGAAGGCCGCGCAGACGAGCGCGACGATGACTGACTCCTCGAGCAGCGTGCGCCACAGTGTCTTGATGGACCCGTGGATCAAGTCCGAGCGGTCGTACGTCGGGACGATCCGGACGCCGGCCGGCAGAGCGGGCGTGATCTCGGCGATCCGCTGCTTCACGCCGTCGATCACGCGCAGCGCGTTTTCGCCATAGCGCATGACCACAACTCCGCCCACGGCCTCGCCTTTGCCGTCCCGCTCAGCGATTCCGAGCCGCAGGTCGGGCCCGATCGTCACCCGGGCCACATCGCCGACCCGCACCGGGCGCCCGTCCTTCCCGACCCCGACCGCTACCTTCCCGATGTCCCCGACCCCACGGAAGTAGCCGAGCCCGCGGATCGCGTAGTCCGAGCCCGCAACTTCCACCGTGCGCGCCCCCACGTCCTGGTTGGCCCCGCGCACGGCCGCGATGACCTCGCGGGCCGTTACGCCGTAGCCGAGGAGCCGGGCCGGATCGAGCAGCACCTGGTATTGACGCACGTACCCGCCCAGACTCGCGACCTCGGCCACGCCCGACACCGACTGGAGGGCGTAGCGCACCTGGAAGTCCTGGATCGAGCGGAGCCGGTCGGGCGAGTACCCGGGACCCTCGAGGGCGTACTGATAGACCCAGCCCACGCCGGTGGCGTCGGGCCCCAGCCGGGTCTTGGCACCGGCGGGCAGCCGGCTTTGAATCGCGTTCAGGTACTCGAGCACGCGGGAGCGCGCCCAGTAGAGATCGGTCCCGTCCTGGAAGATCACGTACACGAAGGACGAGCTGAACATCGACTGCCCGCGCACGACTTTCACCTTCGGGACCGCGAGGAACGTGGTGAGCAAGGGGTAGGTCACCTGGTCCTCGACGACTTGGGGCGCCTGGCCGGGGTAGTCGGTGTAGACGATCACTTGCGTATCCGAGAGATCCGGGATCGCATCCACTGGCATCGTGCGGAGCAGGAAGACGCCAGCCACGAGCACGAAGATCGCGCCGAGCGCCACGAGCTCACGGCGCTTGATGGACCAGGCGATGAGTTTCTCGATCATGGCCGGCGCGCCCCTTCCTTGGCGGGCATCTGCATCCCGCCCATGTTCAGGCCCATCCCCATCTGGAGCATGAGTCCCTGAATCGCCGCGGCGAGGTTCGACTCCGAGTCGAGCAGGAACGTCGCCGACGCCACGACTTCATCGCCCGCCTTCAAGCCCGCGACGATCTCGACGAGCGAGTCACCGCGGAGCCCCACACGAACTTCTCGGGGCACGAACCGGCCGTCGCCGCGGTTCACGAAGACGAGGTCCTTCGTCCCGGTGGGCAGCACCGCCTCGAGCGGGACGCTTACATCCCGCCGGCCCGCCGTCGCCAACTCTGCTGTCGCGTACATTCCGGGGCGCAAGGCGCCGTCGCCGTTCTCCACCGCCACGCGGGCCGTCAGCGTGCGGGTCTTCTCGTCGAGCTGCGGGTAGATGAACGTCACGCT
>Ga0137419_10001149_pt1 | contig 11048 bp, 5 predicted proteins | sample CZODoug3_1_2_16f_FD_108279 | JGI IMG/M metagenome (GOLD analysis project Ga0137419, IMG submission 108279) | Vadose zone soil fungal communities from Angelo Coast Range Reserve, California, USA - CZODoug3_1_2_16fungal (Illumina Assembly) | ecosystem: Environmental > Terrestrial > Soil > Vadose... | reverse complement strand
GTGAAGGGCTTTATTGTCTCAATCTGAATTTCAGGCCAGTTTATGGCTGGGTCACTGGTTCAGCCACATATTGCACTGCCACATCCAAATCTGGTCCGCAACCCAAACTGGGATTGCCCATCAGGATAGCTGGATAACCGTCATGGACACGTGATGGTTCATGTTTACCAAATTTGGTCAATCCGGCTCGCTCACTGATGCCTCACACTGGCCGAAAGAGAAAGGGGCTTGGTTCTACTGGCCCATCTTCTGTCCTAATTCATGCTTCTGCCCCAACACTGAAAGAGCATATCTGGTCAGAGCTGAGATCTGTTATTTACAAGCACTCCACTGTGCCATTGATCAACAAGGAGCCAAATGGCCCTGCCATGCAAAAGTTCAGGTGGGTAATTCAATGTCTCTGTAATGAAAAGCTGACTGTATGGGTCTTCAGGGCAAAAATTCGTACAGACTGGGAGCACTTCACAGGTCTCATGGACTCATCAGGATTTCCTGCCTGTCCTGGTGAAGCAGCAACTGTGGAGGAACTACATCGTGTTGCTCTCACTGTGGCATTGGCTATTTCTAACCCTTGTAAGTAGCTTCAACCTTCAAAGGTCTTGTTGACTTAGTTTGGACGGCAGATAAGGCTGACTGGGATGTAACTCGACTTGCTGATCGTGTCAAGAACACACGTCCGTGTGCTGATGGGGACACTTCCGTAGTGGATGCCACCCTTGAAAAATATTTCAAGAACCCCCAGTTTGGGGATATTAAGATACCTGCTACAATGTTGGACCAGCATGGCCGAATAATGGTGTGGCATTTGCCACGCATATTCTCTGTACAACGTATGGTGTGTATCTTCTTTGGTCTAATTTGATTGATAGGTTGTTGAATTTGATCAATGTGCAGATAGACCTTGATGAGGGTACCAAAATTCTTCGACCACAGCTAGACTTGGCTATGCAATCATGCAGCACAAGTATGAAATCATCCTGGAGAAACAGTGCATTTTGTCCACCACCTGATGGTGGGGAGTTTGGTGCTGGAGCGTTGAATATGTCCCCAGGATGGTTTCAGCAATCACAGGATGTGAGCCTATTTATCATTATATAAACAGCCTTTTGTCATGTTAGCTCATTTTATCTGCTAAAAGCAACTGGATAAGAAGCTTTATGTTTCTTCTGATATTAGAAGTGATGAAGCTAGCAGTTTCCTTGACATGACAGCAGGCCTCGATACAATTTGCAATGCCATTACTGCTCTGGTAGGACCTCAGCAATATGATGTCAGTTTGGCTGCTGTCCAGCTTATCAAAGCTGGCTCACACCTTCACAAGACCCATCTGAATGTGGATCGATGGATGTCAGTGTGGTCTGGTTTTTCTATCATTGTCAACAGGATGACCTGGCTCCATCGTGATGTTGGTGCTGCACCAATGCATTATGACCTCCTGGTTAGTGGTGGAACACATCAGCAATGTGTCTTAGATGTTTGTGAACTGGGGTCAAGGTTGTCATATCCTCCTGGTACTGGGGTTGTTATTGTTGGTAAGGTCTTGAGGCATGGTGTCAAGACTTGGGATGGTGGAGAGAGGGTCTGCCAAGCACGTTTCATGAAAGATGCAGTTCATGATCGGTTGGGGCAGTCAAGGCCAGAATGGGTTTATTATGATGACTACATCAATTTGACTTCTGGATAAGTTTTTTGGTACAGATACAGTCTATTTCAGACATTTTAAATGTCTAGTAATTTGGATTAAATATATCATATATATATCACATACACCCACAATTTAAGGAACTAATATTGGGGCCAGGCAACACTCACCAAATTCCACCAAATCATCACAATCAGTGGTGATTGATTGCACATGTAAAAGAGCAAATTAAAAAAACTACATGAAAGTGCATCATCTAGCGGTCATTTCCTGCAAATCTTACAGTCAAAACTACTTGAAAAAGTGGTTGTAGGAAGCCACAGAGGGTGGTACCATTGATAAGTGTGGGCACTTATGCACGCATGTTGCCCAGCCCCGCTAAGATATGACAACACGACGATATCACATGACTGTATAGCAACTATACAGTTGCACGTGCTGTTTGTGTTTTCCACTTTTGGTAAGCCTACGGGTTTTCTTCATCCACCACCATGATCTCTTCACGCTGTCTGTTGTCACTCTGTGTGCTTGTCACTTTCTACCTCATTGAAACCTCTTTGGTATTCTTTTCATCTTGCAACTTGAGCAATCTATTGCTCAGACCAAATCATGTTGCAAGCCGCTGGGTAAGTGGCACTCCTGAATATGAGGTATTGTCTGATGCATTTTTCTCTCGCTCTACTACCATCCAGATATTTTCTCATGGTAATGTCCTGTCTGAACATTTCTCAAATACTGCCACTACTCAATGTTTAGATTCTTTTGTTCATCTCGTCTCAGACACGAGCATGGATGTTATACCTGCCCATAATTTGGGTGTTCTATTGTGCTGTGCTCTGGAAACAGAGACAAACACAAGCATTGCCCAAGAATTGGATGTTCAGAATAATGTGATGTGTCAAATTGGATCAAATCCAGATTTTACCATCTTTTTGTTCTCGTTTAGACTCTTTTCGCTATTGTCATCTCCTTTGGAGAGCAAGTCCACTTCAACTATGTATCAAAATTCACTGCTTGTTAATATTGTGGAAAATGCTGCAGAAGACCACAATGTAGGGGTGTGGGTTGTGACGTTCTTGTTAGACTTGCTTCACCTGTTTGAACTTGTGATGTTTATGTCGATCAGGTGTGCGTGTATTGTGATTTGTCACATATTGATGCATTTCACTCCTTGCAGCAAATTCTGGCCTCCATATATTCATCGTCTCAACCTCCTCACAATAAGTTGTTGTTTTTTGTCACTCAGGACTGTGTTTGAAAAATGCAGACGGTTGAAGGCAATTATTTTGCGCAGTCTATTTAGACGCTGTGATTTTGTAGTCTTTTATGTGATGTTCTGTAAGGTTCAACGATTCACCATCTTTTTTGTTCTTGCTTCACAATTGTTCATGATGTTACCTACACTTGGCAAACAGAATATTGTTGATATATGCGAAAATGAGCCATGGATCCATAATACATCATCTGGTGTGCATGTTGGTGGTGGCAGGATTCCATTATTTGACCTTGATGAGCTTCTCCCTCATGTAGATCTCTCTGGTAAATGCATTGATACAGGAGCCAGTTTAAAGTTCGTTACTCATAACCACAGAAATGTAGTTGAAGCACTGTACAAAAACCTCAATGACCATGTGTATGGTGACATACCTCTGAATCAACTTCTTGTTAAAACAACAGTGAAAGATGCCAAATCTGTGGCTAAAATCCATGGAGTCCATGTGCCATCAAAATCACGAGTTGGTGATATTGCAGCTCTCTTTAAAGAACACTCCTGTGCTTCTTGTGAAACATATCTGTCTGTCTTTTCATTGCATGTGGTGAAGTCCAACTCAAAAAAATGTAAACAATGGTTTGCAGGTCTTGATGCTTCTGGCAGAAGACATAAGCGAGAGCGACAACAGAAGACTGAGATATCTAAGTGTCAACTGCAAAAAGAAGCTAAACGCAAAAGGGATAAACGAGAGGCACTTCGATTAAGCCCTCATGAATTTCCACCTTCTCCACCATCAGAGATTCTTCAGGAAACCATTGCAAGAGGATGGTGCAAGGATACTTCCCCTGATGAGTTCATGGAAGGTGGTTGTGCTGTGTGTGGACAGCTCACTCCTGTGTCTCAGCTCTCTGAGCTGTCAAAATCTGGCTGCAATTTGGATGTACTTGTTCGAGAAGGTATGGGGTTGACATCTCTTGAACGGTTTTCTGCAGAGAATCCTGTTCAGGAGGTAAAAGGTCCTGTTTTGGATCAGACTTGTACTAATATATGCACATCATGCAAAGACAGCCTGCAGGAAGGGCTGGCTCCCAAATATACTCTGGCTAATGGTCTATGGCTTGGTTCAGTTCCATCACAATTGCAAAATCTGACCTATGCAGAACAGCTCCTTATTTCCCGTGTTCGCCGAAATAAATGTATAGTTCAAGTATCTTCTGGGATGCATAAGATGAAGGCCAATGTTATTGCCTTTGAGAATCCCATGCCTAAAATATATCAAAGGCTGCCGCCACCGATAGGTGATCTTGATGAAGTGCTTGCATTTATTTATACAGGTCCCTGCAGACCAAGTCCCGAAGACATGGATAGAACACCTCTGCTTGTACGTAGAAACAAAGTGAGTGAGGCTCTGGAATGGCTAGTATTGAATCATGCAGACTATCGTAATATGGACATAGCATATGACAATCTGGAGTCTTATCCTGAAAATGGTCCACCTGTGATGGTGACCTACAGAAAAGCCTTTTCAAACAAGAATCCAGAAGCTGTTAGTGCATTTGACAATGAAAAGGAAGAAGATGTTGATGATGGGCCCTGTCCATTTGTTGTCAATGGCATAACAGGTGAGAAACTGAGTACCATGGGGCCAAAAGCTCTTGCAGCCAAAGCCGCAAAGCATCTTAAAGAGGATGATGGTAAAGTGCTTGCTATTGGTCATGCTGAGAAACCAGAGTCTATGTATGACAACCCACAGCTATACCCAATGATGTTTCCCTGGCTTTTTCCTTATGGGCTGGGTGGGATTGGTGGTGTTAATGCAGATAATGTTGAAATGTCTGACTTGATGCATAAAAGAAAACTTTTGATGTATCATGATAAACGATTTCAAATGGATGCACATTTTCCCCTAATAGCTTTTAACCATGAACAGATCAAAAAAAGCACAACAGGTGGTTATTTGATGACAGAGAGGCAAAATTTTGATGAAATAGCTGACTGATTAATGAATGTGGACACTGGTGTGCTTGATAATTTGTCCCAGAGACTTCTCAAGGGTGAAAGGGTGAAACCTGTGACTGATGAGGAAAAGGCCTGTTATAAGCTTATATCAGATCTGGATCATGTGGGTGGCCATGTTCAAGGTTCTCTGACATCCAAGAGGTACATGCGTAATGAAATATGGTCTTTGATATCTTATGTGGGTGCTCCTTCATGGTTTATCACATTTGCACCTGCAGACAGCAAGCACCCTATATGCCTGTATTATGCAGACACAAAAGAGACATTTTGTCCTGATATCAGATCTAGCAATGAATGTTATAGGCTCATTGCTAATAACCCTGTGGCAAGTGCGCGATTCTTCCATGTCATGGTTCAAATGTTTATCAAGCATGTTTTGGGAGTTGACCAGGACCACCCAGGTCTTTATGGTAATACTTCTGCCTACTATGGAACAGTAGAGCAGCAGGGTCGCCTTACATTGCATCTCCATTTGCTGTTGTGGATATCTGGCTCCTTAACACCTCAAGAGATAAGAGACAAAATAATGGATGTTAATTCTGACTTCCAGAAGAAGATGGTTGAGTATCTGGAAAGCCTTTGTGTGGGTGAATTTCTCACAGGAGAAAAGTTGAATGTCTCTGAAAAGGTTCACAGTGCCACCGGAACATCCAGTTATTGTGATCCCACTTTTACCTTGCCCAAGCCTCCTCCATCCCCCTGTGATGAAAATTGTGTAAAGTGCTCCTGTGATGAGAACTGTACTTCTTGGTGGCAAAATTTCAAAGACACAGTTGATGATTTGCTGCTACGATCTAACCAGCATGTTCACACATTTGATGAGAATGGTAATAACACATCATATTGTGCAAATTCTAAGGGTGAATGCAAACGTCGATTTCCCAGAGATACTTTTGAACAGACATTGGTTGACCCAAAAACTGGTGCATTGAATCTGAAAAAGGGAGAAGCTTGGATGAATGCTGTAACACCTATGCTCACTTATTTATTGCGAAGTAACTCTGATGTCACCAGCCTGCTATCTGGTACAGCCATCAAGGCAATTGTTGCCTATATTAGTGACTATATCACCAAGCCAGGTTTAAAAACTTACAGTATATTTGATGTAATCAAAAGCATCTTTGATAAGAACTCAGAAATGATAGGAGGAAATCTCAAACAAAGGGAAAAGGTCAGAAAGATATTCACTCAGGTTGTCAACTCCCTTACATCCAAAATGGAAATAGGAGGACCTATGGCCTCTCTTTATATACTAGGAAACCCTGATCATTACACTGATCACAAGTTTGTTCCATTTTATTGGAGAGGTTATGTCAAAGAGGCACTTAATTCATGGGCTGAAGTTCAAGAATCAGAAAAAGTTGCAGATCTAGATAATCTTCCAGATAAAGTGGTTATAAACAAAAGCCAAGGGAAATTCATTGGACTCTCTAAAGTGAATGATTATGTATATCGACCTTCTGCATATGAGAAAGTATCACTGTATGATTGGATACGATTTGCTGAAAAGACTAAGAAAAGACGGATGATAAAAAAGGCTGTTGGAGAGGCTGCTGATGATCCAGACTTTGAAGAAGATTCAGATGATGAGCTGAACATTCAACCAGCCAAGGTGGAAATGGAAATTAAGGAAGAGGTGACCAAACATGATACAACTGTCCCTCCACTGGCTGATTTCATTGAAGATGATATAGGATACTTAAATGATGTTGATGCCGGTGAAGATGATGAGGAAGAGAATGATGAGCTGGATGTTATGGATGAGTTAGCAGAACATGTCCCAAAAACAGATCATTCCTTTCAACCTCACCATCCTCAACATAATACTCATAAAGCACATATGCGAAAGGAGGACCCTTCTATTGTTCCAAATTTTCTGCCTAATACTCTTCCCAGGTCTGATCGTGGGGATCGGGAGTACTATTGTTGTACCATGCTGACCTTGTTCAAGCCATGGAGAAGTGGTAAGGATTTGAAGTCAAGTGAGGAATCTTGGGATGAAGGTTTTGTGACACATGAGTTCACTAAGCGACAGATGGAGATCATGAAGTACTTTAACTTACGTTATGAGTGTTTAGATGCCAGAGATGATTATTCTGCAAAGAGGGACAAGAAGGATGGTGGTATTTCATATCAGTGGGCCACTGCAAATGTTCTTGATGACCTTGATAATCTTCATGATAGTGAGCTTGCTTTGATGGGTGCTGACTTTGACCCAGGTGAGGAGTATGCTGTTGAAGAGGATGCCATTAATGCTTTAGGAAAAAAGGGAATGTCTCGAAGAAATGAAATGTTAGCAACAGAGAGGACAATGACCATGGCAGGATGGCTTGACGAATGTGAGGATGGTCTTCCTGATGTGGGTTCTTTGACTCCCATGAAACCTGAATGTGATCAATCATCTAAGGTGTGGAGAGCTGCTGTCCTTGCTAAAAAACAAGCTGTTTTGGATGAAAGGAATAAACATCTTCCTACCAATGTTAATTCTATGCCCAAGGTTGACAATTTCAAACCTAACGTTGTAGAGGTTGTCAACAAGAGTTACATTGATTGTAGGTTCAAAGCCACTTCTAAGGTTGATGAAAACATTGTTGCTGGTAGCATTTCAAAATTTCAATTGAATTCAGAGCAAAAGAGGGCTTTTCGTATTATATCCAATCATGCTATGATGGAAAAACCAGAGAAATTGTGTATGTATCTAGGAGGTATGGGAGGTACAGGTAAATCTCAAGTCATCAAAGCACTGATGCATTTCTTTAATGAAAGAAAGGAGAATCATCGTTTCATTGTGGTGGCCCCTACTGGTGCAGCAGCAGCTCTTTTGAATGGGTCCACATATCATTCTGTGCTTGGTATAAATGATGGTGAGTTCATTTCAGCCAGTTCCTTGGCTAATATAAGGGCCAGATTAGATGGTGTTGACTACATTTTCTTGGATGAAGTCTCAATGCTTTCTTGCCGTGATATTTACAAGATAAGTGCACAGGCTGCTAAGGCTCGTGGGGTGCATGATGAGCCATTTGGAGGGATCAATTTTATCTTTGCTGGTGACTTTGCTCAGTTACCTCCAGCTCGGAGTGGTGCCCCCTTATACTCTGGTAATGTTGGCACTCAGATGCATTCTGGTCAATCTATAGAGCATCAAGAGTCTGCAATTGGTAAGGCATTGTGGCATCAAGTGACCACAGTGGTTATTCTCCGTCAGAATATGAGACAGGCAAACCAATCCATTGAAGATGCTCAGTTGAGAACTGCTTTAGAGAATATGAGGTACAAGGCATGCACCCCAAGTGATATAGCATTCTTAAGGACTAGGATAGCTGGTAGAGGCCCCAATGACCCCAAATTGGCACAAAAGAGGTTCAGAAATGTGTCTATTATCACAGCACGAAATGCACAGAGGGATAAAATCAATGAACTGGGATGTGAAAGATTTGCTATAGAGAATGGTCAGACTCTGCATTCTTTTTATTCTATTGACAGGTGGAGGAATCCTGATACTAAGAGGCAAAAGGGTGGTCGTCCTAAAAAAACATTGATTGACCCAGTTCGGAAATCCAATGTGATTGCACCTCATCTGCAGCGTATTCTGTGGGATCAGCCACCTGCCTCCTCCAATAAACATGTGGCTGGAAAACTGACTTTGTGTGTGGGTCTTCCTGTTATGTTGAAGCATAATGATGCCACTGAATGCTGTATAACTAAAGGTGCAGAGGCAACTGTTGTCAGTTGGCAGACTGCAAAAGGTCCTGAAGGCCAAACTGTGCTTGATACATTGTTTGTGAAGTTAAAAGATCCCCCAAAGACAGTGAAGATAGATGGGCTTCCTGAAAATGTTGTTCCTATAACAAGGCACACTACAGCTACTATGTGTACTCTGCCAAATGATGATGAAATTTCTTTATCAAGGGATCAGGTGTTGGTGTTGCCTAATTTTGCAATGACTGATTACTCATCTCAGGGAAGAACCCGAATGAACAATGTTGTGGATCTGAATAGTTGCTACACCCATCAATCTTACTACACCTGTTTATCAAGGAGTGCCAGTGCTGGAGGTACCATTATTGTTCAAGGATTTGACCCAAAGGTTATAACTGGTGGTGCTTCAGGGCATCTCAGACAAGAGTTCAGAGAGTTGGAGCTCCTTGATGAAATTACCAGACTCAGATTTGAAAATGCCCTTCCAGAAAGTATAACAGGAAATAGGCGCAATGTGATCATCCGTCAGTTTCAGGAGTGGAAAGGGACAGATTATGTTCCACGTGATGTGCACCATTCTATTCAATGGAACAAGCAAGACCCCTTGGAAATGCTTAATGTGGTAACAGATACACCTTGGCAGCTTGTAAAAAACAATAAATATGGTAAAAACCAAAGATCAACTTTAGCCAGCAAATCCAACATTACTGGTTTTGTTGCAGCTAATGGCTCTGTCCCTGTTGGCCATACTCAGAAGCGAAAGTTGGACCATGATGACACAGATAAAATACCCAGAAAAATGATTAAAATGTCTGAAGATATTCTTGATGACTTGCAAGGTCCCAAAGGGTTTATATGGGATGGTGAGAATTACAGTTGTGCATATGATTCACTATTGACAATATTACGATCTATCTGGTCCCAAGACTGTGTTAAGTGGAAAGGGAATTTTAAAGATATGAACAAGATCATGAATGTTTTGGCAACAGGCTTTCATCATGCCAAGCTGAATCAGGGTTCCTTGGAGTCTGCCAGGAACAAAATCAGACATCTGTTGCATCAGAGAATGCCCGGTCTTTTTCCTTATGGGCTGGTTGGCACTGCTGTCAATGAACTGGCTAAACAGCTTCTCAGAAGTGATAATGTTATTGCATCTGCTTGGCAACAATGCATTGAATGTGAAAATGAAAGTAACTTGCATAATGATCTTCAAACCTGTGTCATACAATGTGACTATGACCGTGACTGTACCACATCTGTATGCTTGCAAAAGAGATTTAGAGAACGTCATCCTAGAAGAAGATGTGCTCAATGTGATGGAGAAATAGACAACATTATGCGTTTTGATGTTCTTTCTAAAATACTTGTCCTTGCCGTGTCTGATGCTTCTGTTAGAGTGAGTAAAAAGATTAGTTTTCATGATGATGGATCCGTGGTGGTTTTTGGTCTGAAAGGAATAGTATATTTCGGAGATTTTCATTATACTGCTCGTGTATGTACAGGAGGATCTGTATGGTTCCATGATGGTATGGTGAATGGAAGAGGATGCACTTATGAGAAAAAACTCAGTGAATTCACTGATGCTGAACTTTCAACCTGCAATGGCAAGACAACATCCCTTGTTATCTATGCACAGAAATAATAGAATGTATTTTATGCACCGTTTAAAAGCATTAAAATTGTTGAATTAAAATTGTTGAATTGGCCATTGTCCATAATTCTGTGGTAGGTTCCATAGAGAACACTGACTTAAGGAATTGTGGTATCAGACTAATATCATCAGTAATGTTTTAAGGAGAACTTGTGGGGAGTGGGCCATTGCTCCATATGTCAGAGTAAAAATGTAGTTAAAATATTTCTAGCAGTGTTCAAATAACTTGGGGGAGTGGGCCATTGCTTTGCATGGCAGGGTACTTGTTCCTATGTGAACTATTCTTCATCATGTCCAAATTTGATTTTTACAGAGTTGATCCTTTAGAGCCCAACTTTCTTGTGCTGGACAACATTGACATAGAGTGAGAAGTAAAATTGTTAAAATTATCAAAATATTTGAGAAGCCATTTTTCAATTTTACCCCTCTCACTTTACTTGGGGGAGTGGGCCATTGCTTTGCATGGCAGGGTACTCGTCCCAGTGTGAACTGTTCTTCATCGTGTCCAAATTTTATTTTGACAGAGTTGATCCTTTAGAGCCCAACTTTCTTGTGCTGGACAACATTGACATAGTGAGAAGTAAAATTGTCAAAATTATCAAAATATTTGAGAAGCTGGAACATCTTAAAACCAACAGGCCACAATCAGGAGCGGTTTTTTTTTCTTTTTCTGAATATTTGATCAGTTACAAGTGCTTGTTGAATTCAGGTGTAAATGATAGCTAATTGAATGTCTGCACAATAAATGGCCTGTCATTTTTGAACCAAAATGTGTGATATGTTCCAGCTTCTCAAATATTTTGATAATTTTTACAATTTTACCT
>Ga0137419_10001145_pt1 | contig 11066 bp, 8 predicted proteins | sample CZODoug3_1_2_16f_FD_108279 | JGI IMG/M metagenome (GOLD analysis project Ga0137419, IMG submission 108279) | Vadose zone soil fungal communities from Angelo Coast Range Reserve, California, USA - CZODoug3_1_2_16fungal (Illumina Assembly) | ecosystem: Environmental > Terrestrial > Soil > Vadose... | reverse complement strand
TCAGCTTCGATCGCATCATTCTCGCTACCGGCTCGCGCCCTGCGATTGTTCCCAGTCTCCAGCTTGATTCTCCCCGCATGATGGATTCCACGGGCGCTCTGAATTTGGAAGATGTCCCCGGCAGCCTGCTGGTGGTCGGCGGTGGATACATCGGTCTCGAACTAGGATCCGTCTACGCCGCGCTCGGCACGCGAGTTACAGTAGTGGAAATGCTGCCCGGATTGCTTCCCGGCGCGGATCGCGACCTGGTGGTTCCGCTGCACAAGCGTCTCGATAAGATGTTCGAAGCGATGCTTCTCAACACAACCGTGGCCTCGGTGAAACCTGAAAGCAACGGCATCCGCGCCGCCTTCGAAGGAGCCGACGTCAAGGAACGAGAAAAAGCTTTTGACCGCGTGCTGGTTTCCGTCGGACGCAAACCGAACTCAGAAATTCCGGGCCTGGAAAAAACTCAAGTACAGGTCGGGCCCAAGGGGTTCATCCAGGTTAATCCGCAACTGCAGACCTCCGATCCTTCCATCTATGCCATCGGCGACGTCGTGGGTGAGCCCATGCTGGCGCACAAAGCCTCGCATGAGGGCCGCACCGCAGTCGAGGCCATTGCCGGACACAAAGTTGCCTTCGAACCCAACGCCATTCCCGCAGTTGTATTCACCGATCCCGAAGTTGCCTGGTGCGGTCTGACCGAGACACAGGCGCAAAAAGAGAATCGCGAAATCAAAGTCGCCAAATTTCCTTGGGCGGCTTCCGGCCGCGCCGTCACGCTTGACCGCCCGGACGGAACGACCAAGCTTCTCATCGATCCCAAAACTGACCGCGTACTTGGTGTAGGCATCGTCGGAGCCGGAGCCGGAGAACTGATCGCCGAAGGTGTCCTCGCCATTGAGATGGGAGCACTCGCCCGAGACGTCGCCTTGACCATCCATCCGCACCCCACGCTTTCGGAAACGCTGATGGAATCGGCGGAAGTCTTCTTTGGCACCAGCACACACGTGTACCGGCCGAAACGGAGCTGATCGAGAGCCGTCTGTCTCTAGACGCTGCCGGGATCCTCCGCGAACTCCGCGGCCTTTTCTCTGCCTTCTCAGCGATTTGAGGTTTTTGCTTTTTGCCCTAAGTGCGCCGCCGGATTTTACTTTCCATGCCGTTACAATAAAGTGTAATCGGGTAACGCGCCCAATTTTTAAGCCTGCGCCTGCAGCGCAAAACCGGGCGGGGAGAAAATCATGTCCTCCTTTAGCAAAAAAGTTGGCCTGCCGGTTCTTCTGCTGATTGCATTCCTGCCAATGCATGCGCAAGGCGCGTTAGACCAGGTCCTACAGCGGCCCTCTGCGCCAGCGAACTCTCCCACCCACAGTTCTGCTGATCCTTTAGGGCGCGGCACGCCCGCTGGAACGGTCTTCGGATTTCTGCAAGCGGCGCAGTCGGGCAACTACAGTATGGCGGCCCCATACCTGCAACTGAGTCCCGCCCGCAGACAGGCGGAAGGTGAACAGCTCGCGGCCAAGCTTAAAGTCGTCATGGACCGAGCTCTTGCCGGCAGCCTCAAAGACTTGAGCACGCAACACGAAGGCACTCCCCAGGAGGGTGTCCCTCCGGACCGTCAGAAATAGGGAATCATGTCCTCGGGCGATATCGAAGCCGACTTGGAGTTGGTTCGTGTGTCAGACCCGAAGGCTGGAAAAATCTGGCTGATCTCCTCTGACACGCTGACCAAGATCCCCGAACTCTACGATCAAGTCGAGGCCCGTCGGGTCGAAAATCGCCTTCCGGGATTTCTCGTCAAGCAACAATTCGTCGGAATGCCGGTATGGCAATGGCTGGGGCTGCTCATCGCAATTCCATTGGCGGCGGCCATCGGCGGCCTTTTCCTGCTCATAATCGACTTCCCCGTGCGATGGTGGGGGCAACTTCGGGGCAGGCCGGAATTGGCCAAGTGGCGGCTGGCCTTCGGTCCTGCCTGGCTCTTCGCGGCCACGGTTGCCCATAAGGTTCTCGCAAGTTATCTGGGCATGCCACTGCTGCAACGGCACTACTACGCCCAGGTTAATTCCGTCGCTTTAATCATCAGCACCAATTGGATCCTATGGAGGGGGATTCAGTGGTTTCTGCGGAATGTGCGCAACCGCGCTCTGGCTCACGGGCGAGGCGGCACCGGATCACTACTGCTGCTGGGCGAGCGGGTCGCCAAAGCAGGTGTGTTTGTCGCAGCAGCGTTTTTCGTGCTCGGCACACTGGGATTCAACATGACGACCGCGCTGGCCGGCCTCGGTATCGGAGGCTTGGCCGTCGGCTTCGGCGCGCAAAAAACCATCGAGAACTTATTCGGTGGCGTCTCTGTGCTCGGCGACGAAGTGATTCGCGTGGGCGACGTCTGCCGCTTCGGCGATCGCGCTGGCACGGTAGAGGATATCGGCTTGCGCTCGACCCGGGTTCGGACGGAAGAGCGAACCTTGCTGGCGATCCCCAACGGAACGGTTGCAACCATCAACGTTGAGAACTTAAGCCGCCGCGACAAGATCCTGTTTAAGACGAACCTCGGCTTGCGGTTGGAAACAAAGGCAGACCACTTGCGCTTCGTGCTCGCGGAGATTCGCCGCCTGTTATACAGCCACGCAAAGGTGGACACAAATAGCGTGCGCGTTCGGCTGGTTGATATCACATCGGGATCGCACACCGTGGAGGTATTCTGTTACATCCTCACACAGGACTTCAACGAATTTGCCGCGGTGAGGGAAGATTTGCTGCTGCGGATGATGGATCTTGTTGAGGAATCCGGAACCCATTTAGCTCGTCCGTCGCAAACGCTGTATGTCGGGCGCGATTCAGGAGTGGAGAAGGAGAAAGCCGATAAGGCCGTGCAGAAGATCGCAGAATTGCGTGATGGGAAGCAGTTGCCCTTCCCCGATTTCTCAGCGGAACACATTTCCTCGCTGCGCGGATCGATCGACTATCCGCAATCGGAGTCGGTTTTACGAAACGATCAGCACGATTCAGGAGCGAAGCGCTGATCTGGCGAGTTCCATTTGCGCGCCAACCATGCCAGAAAAACATGCGTGGGGAAATAAACCACGGCGGGAACGAGAATCAAATAGGCCAGCAAGTAAATCAGCCCAGGAACAACGTGCTGTTCCCGAAAAAATGGACCGCGGGCCCAGTTGATATCGAGCTCAGGCCGCCAGAAATAGTTGATCGGAACCACGATCCAGGTGGTCAGAGTCTGAAGCTTCCATCCGTGCGGATTGTATCCCAGTCGCCCAACCGCCCACAATAAAAGTGGAGGCGTCACGAGGTGAAACAAACTCAGCAGCCGCACCAACAGCGGAATTGCAGGATCGAACATATATTCTGTGCCGCCAATGATGTGCCTGCCAGTGATCAAGGCCCCTGCTAAGTCGATGGTGTAGAGAGATTGAAATAGCAACAAGCCGGTCGCCTGCCCGGAAAAGATAAGCGGACTCTCCAGCCACAGACCCACTGCGATAAGAAAATTCCCCAGGTCGCAGAAGAAGAGAAAATTCTGCAGTCCATACTGCCGCAAGTAGAACGGCGCCCAGGCAAGGACCCACGCGGTCCAGAGCAACTTTAGCCACAGTGGCATCCGCATGGACGGCCATTGTATCCGGCTAGCGGCATGTTCGCGGCAGAGCCGAAGTTTCCACCAAGTCGACACCGGAAATTTCACTACAGACACCGCATACCAGCTCCAAGTATTTGAAAACATTAGGACAAACTTTCGTCGAATTACCACAGTAACTTGATGGCTCTTACATGCGTACCTACGATGAGCTTCATATGGGTTACCAAGCACTCCTTTTCTGTCCCGACGAAAAAACTGCCCGCACGGTTACGCAGGTTCTGAGCGAGCTGGACTTCGCCGTTGAGCCCTGCACCGAACCGTTTGTTGCCGTCAAGAAGTTGATGGCCCAGCACTTCGACGCCATCGTGGTGGACTGCGATAACGAGCAGAACGCGACGTTGCTCTTCAAAAGTGCCCATGGCTCAGCCTCCAATCAAACGTCGCTTGCGGTCGCCGTGGTCGAGGGACAGGCCGGAGTGGCGAAGGCATTTCGCATTGGCGCCAACCTGGTTTTGACCAAGCCCATTAATGTTGAACAGGCGAAGGGCACGCTGCGTGTCGCCCGCGGACTTCTGCGCAAGGGCGAACAGTCCCAGGCGGCACCCGCGCGCACTGAAATGCCGCGTCCGCTGGCGCCAACAGCGCCTGTGATAGTTCCAGCTGCCAGCGTGCCCGCCCGGCCCCAGGGGCAGGCTTCAATCTCCACAAATTCTTTTTCGCCAACCGCAAAAAGCGACACCGTTGACCCAGATAACGACGTGCTGGGCGACGACTCCGAAAGCTTTACCCAGTCTCCCGTTTTCAACGCGGCTCCGCCGGCAGCCACTGCGGCGAAGAAAGCCGCGACCCCGGCACCGGTTGAAGCCAGGCCATCAAAGACGGCAACCGGCACAATCATGCTGTCTGCAAATCCGCCGGCGCCATCCGCTTCGCGCCCATATTCTTCCCCATCCGCCACCGCGAGTGCGCCCGCGCCCGCGCGCGAGCAGCACAATGATGCTGCTAGCGCTCCCCCGCCAACCAAAGTAGCGTTTGGTCGCGAGATTCACTCCGGGCAAAATCCTCTACTGTCCGATAATCTGGCCGATCTTAGGGCTTATCCCCCCGCGCCATTGTTCACATTTGTCACCGCGAGTGCGGAAACGAGTAGCGGTGGGAGCAAGAAAATATTTGCCGCAGTTGCAGTCCTCTTTGTAGCTGCTGTCGGAAGTTACTTTGCGTGGACACAGTTCCACAAAAAGTCTGACCTCTCACTCGGAGACGCCAAACAACCAGCGGCTGCGGTCGAGCCAGCATCACACCTTGAGCCTGCCGCTTCCAAAGCGCAACGCAGCATGATCGAATCCACGCCCACTTCTGCTCCAATCGCGACCACTCCGCAACCCAAGGCTTCAGCAACGACCGCGGAGAGCAAGCCGAAGCCTTTCGAGAGGGATGCTTTCGACTATGCAAACTTCGACGACAAATCGTCCGACAGCAAAACCTCCGGCAATAAAACGTCGGCCAGCAAGTCGCCCAAGCCTTCGGCTCTGACGTCGTCACCCGACATCGAATCTGCGGCGACGGCGAAGCCCGCGGCCGCCCCTATCGTGGTGCGCAATTCCGCATCCCGAGCGAAACTAAGCACGCCGGCAGCCGACGTGCCCGCTCCCGGCCCGGTCGAAATTGCGCCAACTGCTTCTGGAGGATCGCTTCCGAACATTCTCGGCAATGGCGGCAACGTGGCCGAGCCCGTGCTCCAGACCTTGAACATTTCTCAAGGGGTCTCGCAGGGACTACTGATCAAAAAAGTTCAACCTGTCTATCCTGCCAACGCTCTCCGCATGCGCACCGAGGGAGCGGTTGAACTCCAGGCTACGATCGGCAAAAGCGGAAGCATTGTCACCGTGAAAACACTCACCGGTGATCCCGTACTCGCTCGCGCGGCCAAGGAAGCCGTGGTGCAGTGGAAGTACAAACCTTATCTCCTCAACGGCGAGCCCGTCGAAATTCAGACGCAGATCACAGTCAACTTCAAGCTGCCCAGGTAGGATAGCCGCAAGATCTCTTGGCAACGGCGCTGTCGGAGTTTACCGGGGCTATTCTATTTCTGCTGCTGGGTAGAAACAGAAGCATCCCTCAGGGGATAGAAGCCCGCATTCTTATTGGCCCGATAACGGCACGGCTGAAACCGTGCCCTGCCCAAAACCATTCGTGCCCTGCCAAACCATCCCTGACCTTCCCGAAACCATTGAGAACAGCACGAGCTTCCGGAGAGGTTGAAACCTTCGCGCACGATCTTGCGAATCTTGACGCGGACATCCTTCATATCTACATGTCCGGCGGTGTAACTCACTGTTTCTGGCGGACGCCGCACGGGCCTCGTCGCGGATTCCTGAGTTCCCGCGGGGAGACGCAACGGATGCCGGAGTTGGGGATGATGCAGTCGCCGGAGAAGCCGCTCGGGCAACTGCGACATACGGCACCGCCTGTGCAGTTGCCAACCCCGCCGCCAGAGCCTGCGCGGGGCGCCGGCGCAGCAAAACCGCCGGCGCAGCCTTCCGCGCTGAAATCTTTCTCGTCAAAGGGAGAGGGGCCCATGGGGTTGAAAGAAAGTAAACAGCATTTTCCCGAAGTGGAACGCAAGAATGCCCATGAGGAGCGAACACTGCTGTCCGCTAAAGACCTGTCAAGAACAGAGGTCAAAGATCCAAACGCGAACTTATCCCGCTTACTCGTGTTGCAGGGATTCATCCACTGCGACTTTGTCGCTCCTGCCCACTGTGATGACTTTGTGGATGGGAGCATAGCCGCTTAGGGTGATGTCGACGATGTAGTTGCCGGGATCGAGCAGGAACTCAACTGGAGTAGTCTTCTCGAGCAGGTGTTGATTGACTGCGATCTGCGCGCCTTTGGGCTGGGTTTTGACGCTGACGGTTCCCATCCCCGCATCGCCACCTTTGCCGCCGAACATCTTCTTGAATTTGCCGGTGGTTCTGATGTCTTCGGCATTGCCGAGCGGACGCAGCGTGGACGAGACTCGGGCAATTTCTCCCTGCACCAGTTGCGAGGATGCGGTTTCGTCGAGGTATCCGGCTTTGCGCAGCAGGATGGCGTGAGCTCCCTTGTCGAGCGACAACTGCGCGGGAGTCACTTTGCCGCTGTCTTTGCCGTCCACATAAACGCTGGCGCCCGCCGGACTGCTGTTGACGGAAAGTGTTGCCATCAATGGCGTGAGGTGGATGGCGACTAGAGCCTTGTCGCCGGAAGCGACGTCGACGGTGCGCGTGTCGGTGATGTAGCCAGCTTTTGCCACTACAACTGTGTGCTGGCCGGGAGCAAGCCCCGCCATCGTGTAAGGCGTAACCCAGGCGGGATCGCTTTTGCCGTCGATCTGTACCTGCGCGCCCTGCGGAGTGGAATCTATGACCACACGTCCGGGGACAACCACAGGTGCGGCGGCGGCTTTTTTCCTGGCGGTGCGGCCCCTGGCTGGCGCTACCCGGGCGGCTGACTCGTCCTCGACGGATTGGGCTGCCGGCCGAGTTGCGTCGGGTTCAGGGACTGGTTGAGCTGGTTGATTCTGCAGCGCTGGCTTTTTCGCCGAAGTCTGTGAGGCGATGGCTGACGATGGGGACTGTGCCGCTCCGTTATCGTCGTCCGCGTTTTGGAAATGAATGTAGACGGCGATCGCTAAGCCGACGAGCAGGATAAGCGCAATTGCACCCGTAATCGAATACCCGAGCAGACGAGGAGGCACGCCCTTAATCTCGTTAATCGCCTTGTGGGCGACTTCGCGAGGCTGAACCTTGGGCTTCTCGGGCGACCGTCCGCGGAGCGTGACTGGATCGAGCAAAATTTCCGGCTGCACCGGCGGAGGCGGAGGCGCCATGTAAACTTCCTTTAGCGGAGGCAGCTCATTAATTTCCGAGAAGCTGGTACTCGCGGCGCGAGCTGGTCCGCCCTCCGCCATTAAAGGATCGAAAGCAACCTTAGGAGCTTGTGTCTCGAACGTTTCAATCGACGGGTCGTCGCCTGCCGCCGGGGACATGGGCGCTGTCTGCTGGGCGGCCGCATCGATCGTCGCATGGACAGAGGATGCATTGAATTCGCTCGAGGCGTCCAGCCGGGATTGTTTTGGAGCAGGCAACCCCGGCGTGTCAGCTCCAGCTCCTGCAGGCGCCGCTTTCGGAGTTTGCGCGGACTCCGGCTTGGCAATCGCGGGCACCGCTTTCGCAGGCGGCGCATTCGCTCCCGCTGTGGCCGGCTTTACCCCTGGAGTCGCCACCGGACGAGCGGGGGCTGCCGCGGCTGGCTTTGGTTGAGATCCCGCCACAAATTTTGATGCGGCTGCCGCCTTTACTTTGTCGGGAATAACAGCAGTTTTGCCAGCTGCGGCGGGCTTGGCAGCGGTTTGGGTGCGGGAGTCTTTGCACTTTTCCAGATCTTCCAGCAACGCTCTTCCGTTCGCGTAACGCTGAGCGGGATCCTTGGCCAAGGCCTTCATGATCAGATCGCTGAGCCCGGGATGGATCTTTGGATTGACCTGTATCGGCAGGTCGGGAATGGTCTCCAAGACGCTCTCGCACACCGCGTCGACAGTCGCGCCCGAAAACGCTTTGCGATCAGTCACCATTTCATAAAACATGGCGCCCAGGCTGTAGAGATTCGATTGGGCGGTAATTTCCTCACCGCGAACCTGCTCCGGCGACATGTAATAAAGGATAGAGGGGACCTCGTCGGTTGTTTGGGGAGCAAAGTTGCCGACGCTGGAAACTCCGAAGCTGAGAATTTTTACGGTGCCGTCCCAACCGCACATGATCTTGGAAGGCTCGAGGCTGTAGTGGAAGATTTTGTGTTCGTGGGCATGATCAAGGCCGTTGCAGACTTGGCGGCCGATGTCGAGCAGGTCCCAGATGGAAAATCCTTCCTTGCGGGCCAGCATGGTAGCGATGCTGTTGCCCTGGACGTACTCCATGGCGGCACAAAACTTGCCTTCGATTTCGCCTGCGCCATAGACGGGAGTGATGTGCGAACTGCTGAGGGCCTTGCTTCCCTCGGCTTCTTCGAGCAGGCACTTTTCGAGATCGCCCGCCTTCTCTCCGAAGGCGCTGAGTTGAATCGCTTTCAATGCGATGGTTTGTCCGCTTTGAGGGTCGTTGGCCTTGTAGACCGTGCTGGTCGAAGACTTCGCCAGCTCGCTGAGAATTTCGAAGGGGCCGATTTTCGTGGGCATTTCTTCCTGGCCTCGTTACGAAAAAAGTCCAAACGCGGCTCTAACCGGAGCCGCGCGGAGCAATGGTTCGGAGCAAGTCAAACGCTAGGATATCGTTGAAAGCATTGGACTTCGAGTTACCAAAGTAATTTAGGAGTGCAGCATTGGCGGGAAATGTGGGGAGCGACCGCGGTCCTTTATGTCCTGTTGGACATTGCTGGACCGGGTCGCGCTTTCCCGCTTCCGACACAAATCCGTAACTCCAGCCAGACTTAGGTCGTTATACCTTTCATAGCGGGCAGACATCCGTGTGACATTTGTCATGCAAGCGTGATGACGATCCCCACTGGTGAGGCAGCGGCAGAAAGGAGAGCATGGGCATGCTGTCGGTTGCTGGAGCTGGCGGAAACAAATGCTCACATTGAGGGACGCGGTTGCCGTTGACAACTGGGTTCAATTATTCTTGTCACTGACAAGAGGCGGCGTGGTGTCCAGCCCAGGTGTTTCTTCCAGAAGGTTCAATCATGACTTTGACTCGGTTTGTCACTAAGAACGCGTTGCGAAACAAGCGCCGAAGCAGCCTGACGGTGCTGAGCATTGGGTTTTCGCTCCTGTTACTCACCCTCATGATGGCCATCTGGCGCAACTTCTACCTCAAAGAAGGCAGCGAAGTATCGGCCCTTCGACTGGTCACAAGGCACAAGGTTTCATTGACCTTTTCCATGCCCAGCTATTATCGGGAAAAAATTCGGGCGCTGCCGGGAGTTGCGGTGGTCGTTCCTCAGAACTGGTTCGGCGGCGTTTATAAGGACGATAAGTCGCGCAACTTCTTCGCGCAATTCGGGACCGACCCCGAAGAGTTCTTCAAAGTCTACCAAGACTGGGAGATTCCCGAGGACCAGATCGTGGCCTGGCAACGCGACCGCGCCGGAGCCGTTGTCGACAGCAAGAAGGCCGAGGAATTTGGCTGGAAGGTCGGACAGAAGGTTATCATCGCGGGCACCATTTTCCCCACAAATCTTGAGCTCACCATCCGCGGGATTTTTAAAGCTCCACAGCCCACGCAGGCGCTCTATTACAACCAGAAATATGTTGAAGAGGCCGTACCGTATATGAAGGGACAACAGGGTTTCTACACGATTTTGGCGGATTCGCCCGAGTCGGTGGCGCGGATTGGTCCCGCGATCGACGCCATGTTCCGCAACTCGCCTCAGCCCACGAGGACGGAGACCGAAAGGGCGTTTCAACTTGGCTTTCTCGCGATGCTGGGCAACGTGAAGGCCTTCATCCTCAGCATCTGTGGAGCAGTGGTTTTCGCCATCCTATTGGTTTCGGCCAACACCATGGCCATGTCGATTCGCGAACGTACCCGTGAGGTCGCCGTTCTCAAGACCCTCGGCTTCACCCGCCGCACCATACTTGGTTTATTCGTGGGTGAGGCGATGGTTGTGGCGTTGGTGGGCGGGGTTGTTGGTTCCGTGGCGGCCTTCCTCATCGGAGTAGGTGCGGGCAAGGCGGGCGGTATGATGGGCGCGTTACAGGTAAGTCTTCCGACGATTCTGGTCGCCTGGTGTGTGGCTGCGCTGGTGGGGTTCATCAGCGCCGTGGTCCCTTCCTACAATGCATCGCGGCTGAACATCGTGGACGGTCTGCGGCACATTGGCTGAACAAAAAATCTATGGCGATTCCTATAAGCTACAACATCCGCAACATGAAGCTGCGCAAGGGTCTGACCATCATGACCGCGCTAGGCATTGCGCTGACCGTGACCACTGCCATCTTTATTATGGCTTTGCTGGCCGGACTGCAACGTGCCTTTGTAACGAGCGGCAATCCGTTGAATGTCCTCGTGCTGCGCAAAGGTTCAACCAGCGAACTGACCGGCCCGTTCCCGGCGGAGAACTTCCAGATTTTGAAGACCCTGCCTGGAGTCGCCAAAGACAGCCACGGTGATCCGTTGGTTTCCGGCGAAGTCACGGTAGTGATCGTCCTCCCCCGCAAAGATGGCTCAGGCGAAGTGAATGTAACAGTTCGGGGAATGATGCAGGACGGTTTGGAGCTGCGTCCCGCTGTGAAGTTGGCGCAGGGCCGCTGGTTTGCTCCAGGCCAGCGCGAGATCGTGGTAAGCAACAGTATCCACAAACGGTTTCAGCACGCCGACGTGGGAGACTCGGTGGAGTTTGGCAAGGGTTCCTGGCAAGTGGTGGGTGTGTTCGATGCTGGCGGGACGGCTTACGAATCGGAAATGTGGGGTGACGTTAACCAGATGACGTCTGACTTTGATCGTCAGGG
>Ga0137419_10001141_pt1 | contig 11076 bp, 10 predicted proteins | sample CZODoug3_1_2_16f_FD_108279 | JGI IMG/M metagenome (GOLD analysis project Ga0137419, IMG submission 108279) | Vadose zone soil fungal communities from Angelo Coast Range Reserve, California, USA - CZODoug3_1_2_16fungal (Illumina Assembly) | ecosystem: Environmental > Terrestrial > Soil > Vadose... | reverse complement strand
GACCGCTGCTGCTCATGGAGCTGCCTGCTTCGACATCGTACGACGCCAACTTGCACATCTTTTTCGCTTCTCACTACGCGCAACACTGGTTCAATCCATGGAACGAGAAGTGGTTTGCGGGTTTCTCGCAGACCACCTATCCACCCTTGACGCACCAGTGGATCGCTCTTCTGTCCCACATCGTGGGGCTCACCGAAGCCTTCATGCTTGTGCAGTTGGCCGCGATCGTTTTGCTGGTGGTCGGAACCTGGCGCTTCGCTAGGCTTTGGGTGGACGATCGCGCCGCAAGTCTGGCGGCCGTGCTCTCGATTTTCGCCGGCACAGTTGCTTTCCTGGTGTACTCTGCGGGCCAATTGCCGACGATGCTGTCTGCGCCCCTCTATCTTCTGGCGCTTTCCTACTTTTACGAGTGGTCGCGCGCCGGACGCTGGCGTGCCCTGTTGAAAGGAGTCGTCCTGACTCTGGCCGCCGCCTCCGCCCACCACGTCACTCTCATCTTCGGTTCGGTTCTGTTCGCGGCTCCCGTGCTCTGGCTGGCCTATTCGGATGCGCGTCAAGAGGGGAGCAGTACGGCAGCAGTGTTTGCAAGAGCTTTCACCTTCGTCGTGCTGACGTGCGCCGGAGTTGGGGTTGTGCTTCTCCCTTACTGGATCGCTATTCTCCGCCACCCGATCGAACAGATGCCGATTCCACACGGCAGCCGGTTGAACTTTCTCCTCAGCTGGGTTCACGGCGTGAACTACTTTGTCGTACCTTACGGAGCCCTGATCCTGGCTCTCCCGTTCATCGTGATTCGAGCATCAGCAGTTCCTCGTCTCCGGGTCTTGCTAATCGCCTTCTGGATCGCGTTCTTGCTTGCCCTGGGCGGCACCACACCGCTGCCCCGATGGATATTCGGGCGGGCGTTTGAGATTCTGACCTTCGAGCGGTTCACGCTTTGGGCGACGCTGCTGGCTCTGCCGATCGTCGGCCTTCTAGCCGGGGATCTGATCGATCGCTTTCGCTATCCCGGGGCTTTTGCGATTGCCACAGCTGCGGTTGCGACTCTGGCTTTGGCTCTCGGTTGGCTCACCTGGAGCCCATTCCGCACGACGGGCGCTCTGAAAGTCGATTCCGTCGTGGACTTCCTCAACCGCGACGGACATGATCAATACCGCTACCTTACGTTGGGATTCGGCAACTCACTCTCGAAGGTTGCCACCTATGCCAATGCGAACAGCGTAGACGGAGAGTACAACTCTGCGCGTCTTTTGCCCGAGATGACGCGCTTCGGCGCAGCCCAGCTGACGAGTGCCAAATTCTTTGGCGCTGCCGGGATGGATTCGCTGCGGGCGATGCTGCAACAAGCCAACCGGTATGGGTTGAAGTTCATCTTTGTTCATGACCCCTACTACAATCCGCTGCTGGGATTTGCGGGATGGCGGCAGGTCGAAACCTACGATTCCGGAGCGATCACGGCCTGGTCGAAGGACGATGTTCCCCCCGCGCGCAAGGTCGTTTCTGATTCAGTCCCGGCGCCATGGGAAGGATTGATGTGGGGGCTTCTTCCGATGGGTAGCAGTATCCTCGCCATCCTCTTTGGCCTGCTGCTGCCCGATCGGGCAGCCAAACTCGGGGAGGTTGTGGCCATACCCTCTCCCTCCCGCGAACTCGTTTACGCGACCGAGGCTCACACATGAGGCGCTCTCTTCCGTTCGTCATTGCGCTTGTAACAGCTGCCCTGGTGGCCGCCGGATGGTGGCAAGCCGGAGGTTATCGACTTCGCGCCGAGCGCGCAGCAGGCACGGCAGAACAGGCGGTCCGTGCGCTGATGGCCGACATTCAAGCGCACAACTGGAGTGACGCGTATGCCAGCCTGGACCACGCGAATGGTCTCCAAGAGTCGGACTTCATTCGAGAAGTCGCCGGCGCCGACGGAAGCCTGCGAACCTACTCGGTCTTGCAGAGTTTCGAGGTGTGGCCTTTGCACGCGGATGCGAACCACTCCACCCAGCGTGTCCGAATGAACTGGTCGAGCGCGGTCGGATCTTTGGACGAGCTGCGTGATCTATCCGTCGTCCGGGACGGCAGCGTTTGGCGAGTCCTCTGGGCCAAGCCAGACTTTCCAAACGTGCCGCTGCAGGTGCTGCCCGTGAACTATTTGCGATGGGACGTGGTCGGACACCGCTCCGACGATTGGGGCGCGGGGAGCGTCGATTCCCCTCGGGTTCGAATCACGTCGATGAACGCGGTGGAGCGTCCCGATCGAGTGCTGATTCTGGGTGAGATCGAGAACGAAGATACGGTTCCGGCCTATTTGAACGTGAATGCCACGCTATTGAAGCCCGACGGCTCTTCGCTTGAGGAGCAGGACAGCTTCGACGCGATTTCCCACAGATTGCTTCCGAAGGAGGTATCTCCGTACCGCATCGACTTCCCTGGACTCCGACTGAGCCAGCTGAAGAGTGTGCGCATGGATGTCCGCGCGCTTCTGGTGCCGGCGAGTGCCGACCCAGTGATCTCCGTCGAAAATCAGACCATCGACAAAGACGCGCTTGGACGGAAGATCCTGAAAGGCGCCCTGGTCAACCAAAGCGGCCAGACTGCAAACATTGCACAGGTTCTGGCGGCATTCTACGACTCGAGCGGCAAGGTGATCTGGGTAGTGGACGGCTATCTCGATCAGGCCCTGCTGCCTCAAGCTCCCGTGCCCTTCGCCGTGAGCATCCCGGACGATGTCGCAGCTCGGGTGCAGAGCTACCACGTGGTGGTGAACCACTACACTGCTCCAACCGCCTGAGACCATGCCAAAGATCATTCTCACGGTTCGCCTTTTGATGGTTTTGTTGGCGGTCCCGGCTCTGGGACAATTGATGGGTCTTCGAGCGCCGTCCACTGTTTCCGCGGGTAGTTCGTTCTCCATCACGACCACTGGAAGCGGCCCGGCAACGTTCTATCTTCTGGGTCCAAGCCATGTCGTAAAACAGACGATTCAGCTCGGGCAGGACTTACCGATTTCGGGCTCGGACGTGGGCGCATCTGGTTCATACCAGGCGGTTGCATGCGATTCAGTCGGCTGTACGAGCACGGCCTTTTACGTTCTCCCCTCGTCTCCGGCGCGTTTGAGTTTTCTGGTCCATCCGTCTCGCGTCCCGGTTTCCGCGGGGAACGCCATCAATGCGACGGCTTTGGTGTACGACCGGTTCGACAATACGGTCCTGGCGCCCACCCCAGTGAAGTTTCAGTTTTCCTCATCGGGCGCCGCACCCTATACCCGCAGCCTGGCGACCGCCCGTGGGATCGCATGGCTCCAGTTGGGATCCAGCTCGAAACAGGGTCCACTTCAAGTTGTAGCATCCGTGGGAGAGACCGCCGAACCGCGCGTCATCCAGCAGGTTGCGTCCGAGGCGTGCGGACTTCGGATGCAGGCAGCTTCGAGTTCTCGAAGCGTAAGGTTGCAAACAGATCCCATCCGGGACTGCAGCGGCAACCCTGTTCCCGATGGTACGGTGGTTTCCTTCACGAAGATCGATGATGCCGGAAGAAGCACGGTCGATACCCCCATCAAGAAGGGGGTGGCCCGCGCTCAATTCGCTGTTTCCGGGCGGGCGCGGATTTCAGTGGCATGCGGGGTGGTGTTGGGAAACGAAATTTCCATCGGGGGCGAGCCATGATGACACGCACGCTACATCTCGGCGGTTGCCTCGGAGTTCTCTTGCTGGCTTGGGCGACCCTGATTTGGCGCTCCGATTCTCCGGGTGGCTCAGTTCACGCAGCCTCGCTTCCGAAGGTCACACTGAATGCCGAATCGATCGGTCCCCGTCCCATCGAGCAGAGGACGGGAGAAACCGTCACTCGCAACTACGCGCAGGCTTGGCAGGATCTCGCCGAGTCGCTCGATCGTAATCGAACCGACCTGTTGAATGATTACTTCACTGGGAAAGCAAGAGATCGCCTGACGCAACGGATATCGGACCAGCGGAAGACTGGCCTGAGAACTCGCTACGTGGATCACGGACACCGGGTCAGGGCTCTCTTCTATTCGCCGGACGGAGGAGAAATGCAACTGGTGGATCAGGCGCAGATCGAAGTCCAAGGGTTCGATGGACAGAAGACGATCTACACAACCAACTCCACCCAGAAATATTTGGTGCTGATGACTCCAGGCGCGGATCGCTGGTACGTGCGTTCCCTAGAAACTGTTCCAGACGATGCCACCCCCTGAGATCAGGCTCGCTCGCCTCCGTCACACTCCCCGGCCTGCGGCAGGGTCGCGCAAGCGGTGATGCAACCGTCCATCCGCAAATCCACATCGAAGGCTCGGCACGAATTCAATGAGAGCCTACCACCACTTTCTTCTATGGGCAGTCATCGCCGCCAGCTCGGTTCCGAATGCGTGCAACCGCTCGGGCGGACGCGATTCTGTTCTTCGAAATCTCCCTCTGCGCGAGCCCACTCCAAAAGTAATCGCAGCGTTTCAACCGTGGTTCGGCGATCCAGGCCATATACAGATTCACTACGCCAGCAACGATCCCTCGGTGATTCGCAAACAGATCAAGCAGGCTAAGGCCATGGGGATTTACGCGTTCGCGGTCGATTGGTACGGGCCCCGTCATCCCTTCCTCGATCGAAGTTACGCGCTGATCCAGAAGATCGCAAGCGAAGACCACTTCCATGTCGCACTGATGTACGACGAAACCGAGGAAGACGACGGGCATGCCACCGAGGATGCCCTTGAAGCCATGGACCTCGCCTACAAGCAATACATCGGTCCCGGCGCGACCGGGCGTGAGGGGTACGTGCTTCATGAAGGACGGCCCGTCGTCTTTGTGTTTCCGAAACGCGGGCACACCGACTGGAATCAGGTTCGTCAGCAGGTGAATCGCTGGGAGACCCCTCCGATTCTGTTGTACAAGGACGATCCGCCCGTCCAGTACGCGGCTGCCTTTGACGGCCAATACGCATGGGTTCACCCGGGACCCAAAGGCTGGACAGCCAATGGCAGCGACTGGGGCGCGGAATATCTCCGAAACTTCTATAAGAAGGCGCAGTCCAGGTACCCAGGTCAGATGGCGGTCGGCGCAATTTGGCCGGGCTTCGACGACACACGCGCTTCTTGGGGCTTGAACCGGCACATCGATCGGCGCTGCGGCAAGACCCTGGAGGACACCCTTCACGTTTTTGAGGAGCACGACGATCCCGCTCACCCAATGCCATTCCTGTTGGTCGCCACCTGGAATGACTACGAAGAAGGAACAGCCATTGAAGACGGCCCGGGACGCTGCTCTGAGAGCCCGATGCCGACGTCATAACCCCGATGCCGACGTCATAACCAGGAGGTCTTGTCCATGCACGTAACTGATCGGTCCACAGCAAGAACCTTCGACGCGATGGGAACATTGCTGCTGGCGGACCGGGATCCGCACAGCCACCACCCCTTTGCAAAGCAGTGGTTTGATCGGGAACTTGACGATGTGTTCGCGCTCAACGAAATGGGGTTGTGCGATTTTCTGGACCAGGCGAAGGCCCAACGTGTGCTGCGGCGCACCCTCGAAGTTCTCAACGAAAATTTATCTCGGTCAAAAGCGGACCACATCGCGGAACGGGTGGGCTTCGGATTGTCTCAAGAGCGCAAGCGGGCCGAGACGGCAATCGCGTTCTTGCGCGCAATTGTCGAACAGTTCGAGCAGCGCGGGCATCCGATCCTGGTCATGAAAACGCTCGATCACTGGCCCGACACCGGCAGCGACCTTGATTTACTGGTGACCGCTCCTGAGCAAACGGTGTGCCGCATTTTTGAGAGTGAATTTTCTGCCCAGAGGCAGTCGCAGAGCTGGGGCGACCGCCTGGCCAACAAGTTGAATTTTCGCATCCCGGGGCTCTGGGAACTGGTTGAAGTGCATGTGGGCTGCTTGGGGCAAACTGGCGAGCAGAAAGCGCTTGCAAATCGCCTCTTGACGCGCAGAGTTTACGAGACTTTCGGCGGACATTCGTTCCCCGTCCCCATACCGGAGGATCGTATCGTCATTGCTACGTTGCAGCGCATGTATCGGCACTTCTACATTCGGCTCACCGACATCGTGAACATTGTTGGTTTGCTTACCCACGATCGCGTCGACTTCGATCACCTGAAGGCGATTGCGGAAGTGGGCGCGATCTGGCCGGGCGTTGCCACCTTACTCGTAATCGCACGCCAGCATGGCCTCCGCTATGGTAGCCGTTCGGTGGAATTGCCGGAGATGGTAAAAAGCGCGGCCCAGTTCAATGCCAGGCACACCTACCTAGGCCGAAGTTTTGTGCGCGTGCCCATCGTGCCGGAGGGAGTCAATCTTTTCTTGCGTCAATTCGTAGGAAACGGCCGAAAGCATGATTTCCATGCTTTGATGCGGCTTAGCCTGCTGCCCATCCTTGCGACAGCAGCATTTGTCAGCTTTCGCTTAACGGGTGATGACAAGGGGGTATGGTAGCCATGGCGTAAAGGTCCGGTCACAGTATTCTGTCTGTGCTTGTGGGTAGGATCTGGCAAGCTGCACAAAATTCCGCGCACGTTGCCGGAGAACTTGCGCCTACCCGGCGCGGCGGACGGGTTTGTCGGTCTTCATGAAGTCTGCACTGGCTTCCCTCGTCGACGAGATATCCTGGGCACCCGTTCTTTTCAAAATGTCCTTGGCGAGGGTTGTCCAGTTCGAATGGTCACAGTGGACTGACAGCAGGATTCCGCCTTCTTTGATGCGCCCCTCGTATCGTTTTGCCTCGTACTCAGGAATTCCCATGCCGACCAGCGCCCCCGCGAGACCGCCCACGGCTCCGCCGACCCCGACTCCCGCCAGCGCCGCCAAAATCGGTCCCGCGGCGATGAAGGGACCAAGTCCTGGAATTGCCAGAGCTCCGACTCCGGCCAACCAGCCCAAGGCGCCGCCCAGTACCGCACCCGCGCTTGCGCCTGCCGTCGCGCCTTCCGGCGCCTTGGTACCCTTTTCGTGTGCAAAGTCCTTGGAGCCAATGTTCTCGGGCAAGAGAACCGAAATGTCAACATTGCGAAAGCCGCTGTCTCTGAGCTCATCGACCGCCAGTTCCACGCTGGAATAGGTTGGAAAAATGCCGAACACTGCTGTATTTTTCCCGCCCATAGTCAAACTCCTCTTGGGAAATATCCCTTTTGGTTCTTTCTCCCATGGATCGCTCTGTGAGGAGGTTACGTTCCGGTCGATGAGTCGTCCATCCCAGAAAGCCCGTAATCATCCGGGGGAGATGCACTAACCGTCAGGCAGGTCCGAGGTGACGCCCAGCGTTTGCTCCACCGCAATTCTCGAGACAATCGTTCGCTGGTCGAGCTTGTAAATCAACAGGGCGCGGATCTTGTTCTACATGGCCGTGCCCATCACGGTTCGCCTAAAGGGCAGAAGCATCGCGAGCATTGCGGTTCACAACGTGGCCTCCCGTTGCTACGGGCCCAGAATCCAGGCAGCGCATCGGCTCTTCGATGTGTAACCGAAGATGTGCAACCGAAGATGTGCAACCGAAACATTCGTCAGCAATCTTACATTTCTCTTTCGGACAATCTACAGATTGGACTCTATCCTCTCGCGCGCCGGCCCGACGTAAACTCCAGACGATCGTATCTCGGGATCAGCGTACCCGTCCTCGCGAGGAATCTTTGTGGAGCGTGTGACAGTTCGTTACGAGTATGGCGTACCGATGCAGATCCGGGGTCCTCGTCCCGCGGCGCCGCGTGTACGCCACCCGCTCCCGGGAGCCCGTGTACCGGGAGGCTCGTGGGGGTACTCTCAGTCCAGGAAGCGCAGCGCTTTCCTATCTTTGATTGTCCATGCCGCCATGGTCGTGGGCATCCTGGGCGCGTCGTCGGTAACCGCCAGACAACCACGGGCGTCCCGAACCACGCCGGAACACGTCACCCTTATCGCGCCTTCGAAGGACGTTTACATGCTTCCCCCAGCGGTGCAGGAGGCGGGGGGCGGTGGCGGTGGAGGCGATCTGAGCGAGCTGCCGGCGCCGAAAGGGCGGTTGCCAAAGCTTAGTATGCAGCAGATTACTCCTCCGGCGATGGTGGTTCGGAACGAGAGCCCGAAGCTCGCGGTCGAGCCTACGGTAGTAGCTCCACCCAAGGTCGAGATCGCGTCTTCCAAATTGCCCAATCTGGGCGATCCGTCCGCTCGGGCGATGCCTCGTGCGCCGGCCTCAAACGGCACCGGCTCAGGAGGAGGAATCGGATCTGGATCCGGCGGGGGGGTTGGCAAAGGCAGCGGCCCCGGTATCGGCGAAGGTCGAGGCGGCGGGATCGGGGGAGGCGTCTTTCGGGTTGGTGGAGGAGTTTTGGCCCCTCGACCAATCTCGACAGCTGACCCTGAATACACGGAAGAGGCTCGTCAGGCCAAGTACGAGGGAACTTGCGTGCTCGGCATGATCGTTGGCGCCGACGGCAAACCTCGGGATATCCGCGTTCAACGCGGAATTGGCATGGGCCTCGACAAGAAAGCGATCGAGGCGGTGGAACAGTGGCGTTTTAACCCCGCCACCAAGGATGGCCGGCCCGTTTCGGTCCAGATCAGCGTGGAAGTTAGCTTCAAGCTCTATTGAGGAGAACGAGCTGCTGGTGTGGATTCGGAGAGAACGCGCGGGTCATTCTGCCGCCCCGGTGAGCGGAACTCACTAGAAATACAGCAAATACCCGATAGGAAACCGTTGGCTCCCGCTCCACAATCCGACCCACAGGTAGTAGCTGGAAAACTGAAACTAGCAGTGCAGGGACGGTTTTATGACTCTCACCATCCAGTCGGAACGTTGGTGCGAGTCTCTGATTAGTCCCGGGGGCTTCCCCCACCGCCTCTCCCCGTGCGGGGATGTTGCCACTTCACTCTGCCACGCTTGTGGCGTTGCCGTGTGTGAACGGCACGAGAGTTTTTGCCCCGCATGTTCGAATGTATTTTGCCACCAATGTGACCACGTTTGCCCAGCCACACGAGCGATCGGAGCGGCTTAACTGAAACCCTGCGTCACCTTCGACCCCAACCGTCCGCGAAGGAGACCTGTTCATGAGAGTGCGTGGCGTCCGGCCATGGAAACATGAGAGTTGGACACGCCCTAGAAGGCGCAGCCCGGCAACCGACAAAGAGAGAATCTCCCTCAGGAAGGCACTGAGCAGTACTACAGAACCCTCGACGATTGTCCAAATTAGAGGGTCCGATGGAGCGAGCTAGCTGATTCGGGGGCGCCCTTCTCCAAGCCCTAGATCGCTCGGTCCGTTGTCCCCGGTTCCAAGGAAAGAGAAAGGCAAAGGTTCTCTCCGCCCGCCGCTTCAAGCACCTAATCCTTTATGTCTGGAACCGAACAAAACCGGCTCGGGAGGAACACGCGGTTCGCTCCTTGGCACTGGATCGGCGGAGTCGCTTTGCTGGGGTTCGTGGTTCTCACCGCCCTGGGCCTTCTGATTTCACGCGTCGAGCCGATCCTGCGGGCACGCGTGATGGAGACTTTGTCTGCCGGGTTCAAGAGCAAAGTTGAGCTTGACGCATTCCACGTCTCGCTGCTGAAGGGACTCCAGGTTTCGGGCGACGGGCTCAGAATTTTTGGAGATGCGGACCCCAACAATCACGAGCCGGGGATCCAACCGCTCATCGCTGTCGCGGAATTCCGGTTTCGGACGGGGATTGCAGATCTTTTTCTGCGCTCCCCGATGCATGTCGATACGGTCTATATAAAAGGTCTGCAGTTGAATCTGCCGCCCAGGGAACAACGCGAGCAGATGAAGAGCATGGAGTCTAACGACCGAAAGATAAAAATCGTCGTGGATAGGTTTGTCACTGATGGAGCACAACTGGTCATCAATACTCTGAGACCGGGCAAGCTACCCCTGGAATTTGACGTCGAGAGTTTGAAAATGACCAGCATTGGGCCCGATGCTCCCATGCATTTTGAGGCTAACCTTACCAATCCAAAGCCCGTGGGAAATATCCTTTCGAGTGGATCGTTTGGCCCATGGCTGGTGGACAGGCCTCGCGATACTCCGGTAAGCGGGACCTATTCCTTCGGCAATGCAGATTTGGGCACCATCAAGGGTATTGGTGGGATCCTGTCGTCCACGGGGACATATGCGGGCACTCTTGACAACATCGTCGTGGACGGGACAACGGATACTCCAGATTTTCGCATTGCGATAAGCGGGCGTCCGGTTCCGCTGCATACTGACTTTCACGCGATCGTCGACGGAACCAGTGGAGACACCTACCTTCAGCCGGTAAAAGGGAGAATTCTGGATTCCTCGCTAGTGGCAAACGGCTCGGTGGTGCGGGTCCAAGACCCAAGAGGGCATCATGTGGAGCTGGACGTCGTGATTGAGAAGGGGGAAATCGACGATCTGCTGAGGCTGGCCATACGAACGGATCCCCCGATCATCACGGGCGGCGTGCAGTTAAAGACGAAATTGGACCTGCCGCCTGGTGAACCCGACGTTTCGAATCGATTGAGGCTGGCCGGCCGCTTTCAAGTATCGGGGGCACATTTCACAAACGACAAAATCCAGAAAAAGGTCGACGCGCTCAGTATGAGAAGCCAAGGCAAGCCAAAGCTTGCTCAGGACAATATCCCCGACAACGTACGCTCGGACTTAAAGGGCACATTCAGTCTCACAGATGGGATCATTTCCTTTTCACAATTGCAGTTCCGGGTTCCCGGCACTCAAGTGAATCTCACCGGCACGTACAGTTTGGATGGGAATCAATTCGATTTTCGTGGCAAAGCACGCCTGGACGCGAAACTCTCGCACACGGTAACGGGTTGGAAGTCGATACTGCTGAAACCGGCAGATCCATTTTTCAGCAAGCATGGCGCCGGAACCGAACTACCGGTCAAGGTCACGGGCACGAAATCAGAGCCTCATTTCGGCTCGGATTTCGGCCACAAGGACGACGGCAAGAACGCCAAGGAGGGCCCGGGAAATTAGGCGTCCCCCGCCGAGCATTGATTGGGTGTAGGGAAACCCCGCGCTCCAGGAGAGGGTTCCACCCAAGCTGCGGGGGGACAGAACGCTTCGTTTCCCATTTGACGGAGGAACTGGTAAGGCAGGACCGGGCTTCATTG
>Ga0137419_10001140_pt1 | contig 11078 bp, 5 predicted proteins | sample CZODoug3_1_2_16f_FD_108279 | JGI IMG/M metagenome (GOLD analysis project Ga0137419, IMG submission 108279) | Vadose zone soil fungal communities from Angelo Coast Range Reserve, California, USA - CZODoug3_1_2_16fungal (Illumina Assembly) | ecosystem: Environmental > Terrestrial > Soil > Vadose... | reverse complement strand
TATATAAATTAATATAATATTTAGGAATAATTATTTCTTTATATTTGTTTTAACTAAATACTAAAGACTAAATACTAAAGACTAAAGACTAAATACTAAATACTAAATACTAAATTCTTATGTTTAAATATAGTTTAAGAAGTAACCAAATGTAAGGGTATTAAAAAGGGTGGAAAGTGTACTTATTAATTAAAATATTAAAATATTAAAATATTAAAATATCAAAATATTAAAATATAAACTATTATGAGTGAGTAACCTTATATCTAATAACGATTTATTTTTTCTTTAAAATTAGTTTTGGTTGTTTGTTAATTCTATTAGCGCAATGATAAATTAAATATGAATTAATTTTGAGTTTAAGGAAATTAAATTTTATAAATTATTAGTTAAATTAAAGAATTTTAAGAGTACACTTGATCAAGTCTTTATCTTTATCTTTATTATTATCTTTATCTTTATCTTTATAAATTGCTTTTGTTAATCTTTTGCTTTGTAAACCGGTTTAAAAGAGGTAGAATTAGTTTAATTGGCAAAATAACGTTCTGTGGCTACGTTGTTCAGAGTTCAAGTCTCTGATTTTACCCTTTAAATAATATAATATAAAATAAGATATATTAAATAAAATATATTAAATACTACAGTTCTTTAACAAAATAAAACTAAAATAAATAATAAGAAGAATAAAAAAGTGTCGTTGTTTTTTTGAGTAAATAATAAGAAGAATAAGAATAAAAAAGTGTCGTTGTTTTTTTGAGTAAATAATAATAATAATAATAATAAAAAAGTGTCGTTGTTTTTTTGAGTTGTTTTGTTGTTTGTTGTTTGTTGTTTTTTTGAGTTGTTTTGTTGTTTGTTGTTTTTTTGAGTTGTTTTGTTGTTTTTTTAAGTTTGTTTTTGGAGTTGTTTGTTTGCTAAAAGAAAAAGAAAAAGTAAAAGAAAAAGTAAAAGCAAAAGAAAAAATATAAAATAAATTAAAATTAAAATTAAAATTAAAAATAAAATTTAACATTTAGATTAACATTAACATTAACATTAAAATAAAAATTAACCTTAACATTCAGATTAACATTAATAAACTAAATTAAAATTAAAATTAACAATTAAAATTAAAATTAAAATTAAAATTACAATTACAATTACAATTACAATTACAATTAACCTTAACATTAATAAACTAAATTAACATTAACATTAACAAATAACATTAAAATTAACCTTACAATTAACATTAACATTAACAATTACAATTACAATTACAATTAAAATTAACATTACAATTACAATTAAATTAAATTAATAAACTAAACTAAACTAAAATAACTAAAATAACTAAACTAAAGTAAACTTAAATAAAATAAGCTAACTAAACTTAAATCAAGTAAACTAAAGTAAAGTAAAGTAAAGTAAAGTAAAGTAAACTAAGATAAAATAACTTTCTTAATACTTAATAATAAGAGTGAATATTAATAACAGATTTAGAGTAACATTAATAACAAGAGTTAGAGTGAATATTAAGAGTCATAGTCCTAGGATTATTATTCTTATTATTGCTATTTAGAGCTTGAGAGTAGAGTAAGAGTCTAATTTAGAGTAAGAGTAAGAGTCATAGTAAGAGTAATAAATAAGAAAAAGTACAGTAAACTAAATAAAGATAAAATAAAGTACAGAAGTACAGTAAACTTAAATAAAAAAAGTAAAGTAAAGTAAAGTAAACTAAAGTAAAGTCAAGTAAAGTCAATTAAATTAAATTAAATTAAATTAAATAAAATTAAATTCAAGTAAATAAAGTAAAGTAAATTAAATAAACTAAAGAAAAGTAAAGTAAATAAAATTAAATTCAGTAAATTAAATAAAATAAAATAAAATTAAATTAAATTAAATAAAATTAAACAAATAAAACAACAAGCAAAATAATATTTACAATTCTATACCAGAACTTAATTCTATATCTTATTCTTATTCTTAAATTCTTAACAAAACAAAACAACAGTAAATGTTAATAAGCCTAGGATGATGATTATTATTCTTATTATTGCTATTATTCTTGCTCTAAATTGAATTCTTATTTTTAGTGTTAGAACCAACTAACAATTATTCTTTCTGCACTACTTAATATAAATAATAATACTTAAAATAAATAATACTACTTAAAATAAAAAATACTACTTAAAATAAATAATAATACTTAAAATAAAAAATAATACTTAAAATAAATAAAAATACTTAATATAAAAAATAATACACTAATAAAAATTATAATACAAATATAAATATCAGATATAAATATAAATTAAAATTAAAATTAAAATTAAAATTAAAATATTAGTTCTCCATTAGTGATTGTGTAGTTCTAAAAATAAAAATAACAATAACTATAAAAATAACACAGTTCATTATATAATAAAAATAAAAATAAAAATAAAAATAAAAATAAAAATAAAATAAAAATAAAACTACAAATTATAATCCTTGATTCTGCCTTGATTCTGCCTTTATTCTTGATTATTGATTATTGATTATTTATTATTGATTATTGATTATTGATTATTGATTATTGATTATTTATTCTTTATTCTTGATTATTGATTATTGATTATTGATTATTGATAATTAAAATTCAGATTGTCCAATTAATTATAGATTAAATAATTAAACTTTTGTTTAACTAACAATAAATAAGCCTAGGATTATTATTATTATTCTTATTATTATTCTTGTTATTTAGACATCTTAAATTCTTAATCTTAAATAGTTTTCTTTCCATTATTCTATCTAAAGACACTAATACTAATACTAATACTAATACTAATACTAATACTAATATAAATAACAAAATTATACAATATAATTGTTATCTATAAAGATAAAGTATAAAGTAGAAAAATAATAAATATATTTACTATAATTAATAATTAATAATTAATAATTAAATATCAGTAAACTTATATATTCAAACTACAATATTATTACAATCTTTTTTATGTTTTATTGTTATGTTACTATGGTAAAATAAATATATTATTTAATCAAAATATTATTATATAAAATAACAATAATGTGTTCATTAATTAATATTAAGTTACAGTTACAGTTATAGTTATAGTAATAGTAATAGTAATAGTAATAGTTATAGTCATAATTATAGTTATAGTAATAGTTATAATTATAGTAATAGTTATATTTATAGTTATAGTTAAACTTACAAAAGATATACCTTATTTAGATTAAGATTTAGATTTATAAATTACTAAACTGTTAAAATAATAGTATTTCTAAAATAATAATAATACTCCTACCTATCCTAATCCTAATCCTAATCCTAATCCTAATCCTAATGGTAATGGTAATCCTAATGCTAATATAAATAATAATAATAATACTGATAATAATCAATTGTTATAAAATAAATAAAATAAATAAAATAAATAAAATAAATAAAATAAATACAATAAATACAATAAATACAATAAATACAAATTAAAAATAAATCTTAATACCTATGGTGGTAAATAAGACTTTCTATGTTTTAAATTAAAATTAAAATAAAGGTAGATTATAAATCTATTTATTATAAACAAATAAACAAAAACTCGCTGATATAGTTTAAATGGTTATAACATACCATTCATGACGGTAAAATAAGGGTTCGATTCCCTTTATCGGCTTATATCGGCTTAAACATATAAATAAATTAAATTAAATTAAATTAAATAATATTAATAAGTTTAATATCCTAATTATTAATTATAACATAACACAATTAAAAAAGTATATTAATAACTACTAACTACTAAAATTATAGATAACATGACGGTATAACAATAACAATAACAATAACAATAACAATAACAATAATTACATTACTAATAACTGATATTAATAACTACTAAAATTATAGATAACATGACGGTATAACAATAACAATAACAATAACAATAAGAATAACAATAACAATAATTACATTACTAATAACTGATATTTTTTAAATTAAATTAAATTAAATAAAATTAAAATAAATTAAAAAAACAATTAAAATTAACAAATTTAGCAACCGGTAATAGATGTATATGTATATTTATATGTATATTTATATGTATATTTATATTTATATGTATATTTATATTTATATTTATATGTATATGTATATTGTCTAATGTATATTGTATATTGTCTAATGTATATTGTCTAATGTATATTTTATATTGTCTATGTTATATCTTATATCTTCTATCTTATTATAATGTCTTAGTCTTATATTATCTTCTAATGTATTATATATTATTAGTATTATATTGTATTCTCCAATAGTATAATGTAATGAATTCTATATTCTTATATTGTATAATTCTAATATTCTCTTCTATTATCTTATATTATATCTGATATATTCCATCTTATATCTTATATCTTATTATCTTTAATAATAATTATATTCTCTTCTAATGTATTCTTTAAATGTAGTATATATTCTTATATTGTATTCTCCAATAGTATAATGTAATGAATTATATCTTCTCATATTGTATAATTCTAATATAATCTTCTATTAAATAATATTATCTCTAATATATTACATCTTATATCTGATATCTTATTATCTTTAATTATTCTTATATTCTCTTCTACTATATTATATCTTATTATATTCTATTACTATAACTATAACTATAACTATAACTATAACTATAAGTATAACTATAAGTATTACTATAACTATTACTATTATAGTATCTTATACTGTAATCAATTATATATTCTTATATATTCTTATTCTAATATTATCCTCTATTATAATAACTTAAATCTAATATCTGCTATCTTATTATCTTGTATTATTATTCTCTAATCTTCTACTTCTAATATATTATAAATTATTATATTGTATTCTATAAAATTAAATTATATCTGATATATTACATCTTATATCTGATATCTTATTATATTAAATTATTCTTATTATTATATTCTCTTCTACTATATTCTATATTATAATATTCTATTAAAATTCTATTATAGTTATAGTATACTGTAATCAATTATATATTCTAATATTGTATAATTCTAATATTATCTTCTATTATAATACCTTAACAGTTCTATATTATATCTTATTATAATTTATTATTATTCTATAATCTTCTAATATCTTATAAATTATTATATTTTCTTCTATTACTATAAAATTATCTTCTAATATCTTATAAAGTATTATATTGTATTCTATAATATTATATTCTCATATCTTATAAATAATTCTCTTGTATTATTCTTATATTGTCTTGTATTAAATTCTATAATATCTACTATCTTATTCTATAATCTTGTATTATCTTCTATAATATCTCCTATCTTATTCTATTCTATTGTATTATATTCTATAATATCTACTATCTTATTCTATTATCTTGTATTATCTTCTATTATATTCTCTTCTAGTATATTATATTCTAATATCTTATAAAGTATTATATTGTATAATTCTTATATTATGTTCTATTATAGTATATTCTATCTTATATATTATTCTATTATATTCTATTATATTCTCTTATATCTAATATATTATTCTATTGTATTCTATTCTAAGTTTAAATTGCTCCTATGATTATGATTATGATTATGATTATGATTATGATTATGATTATGATTATGATTATGATTATTATTATTATTATTAATTTAAATTGCTTCTCTTCTATTCTATTCTCTTCTAAATTTATTCTATTTTATTGTATTCTATTCTAAATTGCTTCTAAATTGCTTCTATTCTATTATATTGTATTCTATTATATTCTCTTCTAATATATTGTATTCTAGTATATTCTATTCTAATATCTAATATTATATTTAGTATAGTATTTTATTATGTTATCTTCTATTATAGTATATAATTCTATAATCTTCAATTATCTTATATCTTAACTTTTTCTATATTGTAATATTATTGTATAATCTTCTCCTAGGATTATTATTATTATTATTCTGATTCTGATTCTGATTATTATTATTCTTATTATTACTCTAAATTATCTTAAATCTGTACTTGTTATATATTTAAATATAATTATATAATGTTCTATTATCTTATATCTTAACTTTTTCTATATTGTAATATAATTGTATTATAGTCTATCTTTACTTGTTGTATATTGTAATATAATTGTATTATAGTATATCTTTACTTTAAAAAACCTATTATTGTATTATAGTATATCTTATATATTATTCTCTTCTCTAAATAGCCAATTCTCTTATGTTATATTTAAATATATTCTATAATGTAAAAATCTAATCTAATATATTATATAAAATTCTATTACTATTATAATATATTCTAATACTAATCTAATGTATTCTATTATATTAACATCTATTACTATTCATATTCATATTCTTAATTCTAATCCTAATTCTAATTCTAATGCTAATTCTAATCCTAATCTTACCTGATAACTGATATAAATCTTAATATTAACAATAAAATAATAACAGTAACAGATTCTTCTACTTCCACAAGTTTAATATTCATTCCTAATTATTAACTGATATATATACTCTTTCCTATTAACAATTAAAATAACAATAACAATAACAATAACAATAACAATAACAATAACAATAACATAACTAATTAAATTCAGATAATCTTCTAATTCGGCCTTACTACCTTACTAACTTTCCTTTATCTTTATATAAAAATATATATAGTATTACCTCTTCCAAAAAAATTGCTAAATAACAAGAATAATAATAAGAATAATAATCCTAGGCTAAACCTATTCATTCTGATTATTAACTTCCGTTCCTCATAAATCTCTCTAAATAGTCCTAGGAAAGAACAATAGCAAGAATAATAATAATAATAATAATAATAATAATAATCCTATGATAAATCTTATACTAATCCTTTGTCTAAACTCCGTAATTGTAAGTATTTCCAATTTATTTATTCTATACATATAAGTATTAATAACTGATAACTGATAACCTTATTAATATAAATAATATAAAATAATATAAATAAAATATACCTTAACAAACTCACTAATTTAAATAATCTATTAAATCTATACTCTCTCTAAGAGTAAGAGTAATATTAATATTAAGAGTAAGAGTCTAATTTAGAGTAAGAGTAAGAGTCTAATTTAGAGTAAGAGTAAGAGTAAGAGTAAGAGGAATTGACTTTATATATATTAACATATTTAAATTATTATGTAATAAAACTATAATTAATATATCTGTTAAATTACTAGTAATAGTAATAGTATAACTGGTTATTGATAATATAGAATAACAGTTATAGTAACAGTAATAGTTATAGTAACAGTAACAGTAAATATAATATAAATAATATAGTATTCCAAATAGCAAATAACTGATATACAATTGTTATAATAATAGTAATAGTAATAGTAATAGTAATAGTAATAGTAATAGTTATCACAAAAAGAATAGTAATAATCATAATTATAGTAATAGTAATAGTTATAGTTATACTGATAGTTATAGTTATAGTTATACTGATAGTTATAGTTATACTGATAGTTATACTGATACTGATAGTTATACTGATAGTTATAGTTATACTGATACTGATACTGATAGTTATACTGATAGTTATAGTTATAGTTATAGTTATAGTTATAGTAATAATAGGATTAGAAAATATAAATAATAATAAATAATAATAAATAATAATAATCAGAATATAAAGAATAATAATAATCAGAATAATAATAATAATAATAATAAGAATAATAATAAGAATAATAATAAGAATCCTAACGTAGTGTTGTTAATACTGAAATAAACTTAAACTGAAATAATAAATGTTAAATGTTAAATGTTAAATGTTATATATTATATATTATAAATTATAAATTATCTATTATCTATTATGAATATATTCCTTTAATATTAATATTTATATATATATTTATATTTATCTTAATATTTATATTTATCTTTATCTTTATCTTTATCTTTATAGTTATAGTTCTATTAATAGTAATAGTAATCTTTATAGTAATCTTTATATTATATTAATAATACTAGTAATAGTAATAGTAATATTTATAGTAATAGTAATTAGTAATAGTAATAGTAATAGTAATAATAATAATAATAGTAATATAAATAGTTATAGAAATAGAAATAGAAATATATCTAGTTATAGTTATAGTAATAGAAATAATAATAGTTATAGAAATAGAAATAGTAATAGAAATAATAATAGTTATAATAATAGAAATAATAATAGTAATAGAAATAAATATAGTTCTAGAAATTAGAAATAGTAATAGAAATAAATATAGTTCTAGTAATAGTTATAATAATCTAGTTATAGTTATAGAAATAGTTATAATAATATAGTTATAGTTATAGTTATAGTTATAGTAATAGTTACAGTTAAAGTAATAGTAATAGTAATAATAATCTAGTTCTAGTACTAGTAATAGAAATAAATATAGTTATAATAATAATTATAATAATATAGTTATACTGATAATAATAGTTATAATAATATAGTTATACTGATAATAATAGTTATACTGATACTGATAATAATCTAGTTATAGTAATAGTATATAGTATATAGTATATAGTATATAGTATATAGTAATAGTAATAGTAATAATAATATAAATAGTTATACTGATAATAATAGTTATAGTTAAAGTTAAAGTTAAAGTTAAAGTACAAGTTAAAGTTAAAGTAATATTAGTAGTAATAATAATATAAATATAAATAGTTATACTGATAATAATAGTTATAGTTATAGTTACAGTTACAGTTACAGTTACAGTTACAGTTACAGTTACAGTTACAGTTACAGTTAAAGTAATATTAGTAGTAATAATAATATAAATATAAATAGTTATAGTTATAATAATAGTTAAAGTTAAAGTTAAAGTTAAAGTTAAAGTTAAAGTAACAGTAATATTAGTAGTAGTAGTAGTAGTAATAGTAATAATAATAGTAATAATAAAATAAATAGTAATAGTAATAGTAATAGAAATAGTTAAAGTAATATTATTAGTTAAATTACTAGTAATAGTAATAGTAATAGTAATAGTAATAGTTCTCTTTATAGTTATCTTTATATTAATATTAATATTCATAGTAATAGTAATAGTAATAGTAATAGTAATAGTAATATTTATAGTAATATTATTATATTTATTATATTCAGAAGATTTAGGTAATATTTGTAATTTTCCAAATCCAAATTTATATTTAGAATCTTCTTTATCTCTAAGTAACCCAATATATGGATTATTTAAGTGTTGTTGATTCTTTAAAAAAACAATAGCAATAATAAGAGTTAGAGTCCTAGGAAAATCTTTTATATCTTTAAGAGTTTTCTAATAATAGCTTGATCAGAATGATGGTTTGAATTTGTCGATAAAATATCATCTTTAATAATAATATTTTGATCTTTATTTATATCCTTATTTTTAGAATTAGAATTAAGAACTATATCTTTATGATTTAAATTAATATTAGATGTAGAAAAATCTCTTCCTAAATAACCCTAGGAAATTTCATTTGATTTATTTTAAATTGATTTAATAATCTTCCATTTAGAAACCGTTATTATTAAATGAATGTGAATATGAATATTTATGTTGTTTATTTTGTTTAGCCTTACCTAATCTTGATTCTAACGTAGAATCTGTGTTCATTTCTCCTAGGAAGTTTCATATTACTAATACTAATATTACTTCCTCCTTTTTGTAATATATTAAATACACTATTAAATACAAAAAATAGATTTATAATTAAATTTTCTATTTTGATAATTAAATTGATAAATGATTGACTAGTTATAATAACATTAATTATTAAGATAATTAAAATACCAATAATGAAAAGTAATATAGAATTAAATCTACCTGAATTAATTAGTTGAATTAGTACAGCAATTGGAGCTAAGTTAATATTCATGAATTTAAATTCATATATTATTCTTAAAAATTTACTATTACTAATATTATTATTTTTATTAATAGATAATTCTTTAAAATGTATAAATAATAAATAGATAAAATATAAAATAGCTAAAACGGAATATATTATAGGATTAAACGTATAATAAAAAAATATAAAAATAAATATAAATATAAAACTAGCCAAACCTAAAGATAATAAAGTAAAAAATAAAGATCATTTTGTATTAATAAATTTAATAATAAATATTGATAGATATGATTTTGCATCATTAATATCTAAATAAAAACCATTTTTTATAAATTTAATGATATCAGAAATGAATGAAGTTGACATATGTATTGAATTTCATATAAAAATCATAACATATATAGTTAATATTATATTACATGATAATAAAACATAAACAATTCATTTAATAATTAATATATAATCAAATCCCATTAATCACCCAAATAAAATTAAAACTAAAAACATTAAATATGTATAATATATTCCGCTTTTTACAATATTTCTATATCTATATTTTATATTTGTAAACATAAATAAAAATTGATTAGGTCAAAAAATAATAAATATTAAATGCATTATAAACAATGCTATATAAAGTATAACTAGTCTTAATAGTATAAGACTTATAAAATTAAGCTTGTTAAAACAAGCAGTTAAGCCGGATAAATTTTTTCAGTTAACAAAAGTAAAATTAGGTTTTTTGTAGTAATATAATTAGTTTTAGTAATATTATTATATATATTATCCCACGTTTTATCTTTAATTTTTTATTCACTTTGATATTATTTTATTGTACTATTCCCTGTTACTCAAAAACTTTCCGGGGGACTAGCCCAAATTTAAGTGGAACTCCAGCTAAGGATTCCTAGAAGTTCATTCAATAAGTAGATACATAATACCTCGATAGCAGAGCAAAGGCTAGCTTCAGGCTACGATAATTATCTTTTACTATATTTTTATAACAAATTTAAATAGAAGAATAATTTTAACGCAGATCTACACCATTTTAAATAAGAAATATTAATTCTTAATTGAAGCAGAATGGATACACTAAAGAAAAACAGAATATGACACATCAAGAATGGATAAAAGTCCGGCCCATTATTTTAACC
>Ga0137419_10001136_pt1 | contig 11105 bp, 8 predicted proteins | sample CZODoug3_1_2_16f_FD_108279 | JGI IMG/M metagenome (GOLD analysis project Ga0137419, IMG submission 108279) | Vadose zone soil fungal communities from Angelo Coast Range Reserve, California, USA - CZODoug3_1_2_16fungal (Illumina Assembly) | ecosystem: Environmental > Terrestrial > Soil > Vadose... | reverse complement strand
TGCTGGCGACGATTCCGCCGTATTGGGCCGCGCTCAAGGGCGAGTTCGACCAGCGGCTGGCTGTCGTAGTCCGTCCACGAAATGCAGTGCATCCGATGCGTTTGCGGCGCCGGTACGCTGGGCCAGGTCGCTTGGAAAGTTGCGATCTGCAGCGAATAGAAGTTGTACAGATCCGCGTATGTCCAATTGCTGCAGGTGGGACCTGAATCAACGTGCGGAGCTAACTCGAAGCCCTGAGCCACATAAGAAGCGACCTGGGTGTCGGTGATCGGAGTTCCCGCCCACATGTAAGACGTGGAACGAACACACTGCCAATCTGCCACTGAGCAGTTGGGAGTGCTGTCCGCCAGGTAGGTATCGAAGCGCCCCGACGTCCCGCCTTGGTTGTGATCGTCTCCCGTCATGATGACTGCAGCTTTGAATCCACTCGGCAGAAACCAGAATCGAGGAAGGGGTCCGCTCGCGAATGTCATCTGCTGGATCAGGTTGACCAGCAAGCGCTGTTGTTCGTCCGCAATGGGAATCTGGACGTTAGCCAAGTTGTTCCAGTCAGGCTTCGGATCGAACGACGCGTTGCCGTAAAACAGATCCGAGGGTCGGACGGGCGCCAACGAGATTCTGTCCTGACCCGTCCATGCCGGGTTTCCTTGCCGCGTGAGCACGACGGAACGAGCCAGATCGTACGCGAACGCCGCGGCCTGTCCTCCTCCGAAACTGTTCAACATCACGGCCGGATACGGAGTAGATGCGGTCGAGCTGGAATATAGGGTGGCAACCTTCGTCGCACCGCTCAGTGTGTAAAGGTCTGCCGAACTGTGGTACTGGATGGTCTGGCCGACGATGCCGACTCCGGGTCCCGAGGTCGTGTTGATCTGCAGATACGCATCCGACAGCGTTCCAGCAGTCGCGGTCAGTCCGAGCATGCTGGCCAGCTGCTTGTCGGGATGCATGGCGATCAGTGACCCGCCACCGCTCACCCAGTTCGTCAGAATAGAAACCTGGCTGCTTGTGAGTTGCATGTCGCCGAGAATTGCCACTTTGTAAGACGACAAGAGTGCAGGAGTAATGGCAGCAATGTCTTGCAATGCAAACTCATTTAAACCTTCTGCCCTCAGAATCTCGTCGTAGTACCGTGTGTAAGGATTGACCGCCGACGAAATGACTAGAATCGGCCCACCCGGACCGCTACCTGCCGGAGCCGCTCCTGTCGTAAATGACCAGGTGTAGTCTGCACCCATCACATTGCCAGAGCCGTCTTTGACCGTCCCTTTCACCGTCGCCGTGTAGGTAGAGAAAGGAACCAATTCCATGGAGGGCTGCAGGCTGACCGTGGCGGTTGCACTTGTGTAGGTGATCGTGCCCGTCACGACGTTACTCGACGCATCCGTCAGGAAGAAGGAGTTCGTGTTGAGCGTGGTTGCATCCACCGGCTCATTAAACGTTGCGCTTACGGCTGAGCCAATGCCGAATCCACTCGATCCCGTCGCCGGCGTGGATGAAGTAACCGCTGGCTGGGCATGGCTGTTGGCGGCGATGAAGACCACGTCCGCCCAGTAGTTACTGGCGTTGTTGCTGAAGGTGGGGAAGCTGTCGCTGCCGTAATAGTAGACCCCATTTTGCGCGGTCGTGTTCGCTATTGCGTGCAGGGGCCCATTGTCGAAGCCGCTATTGAAATACCCCGAGTTGTAGGAGTAATGACCAGAGGGTGTGTAGAAGGACGCGACGTAAGTCGTCCCCGCCGAAATCGCCACCGGGCTGCTGAAGTTCACTTGTTGCCAGCCCGAGGTCGTTTCATCGCCGAAGGTTGCGGTGGCTAGCAACTGTCCGGCCGAACTCCAGAGGTTCCCTTTATGCACGCCTGTGTTGGCCGGGCTCTTGTAGAAGCGAATACCTGTAATCGTGCCTGCGACATCGGCCTTGAAGAGCATGCCGTACTCACCGCCGTTGCCGTCACCACTGTCGATCATGCCGGGTACGGTGCCATACGTCCACAGGCTGCAGGGGCAGATGGGCGGCGGTGGCGGCGGCCCCGCGGTCGTGAACGACCAGGTAACGGTCGACGTCATGGCGTTTCCGCTCGCGTCCTTCACTCCAGACGGCCCGCCGGCTAACGTCGCCGTGTAGGCGGTGGTGTAAGAAAGCGCCGCGGCCGGCTGCAGAATTGCGGTCTGTGTGGATGCGTTGTAGCTGACTGTTGCGTTCACGACCACGCTGCTGGAATCGACCAACTGGAATGTGCTGCTCGTGATCGTGGAGGCATCCATCACCGACGTAAACGTCGCGCTCACGGAAGTGCCAGCGCTGACGCCCGTACCGGTCGGGGAGAACGAACTCACATTGGGTGCGTTGGTGGTGTCGAAAATCACATCAACCCAGTAGTTGCTCGCGTTGTATGTGGAGGTCGGAAAGGCGCTGGGCCCATAGCTGTAAACGCCGTTGGGTCCGTCCGCGCCATCGCCCAGAGCGTGCAGCGGCGGGTTGTCGACCGCGGTTCCAAAGAAGCTCGCGCCGAATGAATAATGTCCGGACGTGGTGTGATAGGAGGCGATGTAGGTCGCGCCAGCGCTGATTGCAACCGGGGCGCTGAAGTACACCTGCTGCCATCCGGAGCCGGATTCAGCGACGAACGTAGCCGAAGCGAGCAGGTTGCCGGCGCTGTCCCACAGGTTGCCAGCGTGCACACCCGTGTTTGCGGCGCTTTTATAGAAGCGGACACCACTCACGTAGCCGGCCAGGTCAGAGCGGAACTTCACGCCAAGTTCAACGGACGAGGGATCGCCGCCGTCAACGGTCGCGGGCGTCACGCTCGTTCCCCAGATCGAGCAGGGGCACTGCTGGGCGGATACGGGCAGGCTGAACACACCTAGGAGAGTAAGAACCATAAGACTGGGAGCAATTCTGCTCATAAATGATCTCGCTTTTCGCATAGTCGTTCGTTGATTCAGGGTCTCTTGGGATTTCGTTTGCAGGATTGGGGTCGGTTCAGAAATCAGGCGCTGACCGCTGCAGCGGGTTCGCGATCGTTGTCGCACGCGGCGTCCGGTGCTGCCGATGTTGGACGTTGTTGCGAAGCAACCGCCACTGCGCGCTGTGCAATCTTCACCATTTCGTTGTTGTTCAAAGTGGAATTGATGATCTGAGTCGTGTTCGCGACCAGGAGGCCCTCAACATTGGTCAACATGTCTGGCACGAGGCTTGAATAATGACGTACCGGGACCGGCTGTACAAAACGTTCGCGGAAGAGATAACGCTTCTCGATGTCGGACAGCTGCAGGTCGGGGACAACGCGCTTCAGGTGCGTCTCGAAGTTCGCCCAGATCTGCTCTTCGGGGGCTTCGAATAGCGGATCGCCAGGTGCCGTGTACTTGGGCAGATAGACCAAGTGCCGGCCGGCGGTCTCTTCGCCCGAAATCAGGTTCGACATCTCGATGATGCCCGTAAACGGAATGTCTTCTTCCGTCAGATTCGTGACGTAATAGGGGCTGAGCTGACGCTTCAGAACAAGCACGATGCAAACCACGCCCAGGTACTTCACCTCTTGCAGCTTCTTCACGTACTGCGAATCCAGCTGCGGAGCGATCTGGGCCAGCGGTCGGCTCGGAATCGTCGCAATCACCTGGTCGAAACTTTGGGAGAGCTTCTCGCTCTGAACACGCACGCCTCCGTCCGGCTCGGACTGCACCCGCTGGACGGGCGCGTCGACCACAATCCTGCCGTTCATCTTCTGGATTTCCGCGATCAGGCGGTTCACCACAGTCCGGTAGCCGCCGCGCACATAGCCGAGTCGTTCCTTCTTGCTGCCGTTGTCGCGCGTGGAGTAAAGACGCTTGATGGTTGCCCAGATGAAGGCTGCGGACGCTTCTTCGCGGCAGGAACCCAGCTTGCACTTGAGCAGGGGCCCCCACATCTTGCTGTAGTTCTTCGCGCCAAACACCCGCTTCAGCCAGTCCGCCGCCAACTCACCTTCCAACTTGAGGCCATCATTGATGCGGGTCGCGTACAGGATGCCGAAGCCTAGGCGTGCCTTCTGCAAAAGACTCAACGGCGGGAAACGCAGGAAGTCGAGGCTGCTGCTCATCGGATACAACGAGCCATCCGCAAAGAAGCCGACTTTCGTTTCCGTCCAGCGAAGCTCGTCCGTTAGTTCCAGGTCGTCAATCAGCTGGAGCAGGGGACGATCGGACGTCAGAATGCAGTGATAGAACTGGTCCCACCAGAATGGTCCGAAGTTGAAGTAGGTCGATAGCCCGCCCAGTTGGGGACGACTTTCGAAAATCGTGACATCCGCGCCTGACCGCAGCAGATAGTAGGCCGCTGTCAGCCCGGTGATTCCGCCGCCCAGAACGCCGATGCGCCGGCCCTGCAATTCGTCTTGTGTCTGCATGTTCATTAGCTTCCCGCGATCATCCACACGCCCGCGCTGATCACCGCCACGGCGGCCCAGCGATATCGGTCAACCTTCTCCTGGAAAAACATCCAGGACAGCAGGTTGACGAGCACATACCCGAAACTCACCAGCGGGTACGCATAGGACAGTTCAAGCTTCTGCAGACCCAGCAGCCATAACCCGGTGGCCGCCACGAAACTCAAAAGCCAGATCCAGATGAAGGGCTGGCGCGCGATTCCGAACGCCAGTCCGACCATGCCCTTGCGGGATCCGGATCCCTTCTGCAAGCTGCTCAGTCCTTGCTTCAGAAATATCTGAGCTAGCGCACTCAGCACCACACTCGTCCAAATCATCACTTTCGGTGTCATGCTGAGACCTCGCGTGACTTGCGGTTGATCAGGATCACGCCCGCAACGATCAGCGCAACGCCGATTCCTCTGCGTGTGCTGATGAACTCGTGAAAGTAAATCGCGCTGATCGCTACCACGAAGACATAATTCACGCTGGTCAGCGGGTACAGAAAGCTGATTTCCTTCTGCGCTACCGCTGCCATCCAGCAGACCGTTCCCAGCAGGTAAATCGTCAACCCGCCCAAGACTGCGGGCTGCAGCAGGATGTGCAGAATGATCGCGATCAATCCCGAACCTGCCGGCAGAGCTTTCGCCCCGTTCAATCCCGCTTTGATCAAGCTATGCCCGGCCGTAACAAAAATCGTAGAGGCGGCGAAGGGCACCCACCACGGCAGCGCCCTGCCGGAGGGAGCCGATACCGACTGACTTCCAATCGGGGCAACTAGCAATGAATCTGTTTTGGTCGCCATCGTTAAACCGTCCACGCGAGACTGGTTTGATCCACCGTCTCCAGGCTGCGCGCTGTCTGGGGCAGGAACGCGTCCGGCCTCGTCGCCATTCCGAAGTGGTGCAAAATTCCCTGGACCGTCCGCTCGGCGGCGCGGCCATCGCCATACGGGCTGCGGCAAGCGGCCATTTGTTCGTATTCGCTGCGATTACGCAACAGACTCAGCGTCTCGGCGACGATACGCTCGCGCTTGGTTCCGATAATCTTCGCGGAGCCAGCCGAAACGCCCTCGGGCCGCTCAGTCGTCTCACGCAGCACGAGGACCGGCTTGCCCAGCGAAGGTGCTTCTTCCTGCACGCCGCCCGAGTCCGTCAGGATCAGATGGGATGTCGCCATCGCTTCCACGAACGCGCAGTAGGGCAGCGGTTCAATGAGGGCCACATTCGGTAATCCCGACAGCAGCGGGAAAACCGTCTCGCGCACCTTCGGATTCATGTGCACGGGATAGAGGAAACTAAGTTCCGGCATCTCCCGCGCCATTTCCACCACCGCCTCGCATAGTTCGCCAATCGGGCCGTTGTGATTCTCGCGGCGGTGCGCAGTGATCAGGATCATGCGCTTGCCGTTCAGGTGGAACGTGGAGGGAAGATGCTTGGCAAGATAGCCCTTCGCCGTGCTCGCCACGCCCATCAGGCAATCCACCACCGTATTTCCGGTGAGGTAGATGTCCTGTTCGGCGATACCTTCACGGATCAGGTTCAGATAGCTTTCTTCGGTGGGCGCGAAATGCAGCGCTGCGACACCAGAAATCAGCCGGCGATTCATCTCTTCGGGATACGGGTTGTAGCGGTTATTGCTTCTCAGTCCGGCTTCAACGTGGCCAACTTCGATTCGCCGGTGAAAGCCCGCTAAGGCGGCTACGAATGCTGTGGTGGTGTCTCCCTGGACCAGCAACACGTCGGGCGCAAGCGTGCCGAGCGCCTCATCGAGCCCGTGGACCGCCCGCTCGACAATCTGATTTAAGGACTGGTTCGGCTTCATCACATCGAGATCGATATTAGGCTCGATTCCGAACAGGCCAAACACCTGGTCAAGCATCTCGCGATGCTGTGCGGTCGAAATCAAGGTCGCTTCAATCTGCGGATGCTTGCGCAGTTCCCGCAGGACCGGGACCATCTTGATGGCCTCCGGACGCGTTCCCACCACCGATGCCACGCGCAGAGTCTTCATTACGATTTCGCGACTCCCTTCTGGATCGGGAGAGGCGTACAGAACATTTCTGAAAGACGCCAAAGCAGGGCGCGCCACATCAACTGCAGATGCATCTTGACACTGCGCATCACCTTCATCTTCGAGACGCCCGTCACGCGCGACCGTAGCACCATCGGCACTTCGGCCACGCGATAACCTTGCCGGCTCGCCTGCAGCAGGATCTCAGTGACACCCGCGAACCCTTCCGACTCGATGCGTACGTTCTCAACCACCGCGCGGCGGTAAGCGCGCATCATGCTGGTGTAGGTGTACAACTTGTTGCTGCAGACCAGGCGATACATCCACGATGCGCCGCGGCTCAAGAACAGACGCCAACCAACCACGTTCTCGACGCCGCCTTCCGGGTGATAGGGCGACGCGGTCGTAAGGTCGGCATTCTGCAAATCCAAAGCCTCGATCAGGCGTGGAACTTGCAACGGGTCGTAGGTGCAGTCCGCATCGACCGTGACCATGATCTCTCCGGCTGCTTTCGCGAAACCGGTCCGCAACGCAGCCGTGAGGCCCTGATTGCGGTCATGCCGTGCGAGAACGAACCGGGGGCACCACGCGAACGCTTCCCGCGCCGCATCGCTGCTGCGGTCCTGGCTGCCATCATCCACCAGTACGCATTCCAGTTCGTAGCGCGGAGCCAGAACGCTGGCTAGTTCAGCCAACTTGGCGGACAGACGTGGCATGCCGTCCAGTTCGTTGTAGAAGGGCGCAATAATAGAAACCAGGGTCAACGTGCTCACCTTTTGAAAGATTGAAAGGGGGGAGAGTTGAAGAGGTTAGACTTTCTCGAGGACAGATTCCTGGACCTGGTTGCCATCGAACCGGTATTGCCGGCCGCAGTGATGACAAGAAACGATGTCCCGCTTCTGGAAGATGTCGTTGCCTCCCAGCAGCGGACCGCACATGCAGACGTATCCTTGAAGCCGCGCCGGGTTGCCAAAGACGAGCCCGTAGTCCGGCACGCTCTTGGTAACGACCGAGCCCATCCCGACCATCGAGAACTTGCCGAGTTCGATGCCACAGCCGATGGTGGCATTCGCGCCGATTGTCACACCTTGACGAACGATGGTAGGCAGCGTCTCTTCGTTGGGATCTGACGACGCCAGTCCCGACATATCCGGAGCGAACGCTCTCGGGAACTTGTCGTTCGTGAAGACCGTATGGGCCGAGATCATGACGAAGTCTTCGATCGTCACCAGCGCGCAGATGTACACGCTGGCGTTGATCTTCACGTAGTTGCCGATGCGGACGTCGTAGGCGATGTAGCTTTTTTCGCCCACGATGCAATCGCTGCCCAGGACAGCGCCGTGCCGAATGTGGACGTTGTCCCAGACTTTCGTCCGGGGTCCTAGTGTCACATTGGCTTCCACCAGCGCCGATTGATGAATGATCACGTTATACACGGCCCACCTCCACCCACTTGTTGAGCGCCGCCGAGCGATACGCCACTTCAATCACTCGCACGGACTCGAAGCTGTCGGTCGCATTGATCACCGGCTTCGCCGAACCGTGAATGGAATCGATGAAGTTGCGATGCTGGCAAACGAAAGCACTTAGCTTGTTGTAGCCGCCCCCGAACGTGACCCAGTCTGGACTGTCGTAACGGCGATAGCGTGACTGCTTCCAGCCGACCACCAGCATGCCCTCGCTGCCGTGCATGCAGATGTAGGCGTCGTGGTTTTTCTCGATACACCAACTGAGGTCGATGCGGCCCCAGACTCCATCCTTGGTCTCAACGAACACCATGGAGGTGTCCTCAACCGCCAGGTTCTGAATGCTGCGACCGTGCTGAGCCTGCACACGGCCAATCGGACCTAGCAGGTAGCGGATGATATCGACCGCGTGGCTGCCATTGTCGATCAGCACGCCGCCCCCCGACATGGAAGGATCACTGGGCCAGCGTCCGCTCATATCCGCGCGGCCGCAGAACGCGATCTCACACAGGACCATCTTGCCGAGAGTCCCGGCTTCGACCAGTTCTTTTGCCTTGGCGACGTCTTCCACGAACCGGAATTTCGACGCCATGGTCAGATAGCGGCCCGTCTTCTCGGCTGTCTCCACCATCTTGGAAGCGCAAATGCTGTGGATCGCAAACGGCTTCTCACAGAGAACGTGGGTGCCGTGTTCCATGGCGTAGATGGCAATCTCGGGATGTGACACCGGTGGTGTGCAGACGGTCACCACTTCGGGCTGCACTTTGTCGATCATTTCCCGGTAATCCGTGAACGACGGACAACCGGCACTTTTTGCAAAGTTTTCGCCGGCCTGCATACTTTCATCCGCGACCGCCGCGATCTCCACTTCCTCAATCGTCTTGAGGGCTTGCAGGTGGGTTGAGCCGATACGGCCACAACCCACCAAGGCGACTTTAGTTTTAGACATTGGACTCCCTCACACGCTCGATCGCGTCGATGATGGCCATCGCCATGTAATCGACATGCTCTTCGGTATAGCGCTCGTTCCAGGGCAGGACGAGCACATGGGCCAGACCGTCCACCGTGCCCGGGAACGATGCCGGATCGTAATCAACTTCAGGTTCGCCGGCGCGGCACTCGCCTTCATACGGCCAGTGGCTGGTACCGAACGTCCGCTTGTCGCGCAGCACTTCGCACATAAACGCGGGCTTCACGATGTAACGCGGGGCAGAGGCGATGTCATATTCCTCGCGCAGCACCTTCGCGACATCTCCGACGTTGTCCTTGGTGAGACGCAGGTAGTACTTCCAATACACGTGCGTGGCGCCGGGAGTGACGTCGGGCAACTGCACGTTCGCAGTGCCCTCGAGTTTCTCCGCCAGTCGATCGGCCATCTTCTGCCGCTGCTGCACCGACCAAGCCAGCTTGTCGAGTTGGGCCACAGCCACCGCACCCTGCAGTTCGGTCATGCGGTAGTTCAGGGCAAGGAAATAATGATCTGGCCTGGGATCGCCGTATCCCCAGGCTTTGTCGTGGAACAAGCGCACCGCACGACCAAATGCCGGATCGTTGGTGACGACGATGCCACCTTCACCTGTGGTGATGTGCTTGCTCTGCTGCAGGCTGAAGCAGCCGATGTGGCCGATCGAGCCAACCGGCTTGCCCTTGTACTTGGCGTCCAGCGCTTGCGCTGCGTCTTCGATCACGACCAGGTTGTGCTGCTTCGCGAGCTCCATGATCGCGTCCATGTCGCAGACGTTTCCAAACAGGTGCGTGACGATGATTGCCTTGGTCCGGCGGGTGATGCGTGCCGCAATCGTCTCGGCGGTAACCACCAGGCTGCTCGGGTCGACGTCCGCAAACACCGGGATCGCGCCCTGGTACAGGATCGGCGTGATGGCGCCCATGTCAGTGATCGGAGAGCTGATGATCTCGTCACCCGGGTTCGGGTTCACGGCCGCCACCGCGCAATGAATCGCAGCGGTGCCGGAGGTGACAGCGGTGCAATGGGCGACTCCCAGGCGCTGCGCGAACAGCTTCTCGAAGTGCGAGACAAAGGTTCCCTTCGTGCAGTTCAACGTGCCCGAGCCCAGAGCTTGCCTGAGCAGATCAAGTTCCTCGATCCCAAAGGTGCGGCCGGACGCGTTCGCGTCGGTCGGGAGCTGCATCTTCGCCACTTCTACTCTCATTGTGCTCATAAGTCCTCGCATAAAGAATTGGTCGATCGTAAGGGGAACTGCGTTTGCTAAAAACCAGGGAGAGACGGAGAAGTCGAACCGTGCCGGGGTAGGATCTTGCTGAAACGTAGGGAATCGCTCAGGAAAACCAGGCTACATCGGTTTCGTGGAAACGCCGGGCAACTTGGAATCGAGGGTGGGACGCGCCACCACTCGTTCTAGGGATTCGCAAATCTTAAGGAGAGCATTAGCGACCAGTCTCTGGTCGTCTGGGGCGCCGCCCTCCAGCACCGAACTCACGGTTTCAGAAGATTGAAGCCGGAAGTTCCGGGCAATCTCATCCACCAGGCTGACGGGTATGGAATGTAGTTGCCGAGCGAAGGCTGCGACCAGAACCTGATCGCAAATGGTGTTGATGAGCCGGGGTGTGCCGCGTGAATAACGGTAGATTTCCGCGATGGTTTCCTGCGGGAAAATCTTCTCTGCGTTTCCACCCGAGAGCCGGATGCGGTGAGTGATATATTCCCGGGTCTCCTGCGCGGTCATGCCATCGAGATTGCAGCGCACGGAGACGCGTTGCTTCAACTGCCGAAGCTGCGGAGACTCGAGTTTCTGGTCGAGTTCCGGCTGGCCGACCAGCACGATTTGCAATAGTTTTTGCTGCGAGGTTTCCAGGTTCGTCAGCAATCGGATTTCCTCGAGCACGTGCGCCGACAACTGCTGCGCCTCGTCGACGACCAGGACTACGGTTGCCCCGCTGCGGTGCTGCGCCAATAAATACAGGTAGAGTTCCCGCAGAAGATTACCCTTGCCTGCTTCCGACGGACGAACACCCAGTTCGTAGGCTAGATATCCCAGGAAATCTTTCGACGACAGGAGGGGGTTGAAGACGTTGGCGAAGAGCGTTCGCTGGCGCTTCAGCATTTCCAACAGGCAGCGCACCATCAAGGTCTTGCCGGTGCCAACTTCACCCGTGAGAACGATGAAGCCCTTGTGCTGCGACACTCCGTAATAAATGGAGGCCAGCGCTTCCTTGTGCCGCATGGTGGGAAGCAGAAAATACGG
>Ga0137419_10001134_pt1 | contig 11109 bp, 8 predicted proteins | sample CZODoug3_1_2_16f_FD_108279 | JGI IMG/M metagenome (GOLD analysis project Ga0137419, IMG submission 108279) | Vadose zone soil fungal communities from Angelo Coast Range Reserve, California, USA - CZODoug3_1_2_16fungal (Illumina Assembly) | ecosystem: Environmental > Terrestrial > Soil > Vadose... | reverse complement strand
CTCCATCGTGACGCTCTTCGTCTCTATGTCTCGCCTCAAAGAGATTAGCCCCGCCTCTCTGCAGACAGCTTCCATATCCGCCCCCGAGTAGCCTGCCGCTTGACGGGTAATCTGGTCTACGTCGACACCCTCGGCCAGGGGCATGTTTCGAGTGTGGATCTTTAGGATCTGGAGACGGGTGGCGTGATCCGGTCCTGGGACGAATATGAGCCTGTCGAACCGGCCGGGTCGTAGGATCGCGGGGTCGATCATGTCTGGCCGGTTGCTGGCACCTATGACGACCACGTTGACTAGTGCTTCGATACCGTCCATCTCGGTGAGCAGCTGGCTAATCACGTGCTCCGAGGCACCGCTGTCATCGGAGCCCATTCCTCTCCGGGGAGCAATCGAGTCGAGCTCGTCGAAGAAAATGATGGATGGGGCAGCGCTACGACCTTTCCTGAAGACCTCACGTATGGCCTTCTCTGATTCTCCCACCCACTTGCTGAAGAGTTCGGGACCTTTGATCGAGATGAAGTTAGCCTCGCTCTCAGTTGCAACAGCTCTCGCGAGCATAGTCTTACCGCATCCAGGAGGCCCGAACAGCAGGATGCCCTTTGGCGGCCGTATTCCAATTCTCTTGAAGACCTCAGGTTTCTTCAACGGCCATTCGACCGCCTCCTGAAGTTCCTGTTTGATATCCGTAAGTCCGCCGACGTCCGCCCATTGCACTGAGGGTACTTCGACGTAGACCTCCCGCATCGCGGTTGGTGTGATCTCCCGGTAGGCGTTCATGAAGTCGTCCAGGTTCACTTCCATCTTCTCAAGCATTGCACTCGGGATTCTTTCGTCTTCCAGGTTGATCTGTGGAAGGTAGCGTCTCAGCGATTTCATCGCGGCCTCTCTGCAGAGTGCTGAGATGTCAGCGCCAGTGTAGCCGTGACTAATATCTGACAGTCGGTTTAGGTTCACATCTGAGGTTAGTGGCATTGCTCGTGTGTGAATCTGCAGAATCTCGTGTCTCCCTATTTTGTCAGGGACTCCGATCTCTATCTCTCGGTCGAAGCGTCCCGGGCGTCGGAGCGCCGGATCAATGGCGTTGGGCCTGTTGGTAGCACCTATCACGATGATGTTTCCCCTGGCGCCCATACCATCCATCAGAGAGAGCAGTTGCGCCACAACTCTATGCTCCACCTCACCAGTCACTTCCTCCCTCTTGGGAGCAATAGCGTCCAATTCGTCGATGAATATGATGCTGGGAGACATCTCCTGAGCTTTCTGGAAAATCTCTCTCAGCCGAGCCTCTGATTCTCCGTAGAACTTCGACATGATCTCCGGACCGGAGATTACGAAGAAGTTGGCGTCCGACTCGTTAGCAACAGCCTTTGCGACCAGTGTTTTGCCACAGCCTGGTGGTCCATACAGGAAGATCCCTTTTGGGGGTTCGATGCCCAGCCGCTGGAAAAGCTCAGGGTGTCGAAGCGGAAGCTCCACCATTTCCCGAATTCTCTGAATCGCCCCTCGGAGCCCACCAATGTCCTCATAGCTGACAATAGGTAAGCCCTTCTTCTCGGGCGTAGGCTCGCTCATCACCTGGAGAACGGTCGACTCTGTGACCTTGACGGGGCCGTGGGGCCGGGTCCGGATTGCGATTAGAGGTACGGAGCTGCCGAATATGCTCAGCAGGGTCATGTCTCCCTCGACGAAGGGCATGTCCATGAATCGACGTTTGACGAATGCCACGAACTCGTCGTCTACGCTCAAGCGGACGTCGGTGGGTGCAAAAACGATCGTCTGGGAGTCATGTACCTCCGCCTTTTTGATGATGATGAACTCGTTGAGGGCTACTCCTGCGTTCCTCCTGAGGAGCCCATCCATCCGGGCGATCTCCTGAGCTTGGTCCTCTGCATAAGCGGGCCAGGCAATTGCGACCGTAGTGCGCTTCCCGCGGACTTCCATGAAATCCCCGGCCGTTATCCCGAGCTTCTCCATCGTGTTATTATCGATGCGGACCTTACCATGCCCAACATCTCGCTGCTTAGCATCAGCTACTCTCACCTGTACTTCTTTGGCCATCATTACTGGTTCAACTCCATAGTTGTTGTGGGAAAACTAGGTTCAGGAGACGACCGGCGATTACGGGTTGCTCCTGACCTTTCCCTTCACCATCTATTCGATCAGAATATGCTTTGTCGACATTATTAGCGATGTGTATCTCTTACAATAGCCTATGTTTGCGACAGGAGAGAACTAGAAATCGGTAAGTCCTACCGGGGAAACCCTGTGGTACATCTGATCCTTAACGACAGACAATTTCGCCCGGTAAACCGTTTGTAACGTCTTTATTGGTCGCTGGGCTGAGGACGGAGAGGATTCATGGGAGCTGGGTTCGAAAGTCTCGGCCTGGAGCTTCCATTGCTCCAGGCAGTGCGGGAAATGGGCATCGTTGAGCCATTTCCAATACAGGCTACAGCTATCGCTCCCCTCCTGGAGGGCAGAGACCTCATCGGCCAGGCCCATACTGGAGCCGGCAAGACTCTTGCCTTCGCACTGCCCATGCTTCAGAAAATAGACCAGCGAATGTCAGGAATTCAAGCGCTGGTAATAGTTCCCACGAGAGAGCTAGCTCTACAAGTGGCGCGCGAGTTCGAGAAGCTCGCCAAGCATCTTCACGTCAGGGTCGCCGCCATCTACGGAGGTCAGAGCATGAGGCTCCAGACAGAGAAGCTAAGGAATCACTCTTGCGCGATCATCATCGCAACTCCTGGGAGGCTGATCGACCATCTCGACCGCCGGACTGTGACCCTGGACAAGACGAGCTTCGTTGTTCTAGATGAAGCGGATAGGATGCTGGACATGGGCTTCGTCGACGATGTTCGAATCATCCTTAGTCGCGTTTCGCGAAACCACCAGACGGCGCTCTTCTCCGCAACCATATCCAATGAGATAGTGAAACTCGCTCAGCGGTATATGAAAAACCCGCTGAGAGTATTTGTTGACAGAGACGAGCCAACGGTCGACTCCGTCGAGCAGAAATTTGTCAGAATAGACGAGGGTGGAAAATTCCCCGCCCTCCGTACTCTCCTAAATCACGAGCACATAACAAAGGGCTTGATCTTCTGCGAGACAAAGGCACGAGCTGGAGGACTGGCACAGGCATTACAAGATGAACATTACAAAGCCCTCGCTCTGCACAGCGACCTCTCACAGTTCCAGAGAGACAGCGCGGTGCACTCGTTTCGAATTGGCCTCACAAACTTGCTGGTAGCCACTGAGGTCGCGGCCAGAGGCTTAGACATACCCAAAGTAAGCCACGTCGTGAACTACGACATGCCTGAGGAACCCAAAATGTACTTCCACCGAATCGGCCGAACCGCCCGCGCGGGAAAACCCGGCATCGCGCTCTCGCTGATCACACGCCAAGACGAGGACCGCTTCAAGCGGATCAGAAAGATGACAGCATCCGATCTTCGCGAGGTCACAGACGGAATTCCACCCGAGAATCGCGTCGGTTCGAAGTTCCTACTTCCAACGCGCCCCTCACAACGACAAGCCGGCCAAAGATTGTCCTCAGGAAGACGGCCACGACGATACAATCGCCGGGAGAGATCGTTCAGGCGAAACCGTCGGCGTTAAGGATACGTCAAGTCGGCTCAGGACCCACCGGGTCTGATTCTACTCCGGGCACGGCTCTACTGCCGGCTTCCGCCTTTACGCTGTTCGGCCGGCTTTGACCTTGCTCTCTTATTTATGGACCGAGAATTCTGTTTCTTGCGAGTTGACTCCTCGCCTGTACCTTCGGTCGCCAGCGGGGTTGCGACAGGGCTTTCTCTTCGCATTGAGTATAATCGGAATAGGCGATTCAACTTCGTAGGCAAGGACGTCCTATCCATACGAGGTAGCCGCAGGTAAACTGACTGTTACTCCTAGTTTGGAGGCCGTTTGGGGGGTTCACGGTTCCCGGCCTTGTTCTTGGAGCTTCCTCAGAAAGAAAGTCCAGCCTTCTACATGTTCGTCCCTTGTCTTCTTTGCTTCCGAGTTCTTCGAGTAGCCTTCGTGCTGAAGGGTGAGTCTTGTTCCTCCGTTTGGCATTGAGTGGAATAGTAGTGTGACCCTGGTTACGTCGATGGATTCGTGGTCCCACTTCCATGTGAAGCCGAGCGTCTTCCCTCTGTCGAACATTGTGAATTTGCCCCGAAGGTGCCAGTCTTGTTTGGGCCAGGAGAAATGGTAGGTCCCGCCTACCTTCGGTTGCAAGTCTGCCTCTGGAGGCCACCATTGCTTGAGCAGATCAGCACTCGTCCAATAGTCGAAGAGCACAGCCGGGGTGAGATGGGGAAAGTCTGCCGAAATGGCGATTCTATCTCTGGCCGTTTCGGCTAACTCCAACCTGGACCTGATCATTGCCATGCCGAGAAACCGCTTGGGCGTGCGACATTTAGGTTCTGGGCGTAGTTATGTGTTAAGGCCAGTTCTTAGGGTTCTCACGTCGGATTATCCAAGGATTGTTTTTTAGCCGTAATCGAAAGACGAGCTTCGTGTCCGGAATGTCCACAAGGGTCCAAGGCGAGCTTTCGACAAAGGTGTTGTCCCTACAGACTTGGCCTGATTTTGAAAAGCTCTTCCAGAAACAGGGCGTGGTGGGAGATGGCTGGTGGTGCTGGTGTATGCACCATCAGCGAACTCGATCCGTCCCCTTGAAAGAGGAACCTCGGACCAGGGCTGAATGGGCGGTGGGGAATCGTCGCGAGAAGCGAGAGCTCGTCGAGAAAGGATGCGCTCACGGGATACTCGTCTACGCTGACGGAGACCCGGCGGGATGGTGCCAGTACGGGCCGAGGGAGGAACTTCCTCGACTTGACAGCAGCCCAAGGTATCGCAGACTCGCCCTCGAAAATGGAGGAGAGAGGATGTGGAGGATTACCTGTTTTGTCGTCGATCAGAAATATCGACGGCGTGGCGTGGCTAGTGCCGGGTTGAAGGCGGCGCTAGATGCGATAAGGAAGAAGGGCGGGGGTACAGTCGAAGCCTATCCGGTGAGCAAGACTGATCAAGGATCAAACTACATCTACTCCGGAACAGTCAGCATGTTCGAAAAGGCGGGATTCAAAACAGTCGCACCACTCGCAACTGGAAGAACGGCCACAGTAGTAATGCGAAAAATGGTTCGCAATCAATGATGGAATCCCCCGGGGGTTCCTGCTGTTGAGAATCGCATTTCATTCTTATATCAGAACTCGACTCCGTAAAATCACAAGATGAGGTGATTTGACTACGCAACCGGAGCAGGGTATCAGCCGTGAGCTGGGCCTCGGCGAGAATATCTCGAAAACCTTCGAGGTGTACCGAAGAGAGTTCGTCAAGTATTTTGTTCTCTTTGCAGTAGTTGGAGTAATCGTCCAGGTCGTAACTACGCTCGCGCAGCAGGCGATCGTCCTCCCGGCTCTCTCTGTCAATCCCACGTCTCAGCAGGTCTCCAACTGGTTCGCCGCATTGTTTGCACCGTTCTTCCTGCTCATCGGCGTGATTTTCGTTGTGAATATCCTATTCTCTGCAATTGCCGAGGGCAGCGCGATCAAACTGGCCTCTGAACAGATCACGAAAGGACAGGCTAGCCTCGGAGCATCCATCGGATTCGCCTTCGCAAAGCTACTCTCGATTTGGGCGCTCAGCCTAATTGTTGGGATCATCGTCGTCATAGGCTTCATCGCTCTAATCGTCCCCGGAATCATACTAGCGATAATGTTCTCTCTCGCACTCCCCGTCCTCCTGATCGAGAACAAAGGAGTAACTGAGAGTATGGGGAGGAGCCGTCAGCTCGTCAGCCACAAGTGGGGGAAGACCTTCGGAACGTTCCTCGTCCTCGGAATAATTATCATAATCGCCTCGCTCATCTTCAGCGCAATAACCGCGCCCCTAGGCATAATCCTGGGCCCCATCACTAACGGCATCCTCTCAGCATTCTACCAACCACTATTCCCGATCCTTATGGTCGTCTACTACTACTCCAACCTCGCCAGAACCGCTACACCTCCACCAGGCCAGATGCCAATGGGACCAACCACGACGTTCCAGGGTGGAGTGAAGTTCTGCCCCAAATGCGGCACACAACTGCCCTCCTCAACCACTCTCTGCACCAGCTGCGGGTCCAAGCTCAACTGACAGCGCCCGCCTTGAGCTATGAGCAGAATTCTAGAAGGCAATGATTTGTCACTCACTTGGCAGCCCGCCTGTCTGCAACCTTTTCTCTTCTGCTGGACCTCTGGACTGGCAAACACCCAGGTGTTCACGGTGAGAACTATCCGCACGCTCTTTCTGAAAAATGTGAAATACTCAATCCACAACGAGTAATCAGGAGACTAGAATGCCTGTTGGAAAGATAATCGAGCTCGTAGGAACGTCTAGTAGAGGATTCGAAGATGCGATCAATGAGGCTGTTAGGAGATCGGCAAAGACAGTCAAGAACATTCGCGGAGTAGACGTGGTAGGACAGAAAGTGATTGTCAAAGACGGCAAGGTCGCCGAATATAGGGTCAACCTGAAACTCTCATTCGGAGTGGAATAGCATCCATTAGTCCCATCTCGGACGCCAAAGCCTGAGTCCTCCACCGAGGAGCGACTAGACTGGAGGGTCATTCTGAAATCATGATCTTCAATTAATCTGCTCGATGCCCCGATAAAGTCGGAGTGCGGCGCGGCGTGGAAAGTGCCGGGGTTGAAGGCGGTGCTAGAAGCGATAAGGAGATGGGTGGAGGCTTGGTCGAGGCCTCTCCCTTAAACGAGACTCACCAATGGATCAACTACATCTACGGTGGAACAGTCAGCACGTTGCAGAAAGCTGGATTCAAAACAATCGCACCCACCCTCGCAACCGCAGAGCCTCCACCGTCGTAATGGAGACGACTATCTGAATGACGGGTCCTGACACCCTTGCACGCGACCAAAATTATTTATTGCTAGATGGGTCGGGGCCGCGTTGAAACGTGCCCTTCGAACTATCGCCACCAAAGGGGGTGAGCAGGTTGACGCCACTAGCGGCAACCGATAGCCATCGCGGGATATGAGAAGTCTAGCAGAGCTACCCGCGTGTATAGTCGCTCTCCTGTGCCTACTACTAAAGCTAAATATGAGAAGTCCCTGAAAAAACACTTCGTCAGAGAGCTGATTTGTTCATTTGAGCAAACGATTAGTCCTCCTGATACCTCTCGCCCTCACCGTTTTCCTGTTTGTACCCTCAATCCCTAGAGTTCACGCGATGACAGGTCTCGTCTGCATGACCACAACAACGGCCAACGCCTGCCCGTCGGGTCCGCCCGCTTTCGGTCCTTTTACCATCGGCACAAGGTTTGGGATCGGTGTCTTCATCCAGGGTTCTGACGCTCTGGCAGGTTTCGACATCTACGTAAAGTCTGACCCAGCGGTCTTGACTCCCACTGGCGCTAGTCTCGGTCCTCTGATTGTCAATCCATCATTGACATCTACCTGTGTGAACGGAATAGCCCAGACTGGCTCGTGTACGGTCAACACCGCCAACGGAAACGGTGTCGTCGAGGTTACTACAATAGAGGGTTCGGGGGGGAATGAGTGTGGTGGTATCTCACCGTGTTCCGGTATGGCTTTCTTCATAAACTACACAGTAGTCGGATCGGCCGCTAGTACACCTCTACCTTATCCAGCGGCGGCGGGATGTTCGGCGAGCAGTGTCTCCTCACCTCCGAATGTGTGTGTTGCGGTGGCCGACAACGTTGGAACCTTTCTTACTGAGAATATCCAGGACGCCACCGTCATCCAGACTTCATCGCCAGACTTTACGATGGCCGCAAATCCAAGCAGCTTGTCTGTCAACGCTGGCTCCTTCGTGGTTTCCAATATCACACTCGTTAGTGTGAACGGGCTTCAAGGCTTGGTCGTATTCCAGACAACTATTCCGCCCGGCTGCCCCTTCTGTCCCACCTGGAACGTCAACCCTGCCACGGTCCAACTCCGCGCTGGGGGAACTAACTCGTCCAGACTGGCCTTCTTCACGAACTCGTCCACCCCCGCAGGAGGATGGGTCGTTAACGTCACCGGAACCGTTGGAACCGTGTCACACATTGTAACCGTCTTCACAGTAATATCATCTGGCCCGCCTCACGATTTCACAATAGCCGCCATCCCGTCTTCGCTCATCATGTCCGCCGGCATCAATGCTAGTTCGACGATCACGTTAACCAGCGTCAACGGGTTCAGCGGAGTCGTCCTCCTATCCACGAATTCTCCGCTCTGCCCCCAGCCACAATGCACAACATGGCTCGTTACTCCGACCCAGGTTAGTCTCGGCGCAGGCGGAAGCGCCAACGCCTTCCTCGTAATAAACGCGGCAAACAGGGCCGACAGCGGAACGATCAGCGTCAGGGCAACGAGCGGCGGTCTAGTACACCAGACTGCAGTCGCGTTCCAAGTCCAAGCATCCTCAACAGACTTTACCCTCAACGCCTTTCAATCCTTCTTCACCATACCCGCGGGGACGACTGCTAGCTCCCAGATCCAGATCAATCCCAACATATTCTCCACCGGTAACAGCTTCAGCGTCACACTGTCGGCCGCGGTTTCGCCACCAAATGGCCTAGCTGTAGATCTTAACCCGGGCATCGTAACCCTAAGTTCGTTCACTGTCTTCTCCACGCTGACAATAAGCACTCTCGCTACGACACCCGCCGGCAACTACACTATCAGCGTCACAGGCATGAGCAGCGGCTTCATCCATTCCGTAATAGTAAGCGTACAAGTCCTAACACCTCCAACACTCAAGGTTACGCCGACAAGCGGAACAGTCGGAGCAAAAGTTCTAGTTCAAGGCTCAGGATTCCCCGTCCAGTTCGGGCAATCCGAGATCATCGTCAGCTTCGACGATCAACTCGTCGGGTTCACATTCACCTCGACAACCAGTTTCAACTTCACATTCAACGTACCAGTAGCACAAGCCGGACCTCACACCGTCAAGGCTTTCGAGCCGTTCTTCTTCAACGGCTCCGGCACGATAATGGCAACCGCTCCCTTCCAAGTAATATCAAGCCCTACAGGATTCACGGTCACTTTGGACGTCGGAACACTCTACTTCCCGGGAGACAAGGCGACGGCCTTCATACTAGTCGCACAGAACGGCCAACCGGTCTCGCCGATGAGCCTCCAGCTAACGCTCCAGCTTATCAAACCAGACGGCACCATTCAGATTCTTGTAGCAACCAAGCTCACAACAGGCGTCTACTCGGCAGTCTACACGATACCGACAACAGGGACAGCCATCCTTGGAACCTACGCGATAACCGTGACCGCTCACTCGTCGAGTCTGGGCGACTCCGCAGCCCTCGGTAGCTTCGAAGTCAAACCGACCTGGCTCAGCAAGAACGCTGGAACAATAACCACGGGCACCGCCATAGCAGGCATTGTAGGATTCGGAGCAGTAGGCCTCGCCTGGAAGAAAGGCTACCTGAAGAAAAAAGACGACGAACAAACCCTCCAATTCTGAACCTCCGAAACAAATACTCCTTGAGCTTCTTGAATCGAAGTTCACATAGCTTCCAAGGGTCTTCGGTGTTCGCAGTGAAATTCGAGCAGCCATAATTCGCCCTCATCATTGACCCAATCATACTTGTGGCACCGGTGTGAACTCTCGAGACACCTAAGAGAAAGATGAAAACGAGGCTGAGCTAAGGCGAGGCGCTTGAAGTAGACGCCCAGGTTCCATTCAACTGTCAGATCACAACGAATGTGACGCCAAGAGGTGACATGCTGATACCCCGCCGTGGGACTCAGTTAGGCTGGTCGCACTCGCGACCGCGGGCAGAGTAGGAATCAGAAACGATTCCTAGGTCCGATCTGGCCTAGATGGAGCGCTAGTAGGATATGGTCCCGGCCTGGGTTCCAGAGAAGGTTCCAGTAGTCGCCGACGTGAACGTTATCGAAGCTTGTACGGTTCCCGATCCGGAGGCGCCAGCAAATCGGCCAGAGCCGCCCGTGACTGTGAAAGAACCGGTTAGAGTGAAGGCGTTGGGAGTGGTGGTTGGGCAGATTGTGTCGTACACTGTCTGGAAGAGACTATCCCCGTTTGCGGCCGTGTAAGTGTCTTGCTCAGTGGCCGTAAATCCACCGCATGCTGCCGGACCTGTAATCGTGCTAGGGAATCGGAGTGTCGTGAGCCCAAGGTGATCATAGTAGCCTGTTCCGGTTATGAGTACTGTAGTTGGCGAGGTGTCTGTGAAAATTCCTGAGCCCGTCCCGTTGAATGGTGTCGAGTGCGTCGCGAAGGCTGCTGGAAACGCGCCAAGAATGGTCAGGAGACCCACGATGGTGGTGAGCAGAAATTTCATGTCTTCGGTGAGAGTCTCTACACTGTCTAAAAAGGTTCGTCCGCTTGATCATAGCCGACGACGTGGATCATGGAGAAGATAGAGAGGCCAAGAGAATTTTTCGGGCCAGAGAGGTCGTAGACACCTCGCGTCCCCAAGGGCTTGGAAGAATTTTTCTTCCTTACTCAGTGTCTGATACGTTCGACAGGTGTCTCAGGAATCGTTGTATCATACGTTTGACGCCGTGTGATTCCGGCGTGGCTTGGTTGAAGATAGATACGAAATCAGAGTGGTACTGTTGGGCTAGGTTGCCATCCGTTGCAAACGTCGCGTTTTCGAAATTCTTGTTTTCCGCCCGTTCTGTATAGTTGTAGCTTCCCCATTCCACCGTCTTCCCATCCACAATAATGTACTTGTTATGCATTGTACCTTTACGCGGAGAAATAAGTCGTACATCGCATCCAGCTTTCTCTAGAGTATCATGCAGTCTTGCTTGCTGACCCACCGTCTCAGTCCTATCTAGTACGAGTGCGACCTTGACGCCTCTCTTGACCGCCTCCAACATAGCCTTCTCCACATAGACGTTGGTGAATTCGAACGTGGCCATCTCTATGCTCGTAATCGCGCTGCCGATTAGGGCGACGACTTGTCGTTCTATCCCTCCCGCCGGGGAGAAAAGGGCGTTAGCGCGAGGAACTGCTGGTTGTTGTATTGTCACCTCCTGTTTCGCCGTAGAGCTCTGGGCTTCTTTCGAGGCTTGCTCCGGACCCGCCGGGACCGAGGGATTCTCTATCTTTTCAGG
>Ga0137419_10001133_pt1 | contig 11109 bp, 11 predicted proteins | sample CZODoug3_1_2_16f_FD_108279 | JGI IMG/M metagenome (GOLD analysis project Ga0137419, IMG submission 108279) | Vadose zone soil fungal communities from Angelo Coast Range Reserve, California, USA - CZODoug3_1_2_16fungal (Illumina Assembly) | ecosystem: Environmental > Terrestrial > Soil > Vadose... | reverse complement strand
TCAAAGTTGGATAAAGCGCGCGAGCTAGGCGTCGCCGTCATCGACGAAACCGCAATGGAAGAACTCCTCAGAACGGCGTAATCTACTCGGGCAAGCTGCGGAGGGTTTCGAATGCACAACAAATCGTACCTCGCGATTTTCCCGTGCCTGGCCGCAACGCTCTGGCTGGCAGGATGCGGTGGCAGCAGCTACGGCGGCGGTGGAGGCGCTGTCAGCGTAAAGGTGAGCCCAAAACTGACCTCCGTAGTCGTCAGTACCCAGACGCAAGTGTTCACAGCCACGGTAACCGGCGCAAGCACCGCCATCACTTGGGCCGTAGACGGAACCGTGGGCGGCAGCACGACCGTGGGAACCATCACCCCGGCCGGAATCTACACCCCGCCCGCAACTCCAGGTATCCATACAATTCTCGCCACGAGCGCGGTGGACAGCACCAAAAGCGATTCCGCGAAAATCGCCGTAACTGATCTCCCTGGCGTCTTCACCTATCACAATGACTTGGCGCGCGACGGCGCCAACACCCAGGAACTCGCCCTGACCACGGCCACAGTGACCACGGTCACCTTCGGCAAGCGATTTTCCTGCCCAGTCGATGGTGCCGCGTACACACAGCCTTTATGGGTTCCTGCATTAAACGTGAACGGCACAGTGCGTAACGTCATCTTCGTGGCCACGCAACACGACAGCGTCTACGCCTTCGACGCCGACATCGGCCCCTGCGTGCCGCTGTGGCAAGCGAAATTGCTGGATACCGCGCACGGCGGAACCGCGGGAGAAACGCCTGTTCCAACGGCGGATGTTGGCAACGGATTCATGGACATTCAACCGGAAATCGGCGTTACCGGTACTCCGGTCATCGACCCGGCAACTTCGACGCTCTACGTCGTTAGTAAATCAGAGGATTTGACAAGCACGTTCTATCAGCGACTGCACGCTCTGGATCTGGTATCGGGCAATGAGAAGTTTGCCGGGCCAAAAGCGATCAGCGCTTCGGTACCCGGAGCGGGCGACGGAAGTTTCTGTCCTTCCAGCGGAACGATTTCCTTTGACCCAAGGAACCAGCACCAGAGACCGGCCCTTTCCCTTTCCAACGGAATGGTTTATCTCGCGTGGGCGTCGCACGAAGACAAGACGCCCTATCACGGCTGGCTCATCGGCTATAACGCGGCAACGCTGGCCAGAGTTTCCGTCTACAACACATCGCCGAACGGTTGTTTGGCCGGCATCTGGATGGCAGGCGGCGCGCCTGCCTTTGACAGCGCCGGCAACCTCTACGCCACCACCGGAAACGGCACGTTCGATGGCAGCTCCGGTTCTCCGCCCAACAATGACTTTGGCGACACGGTGCTCAAACTCGGATCTGGCCTCACGCTGTCGGACTGGTTCACTCCCTTCAACCAGAACATTCTGAACATGAACGACACCGATCTCGGGTCGAGCGGCGTGATTGTTCTGCCGGATCAGTCCTCCTCGCCCGCGCATCTCCTGTTAAGTGCTGGGAAGCAGGGACAGGTCTACCTCCTCGATCGGGATCTCATGGGGGGTTTTTGCGGCATTGCTTGCACCTCGGATACCAACTCGGTACAAAATTTCTTCGTCAGCCCGATTTGGGGCACTCCGGCATTTTGGCAAAATCGAATGTACTACGGCGGAACCGGCAGTCGCCTCGCAGCTTTCGACTTCAGTTCCAGCACCGGAAGGTTCACGGCGACTCCTTCGTCGCAGTCCAGCGCCATCTACCAATTCCCCGGGCCAACGCCCTCGGTGTCGTCGCAGGGGACCTCTGGCGGAGTTGTCTGGGTCATCGATGCCAGCCAGTACGGCGTCCCCAGCAATTTTGGCTCGGGCCCGGCGATACTACACGCCTATGACGCAACCAATCTGGGCACTGAACTCTGGAACAGCTCCCAGAACGCGGGTGATCAGGCCGGAAATGCGGTCAAGTTCAGCGTCCCTACGGTCGCCAACGGCACGGTCTACGTTGGCACTCGCACCGAGGTAGATGTCTACAGCCTTCTGCCGTAATGCCAGCAGGGCAGTAGCGCAGCCTGAAATCTCAATATTGGGTCGCGCTCTTCTTAGAAAGGAACGTCGAAACAACCAGAAGAAAAACCGCAATCCAGAAGCATTTATCCAATGCCATATCCGTTCCCCAAAGCGTGTTCGCACTCAGTCTGGCCCCATAGATACGAACCTCGGTATAAACGTGTGCGACAAGAAGTAGTACCGCGACGATTGCAGTAGCACGCAATGACAAAATAGCGAGGAGCAAACAAGGGGCTAGAAGCGTCCACCCGAAAGTGTGTGGCCAACATTGAATTCCAGGGCAAAATCCCATCGCGACCGTACCGAAAAAAGTTACATAGAGGCTAATCGGAACGGCAAGAGCAAATACGATCCACCGAGCTGACATACCTTTGTTCATGCCCGCCATGCTTTCATGCCTCTAGCGGCCCTACAACCTGTTCGATTGACCACACGCTAGGGCTACTAACTTTCAAACTGCACCACAATCATTTAAGGCAACAGGTTTTGGGGGAAGGTTTCACGTAGTATGCTTTGCTTTGTCATCTAGAGCGCAACATTCGAAAGACCCTGCTTCACGCGAGTGCTCTACTCACGGAGCTCTCTACAGAAATCCTACCCTAACGCCGCCTTCAACTTCTCCCAAGTCTGCTCCAGCGTCTCCGGCAACACCCGGGTTTCACCCACGACGGTCATGAAATTCGAGTCTGCTACCCAGCGCGGCAGCATGTGCATGTGAATGTGCCCAGCCACGCCAGCGCCCGCCGCCTTCCCAATATTCATGCCCAAATTCACCCCATCCGGCCGGTAGACCTCCCGCAGTGCAGTCTCGACTCTCTGGCATAAATCCATCATCTCGTGCGCCGCTGCCGCCGAAAGCTTCCCCAACTCGTCCAAATGGGCGAAGGGCAGCACCATCACGTGGCCGGAGGTATAGGGATAAGAATTGAGGATCACAAAGCACTCCGTCCCGCGATGCAAAATCCAATTCTTCCTGTCGTCCCCCTCCTGAAGAACCCGGCAGAACACGCAACCAGGTGCAGAATCAGCGTCTTTGACGTAGGCATATCGCCACGGGGTCCAAAGGTAGTCCATGCCGGGCAGGGTAGCAGATGGGCCGGCTTTTCCCCAAGAGAGTCCCAAACCGGCCCAGGCTGCCCCTCAAAAATGTCAGGAGTGTTAATACTTTCGTCAAGCGTAGCAAGGGTTTGACACTGCTCGGAAGCGGTTGCTATAGTCGAGAGAGTTCCTTTGAGAACGCGGGCTAGCCCCTTGTTAGGTCCGGCCGCAGTTTTGTCCTGATCCAAACTCAAGACTCACGGCAGCACCCCTCTGGAGTAACCCGTCTTTAATTCGCCCCGCGCACACGTGCGGCATCACCGAGACTTTCATGACCTTGCTCGACAACGAAACCAGCCACTCCGAAGCCACCGCCACCCTCACCGCTCCCGAGGGATCAAGCTCAACCAACATCGCCGAACCCGAAGCCTCGCACGCCGAGCCAGCTCCCGAGCAACTTAGCGAGGCCGCCGCTCCTGCGCACGCTCATAGTGACTCTCCGAGCGTTAGGCCAACGGAAACCCAGCCCGAGGTAAAGGCAGCCGCTCCGCGCTCCGCTGTCGAGCTCCCGGCCCACGAAGAGGCCGCCGCCGAAGACTTCGCCACCGCCCTCGAGAACTACGAGAACCAAGCCGCGGCCGAGCCCGAGGAGAGTACCGCCGACCGCCTCATCAAGGGCACTGTGGTCAAGATCACTGCGACCCACGTGGTCGTAGATTTCGGCGCCAAGTCCGAGGGCGTCGTTCCGATCGCAGAAGTTCAGGATCACACCGGCACGATCAAGTTCAAACCTGGCGACGAAATCCCGGTCATGGTCGACCGCAGCGTCAGCGCCGATGGCGCCATCGGCCTCTCCTACCAGAAGGCTCAACGCCTCCACGCGTGGGACGACATCGAGAAGGCCTACAACGAGAAGAAGCCCATCGCTGGTATCGTAATTGACCGCATCAAGGGTGGCGTGACGGTTGACATCAATGGAGCCCGCGCGTTCCTGCCCGGTTCGCAAGTCGATGTTCGACCAGTCCACAACCTCGACGCCCTCAAGGGCCAAACGTTCGACGTCGCCATCATCAAGCTCAACAAGAAGCGCGGCAACATCGTAGTCTCGCGCAAGCAGCTCCTCGAAGAAGAAGTCAACGCCAAGCGCACCGAAACGCTGTCGCACCTCGAAGAAGGATCGATTCTCACTGGCACAGTCAAGAACCTGACCGAGTACGGGGCGTTCGTTGACCTCGGCGGCCTCGATGGTCTGTTGCACATCACCGACATGTCTTGGGGCCGCCTAACGCACCCCAAGGACCTAGTCCACGTCGGCGATCACATCCAAGTCAAGGTCCTAAAGTTCGACAAGGAAAAGCCACGGGTTTCGCTGGGCTTCAAGCAGCTCACGCCTGACCCCTGGCTCGATGCCGAACAGCGATACCCTGTCGGAGCGCACGTCAGCGGCCGCGTCATCAGCGTCACCGACTACGGCGCATTTATCGAACTGGAGCAAGGCATTGAAGGACTGGTCCACGTCAGCGAAATGACCTGGTCGAAGCGCATGAAGCATCCGTCGAAGCTCGTCAACGTCGGCGACACGGTCGAGTGCATCATCATCAGCGTGCACCCCACCGAACGCCGCATCTCCCTGGGTATGCGTCAACTCCAGTCCAATCCTTGGGATTCGCTGCACGACAAATATCCCGTGGGAGCCACCGTCGAAGGCCGCGTCCGCAACATGACCGACTTCGGAGTCTTCATCGAAATCGAAGAAGGCATCGACGGCCTGGTCCACGTCAGCAACCTAAGCTGGACCAAGCGCGTGAAGCATCCCTCCGAAATTCTCAAGAAGGGCGACCGCGTAAAAGCTGTCATTCTGGCCATCGAGCCCGATAAACGCCGCCTGTCGTTGGGTGTGAAGCAGCTCCAACCCGACGCTTGGGAGACCTTCTTCCGGGACCACAAGATCGGCGACGTCATGCACGGAAAGGTCGTCCGGGTAGCAGCATTTGGAGCCTTCATCGACATCGCCGAAGGCATCGAAGGCCTCTGCCATAACTCTGAGGCCGCCGACGACAAGGGCACGCCAATTAAATTTGAGCCGGGCCAGGAATTCGACTTCAAGATCGTGAAGATGAACCCGGAAGAAAAGAAAATCGGCCTCAGCATTCGCGCCGTAGGCGAGGAAGCCTCCCGCGCGGAAGTGGAAGCCTACAAACAACCAGCCGCCAGTACTTCGAGTTCGGGATCGACGATCGGCGATCTCATCTCTTGGAAGCGCGCCGGAAGCGAACAGAACTAAGGCGCACCAAAAAGGCAAACTCCCAGAAGGCTTGTCATCCCGACCGACGTGGACGGACCTGTTGGAGAAGGCTGGCCAGAGCCTTACGGACTTGAGAAGCATTTCGACGTCTTAGAGGCTTGGAAAAGAAGCTTGTCATCCCGACCAACGGAGGGATGTGCAGGTTCTTTAAGCAATAATGGGCTGCGCCCCGCTAGGACCGACGGCGCAGGTGATCGCATACCAATTCAAAAGGGCCGTCCAGAATCTGGACCGCCCTTTTCTTCATTCCGAAACTCACCCAAACTTATTTCGCGTCAATCTTTAAATTGACGCTGACAGTAGCTCGGGAATCAAACTGGCTCACGCTCTTCGTCTCGCTCTTGTGGCCCTGATACTGCGCGTAAACCTCGTAGTCCGTATTTTCGGTCAACCCCGGAAAGCGGTAATCTCCGTCCTTGCCGGCAATGTAGGTCTTAACTGCTCGTGTGCGCGTGTTCGTCAGGTACACCACGGCGCCAGCCAGCGGATTGTCGCCGGCATCGAGAATCTTGCCCAAGAGAACCTTCGACTGCGGTTCTTTGTCTTTGTACGGCGGACCCGCGACGGCGGACTCCACCAACATCGCCAGAGACATAGCAAAGATCGCTGCAACCGCCAAAGTTTTCTTCAAGATAACCTCCCGAGGCATGCAACCCTGCTAATTGGTTAGATGCAGTCCTGTATCGACCTGTTCATCATATTCCACGTGGACCTTGACCGGCTCACGATTAATTAAACCCTTGCCTTTCAATGCTTTAAGTGACTTTGGATCAGCCGCCAACTCGTAATCCACCTTCCCGGGAGGCACCCGAAAGGCGAGTTCGCCCCGGTGGTCGGAATAGGCCTCCCAGCGATATTTCTTCTCGCCGACGCGGCGCAGTTGGATATGGACGCCGTAAACAGGATGGCTGTCCGGATCCCACACTGTACAGAAAATCACCGCGTAGGGGGCAAGGTCGCGACGGGAAGTCCCGGCAGGCTTCTTGTCGGTTTCCTGGGAAACGGCGATCCCACTGCCGCAAGACAGAGCGAAGACCGCACCTAGAACCAGCCAGCCCTGCCAGAACCAGCCCCGCCAGGATAAGACCCGCGATGAGACCCGTAATGACAACAGCAACCGGTTCCCCGCAAGGCTCTGGACGCGAAGCTGGCTAGTAATCGCCGTTCTCGTCTTCTTCCGTGGGCTCTTCGTCTTCGTCCTCTTCGTACCCTTCCCCAACCGCCTTCAGCTCAAGGGGACTGGCGGTGACCACTTCAAAGTCGGTGCCACACTCCACACAAGATACGACCTCGCCCTCGTCGATTTCGTCGGCGTCCACATCAAGGTTGCTATCGCACTCTGGACACGAAACCATACGTCTCTCCCTTCCCTCGGAAAAGTCTACTCTTAATTTCTAGAGGCTTCCTCCGAGACTCGTCAAGGCCTAGATGCAGATTTGCACCCTCACGATGCGCGGCTTATTCTTGACCCTTATGCAACGTTCGACGCTGGCTTTCTCCCCCTGGGCCGCTTGGGCACTGTTCTGTATGTTTGGAATTCCTGTTTACGGCAAGACCCCTGCCGCTAAGGAAGGTCGTGATCCCGCCATAGCAGCCGTCCTGGCCGATGTTTCACCGGCTCGCGTACAGGCCACCATTGAAAAGCTGGTGAGCTTTCACACGCGTTCGACGCTGTCTTCTGGCGCGCCGCCTGCCGGTACTCCAAGCGGCCAGGGGATCGTAGCTGCGCGGGACTGGATCCGCGGTGAGTTCGAACGCTATTCGCAAGCCTGCGGGGGCTGCTTGGAAGTCAAGACCGACGCTTTCACGGAACCCGCCGGAGACCGCGTTCCCAAGCCGACTGAGATCGTGAACGTCTACGCTGTTCTGCGAGGCAGAGACGCAGAAGAAGCCAAACGCATCGTCCTGGTTACAGGCCACTACGACTCCAGAAATAGCGACAACGACGACGCCAACGGCGCGGCTCCGGGAGCCAACGATGACGCCAGCGGAACCGCAGTTAGCCTGGAGTGCGCCCGCGTCCTCAGCCGCTTGAAGTTTCCAGCGACCATTATTTTTCTGACCGTCGCGGGCGAAGAGCAGGGCCTTTACGGCAGCAGCCACTTTGCCAAAATGGCCAAAGAACAAGGCTGGCAGCTCGAGGCCGTGCTCAACAATGACATTGTAGGCGGTGACCGCAGCGAAGGTCGAAGCCCGGATACGGTGCGCGTGTTCTCGGAAGGCATACCGCTTTCGGCCAGTGACGATGACGTCCGTCTCATTCGCGGCCTCGGCGGGGAGAGCGATTCACCTTCCCGGCAAATCGCCCGCTACGTTGCCGAGACAGCCAGCGCCTTCGGCACCGAACTGAAGCCCACGCTGGTCTTCCGGCTCGATCGCTATCTGCGCGGCGGTGACCACAGCGCTTTCAATAGGCAAGGCTTTGCCGGGATACGTTTCACGGAGTATCGCGAAAACTACAACCATCAGCACCAGAATGTACGAACGGAAAATGGGATCGAATATGGCGACTTGGCAAAATTTGTCGATTGTGACTATGTGGCAAAAGTCGCTCGCTTGAACGCGGCTGCCCTCGCATCGCTGGCCTCCGCACCCGCTCCTCCGGGCAAAGTCCGCCTTCAGGCGAAGGAGTTGCAGAACGATTCCACTCTGACCTGGGAAGCCGTGCCCCGCGCCGCCGCTTACGAGGTGCTATGGCGAGAAACAATCAGCCCAACATGGGACCATTGGGACCCCGCCGGCAACGAGACTCATGCTACGCTCAAAATATCGAAGGATAACGTGATTTTCGCAGTTCGATCCGTGGATGCGGCCGGGCATAGAAGCTTGGCGGTCGTGCCGCAGCCGGAGCACTAGTTTCGCATTTCCCTATGCGCAGAGGAACCATCCCGTTCGCGTTACCGCCGTTTCAAGGCTGGGTTCGCCGCCTGGTGCTGGCGTGCGCGGCGGTGTTCTTCGTGCAGATCCTGTTGGGAGCCTACGCACCAAGGCTCAAGGATCTCTTCGAGATTTACGCCTCGCTCGTCCCTGTGGGCGTCGTTGGCCATGGCTTCATCTGGCAGCTGGTTTCGTACTCTTTCCTTCACCAGGGGTGGATGCATCTGCTGGGCAACATGCTGACCCTCTGGATGGTCGGCTCCCTCGAAGAAATGGAATGGGGTAAGCAGCGCTTTGTGGAGCTGTATTTTCTATCCGTAGTCGGTGCGGCGGTGACCACGATCCTGGCCGCTTATTTGCACGCTTTCGGAACAGCCCCCAACAACGTTGTCATGGGCGCATCCGGCGGTACCATGGGCCTGTTGATGGCCCTTGCGGTCCTGGACGGCGACCGCGAGTTCATGATGCTGCTGTTTTTCGTACTCCCGATCCGCCTCAAGGTGAAGTACCTGGTCGCCATCATCGCCTTCGGCGTTATCGTGGCCACCATCCAGGCAGCGGATAATATTGCGAATGTGGCCCACGTAGGCGGGCTGCTCTGCGGATTCCTATGGGCTAAGTTTGTTCCACGTCGCGGCCTCGCCTTTGAAGCTTCAGAAGTCTATTACGGCGCCCACAACGCCTGGCATCGCTGGAAACGCCGCCAAGCCGCGAAGAAGTTCGAAGTCTATATGCGGAAATCCGAGAGCGAAATGCCGCGCTTCGACGACAAGGGCAACTACATCCCCCCAGACGACAATGGTCCGCGCAAGCCAAACGGCGACTCAGGCTCAGGCTCGAAGTGGGTAAACTAGGGAAAGTGGAGAAGTCGGCATATCCCGGAAGCCCTCCGCTCTAGAACGCAAGCGGCATCCCTCACGCTCCCGAAAAGAAGCCCCGGAAGCGCTCCAGCAATTTAGCAGAGAGGGCCAGCTCCGCACTCTTTCCCACCTTCAAGTCATGCCCCGCGCCAGCAAGAAACAGAAGACTCGTTTGTGCAGGAATCAACCGCACAGCCTCGGTCAGTTCCTCCTCGGAACCAAACGGATCACGGGTTCCATGCACGAACAACACAGGCGTCCGCAGTTGCGAAAAATGCTGCGTGCGCAACTGCTGCGCCTTGCGCGGAGGGTGCAGCGGATAAGACAGCAGCAATAGCCCGTCCACTAAATCAGGCGTGGCAGCGGTCAACATGCTCGACTGGCGTCCACCATAAGAATGGCCGCCAAGAAAGATCCGGCCATGCGCGAGATCGCGCATGGCAAGGACCGCATTACGCAGCCCTTCCTGATCCCGCTCCGCGTTACCAGGCCGAGGCGGACCACTCGGCGAATTCTGGCGGTAAGGCAAGTCGCAGCGCAGAACCAACATACCAGCCCTAGCAAAGGCCTCAGCGAGTTCAACCAAAAGCTGCGTCCGGCAGTTCGACCCCGCTCCGTGGGTAAGAACTAACGCATCCTTCACAGCAGAGGCAGGCCGATGAAGGAAACCCACAACATTCGGATCAACCGACCGATCCACAAAAGGCTCGCTCGAGGAAAGTTCGATCGAGGAAGATTCGATCGAGAAAGGTTCGATGGAGGCACGGGCGTCCCCGCCCGTGCGGGTTTCAAATTCTTTGCTCATGATCGCACCATCATCGCTGCTTACGCGACAGGCTCCAACGTCTCATACACACTAACAATCGAAATCTGATTCCCCAGCACGGCCCAAATCTTCTGCAGCTCAGGATCCTCCAGCGCCGCCCGCCGGTCCTCCTCCGACCGCCAATGCCGGAGCAACACATAGTGCTGTGGCGGCGAAGCCTGCCGATGAACGGAATCGCGGCTGTACCCCTTGGCCGTCAGCGCCGTACGCAGTTCCCGCAATGTCACAAGCGCCTCGGCCTCATGGCCTTCCACGGGCTCGAAAATTGCGATGGAAAAAATCTCCGCCATAGGAAACTTGGAAGTTAAGATCAGTGCCCAAACTCCGGCTTCACCGGCGCCTGCACCACATGCAGCCGCATGAAGTCCGTCGAACCTGACGCCATCTGCGTCCCCGCCACCACGCCAATCACTTCACCAATGCGCACGCGTCCGCCATGCAGCAAGACACTCTCCGCTTCAGCCACCATGCTCTCGCCAGAATTCGATGACCCCGCCATCATCGGATACACACCCCAGAGCAAATTCATCCAATGACAGACTGTCGCCGAACGCGCAAAGGCAAAGATAGGACATTTTGGCCGGTACTTCGATACAAGCTTGGCGGTGTGCCCCGACTGCGTGAACACAGCAATCGCACCCATATCCAGATCTTCCGCCGCATGCGCAATAGAATCGCAAATCGTCTCGGAGATGGAACTCTTGTCTGGCTCGCGGCGACGCCGCGTCCGGCGTTGCTCGCGATTCTCCGCCATACTCGCTTCGGCCTCGAGAACAATCCGCGACATCATGTTGACAGCCTCGCGCGGATACTTCCCGCTCGCCGTCTCCCCCGACAGCATCACCGCATCCGTGCCGTCAAAGACCGCATTGGCCACGTCGCTCGCCTCCGCCCGCGTCGGCCGCGGATTTTCAATCATCGATTCCAGCATCTGCGTGGCAATGATCACCGGCTTGCGCCACTCGGCTGCACGCGCAATGATGTGCTTCTGAATCACCGGTACCTTCTCAGCTGGAAGCTCCACGCCCAAGTCGCCGCGCGCCACCATCACGCCAGCAGCCGCTTCCAGAATCTCTTCCAGATTCTCAATCGCCTGCGGCTTCTCCAGCTTGGCGATAACGGGAACGTTCCTTCCCGACTCCTTAATCAGATTCTTG
>Ga0137419_10001131_pt1 | contig 11111 bp, 8 predicted proteins | sample CZODoug3_1_2_16f_FD_108279 | JGI IMG/M metagenome (GOLD analysis project Ga0137419, IMG submission 108279) | Vadose zone soil fungal communities from Angelo Coast Range Reserve, California, USA - CZODoug3_1_2_16fungal (Illumina Assembly) | ecosystem: Environmental > Terrestrial > Soil > Vadose... | reverse complement strand
GTGGTTCACGATTGAACCTTCCTGGCATAGCCACTTCCACTCCCATCCAGTCGGCAAGAGACTCGTTCAAGAACTCGGTGCTACGGAACGGGCTTTTTACGGGCATCCGGAGGCGAAGTATCGCGTTCCGCATCCTACGTACAAGGGCACATTGTCGCGGCCACGAGTGGATTCAGTAAGGCGCGCTGTAGTTGCTACCGTTAATAATTTCGGCGGACGCCTTTGGTTCCTCAAATCGCACTTCCGGACCCGGAATCGGATGATCCTGGATCCGCGCGTCGAGTTGTTCGGCCTCCCGGAGGCATGGGCGCAGTTTCGCCGTTTTCCGAAGCTTTGGATCCGACGGCCGCCGGAGAATTACATGGGGCGAGCTTCTCCCGCCGCCGCCGACGATGAGCACATCCGATTTTTGTCGGCCTATAAGGTTGCTGTGTGTTTGGAGAATTGCACCGAAGCTAATTACTTTACTGAAAAATTTGTCTATGCCGTGCGAGCGGGATGCATACCAGTCTATCATGCTCACGCGACGGTTAAGACCAGCTTTCTTTCTGGTGCCAGATGGATCGATCCTGCTGATTTCGCGTTTTCACCACGCCGCACAATTGATTTTGCTTTGAATCAGGATCAAATGGAATTCCGCTCCATTAACGACGCATGGCTTGAGTCCGGAATATTGGCGGATAGTGACGAACGGAAAGTGTTGCCGAAGCTTCACGAGATAATCAGTGGCAAATTAGCAATACGGGAGTGTTAATTCACTTGATGTACGAACTTGGTTGAATTGGTTCTTCGACGCTGATCTCCAATCCGCCATGATCAATTTCGAAAATCGTCATTCGGGTCGACGTGAACGATCGGCGTCGGCTGAATTGCTGCGGACGAATGGCTCTTGGTGGATTGAGAGTTCCCAGAACACATTCGCCATCAAAGAGTTTTTGGCGCGATCATGATAGGGCAGGACCGTCCGCGGACTTTTGGCGCGCCCGGCGGTCGCGCCCTGCCAAGGCTAATGACCGTGTCCGTGATTATCACGACGCGGAATCGTGCTACCGATTTGCAGCGGACGTGCGACGTGGTTATGCAGCTTCGGCCTGCTCCAAATGAGGTGCTTGTGACAGCCGATGGATGTACCGACGGAACGGTTGATATGGTAGCCGACAAATTTCCCGAGATAACGCTGATTGCAAACCAGACAGGGATCGGCTCGGTTGCTTCGCGCGATCGGATGATACGCCAGGCGCGAAGTGATTTGGTCCTGGCACTGGATGACGACAGTTATCCGGAGCAGTTAGACTGCATAGCGCGTATCGTGCCCTTCTTTGAACAGCGGCCCAAACTGGCAGTGCTGCATTTCCCCCAGCACACCGATGAATATCCCGAAACACTCGCCCAAACAGACTTTGGCTCGGAACATTTGACTCGTTCCTTCGCTAACTCCGGGGCGGTGCTGCGCCGATCCATTTATCTTGAGGTACCCGGCTTTGAGTCACGGTTTTTCCACATGTATGAAGAACCCGACTACGCTCTGCAATGTGTAGCGGCCGGTTATGATGTGCTCTTTTCGCCGACGATCACCATCCGTCACCGTTACTCCCGTGAGACACGCGACGAGATCCGCATTCATCAGCGTCACGCGCGCAACGAATTGTGGAGCACGGTAATGCGATGTCCTTTTCCGTTCGCAATCGGAATCGCTGGCTGGCGTGTTTTCTCGCAGTTTCGTTATGCCTGGAAACGCGGCTGGTCGTGGGTCATTCGGGAACCCAGTTGGTGGTGGCAGGCGCTGGGTGGAATTGCGTATTGTGTTAGAAAGCGCAGGCCTGTTTCATGGAGAGGTTATAAACGCTGGCTCCAACTGCCTTAGAATTCATTTCATCTGCGCTGTAATGTTGAGTGAAGCGAAACATCTCTGGTCCATTCCGTTGAGCGGGATCGGTAGAAAAATTGATCCGAGATTCTTCGCTTTCGCTCAGAATGACAATTTGGTCTGCCTGCTAGCGCAATGAAGTGGGTCTGTTGCCAGCTCGGCGCGCGTGAACACTATGCGATTCCCCGGGCGTTATTTCGCCTCGGCATGCTCGGGTGTCTCGTAACAGACGCATGGGTCTCGCCTTCGTCTTTGCTTGCGAAATGCTGCGCGCACAGTTCAAAGCTCGGGGATAGGTTCCACAGCGAGCTACGTGACGCACGAGTCAAAGCGTTTAATTCGTCATTACTGCTCTTTGAAATGTTTGCGGGCGCTCGTAACTGCGTGGGGTGGCCACAAATACTCGCCCGCAACCGGTGGTTCCAAAGCAAGGTCGTGTCCTTTCTCCGCTCGCAGCTATCAACTATCAACTATCAACCTATTTTATTGAGCTATAGCTACACCGCCCTTGAGCCGTTTCGCTACGCAAAATCCCTGGGCTGGAAGACACTGCTCGTCCAAATCGATCCGGGTCCGGAGGAAGAAAGAATTGTAGAAGAAGAAATCGCGCGGGAGCCTGAACTAGCAGGTGGATGGCACCCCGCGCCACCTGAATATTGGGCTTTCTGGCGTGAGGAATGCAAGCTGGCCGACCGCATTGTTGTTAACTCCGAATGGTCGCGTGAGGGATTGATTCGCGGGGGAGTTCCAGCCGAAAAGATGTCAATCGTTCCACTGGCGTACGAGGAACTTGGCGTCGGGCGGCGCAGAGAGCCGCGACTACAGCGCAATTACCCGGATCGTTTCACGGCTGAGCGGCCGCTGCGCGTGCTGTTTCTCGGTCTGATTAATCTGCGCAAGGGCGTCGCCAGGTTACTGGAGGCCGCTCGAATATTGCGTGATGAACCGGTTGAATTTTGGATGGTCGGACCTGTGGAAACCGCACACGCCAAGGCAATCGGAAATGCCGGGAACATGAAATGGTTTGGCCCCGTGACGCGCAACCAGGCAGCCGAGTTTTACAGAGATGCAGACGTATTCATTCTCCCGACGCTCTCGGATGGATTTGCCATTACGCAACTGGAAGCGCAGGCGCATGGTTTGCCCGTTATCGCATCGAAAATTTGCGGCGAAGTCGTGGAAAATGGCGTCAACGGAAGCATTCTTGATGAACCGAGTGCAGCGTGCATCGCACACGCGATTCGGGACTACATCGCGAGTCCGGACCGGCTGGAAAAGCTTGCGTCCGCGTCGGGTGTGCGTGATAAGTTCACAATCGAAGCGCTTGCCAATCAGCTGCAGCGCCTGGCCGCAACTCTTTAGCACTTCCTCGTGATGACGATTCTTTCAACTTTTAGTTTTTTTGAAGATTTCTTCCAGTCGAGGGCTAGCCATGAACTAACTTTCTATCTCGCTACCGTCGTGTTGGTAGTGTTGACGGCAGAAAGCTGCATTAGGCTACTAAACAGGGACAGCTTTGGCATCACGATCGGGGTGTACGTAACGGTATTCGCCTGGTATTTCGTCGATCCGTTTTTAAACCCGGAGCAGTATGATTATCTGCCTTCCTCCTCGTTAGGCCAAAGTTATGGGCAGGTACTATTGTTTTTAATCGGATTCCGCGTTTTCACACCCGTTGGAATACGTTGGATTCTCGGCCGGCGGAGTTCGGGAGTTTTGGATATGCCTCTTACTCCTGAACGGATTTTGATTGCCGTCGCGGCGCTTTGGCTTCTGCTCTTTGTTATCGGGATAGCTCGAATGGGTGGTGATGTAATGGGCGCTGTATTTCCGCTGGATGGCCGCGCTGGCCCGACGATGTGGGGGCGTAGTGGAATGGAGAGTTCGGGTAGCGGATTTCTGATCTCGTTCGCAGGTTATGTGTTTAATGCCATAACAGCGTTTCTAGGCGTCCTGGTATTTTTCCAGCGCAGTACTGCCTGGCGACTGCTCGCGGGCGCAATGTTTGCCATTACCCTTCCCTATTTCTTTTTCGCGGGGGCGCGCAGCCATTTTCTTGCGGCAGTGATGCCTTTTATGCTGACATATCTTTTTTATGGGCGTCATCGGCTGATTCTAAAACTCGCCATTCTGGCGATTGCGTTCTTCTGCTTAAATGAGGGTTTCAAGTTTGTGAAGGTGTTTCGCCTCGGTGGCTTCAGGGAGGTGCTAGCCAGTGGAAATCCGCATGAGCTTTTGGGTGAAGATGGGCGACAAACCGACCTGAACATGATTCAGGAACTTTGCTTTGTGAACCTTTACCTGGATTCCGGCGGTACGTCGCCGGCGTACGGCGCCAGATATTTGAATGAGCTGCTTAACTTTATTCCTCGCTCGATCTGGCCTTCAAAGCCATTAATCGGAATTGACTACGCGAAATGGCGTGGCTTCGAGACCGAGGACAGCGAGGACGGCGAACTCGGTGTGAACACTACCATTTCCTCCGGAATGATCGGCGGCGGGGTCTTGAACTTTGGACAAGTCTTTGGTCCGGTCGCAGCCGGCATACTGATGGCCCTTTGGATTGGTCTGCTGATCCGCTGGTGGGAACAAAGGAAATCGCTCCTGCGCCTGGTGTTGTTCATGCTTGGCGCCGGTCTTACCTTCAACCTCGGCCGGGACATTAGCATGCTGGTTCTCTGGCCCGTGATATTTGGATACTGTTTTGTCCGACTTACGGAGAGGTGGGCAACAAGACGATTTGGACAAGCACCTCAAATGATAACTGCTGTTCCCCCTAATGCTGGGCCAGTGCACGTGGTAGCTGGTCGGCTTAGTCAGTAACTCCGCGTCGTCACGTCGCGACTTGATTTATGTAGCCACGCGTCTACCGCGTCTTCTCGCCTGCGGTCAATGAAAAGATCCTGACCGAACTGGTCGAAACCGTCTTACTCCTCCAGTGGAAGCACTGATGGCTTCACCCACATTACGTCCATAAAACCTGCTGCTCCACCGGGAGCGACTTTCTGGCATGGATAGATGTCGTAAAGCACAAACCCAAGTTGCTCCACCATGATGCGGTTCATCTCGCAGAATGTGGCTTGACTCTCGTATTGCGGCAAAATGCAAATTTCCGTGTAAAAAGCCGCCACGCGCTGGGCGAAAGTTTTCTTTCCCCCCATTACGAGCAGCCGCTCGGCGCCCTGAATGTCCGCCTTCAGCAGCAGCATCCCTTGTGGCTCGAATTTTTCCGCCCAATCATCCAGCGTCATCGCCTGCACCTGAACTTCGGTGAGATGCTTCAGAACCTGCTCGTATGCAGATTGCGTGACGTTATCCAACAACGAATTCGTCTGCTCGCCGACATTCAAATAAAAGTGGGTCAGTCCGGTCTTATCCCCTAGCGCTATCTCGTGCACGTGCACATTGGGCCGCTTGCTCATCCGTTGGCGGAGAATGGCCGCGCTTTGCGGGGTTGGCTCAAAGGCGTGAACTTTAGCTCCGGGTGCGTAGTCCAGCAGCTTATCCACCGTATAGCCATGATGAGCTCCGATATCGAGGATCGCCGCGGGCTTGATCTTGCGGTAAATCTGTCCCATCGAGTAATACCCATCGGGCATGGAGAGCAACTTTTTAACGCGGTGCACCAGGGCACGCTGGAGTCGGCTGGTGATGCGGCTGTGGGTCAGGAACCGATGGAGCAGGCGAAGCATCGCGGCGGATTATAGTGTCCCGCGACCATTCGGCAAACCGTGCGCTGCTGCGCTGGATGGCATCGTGCTCGACTGGAGCGACGCTGAATCAGCGACCACGGATTACTCGGAGCGGCGAAGCCGCAGCGAAAGATTTACCGCGGATTATGCTGATTACACGGGGCGAAGTTTAGAAAAATGTTCAAAAAATCGCGGATTTAGCCGTCTTTTCTCGGGTCTTCCGCCTTCGCGCAAGGCTCTGGCGAAACAAGACGGCGTGGCAACCCCAGCCCGATGCATCACGGGGACCATTGCTGCTTCGGGAGAAACTGCCGCTACCGCCAGCGAGATTTCCAATGAAAGGAACTTTCATACCGACGCCGAACGCGGCCAGATTCAGTATAATCATTACAAAAGCAAACAGATACATTCCCATCGTCAGTCCGATTGCGGCGTGCATTGCCAAAATGCAAACCAACCAAAGAAATCGGGTCTTCTTGATCCAAATGAAAATCGGATAACCGATCTCAATCAGGCAGATTGAAATTCCGAGAACGGGCAGCGCGTACTTGAATCGAACCAATATATCCGGGGAAAGAAGATTAAACGGTGGCCGTATCAACGATCGCCAGAGATTGGACCCATTCCACCAACCGCTGCCGAGAAGTTTTGCCAGGCCTCCGAAAAAATAGACAAAGCACAGGTGGATCTGCAATACGCGCCGCCAAAAGCCCAGCAAGTGCGGAGCCGTCAGTTTTGTTTTTACCAGCCGGCTATCCACGGAGTATCGGTCCGGCAGCGGCGACAACATCAAATAAAAGAGAGCCATGGTCATAAAATTGTCCGCGCCGTATGCCAGCAATCCACCGCTCTCAGCCGCGCAGAGGTGAAGAAACCATGCAATGATCGCCGCCGCGCGACAGAAAAGTCCCACCAGCAGACAGCATCCCATGCAAAGCAAACAGGCCCAGGCAATGGAAAGGACAGTTTCTTCTCCGAGGCCGAGGTGCCGACCAAAAGCCACGAGCCAGCCAAGCTTCGGAATTAGCGGACTATCGAACGAGACCATGGCCTCTCCCAATTCGCGGCTAACAAGACCCTTGCCAGTGGTGGAAAACAACGAGTGCCAGTCACTCCTTAAGAAGAGCGCATACACGAGGACTTGCAGGCCCATGCCGATACGGAAAACGGCAAGCCACGTGTCTGTTTCCGGATGAAACAGAAATTCAAGCAAATTTTGCCACTGCCGCTGCAGTCGGATCATGACCGTGTGCGCCTCAAGGCAGTGGGCTGTCTCCCCTCTGCCGTCATGTGCCCGATTCCGCTAGCGCTTCTGCTCATCACGCAAGCTGAAATCGTAGCTGAAGATCGGTTGGAACGATTCGCTCTTGCCCTGCTCAAAATCACTGATGCTCGGCGGACTGACCAATCCGAAAGTGGCCCGAATTTTTTTCACGTCAGGGCGCTCGCGCCAGATAGACAGGGCGAGCATTTTTACCACTACTTCCCGCAGGGGTTCGTAACGATTGTCGCCCAACCGCGCTAATAAACTGTCCAAGCGTAGAGCGGCTGCTTTCCCGCTAAAATGCGGAGATTCATACTCTATGCGCCCGTCCTCGTAGTTTAATTCGAAAATCAACTTGTGGTAACCTGGGATATTCGGGGCAAAAAAAGTGTATCCTGATTGGATGCCGGCGGCATGCAGATAAGTCGCGATGCTCCGCCGCACGGGACTGGATGAAGCCGCGTGCTTTCCTAACGGCCATGCTGCAAGGAGTTCAGCCTTGCGCGCGTACGTATCGAGCGCTGACGGCAATATCGTAGCGCGTTCCGCGACAAGCGAGAACAGCCCGGCAAAACAAACTGCTGTTATGAGGAAGAAATGTATTCCGAACCAGGCGACGTAAACGCGCTTGGAAATCATCTCAGAATATTTCCGCCCAAGACATTCGCTGGGAAGTAAACGTTGCAGTACACAATACAGCCAGTCCCGAGGCTTTCGGGACTGGCGAATTAATCCGTTAAGCTAGCCAGCAGCTTAAAGCGCAGCTGCAACTAATTTCAAATTTTCAGTCGCGTCCTTACTCTCGCTTGTTCCCGGCAGGACCTGCTCTACGAACCAATTAGCGCTCGGACGCCTGTCCGCGTAAAACAGTGTGGCTTTATCGGTTTGAATGCTGTTCAAGGAGCGAGCGGCAGACTTTTGACTTGGCGCGTGGATCGTAAAGGCGCTAACCCCGACAACGGCCACAGCCACGAGCACACCCGCGACAAGACGTTTAGTGATTCCGGCTAAGTCTTTTTTCATAGGCTGATAAGTGCATGCCGGCCTGTAATTGTCAACACAAAACGGGCTAGTAGGTCATTTTACCTAAGAAAATGTTTTCGGTCGGCTGTGAGTCCGGCAGTTGCTCCTTATTTTGGCGCGAGCGAAGCGACAAGTTCTTCAAAACGCGGATCGTCTCGCAGCGGGTCCCACAGCGGGTGAAGACGCAAATAGCCGTAAGTCACATGGCTCCCTGGCAGTTTGGCTGCTTCCGCCAATTGTTCAATTGCTCGGTCCTTGTCGCCCGTCCACGCATGAATGATCGCCAGGTATTGGGTTAACACCGAACCCTCGATGGCGCTCTTGTTAGCGGGCATCAATTTGACTGCCAGCTCGCCTTCGCGAATTGCGTCCTCCTTGTTTCCCAAAGCAGCGTCAACCACACCGAGCGCACAGAGACCCTGCGCGTAGCCGCTTTCGTAGCGTTGGGTCTGCTCAAGTTCGTTTCGTGCTCTAAGGAACGCGTCGCGCGCCGCCCGCTCATCGCCGCGGAGCCGGGCAACAAGACCCTCGCACCAACTGGTAGGAAACGGAATATTTTCTTCATAGCAGCCGCCGACCGGCATGGCGGCTAGCGCCCGTTCCGCAGCCGCGGGATCGCGCTCGCGTAAGGCAAGATCGAGCCACCGGTAAACAATAACGGGAAGCGCGCTCGGGTCATCGGCGAGGACCGTCTCAATCGTCGTATGCAGAGGTTTTAGGTCTGCGTGCCATTCCGCGGCAACCCATGCCCGTCGCACCTTGCTGGCCGCATCCTTTGGAGCTATCGCCAGCACGCTGTCCAGAGTGGATAGCGCCTCGTCGTAGCGACGCAAGGCTTGATAGGTAAGAGAGATTTGCTGGAGTATGGAGAAATTGTGCGGATCCAGCTCCAATGCCTTTTTCATTTCCTCCAGGGATTGCTCCCAGTGGCCTTGCCGCCGGTCAACGTAGCCGGTCAGAAGAGGAATTCGTGGTTCGTTCGGCAGCGAGCGTCTTGCGATTGCCAGCTCTGCCTTGGCTTGGTCGTAATCGCGATAGACCCAATACAGGTGATGAGCGAGAGCCAAATGTGTTTCTCCCGATTCGGGACGCGGGCCACGAACGGATCGAATCGCTGTCTCGGCCAATTCAAGGCGCGATTTAGTGTGATCGAAGCCGAGGAAATAAATTTTGTCGTGCGCTGCCGCGAGCTCATAATAGGCATTGAAGAACGAAGGATCGCGGGCGACAGCCTGACTAAGTAGTTCGACCGCTTGGAACAAATCTTCCTTTGCTCGCGGGCTGAACGTATTCCCATTGATTAGGTCCTTGGCCCGCAAGTACGCGTCGTAAGCAACAAGATCGGTGGTTGGTGGCTCTTCAATTGCGGCTTTCTCGTCGGACGAAACTTGGGCCCCAAGCCGATTTGCGATCTTTTGCGCGATCTCGCTTTGGAGTGCGAACACCCCTTTGAAATCGCGGTCGTATCTTTCCGTCCATATGTGTGCGTTCGTGCGGGTATCAATTAACTGGGCGTCAAAATGGATCCTGCCCGCTTCCCTGCGCACGGTTCCCTGAAATACATAGGCTACATTCAATGCGCGGCCGACTTCCCGTGAATCGTGCATGCCACGATATTTTGCTACGCTGTTGTGGCTGATGACCTTCAGATCGGCAATCTTCGCCAGCTTGGTCGAAACCCCGTCGTAAATCCCGTCCGCGAAAAATGCGTTTGTTTTATCTGGAACTAGACTTTCAAACGGCAGGACGGCAATGCCACCTGCCGCTGTTGGGCTGGCCGTTTCGCCTTTCCAAATCATGACGCCGAGTACTGATCCTAATGCCAGTAAGAGCGCTGCCATTCCTGCAATAATCGGATTCCTGCGAGACCAGCGCCAGAGCTGCGCGGGCGGCGAAACAGGGCGCGCGATAATCGATCGTCCATCAAGCCATCGCTCGAGGTCTTCGGCCAAAGCGCCGGCAGAGCGATAGCGCGCAGCCGGATCGCGCTCCAAACATTTTGCGCAGATTGTTTCCAGATCTTTGTCAAGCGTCGGCACAAGCGAACGCAATTTGGGCGCCGGGTTTTGACTCGCTTGCTGGATCACCGCCAATGCGTGTTCGCCTAAAAATGGCGGACGCCCAGTCAAAAGATCGAATAAGATCGCGCCCAGACTGTAGACATCAGCCGCAGGCGAAAGCTTGGCGGCTTTGGAAAGCGCCGGATTTGCCTGCTCCGGCGCTATGTAACCCGGCGTGCCGAAAATGGTAAGGCTGTGCGTGAGATCGCTGACGTTATCGAGCCATGCGGCCAGACCGAAATCGCTAACCAACGGTTCACCGTGTCCGTCGAGCAGAATATTCGCCGGTTTGAGATCCCGATGCAGAATGCCTCTGGTGTGGGCATATTGAATTGCGCGGGCTACTTTAGCCATCAATGCCGCGGCACGGCGCGGTTCACCAGGCAGAGTAGGTGCGGCCTCGACCAAGCTGCCGCCAGCGGCAAACTTCATACTAAAGAACGGAAGCTCGTCTTCGCCCTGGCCCACTTCATAAATGGGCAGAATATTTGGGTGATCAAGGTGCGCCGCCGCTTCCGCTTCGCGCCGGAAACGCTCCAGCGTCTCCTGCGAGTCCGCGTGATAGGCAAGGATGCGCTTTAGCGCGACGATGCGGCGTGAGTGCCGTTGCCGGGCCCGATAAATCACGCCCATCCCACCACGCCCGATTTCTTCCAGAATCTGATAATTGCCCAGTTTCCAGTCAGCGTCCCGCACCTCAATTTCGCTGAGTACATCCTCCAGCGTTTCTGCGACATGGCCCCCGCCGTTTTGAGTTATCTGCGTCGGGGTTTCCTCAGGCAGGCCTTGAGAGAGCAGACAGCTCAGGCAAAGTCCGCGTTTGACGCGCGATCCCGAGCCGCACTGCGGACAGGCGACTGTTTCTTTTTTGACGCGCCCTGAAACGGGACCGCAGGGGGAACTCATGGAAAGGCGTTGAGCCTAGGAGCGGGATGCAAATATTGCAACAAAAAACCCGAAATTTTTTTCAAATTTATTAACACGATCTTCACAACGTTACGGCATCGACGCTTAAAAAACAAAGGTGTGTGTGCGTGTTGGGAACCTTGGCGAGGATTGCCTGAATTGCGGCACGCAGGGATTTCGGGTCTGCGCGCCATTTCACCACAACTCTGAAGCGGCCCGATCTGGAGAAATACGGTGTCCGACACAATTACGAAACGCTCAATCTAAGGCGGTGGCCGTTTCACTCTAGCCGGCGTTTG
>Ga0137419_10001130_pt1 | contig 11116 bp, 5 predicted proteins | sample CZODoug3_1_2_16f_FD_108279 | JGI IMG/M metagenome (GOLD analysis project Ga0137419, IMG submission 108279) | Vadose zone soil fungal communities from Angelo Coast Range Reserve, California, USA - CZODoug3_1_2_16fungal (Illumina Assembly) | ecosystem: Environmental > Terrestrial > Soil > Vadose... | reverse complement strand
GGGTGATTTTGAGCCTTGGCGTAATCGCGACCCTGCTCGCTATCGCGCGATCCGGTAGCGCCCTGCCTGTCCGGCTTAAGCAGTTGCTTGTCGTGCCATACGTGTCGGCATTTCAGAGTTTCAGTCATGTTTTGATGGTTCTGACGCCGATAACGATTTCCATACTGGTTGCCGTAAGCAGCCGATTTCGCGAAGGTAACAAGTGGATACTGCTGCGCGCCTCCTCAGAGGCCATCAAGCGCGAGATTTTCCGCTACCGCATGCAGGCTGGCGCGTACAGCAACGACCAGTGCCTTCAGACCTCCCGCGAGTCGAAGCTCGCTGCAAAGTTGAAGGACATCAGTTCCGCGTTGGCACAGAGTGACGTCAACCGGACCAGCTTGCCCGCTGTCGTGACGAGTGACCCGACGCGCCTGACATTCCTCACTCCGGACGACTATCTTAAGGACAGAATTGACGATCAGATCCGCTACTTCGTCACGAAGACGGCCGGCTTGTCCAAACGGCTTAAAGCAGTCCAGGTGTGGATTTATATCGCCGGGGGCGCCGGCACCTTTCTCGCGGCGTTCCGGGGGGATGTGTGGGTCGCGTTGACGACCGCGGTTGCCGCGGCTCTCACCACCAGACTAGAAACCGATCAGGTCGAAAACACGCTGGTTCAATACAACCAGGCGCTCACTGGGCTGCGAAACATCGTGTCCTGGTGGAAAGCACTCTCGCAGTGGGAGAAGGGACGCCGCAGGAATATTGATTTACTGGTTGAACAAACCGAAAAGACTCTTGAGGGTGAGTTGGCCGGCTGGGTGCAGCAAATGCAAACGGCACTGGATAAGTTGACCGAGAAGGAAAACGCCGACGCAGAAAAGGATAAGGTGCCAGCGGCTAAAGCCTAGGGAGCTCCGAGGTGGGGTGAAAAAGACCCCGTGGCTGGTGACCCGGGCCAGCGAAATCGGGACCCACTGTGGCGAAGGCGGAGCTTGTGAGGAGAACGATTTTGAATATTTCCGAGGCTGCCGCACAGCTCTCTGTCATCGCCCTCGCGGGTCGGCGCGTCGATCGACCGGATGCCGGGCAGGTTCGCTTTCCGCCGCGGAACGTCCCGATGGTGGAAGAGGAGATTCGAAAGTGCTTTCTAACAGAGGTGCGCACGCTGGTATGTTCGGCGGCCTGTGGGTCGGATTTGCTGGCACTTGGGGTTGCGAGTGAACTGGGGATACGACGACGGGTGGTGCTGCCCTTTGAGCGCGCGCGTTTTCGCGAGACCTCGGTAGCGGACCGGCCCGGCGATTGGGGCACCCGCTACGACAGGGCGCTCGACGAAGTCGAACGACAGGGAAATTTGGTCATCTTGGGGTATGAAAAGGCCGACCCGGCCGCGTACGCCCGAACCAACGCGGCGATTGTTGACGAGGCGCTCAGGATTGCCCGGGAGGAGGGGATGTCGGCGCAGGCGTTGGTTGTATGGGACGGAAAGAGCCGGGATTCGGAGGATCTTACAGCTCAGTTCTTGCATGAAGCCCGCCGGAAGGGAATGCCGGTTCTTGAAGTCCTGACGTTAACGTGCTAGCTCGGGACTGATTTTCGGTCGCACCGAGCCTTTGGCAGGCTGAGGTAGGTGCTCGATGCCCATGCCACAAACGGGTCGCCCGTCGAGCGGGATCGGCGGCTGCCTCGCGTTGCCCGTCATGCGCCCGGCAGCCAGTAACCCGACCGTGCCCGAACCCACGTCCACTGAACGAGACGGTCCCACAGGCCAATTTGAAGGCGCAGGCTTTGCACCGCTGGCACTCCGTTCCTACCATGAACGTTCTGGTCGGGCGTGCTGGTTCTCCTTAGTTATAGTTAGGCTGGTTCTCTTTAGGCTGGTTCCCTTTCTGTCCGCGGAGCATGCGGGATCACGGCCTTAACCCGGGCACTGTTCAGCCGGCGACCGCCGATGCTTTGGGGGTGGCGGGAAGCGGACTGCCGCGCGCTGGAGGCGCTGGAAAACACCGAATCGCTGGTCGGCGTATTGTTGGTTAAAGCCGGCGCCATTGTCACCAATGAACAGAACGGGTGCGCCCTCCCCCCTGGTTTGGTCAACCTCAATGATTGCGAATCCGCGGCGCCGCATGTACTAGACCGCATTCGACAGCAGGTTCCTGAACACTTGCTTGACCAAACCGGGATTGATGTCGAAAGGCAAACGCCGCCCTCGCTGACTTCGCCGCCTGTCGTCTCTGTTCAGGGGTGGAGGCCGCATCTGCCGCTCGGACATTTCCTCGGCCCCGACATTGGGACGGCCTGCGTTTGTCAAGGGGTACGGGCGTACCATTTGGGTATGAGCAGAATACATCCAGAATCCCCCGACTCAGACCCTTATGATCGATCGGTGGCTGCCGATACCCTCCTGCGACAAGAGCCAGACGAGGAAGAAGACGAAGAGGAAGACGAGGGCAACGGCAAAAAAGACGACGACGAGGACGACAACGGCGACGGTTACTCGGAGTGATCATCTGCCCTGTGAGTGTTCTTACTGTGATTGACGGTCTTTCTCGTCTGAGCCCAGATGGGAATTGAGCACGCACGGTTTTCGAGTCTCGCCGGCGGTCTATCTCGCCATCGGCCCTTTACCTTCCGCTCGGGGTTCTCTTATGATTTCCGCACAACCGATCCCGGTCTTGGGGGCTGGCTTATAAGCATTAACACCCCCACCCCCCCGTCACCGGTTCCGCCACTCACTCCCGCACGCATCGACTTCTTTCAGTACGGCGGCTGCAGCACTCTGGTCGCCCTTATCGTACCTTCGGCGGCATGGTGTTGGAGAATGCCCCGAACCTCCCGCGCTTTCCTCCCTACGCAACGGTCGGCGACCGTCCCTCCCCTCAACCTATTTATTGTTCACGAATACGGCTGTCGTTAATGCGGGCACGCTTAGCGTGCCATCGCTCGTGTAAGCAGAGCTCCTCACGATTGTGTCGCCCGAATCCTCAAGCACAGGATGGAGTTCCAGGTGCATGTCGCGCAACGAATCGTCCTGGAATGCTTGCGTCTGCTTGGTCGCGTTAAAGACCACCACGATGTGGCGATAGTCGTCGCAGTTCTGAGTGCAGTCGAGGGTCATCACGAGCAAGCCCGGTACCTGGAGGGGACCGGTGTTCAGGAAGTGCAAGTTCTGCTGGATTTCAGCCAACGATCCCATCCGGAAGAGCCGCGAACTATCCCGAATCCGCAAGAGTTCCTGGAACCATTCGTGTGCGGCGATGATGTGATCATGGCCCGGACGGATGGTCGGGTCCGCAAGCAGGGGTTGTTCGATCGACCAGTCGCCTCCGTTGTCGCTCTGTATGGGTAGGCCTACGCCCCAGTTGTCAGTTTGATAGGTGAAGTCCAGCTTGTTAAACCAGTCGCCGGAGTTGTAGCTGTTCTTGTCCATTGACTTCGATCGCAGCAGGTCGTCGCCCGCCAGGAAGAAGGGGATCCCTTCGCCCAAAGCGACCACGCTGGTGGCAAGGTTCTGCCGGCGCACGCGGTCATCCAGAGAGTCGGAAGGCGATGACTTCAATTGCACTGCGTCGAACAGCGCCTGGTTGTCGTGCACCGACGCGTAGTTGATGGATTCAATCGGAGCGGCAGTGTAACCGGTCGGCTGGCCACCGTAAAGAACCTGTGCGCCTGTCACCGTGTCGCCGTTGCGGTTGACGAATTGGAAGTCGCGCAGGTTGCCGGTGAGCCCAATGCGGACCCAATCTTCCTCCAGCAGCAACCTGTCCTTCTGCGCGGCAGCGTCACCCACAGAGAAGTTGGGATTCGGATCGGTAAACAAACCGGTAGCGAAGCCCTGCTCGCGCAAGTCTCCAAACGGATTGCCGCCACGGATCCCATCTCTGATTCGGTCGTTGAACGTCCCAATCCCGTTGCCGTACAGGTTGATCTGCGATGCGTTCACGAAGAAGCGGTTATTGGCCACTTCGCCGAAGTTAAACCCTTCGCCGTAGAGGTAAGTCTTCGCTCCCTCCACCCCATCGCGCTCGAGCGTCAGTCGTCGCAGCGCTTGCTGGATCTTCTGCATGGTCGACACGGAATGGAAGCTCATGATATCGAAGCGGAAGCCGTCGATCTTGTATCGCGTGGCCCACATGACCACTGCATCGACGATCAACTTTTCCATCATGTGGTGCTCGCTGGCCGTGTCTGGGCAGCAACTGCCGGTGTAGATCAAACCGTCGGGGTTCAGCCGGTAATAGTAATTCGGTACGATCTGATCGAACACCGATCTGGGATCCTGTCCCGCCCCACTGGTGTGATTAAAGACTTGGTCTTGGATCACTCGCAATCCAGCGCGGTGCAGACCCATCACCATCCGGCGGTACTCGCGAATGCGATTGTCAGCATTGACCGCGTAGCTCCCCTCTGGGGCCAGAAAGTGCCAAGGATCGTATCCCCAGTTGAAGGCATCCTGGTCCCGGATCGCTTGCACAGCGGCCTGTTGCTGGTCGGAATCAGGCGGGAACACACTGAGATCGCCGGGGGTTTTCCAGGTGGTCTTGTCTTCGTTGACGCTGGCGATGTCAAAACTCGGCAGCAGGTGCACAGCCTTCAGGCCACATCGTGCCAGTGAATGGAGATGGCGCATGCCATTCGAGTTCTGGTTGGTAAAAGCAAGGTATGTGCCACGCTGGGCAGCAGGAACACTGGCGTCGTTGGCGCTGAAGTCGCGAATGTGCAATTCGTAAATCGACAAATCACTAGCCCGGCGGAGATCGGGAGCGCTACTTTGGCGCCAGCCCTCAGGCTCGAGTGCGGGATCGTCGAGTTTGACGATCTGGCTCTTTTGGCTGTTGAGTGAAAGTGCGATCGAGTAGGGATCGGTGACCACATTGTCTACGATCGCCTGCAAGGCTGGAACGTAGACGCGCACATCAAAGAGGTAGTAGGTGTTTTTCCAGGAAGGGCTGCCCTGCGCACTCCACACGCCATTCCATTCGCTCATGTTCACGACGCTGGTGGGCGTCATCTGACTTGCCGTATCGAACAGTTGTAGCTTCACCGATTTCGCGGTCGGCGCCCACACCTTGATCGACGGCCGGTCCCCCGCAAAGACGACTCCTAACTTTCCGTTGTAGGTGAACAGAGTGTCCAGGACCCCGAAGGTCTGCACCTGGGTGACGTACATGAGTTGGCTGGAGCTGCTCACGCCGGCAACCACGAGTTCACTGGTCAAGGCCCCGGCGACAGTATTTGAGTCGCGGATGGGCACATGGAAGGGGATGTAGCTCGTCAATTGCGGGAATTGCGCCAGCTGCGCGCTGTTCAGAGATGTGCCAGCCTGTTCCAATGCATAGGTCGTTCCGCCATTAACGCCACTGCTGGAAAGCGTTATGGAGGCCGTTGGATCGACCGTCAGTGAATAGTTCATGCCGGGCCGTACCGCTGATCTAGGCAGAACGATCGTAGCCGGATCGATCCAGATTGCCTGCAGTTTGCTTAATTCGCCCGCCAACAATTGTGCCGCAGTGGGTTGATTGGTGTAGACCGTCGTTGATCCCGAGACCACCCAGACCTCAAAGCCTTGCGTCTGAGGGTCGACATGCTGGTCCGGCCCAGGATCTTTCTCACCACCCCGGTGGATGATAAATCCCAGGTCGGTCGCGCCCATCGTGAGTCCGACATCGAAATAGACACCGAAGCTGTCGATCCCGGAGACCTGGACGGGGCCGTCGTTGAAGTCCCCAGTGTTCTCGCTGGTGTTGTTAAAGGCGTACACCGTCCAGCCTGCATACACGCCATCGCTCCGGTGATAGTGAATGCGCTCGTGATCTGCCGGAATGGGCCCCGCTGCCGGAATCGCCGGCTGCGTCGTGTAGATGACAGTCGATCCCGAAAACACCCAGATCTCACGACCCTGGGTTTGCGGATCGACGTGTTCGTCCGGACCCGGGTCCTTGCTACCACCCCAATGGATGATGAATCCCAGATCCGCTGCCGTCGCGGTCAGACCGACGTCGAAATAAACTCCGTAGCTGTCGGCGCCCGCGGGCTGCAACGGCCCATCGTTGAAGTCGGCAGTGTTTTCGGTGGTGTCGCCGAAGGCAAACAACGTCCAGCCTGAGTAGGTGTTATCAAAGCGGTGATAGTGAACGCGTTCTTTGCCCGCGGGCACGGGCCCGGGCGGCGGAATCGCCGGCTGGCTGGTGTAAATCGTAGTCGATCCGGAAATCACCCAAATCTCGAAACCCTGCGTTTGCGGGTCAACGTGTTGGTCCGGTCCGGGATCTTTCGCACCGCTGAGGTGCACGATAAAGCCAAGGTCCTGCGCATTGACCTTCAATCCCACATCGAAGTACGCACCGAAGCTGTCGGTGCCGGTTACCGATACCGGCCCGCCATTGAAGTTGCCGGTGTCTTCGGTGGTGTCGTTGAACGCGTAGACCGTCCAGGCCGCATAGTTGTTGTCGAAGCGGTGGTAGTGAATCCGTTCCGTGTTTGGAGGAATGGGGTTCTGCGCGCTTCCGAAAGAAACTAACAGACCCAGAAGTAAGAACCAAGATACCAACAACGATCTGCGCTTCATTAAAGCCTCCTCTGATTTTTCGGAGGGCCCGGCTGAAGTGTTTTTCCTTGGAGAGATGACGTTCGCGGCGAAGCGTATCTTAGTTCAAAGCAGCCTGCGACGTCGACAGAAAATCGCGGACCTATGATCGTCGGTCGCGTCGGCCAAATGTGCCGGATTGCGGACCTGAGCGTGCACCATGGGCAGCACCCGGGAGGGGGATCGCCCCCCCGGGTGTTTGCCATTTCCGTGATTTGCCTAGAAGATCAGCTTCATCCCAAACTGCAGCTGACGTGCTGAACCCGAGTCGCCCGTCGGGAAGCGGGTGCTCCGGATCACACCAAAGCTAGCGCTTCCAGCTTGGGCGGTGAGGCCAGGATTTCCAAAGTTGGGGTGATTGAGGAGATCGAATGTCTCAAATCGGAATTCATGACTTATCCGCTCGGTGATCTTGGTCACCTTGCTGATGGAAAAGTCGAGGTTCTTGAAATCCGGACCGATCACCGAGTTTCTTCCCATGTTGCCAAAGTGCACGCCACCGGTAGGGGGCAGCGCAAACTGCGCCCCGGCCGGACATACGCCGTTGCGATCGCAAATCGAGTTAGACGTAAACCATTGAATGTTCCCCGAGCTGTTGATCTGGTTCACGATGATGGGAGTGGCAAGCAGGTCCGGACGGAGATTCCCCACGCCCGTCAGGGAGCTGTTTGGGACAATAATGTTGAGGGGATTGCCGGTTTGCAGTTGTAGAATCCCCGACAGGCGCCATCCTTCGATCAGCCGGTGCCCCTTGAACGGCAACTCGTACAACGAGCTGATGACAAATCGATGACGGGCATCAAAATCTGACGGCCCGAAGTCTCCTCGCGGATCCAGGCTGTTCTGCACCGTCAGTCACTGGAAATTTCGCGAGTTGTAGTCCAGCGACTTGGACCAGGTGTAGGAGGCATCAAATTGCAGGCCGCGCGAGAGATGCTTGGTTCCCGTGAACCAGAGTGCATTGTAGTTGGAGTTTCCGCCGCTGATGTTCTCGGTAATATTGCCCAAGGTTGCACCTGGAAGAATCGGACTTGACGGCGACAATGCGGCAAAGGGACGAGTGCCATCGGGACGTTTCTGGTTTTCGTTGATCGCCAGGTTCAGGTGTGTTCCCTTCGAGCCGAAATAGCCGATCATCATCCCCAGGCTGGGAGTGAACGAGTGCTGCAGGTTCAGATTCCAGGATTGCACGTAGGCGTTCTTGAAGTTGGTATCGATGGCGGCCGGACTGAGACCGGCGGCGGCCGCGTCGGTCAATAGAGTACCGAAGGTCGAATGCGTGGCCTGAGACGGCCTGGCCAATGGGGGATTGCCACTGAGGACGGTCGGCCCAGGCAGGAACTGGTCAACCTGATAGCCGTACCCAGCCCGCAATACAGTCTTTCCATCGCGGAAGAGGTCCCATGCGAAGCCGATCCGAGGCTCGAAATTCTGGTTATTCTGGTCGATGGTATCGCGGTAGCCGCCGGTGCCGAGCCGGACGAGGGAGTCGCTGGAGGCAAAGAAATTCACGGACCGATCAACCGCTTCGGTGGGAGACATGTTCCATTCCCAGCGCAGGCCCAATTCCAGCGTAAAGTAGGGCAACACTTTGAAGCTGTCCTGAGCGAACAGGCCCAAGGCACTGGCGAAGACTCGCGCCGGACGGCTGCCTGAGGTTATCGAGAACGCCACACTCTGATTGTTGAAATTGACCGGAGGCGTGTTGATCTCGCCGTGAACAAAATCCGCGAAGGTCGCGAAACCCAGGCCACCATTATCGAGCGTGAAGCTGTTGCCGTTGAAGCGCCGGAATTCTCCGCCGAATTTCCACGAGTGCTTCCCACGCAGGTAGTTGACGGTATCGGAAAGAACCCCGGTGTAGTCTCCGCGGCCTTGCGGGAAGTTGCGGATTCCACCGAAGGTCAGGCCTAAACCATTAATCGACATTTGCGGAAGGCCCACCGGTCCACTCAGGCCATTGTTGATTCCGAATGTGGACGGATCCTGCTTGGAATCGCCCACAAAAGTAATGTAGATGCGGTTGTAGCCAAAGCGGAATTCGTTCACTACTCGTGGATTGAAGATGTGGGTCTCGTTTAGAGTAAAAATCTGCCGGCGCGACTTACGCGTATCGCCGAAGCCCGGAATATTGTTGCCTTGCAGATTCGGTTCCTGGCGTTTGTCGCGCTGGATGGCATAGTAGCCGTGCCCGCGATCGCTTTCGCTGAAGCTGTGACTCACGTCGCCCGTCCACTGATCAATATTGACGGGCGCAGTCGCTGAACTGGTCAATCCATTTGTACCTTGATTCGCGTCCGGGATGAGCGCGAGCAACTGTAGGGACGTCGGGCTGGCTGCGGGGTCCGTCTGCGCGGCCTGGCGGTCTGCCGCAGACGGCACGTTCGTGGTCAGCGTGAGCCCTTGCCTCTGCCGCAATCCCTCATAGCTGAAAAAGAAGAAGGTACGGTTCTTCCAGATCGGTCCTCCAACGCTGGCCCCAAAATTGTTGCGTTTGAAGGTTGACTGGGGAAGGGCGATCTTGTTGAAGAAATTGCGCGCGTCAAACATCTCGTTGCGGACAAAATCGAAGCCTTCCCCATGCCACTCATTCGTGCCGGAGCGCGTGGCAATATGAACCACTGCTCCCGAGTTACGTCCGTTTTCAGCGCTGTAAGTCGAATTGTCGGCTTTGAATTCCTGCACCGTGTTGATGGACGGCTGGAAAGTGATTTGGCCGTTGGCCATGTCATTCAGATTGACTCCATTGATCAGGAAGTTGACAGTATCTTCCCGGTTTCCCGCCGTGTTGATGGCGAAGGAGCCTTGCCCGCGCAGCGGAGCCGTCAGGAAACCGTTCTGCGGAGGGGTGACGGTGCCTGCCAGGAGTAAGCCCAGATCAACAAAGTGGCGCCCGTTCAGCGGGATCTCCTGCACCGTGCGCTGGTTGATCACTCCTCCCACCGTCATCGTTCCTGCATCGATCACGGGTGCCTCGGAGGAGACCGTAATGACTTCGGAAGTTTGCGCCACTTCTAACTTGACGTTTTGCGCCACGATCTGGCTCACATGTAGGAGTAAGCCGGTCAGCACTTCGGACCGCATTCCTTGGGCGCGAACCTGGACGCGATAGGTGCCGACTGGCAACGCGGGAAACTCATAGCTACCGTTGCTGTTAGTCGTCATGGTGCGCTCCAAACCTGTTCCTTGGTTCTGCACCCTTACGGTCGCACCCGGGATGACCGCGCCAGAAGCGTCCGTGACGGTACCTCCAACTGTCCCGGTCGACTGGGCAAACAGGCAAGGAGTGGCTGCGATGGAGAGGAGAAACAGCACTGCAACCCACCCAAACAGATTGAGGAGAAATGGCTTACCCATAGCTAGCCTCCGTGGAAACGACGTTGGTCGGGCCGAGGCTCGCCGCACGTGGATCAGGCGCAAGTCGACGTATCCCGATATGCATCGAATGTGAAATAACACCCCAGTTGCGAGCCGATTGTGCACGTGAAGGACCAAGATGGAGGTTGCTGGAAGTCGTTGGCTTCTGTCGACTTCCTTCTCACAAATACAAAGTTTTGGAAACCTACTACAGTTTCTGGAACCTGAATTCGTTCTGCGGGCGATGAGTTAGACGGTGACCCGTGGGATGTCCTAGGCGGCGGAAGCGTCGAGGCTTGCCGAGACTTAGGGATGTAAACGATCGCGAAATCAATTGTAGGAATGCGGTCCGGTCTTGTCGACCTCGTGCTACACCTCATCGCTCAAGCCGCCGAAGGTCTGTGTTCCCGGCGCTAGGGTCTTGTTAGGACGAGCACGTCGAATCCGCCACGAATTTTGCCGGCCCAGCCATTCGTCGACCTATTGAGCGTCCGTTGCTGTGGCAATTTCTCTAAAGTAGCGCCCCTATGACAGAATCGCTCAAATCGCCCACGGGGTCGGTCCGGGCCGCAGTCCACCGTCATTTCCCTCCCCTCAAATGGCGAACGGACGCGCGAACAGTACGTCGCCTCGACCCCGGGGAAAATACAGTATTGCCTGTAAGGGCCTTGCGAGAAACACTGTATTCGTCAGGGTCACACCGCAGAGGGCCGGAAATCAGCTCGCTTTTGGGTTTTTGGAATACCCGAAGGTCGTAAGCAATTCTTGTTCGTAGAGTCGATTCGCTTGACTGCGTCCTTCAGGAGGAACAAAAATTCTGGACCTTCATCGCCCCTGTGGCGGAGCATCCCAGTTCGCAGAGGAATACCCTGGCGAGCCGCTTGATTGCGGGTGGTTGGACGCAGTAAGCACTGGAATCTCCGTCCAGCAAAAGTTCTGACCCAGTGTTAGGGGCAGTCAAGGAATCGTAGTAGCCGATGGATTGGTGCAAGGGAGATGTTCACAAGTGAGAGCAATCAGTTTGGCTGGGATCGATCGGCGGGAACCAACAGTTTGATTACGACCCCTTCTCGCCGGAGCGCTACCTTGGCGATTTCTACTCCTGGGATGGCCCCATTTATGCGGCCGGCGATTCTATTCATCGCGGCGGCGATCGCCGACTCAGAAGTCGGTGCGGGCCATAGAGAT
>Ga0137419_10001128_pt1 | contig 11123 bp, 9 predicted proteins | sample CZODoug3_1_2_16f_FD_108279 | JGI IMG/M metagenome (GOLD analysis project Ga0137419, IMG submission 108279) | Vadose zone soil fungal communities from Angelo Coast Range Reserve, California, USA - CZODoug3_1_2_16fungal (Illumina Assembly) | ecosystem: Environmental > Terrestrial > Soil > Vadose... | reverse complement strand
TCAAGATGAATAACGTCGCCATCGCCCTCGAAACCGCGCGCAAAGCCCGCGACATTCTCGGCGCCAACGGCATCGTCGACGATTACCCCATCATGCGCCACATGAACAATCTCGAAAGCGTCTACACCTACGAAGGCACGAACGACATCCACAAGCTCGTAATCGGCGAACGCGTCACCGGCATCTCCGCCTTCGTGTAGCGTCTTCTTGCACCAAACAACACACATTCAATTCCGAGTCGCACCAGCCCACAAATCCGGTATCTTGTAGGGGCGCAGCACCGCTGCGCCCCGTTTGGAGACAACACATGCGTCTTGGCACGATTCGGTTTGCGTTTCTTCTGCTTTGCATCTCGATCTTTCCTGTCGCCGGCCCCGCGCCCGCCCAGCGCAAGGCTCCGCCCGACCCCGCGCGCCCCAAAATCCGCGCCATCACCGCCTTCATCAATCTCGATCGCGGACAATATCAGCAGCAAGTCGCCGACGCCATGACCCTGCTCAAGCGCGCCCGCACAACGTTCGAGTCGCGTGACTACGAAGTCGAAACCATTCGCATCTCCACGCAGCCATTTCCGGAATACACCAAGGGACTCACCACCGAACAAGCGCTGGCTTTCTTCAAAGATTACGACGCGCTCGCCGAACAACAGAAATTCGCCGCTTCCATCGGCCCGGCATTACTCAATGCGGACGATCCCGAATCGCAAGCCGATCTCCTGGTCGAGGTCCTCAAGAACACGAAATCCATCAACGCCAGTATCGTCGTCGCCGATGAAAACGGCGTGCGCTGGCCGTCTGTAGGCGCCGCCGCTCGCTCCATGCAAAAGCTTGCCGCCACCGAGCACAGCCAGGGCAACTTCAAATTTTCCGCCATCGCGCTTGTCCCCCCGCTCACCCCGTTTTTCCCCGGCTCCTACCACACCGGCTTCGGCCACCAGTTCGCCATCGCGCTGGAATCCGCGAACACCGTAGCCGCTGCTTTTCAGGGCGCACCCGACCTTGCGACCGCGCGTCAACGACTCATCGACCGCCTCGGCAGCGAAGCGCGGAATGTCCAAGACCTCGCCGGTCGTGTCGACCGCGATACCGGCTGGACCTACATGGGCATCGACCTTTCCCCTGCGCCGATGAAAAACGTTTCCATCGCCGCTGCTCTCGAAACTTTGACGGCGCAGCCCATCGGCTCCCCGGGCACACTCACCGGCGCCGCGACAATCACCGCCGCCATACGCGACATTCAAATCAAGCAGACTGGCTACAACGGATTGATGCTGCCGGTCCTCGAAGATTCACGCTTGGCGCAGCGTTGGAGCGAAGGCCGCCTCTCGCTCGACTCACTGCTGAGCTACAGCGCCGTCTGCGGTACGGGCCTCGACACTATCCCGCTCCCCGGCGACATCACCGAGCAGCAACTCGAGTTAATCATCGGAGATATGGCCAGCCTCGCCGTCAAATGGCACAAACCACTATCCGCGCGGCTCCTGCCCGTCACGGGGAAAAAGCCTGGCGATATGACCGAGTTTGACGATCCTTATTTGGTGAACGCCACATTGCAGCCTGTCAGTGGAAAAAATCAGTAGGGAGAACGCGCCGGTCGGCTCCGTTGCGATATCCGTTAAGACTCAGTCTTACGTTGTTCTAGCTCCGCCCAGCGCGCGTAAAGCTGGTCAATCGTTTTCTGCGCTGCATCCATTTCCAACGACGCTGCGCGCAAACGCGCGCCGTCGCTCATGATCGCGGGGTCGACGAGAATGTCATGTTTGGTTTGCAGTTCCTTCTCCGCATCCGCGATGCGTTGCTCGATGCTGTCTAATTCGCGCGCCTCTTTGTAAGACAGCTTCTTTTTTGTCAGCGATTCCTTCGGCGTATTCCTACTTCCACTCGGGCTCTGCGTTTCGACCGACCGGTTGCTCTTGCCCGCTGCCAATTGCGACTGCTGCCAAGACTCCCATTGCTGGTAGTCGGCAAAACGTTCCGCGCCCCCCAGGCCGTCCAGGCCCAAGACAACCGTCGACACCCGGTCGAGCATGTAACGGTCGTGCGTGACCAGCACGAGCGCTCCCCGGTATTCCAGCAGGCTCTCCTCCAACACCTCGAGTGTGGGGATATCCAAGTCGTTGGTGGGCTCGTCGAGCAGCAAGACGTCTGCGGGCTGCAGCATGAGCTGCGCGATCAGCACGCGAGCCCGCTCGCCGCCAGAAAGCCGCCCTATGCGCTGATTGAGGGTTTCTCCCGTGAATAGAAATCGTGCCGCCCAAGCAGCCACGTGAATTACTCGGTCTTGATAAATCACCGAATCGCTGTCCGGGGTGAGGGAGCGCCGCAACGTGATGTCCGGGTCCAGCTCCCGATTCTGGTCGAAGTAGACGATGCGCAAGGAATCCGCCTGCCGCATGCTGCCGCTGTTAGGCTTCAGCTCGCCTTTCAGCAGCCGCAGCAGCGTAGTTTTTCCGCTGCCATTTGGACCAACCAGCCCCACACGCATGCCGGAGGTGATAATGAAATGAATATCGCGAAAAAGCGTGCGATCGCCTACCGCATAACTCACGCCATCCAGCGTGATCAACTGCTTCGTTTGCCTGTCTGACGCGGAGAAATCGATCTTCGCGCTCGTGCTCCGCGTGCGCGCATTCATTTCGGCAAGTTCACCGATCATCTCGTGCGCTTTATCGATGCGCGCCTTCGATTTCGTGGTTCGCGCCTTCGGTCCTCGCCGCAGCCAATCGATTTCCGTGTGCACGCGATTTTCCAGCGCCTCTTGCCGGTTGCGCTGCGCGTGCAGATATAGCTCCTTGGCTTCGAGGAATGCGCTGTAGTTTCCGGAGACGCGCAGCGCGCCATTTTCATACGCGGGATTAAGCTCGACGACTTCGTTAGCGACGTTTTCAAGGAAATAGCGGTCGTGGCTGACAATCACGCTCGCGAACGAAGCCCTCTGCAACACCGTTTCCAGCCACTTGATTCCTGCCAAATCGAGATGGTTCGTCGGCTCGTCTAGCAGCAGAATGTCCGGCTTCTGCACCAGCGCCTCGACGATTGCCAAACGCTTGCGCCAGCCGCCCGACAATGTCGCGGCGTCAGCGTCGAGGTCCGTGAAGCCGGCGCGCCCCAAAATTTCCGCGATGCGCGTCAGTCGATCACTCTCCGAGACCTTTGCTTGGTCCAGCGCCTTGTCGATTACGGAGCGAATCGTTTCGCCCGGCGCGAATTCCGATATTTGCAACACGCAACTCACTCGCGTGCCTTTGCGGATCGCCACATCGCCGCTGTCTGGCTTTACCCCGCCGTTCAGCATCGCGAGAAGCGTCGATTTGCCGGAGCCGTTCGGCCCGATGATGCCGATGCGCTCCCCTTCCGATATCGTGAAAGAGATATCTCGAAAAAGCGGCGCAACCCCGTATCGTTTGGATAGTCCCTGTGCGCTGATGATCGGTGGCAAGTTTCTTAGCGTTCTCCTGGAAGTGCAGCGCTTTAAGAATACAGTAGCCGTGCTTGCATCCGAAGCTGGCGAACACGCACTCGGCCCGTCCAAACCCTACGCTGTGCTAAACTTGAGTTGCATGCACCCTGCAATTCCGCGCCTTCTTGAGCTGCAAACGGTTGACCTGCACATCGCCGCTTTGCGGGCCGAGCTCGAATTCTTCCCCAAACGCATCCAGGAAGCAGACCTGAAGCTTACCGGCGCTCGTAATGCCGTCGCCGCAGCTCGCGAAACCCATACCCACAGCCTCACCGAGCGCAAGAAATTTGAGTTGGACGTGCAGCAGTGGAAAGACCGCGCCAAGAAATACCGCGAACAGAGCGGCGCTGTGAAAACCAACGAAGCCTACAAGGCGCTGCAGCACGAAATCACCAATGCCGAGGCCGAAGTCGCCAAAGCCGAAGACCGCCAGCTGGAAATCATGATGGGCGGAGAGGATTCTGAGAGCCGCGTCAAAAATACCGAAGCCGCGCTGAAGGTAGCGGAGCAGTCCATCGCCGCGGAACGTAAGGAAATCCATGCGCTGTATGTGGAGAAGAAGAAAGAGTTGGACGCCGCACTAGTTGAACGCGAGCGCGCCGTAGAGCTCGTTCCTGAAGATTTGCGCGTTCTTTACGAACGCATTGCCAAGCGGCATCACGGCGTCGCTCTGGCAGAAGCCCGCGACGGCCAGTGCCGCGGCTGCGGGATGCGTGTCCTGCCGCACATTCTGCAGCAGCTCTTGCAGGACGCTAATGACGAACTCTTTCGCTGCGAAAGCTGTGGCTTGATTCTGTACTCCCTCGAGCCTATTCCCGCCGCAAACCCGGAAACCACCACGGGCAACGCTGCCTCCTCGGCCTCCAGTTCATCGTGATCTTCAAGCGCCCACCTGCCAGTCGTCCAACACCAAATCGCGGCGGGCTCTTCGCCGACTCCGCACCTGAGCCGAATGCCGCGAACGCATCCACCGCCGTCTACCGCGCAAATATTGATGGCGGCTCGCGCGGAAATCCCGGTCCCGCATCCTACGGTGTTGTGATTCGCGATCCGCGCGGCCAAGTCGTCGCCAAGCTGAAAAAGTACATCGGCCGGAGTACCAACAATGTCGCCGAATATTACGGCCTGATCGCCGCGCTAGATTACGCTCAGCAGCATGGCATTCGCGCCCTGCGCGTGGAAAGCGATTCGGAGCTGCTAGTGCGCCAGATGCTCGGCCAATATAAAGTAAAGAGCCCAGAGCTTCGCCCGCTGTTCGAACGCACGCGCAAAATGGCTCAGGGCTTCGATACCTTCAAAATCGGGCACGTCTACCGCGAGCAAAACGCCGAAGCCGACGCCCTTGCAAACGAAGCGCTCGACGAAACTTCCGGCGCGCCTCGCCGCGCGCGGCAGGATGCATCGGCAGCAAATCCACAACCGCCGCAGCCCCGCAAAATCCGTGCGCGCTTCCGCAACGGCGCCCTAGTCCCGCTCGACCCACTGGACTTACCCGAAGGCTCCGAAGTGGAAATCCTAGTCCGGCCGTTTCCTAAAAACTGATCCGCTAGGTACATCAGGCGACGCAATATTGGATTATTCGTAGCGGAGCGCGTTCATCGGATCCACGCGTGAAGCGCGGTACGCGGGAATGTAGCTGGCCGCCAGGGCAACCACAGCCAAAAAACCCGCCGCGCTGAATAGCGCTAGCGGATCATTCGCTGTCAGACCATACAGCAGAGAGTTAGCGCCCTTTGCCGCGGCCAAGGAAAGCACCAAGCCAGCCCCGACACCCACCGCGAGCAACGTCAGCGTTTGCCGCACAACAATCCCGATAACGTTTCCCCGGCTCGCGCCCAGCGCCATGCGGATTCCAATCTCGTTTTTTCGCATAGCCACGATATAGGACATGACTCCGTACAATCCAATCATCGCGAGAAGCGACGCCAGAACGCCAAAGAATCCAGAGAGCAGCGCCATCAGCCGCTCGCGTCCAAGCGTGTTCTCGATGTCCGTTTGGAAAATATGGAGTTCCGCCTTGAGTGCCGGATTGACTTGACTGATTTTATCCCGCACCGCCGCAATCACCACGGACGGCGGCGAAGAAAACCGTATCAGCAGGACGGCCCAAGGACCCACGTCTGGAAACTGCTCGGCCGGTGCAAAAACCATCGGCGGCGTCGGTTCGCGCAGGTCGGTGTATTTTGTATCTTTCACAATCCCAACAATTTCGTATTCCGTCTCCGGAAAGCCGTTCTCAGCGTTCGTCCGCACGGTTTTTCCGGGCACACTCACGCCAGGCAAATACCTGCGCACAAACGCCTCATTGACCACCGCCACGTGTGGAGACGTTTGCGTGTCCCGGTCGTTGATCCCGCGCCCGGTCAAAAGAGGAATCTGCATAGTCTCGAAATATTCCGGGCTCACCCAGGCGAATTTGGACCCGCCTTCCGCTCCGTTCACACGGACCCCTAAGTTCCAAGTGCTCAGGCTGTTCAAGGGAACGTGCGTCGAAGTGGCGGCTGATTCCACTTGCGGCACGGTTTTTACCGCCGCCTGCAAATCGCGCACAAAGGGCACGTATCGCTCCCGCGGCAAGGCCAGCCGTTTCAGGTCTACGTACGCAACAAGAATTCCTCTTTCGCGAAAACCCGGGTCGAGCGTTATCAGATTCCAGAAGCTTCTCGCAAACAGCAGCGCGCCCACCAGCAGCACCACCGAAACTGCGATTTGCGATGCAACGAGCAGACGTTGAAACGAAAAACGTTCGCGGCCTGCCGTCGTTCCTCGGCTCCCGCTCTTCAGCACCAATCCAGGCTCCGCACTTAAGGACCGCAGCGCCGGCACAAGGGTGACGAAAATGCATGTCGAAATCGCAAGCGCACCCGTAAACGCAAGCACTCGCCACTCCAGCCCAATGCCCAGCTCGATCGGATTGCTTCCCGCGCTCAGAAAGTGCACCAAGCTCCTGCTGAATATTTCCGCCAACGCAATACCCAGAATCGCGCCCGCCGCGGCAAGCACAAATCCCTCCGACAATAATTGCCGAATCAGTCTCCACCGCGAGGCTCCGATCGCCAGTCGCACAGCCATTTCCCGCTCGCGTGTACTCGCTCGCACAAGCATCAGATTAGCCAGGTTCGCGCACGCGATGAGCAGCACCAACCCGGTGGTCCCCAGCAGCAACCACAGCGATGTGTCGTACTTCTGCCGCAGCCAACTAATCCCCTTTCCCCCAGGATACGCGGCGAGCCGAAAGCTCTTATAGAGGTTGAGCGACGTGGCGTTATAGCCGGTCGGCATCGTAGTTTCAATCAGCCCCGGGCTTATTGCGGTGAGTTGCGAGGAGGCCTGCTCCAGCGTCGTGCCCGGTTTTAGCCGTCCTGCGACGTGCAGCCAAAAATAGTCGCTACGCGACGGCGTTATCATCGCCGGAGCGTAAGCCGGCAGCGAACACAGCGGCACCGCAATGTCGAAGTTAGTTCCAACTTCCAGCCCGAAAAAACTGCGCGGTGCTACGCCAATCACTTCGGTAGGACGTCCCTCGATCGTCAGGCGGCTTCCGATTGCGGAATCCTGCCCGCCGAATTCGCTCTGCCACAACCCATAGCTGATCACCACGCCGGGAAGCCCGCAATTTGGCTGGTCATCCTTCTCGGTGAACGTGCGTCCCCGGATCGGCGCCACACCCAAGACGGAAAACATCTCGCCGCTCGCCCAGAGCGTTTGCGCGCGCCTTTCCTGCGCGCCTTCGCCCATCGATATCCAACTGCTCGGCGACCATGCAAAAACGCCCGAGAAAGACTGCTGGTGCAGCCGAATCTGCTCCCACATCGGGTAGCTGAGCATCGTGTCGTAGTCGCCGGCAGTAATCCCAAACCCGCGCGTTCCGCTCTTCACGCGCACCCCCGCCAGCGTCCCGGGATCCGCCACCGGCAGACTCTGCAGCCGCACGGCGTCGACGAGTTGAAAGATAGCCGTATTCGCGCCGATGCCCAGCGCCAGCGTCAGAATCGCCGTGAGCGCGAAGCCCCAGCTCTTGCGCAGCGTGCGTATCGCGAACCGCACATCCTGCAATAAATATTCGAAGTGAATTTTATGCGTCCCCGAGGATTGAGGAGAGGTCCCGTGTTCCGATCCCATTCGATCCGTGCCCCACCCGTCCGAGCAATGCGGGGTACTATCTCACACTACGTTATGAATTGGTATCCACCGCAAGGTCAGGTCCTATCGAATTGGTTACGCCGACTAATTCCGTCGCGACGGACGTCGATTTAGCTCGGCAGTGTCATCCCGAGCGCAGCCGAGGGACCCGCTTTTCTCTGCCGCTTTTCGCCGCGCCCTGTCACTTCAGCGCATACGACCGATACAGCGTATCCCGCTGCGCAGGAATAAATCCCGCATCCGAGATAATGCGCCGCAGCTCGCTCTCATTCGTCCGATTCTTCACGCCCGCCGCAAACACCACATTCTCTTCAATCAAAATGCTGCCCACATCATCAGCCCCAAACTGCAATCCCACCTGGCAAACCTTAATCCCCGGCGTAAGCCAGCTCGACTGAATATGGTCAATGTTATCGAGATACAGCCGGCTGACCGCCAGCGTCTTCAGGTAATCGATCGCCGTAGCTTCCTGCACTTTCTTCCCCAGCGCCGTATTCTCCGCCGCAAACATCCACGGGATGAACGCGGTAAACCCTCCGGTATCTTCCTGAATGCGCCGCAACCGCTCCAGGTGATTCACGCGGTGGCGCAGCTCTTCGCCGCAGCCGAACATCATCGTCGCCGTGGTGCGCAGTCCCAGCGAATGCGCGATGCGATGCACCTCTTCCCAATCGTCGCTGGTGCATTTCAGCCGCGCGATCTTCGAGCGAATTTCGTCGTCCAGAATCTCCGCGCCGCCCCCCGGAATCGATTGCAGCCCCGCGTCCATCAGCCGCTCGATCGTTTCGCGCACGCTGATTTCGCTCACTTCCGCGATGCACAGAATTTCCGGCGCCGAAAAGCAATGCAGATGCACTTGCGGGAAGCGCGCTTTCAGCGAGCGCAGCAAATTTTCGTAGTAGCCGATTTGCAGGTCCGGATGCAGCCCGCCTTGCAGCAGAATGCCCGTGCCGCCCAGCTCCAGCATCTCTTCGATTTTCTCGTAGATCGTCTCAAACGACAGGATGTAGCCGTCTTTCGCCCCCAGCGGCCGGTAAAACGCGCAGAACGAGCAGTACTCCGTGCAGAAATTCGTGTAATTGATGTTGCGATCGATCTGGTAAGTCACCACCCGCGGATCGTTCTTCGCCAGGCGCATCTGATGCGCCTCCATCCCGAGCCCAACCAGATCGTCCGACTCCAGCATCTCAATCGCTTGCTGCTTCGTCAGTCCCATAGTTGTGTCCTTGCGTCCTTAGGTTACCCATTGTAACGGAAAAACAGTCCCAACCTTGGGATGTCGGAACGTCCAAACGTCTCGAAACCGCTGAAACGTCCCTGTAGCGCCCGCTTTCTTAAGCGGGCTCCTCAGCTTTGTTACGGGTGGTCGTCTGGGAAAGCACACGGAAAAAACAAACACCGCCAAAGTAAGGAGCGCTATACTAGAGTAAGGAACGAGGTAGATCTTATGAAGAAGCACGCAAAGGTTACAAGCAAAGGCCAGATTACGGTGCCGCGGGAGATTCGGCGCAGGCTGGGGGTTCGCGCCGGCGATCAACTCTTGTTTGAAGAAGACGGCGAGGGCGTACGAGTGACCGCGGTGCGAAAAGACAGCCCTTTTGCGAAGTACATGGGAATCGGCAATCCGGGAATCGGAAAGGGCAAGAAGGCGCTACAGAACTGGATGCGTGACCTACGAGGATATGACGAAGAATGACGACTGCAATCGACACAAACGTCATTGTGGCGCTTTGGGATGCGGAAGATACTCTCCATCGCCCAGCGCGGGCAGCGTTGGATAAGGTGTTTAGCGAAGGCACGCTAGTGATATCGGGGACGGTCTATGCGGAATTGCTCGCGGCGCCCGGGCGGACAGTGGCGTTTGTCGACCGGTTTTGCGAAGAGACTGCGATTGACGTGGAGTGGGAATTAGGAGAGAGGGTGTGGCGAGAGGCAGGAATAGCCTTTCAGAGTTATTCAGTGCGGCGGAGAAAACAAAGAGGCACCGAACCACGGCGGATTCTGGCGGATTTTTTGATCGGAGCGCATGCGGTGGTGAGCGGGTACAAATTACTGACGCTCGACGCCGGGATCTATCAGGCGTCGTTTCCAAAGTTGAAGATTGCCACCGCCTGATCGTGGGGGTCGGAAGGGGCCCAGCCGCCCCTAGCTTCTCTTTGAGCCTCAACCAGAAAATCTACTGACACTTTCAGTCCACCACGCTGATGATCAAGCCGTCGGTGCGGCGCTGGAAGCCGGTAAACTCGCCGAAGAGGGGCGACGTGGTGACGTTGTAGACGTCGTTGAAATTATGATAGTTCGTGAGATTGATCGAATAGACGCCCAGGCGCAGCTTGTGCGCGGTCTTAAGCCGCACGAACGGCACCCGCAGCGGAAAGTCCTTATACACTTGCGCGTCCAGCGAGAAAAAAGTCGGATAGCGCTGCCCGTTCGGCCTGCCCACATAATTCTGCAGCACGTCCAGATTGGAGAACGCAAAGCCTGTGTGCACGTCCACCACGGGGCTGAGCGTGAGCTGCCACGGAAGGTGCATATTGCCCAGGACGAGCACGCGATGCGGCACATCGGAGGGCAAAATGCCTGAAACGTTCGGCCGGATCACCGGCTGCTGGAATCGCACGAACACATCGGACATTGTGTTCAAGTCTCCGCGCGCGCGGCTCCAGATATAAGAAACCGTCAGGTCCGCCGCCTTTACCGGCCGGAAATGCAGAGTGGTTTCGATTTCGTGATAACGAGCTTGCCCCGTGCTGAAGAGCCCGAGCAGCCCGTTCGGCCCAAAGACGTTGGCCAGCGGATTCACGACGAACAGATTGTTCGTCTGGCTATAAAGATAGCTGACGCGCAGGAGGTAATTCTGTGAAAGCTGCCGATCGATTTCGGCGTGCCCGACAAAACTCCGCGGGCTCGTGTTCGGCTCAGAGCGCAGCCGCGAAAGTATCGGCCCGCTGCCATTCGCGACATAGGCGTTGATGAAAGGAACAGGAGCACCGAACGGCTGGCCGAAGGAATCAAGCAAACTAATGTTGCGGACCGGATTCTCCGCGAAATCCGACTCGAGTAAAGACACGCGGTCGTAAAAAAGACCAGCGCCCGCGCGAAACACAGTCTTTTGATTTTTGCCCGGCGAGTAAGCGACTCCGACGCGCGGCCCAATCGCCGCACTTCGGCCCACAGTCTGGCTCGTGAGACGCGCGCCGGCGTCGATCGCCAAATGCTCGTTGACCGTCCAGTGATCCTGGACGAACTCTTCGAAGTCGGTCGCCGCCGCGCTGAGAGGCCTCTGGCCCGTGAAGGAGATGATTTCCGCCGGCGTCTGATCTTCTTGCAGCAACTGAATCGGACGCGGCAAATCCGTGCTGGATGTGGGATGCGGCGCGGGTGAGTTCTGCCACTTGGCTGCGGAGTTGGGGGCGCAAGTCAGCGGGATTGACTCTCCGGCAGGCCTCGTTCAGATCGCCCGGCAGCGGATGCCTACTGCCGACTTCCGAATCGGCGAACTCGAGGATCTACCCTTTCCT
>Ga0137419_10001127_pt1 | contig 11124 bp, 10 predicted proteins | sample CZODoug3_1_2_16f_FD_108279 | JGI IMG/M metagenome (GOLD analysis project Ga0137419, IMG submission 108279) | Vadose zone soil fungal communities from Angelo Coast Range Reserve, California, USA - CZODoug3_1_2_16fungal (Illumina Assembly) | ecosystem: Environmental > Terrestrial > Soil > Vadose... | reverse complement strand
TTCATGGCCACCGAACACAAGATCCGGGTCCTGGTCGCGAAGCCCGGTCTCGACGGCCACGATCGCGGCGCAAAGGTGATCGCGCGCGCGTTGCGCGATGCGGGCATGGAAGTCATCTACACCGGCCTGCGCCAGACTCCAGAAATGGTCGTCAGCGCCGCCCTCGAGGAAGACGTCGATGTGATCGGCCTGTCCATCCTTTCCGGCGCGCACAACGCCATCGTCCCGCGGGTGACCGCCTTGCTCAAGCAGAATAAAATGGACGACGTGCTGCTGCTGGTGGGGGGGATCATCCCGGACCAAGATGTCGAGGGCCTTAAGAAAGCCGGGGTGGCCGCGATCTTCCAGCCCGGCACCGCCATGGACGACATCGTGAAATTCATCCGCGAGCACGTGAAGCCGCGGGGCGTTCCGACGGCGTAGAACAGTTCCCGATTTCCAGTTCTCAGTTGTCAGATCTCGGACGGTCTCTCAACCTTTCCAACTGTTCCATCCCCATGACTGACCTGTCCCGAACCCGCTTGCGAGAGATTCTTGCGCATACCGTCGGCCCCACCCCTTGGTACTGGCAGACGTTCCCGGCCATCACTTCAGTCGCGCGCCAGCGTTTTGAGTGGAGCCATCACGGGGAAGAAGGCCCGGTCGGCTACGTCGTCACGCTCGGGCTCGAGCGGGAGCCCGCGAAGCCGCGCCTGGCGCTGAATACGTATTGCCGTCCGTTCTTTGTCGAGCCGTCGTATCTCGGCATCTGGTGCCCGGAGGGGCGCAGCATCCGCCTCGCCTGCTTCGATCCCGACACGCTCAAAGCGTTCGAGATGGCCGAAATCGCCGGCTGGTTTAAGCAGTCCCCCGATCGGATCTACGCCCACACCGAACCGGTGGCCGATTTCGAGGTGCCCCTTGACCTCGGGCCGGGCACGCACAAGATCGAGGTGCCGCCGGAACTGGCGATGGTCGAGGAGTTGATCGTTCCCACCAGTTACAAGGCGATGTCGAATGACGATCCGGCGTTTGCCTTGTTCGTTCTCTATCTGCACGCCGGGCTGGTCGAGGTGCTGCCCCAGAAATGGCTCACCGCCGCGCAGTACCAGGTGGGCCAGCAGTGGATCACGCGCGCCGCGCGCGATCCCGAGTCGCATCGCATCGTCGGCGAATGCTTCGGCGTGGGGACGTTTCTGCTGGAGGAAGACGGCTGCCGACTGGAACGATGGCTCGAGAAGAGATAGTTCAGGAATAGCTCTTGGTTCTCGCTTGCTTTTTCTTGGTTCTCGGTTCCTGGTGGTTGGTTCTGAGTTCTTGGTTCTCGGTTGCCCCTGCTCCCGGGAGAGAGCGGGGCAGGTCTCTCGCCTTGATGCTGACTGCTGTATTCTGCAGCACAGATGGCTTTGCCCTCTCCATATTTTTCCCTTGAACCCGCAGAAGGCTTGACCCTGCTCCGCTTGCGATCTGACGATGGCACCAATCGCTTGACTCGTCGATGCGTGTTGGCGCTGACGGGGGCCGTCACAGAGTTAGCCAGAGATGCCAAGCCCCTCGTCATCACCGGAAACTCAAAGTTCTTCTCCGCCGGGGCCGACCTTGCGGAAATCGCGGCGCTCACGGGGCCGGTTGCCTACGAATTCTCGAAAATGGGCCAAGCCCTGATGAACACAATCGAGTGCTTCCCCGCTCCGGTCATCGCGGCCGTGAATGGATATTGCATGGGCGGCGGGTTGGACTTGGCCTTGGCCTGTGAACACCGGATCGCGTCCCCCCACGCTGTCTTCGGCCATCGAGGAGCAGCTTTAGGTTTGATCACTGGCTGGGGCGGCACGCAGCGCTTGCCGAGACTCGTAGGAAAAGCACGCGCGCTCGAAATGTTTGTAGTGGCCGAGAAGGTCCACGCCAACCAGGCGCCGCAGATAGGGCTGGTGGACGCGGTCGCGGAGGATCCGGTGGCGGAAGCCGTGCAGAGACTTAAGAATGCGCCCAATCGTCTGGAGCCAGGGAGAACAACGTCCCCAATTCGCCGATCCTGAATTTTGCTTGGCCTCTCGCTTTCCTCACTCCGTGCCTCTCTGTCTTGGCCTTGGTGGTGGATTTTCGGCAATCGACTACCTGAACGACAACGACGAAGATGACTGCCCGCACGCGCCGCAAGTCGCCGCTAGGGCGACGCCATCGGTCTCTTCGATCATGCGCATCTCCGCTTTCTTCCTGTCTCAAGTTCCCCACCGGCCAAGCCGGATTCATCCCGCTGTGGATCTCAAACTGCACCACCGCCTGATTTTCCAAGCGTTTGCGCCCCTCCTCATCGCTGATATACCGTAGTCTGTTTCAAGACCACGAACCATGGTACATCGTAGAGAAGTCTCCCAGTCCACCGCCGCCTCCAGCCTTTTGCCTTCGAAGGTCGATCCTACCTCGGCGCGCTTTGAAGCCAACATGCGCTTTATGGCTGACCTGGTCTCGCAGGTTCGCAATGAGGAAGAAAAAATCCGCGAAGGCGGGGGCGCCAAGGCCACCGACAACCAGCATGCCAAGGGACGTTTGACGGCTCGCGAGCGTATCCACCTGCTGGCGGATCGGGGAACCTTCTTTGAACTCGGAGTCTACGCCGCTTATGGCATGTATGAAGAATGGGGGGGCGCTCCATCCGCAGGTGTCATCACGGGCCTCGCGCGCATTCACACGCGCCTCGTGATGATCATCGCCAACGACGCCACCGTAAAGGCGGGCGCGTTCTTCCCCATGACTTCGAAGAAGGTGATCCGCGCGCAGAACATCGCCCTCGAGAATCGTGTCCCGACACTTTACCTGGTCGACTCGGCCGGGGTTTTCCTGCCCCTGCAAGAGGACGTCTTTCCCGACACCGACGACTTCGGCCGAGTCTTTCGCAACAACGCGGTGATGTCCGCGCAGGGAATCCCGCAGATCGCCGCCATCATGGGCATGTGCGTGGCGGGCGGAGGATACCTGCCCGTGATGTGTGATCACGTCCTGATGACCGACGGCAGCGGCCTCTTTCTCGCCGGCCCCGCGCTGGTGCAAGCCGCCATCGGGCAAATCTATTCGGCGGAAGAACTCGGGGGCGCGGCCATGCATGCCGCCATCAGCGGAACCGTCGACTACCGCGAACCGAGCGATGAGGCCTGCATTGCGCGGATCCGATCGATCGTCGAAAAGTGGGGGTACCGGCGCCAGTCGCCCTGGGATCGCAAACAGCCCGAAGAGCCAGCGCTGGCCGCCGAAGAGATTTACGGCATTTACGATTCCTCGCCCGCCCGCCCCTACGATACCAAAGAGGTTCTGGCCCGCATCGTCGACGTGGGCCGCTTCGACGAGTACAAGTCCGAGTACGGCAAGACGTTGATCTGCGGCTACGCGCGCATTGGCGGATTCGCGGTGGGGATCGTCGCCAACCAGAAGCTGCACGCCCAGCAGACCGACCATGAAGGCCACAAGCGGATGGAGTTCGGCGGCGTGATTTACACCGAGTCGGCGGAGAAAGCCGCGCGCTTCATCATGGACTGCAACCAGAACCTGATCCCGCTGGTCTTCTTCCACGACGTGAACGGCTTCATGGTCGGCCGCGACGCGGAGTGGAGTGGCATCATCAAAGCAGGAGCGAAGATGGTGAACGCGGTCTCGAACTCAGTCGTGCCGAAGATCACCGTGATCGTCGGCGGCTCGTTCGGCGCCGGGCACTACGCCATGTGCGGGAAAGCGTATGATCCACGTTTTGTGTTTGCCTGGCCGACCGCGAAATATGCCGTGATGAGCGGCGACTCGGCCGCCGGCACGCTGGTCGAGATCAAGGTCAAACAGCTTGAACGCGGTGGCAAGAAGCTGAGCGAGGAGGAGAAAAAGGAACTCTACGAGTCGGTGAAGCGAACCTATGACGAACAGACCGACCCGCGCTACGGGGCGGCGCGCCTGTGGATCGACAAAATCATCGACCCGGTCGAGACCCGCGAGGCGCTCGTGCAGGCGCTCGAAGCCGCCGCGCTGAATCCCGATGTCCCGGAGTTTAAGGTGGGAGTACTGCAGACCTGACTCGGTTTTCAGCGGACCAGCGCGAATCAGGCGGATTTCGACGGCGAACTCGAACCTAACAGGCAGCCAGGAGCCAGGGCCAGAGGCTAAGTGCTAAATGCCAACTGCTGATTCCATCAAACTCGTCGAATGCCCCCGCGATGCCTGGCAAGGGCTCCAGGGCCAGATCCCTGCCTACATCAAAACCGACTACCTGAAAGCCCTGATCAGCGTGGGGTTCAAGCATATCGACGCGGTCTCCTTCGTGTCCCCCCAAGCAGTGCCCCAGATGGCGGATTCCGAAGAAGTCCTCAAAGACCTCGACCCGCCAGACGACGTCGAGATCATCGGCATCGTGGTGAACGAACAAGGAGCGGAGCGCGCCATCAAGACCGAGGCCGTCCGCACGCTCGGCTTCCCCTACTCGATTTCTCCCACGTTCCTCGGACACAACCAGCGGCAGACGCTGGAGGAAGCGATCGAGGAACTGGAGAAGATCGGCAAGAAAGCCGGCGACGCCGGGCTCGATACCATTGCTTACGTCTCGATGGCGTTCGGCAATCCGTACGGCGATTTGTGGAACATCGACGAACTGGTCGAAGCGGTGGGACTGCTCGAGTCCGAGAACATCCACAGCATCTCGCTCGCCGACACCGTCGGGGTGGCGACGCCGCTCGAGATTCGCGAGGTGGTGTCGGCCGTGCTTGCGAAGTACGGGTATCTTGAGATCGGGGTGCACCTGCACAGCCGTCCGGAACAGGCTGGAGAAAAAGTGCTGGCCGCATACGACGCCGGCTGCCGGCGTTTTGACTCGGCCATTGGCGGGCTGGGAGGCTGTCCTTTCGCACAGGACGCGCTGGTGGGGAATGTCCCGACCGAGAAGGTGCTGGAGGCGCTCGCCGAGCGCGGGGTCGAGCCGCCGATTACACGCTCACTGGATTCGCTGCTGAAGGCAACCGCGGGGATTGCGGCAAAGTACACAGCTTCGTCTGCCGCGGACTAGCGCAGATTCGGTGCGGCCTATTTTTGGCATGGAATCGAAGAACATCCAACTCGCTTACGACCACGGCGTGGCGATCATCACGCTGAACCGGCCCGACAAGCGCAACGCGATCCGCTACGAACTGATCGACGATCTGCTGGCCGCGTTCGATGAGGTCGCGAAGGGTTCGGCGCTGGTGTTGATTCTGACTGGAGCCGGCAAAGCCTTCTGCTCCGGCTTGGACCTGGAGAACCTGAAGGACCTGATCGGGCGCTCACTGGAAGAGAGCCTCGAGGACACGCGGACCCTGGCCCGCCTGTTCCGTACGCTCTACGACTTTCCCAAACCCACGATCGCCGCGGTGAACGGGGCGGCCATCGCGGGCGGCACCGGACTGGCGACCTTGTGTGACTTCACGCTGGCCGTCCCGGAAGCCAAGTTCGGATATACGGAAGTGCGCATCGGCTTCGTGCCCGCAATCGTGTCCACGTTTCTCCTGCGCCAGGTCGGAGAGAAGGTGGCCCGTGATCTGCTTTTGACGGGCAGGCTGTTCGACACAGCCGAAGGCCAGCGCATCGGACTGATCAACGAGATTGTACCGCCGGAGAATCTGATGACGCGGGCACGAGAGCTGGCTGCGCAGTTGATGGAAAACAGCCCAGCCTCTTTGCGATACACGAAGCGGTTGCTCAGTGACGCGGCGCGGGCCGAACTTGACCTCCACATCGACGCGGCAGTGCGTGAGAATACAGCGATCCGGTCGACCGCCGATTTCCGCGAAGGCATCAGGTCGTTCCTTGAGAAGCGCAAGCCGCGATGGAGTTCCGAGTGAGCGCGACCAACGGCCATCCGCACGCAGTCAATGAGAGCCGCGTCCGCGTCCGCTACGCCGAAACCGATCAGATGGGCGTGGTCTATCATGCCAATCATTTCATCTGGTTCGAAATCGGCCGGGTGGAATTGCTGCGGCAGTTGGGCTTCTCCTACAAAGACATGGAGCAGGAGGACAACTGCTTCATCGCGGTGGTGGACGCGCGCTGCCGCTACAAAGCCCCGGCCCGCTACGATGACGAGATCGTGGTGCGCACGTGGCTCAAGAACATCCGCGAGTCGGTGATCCATTTTGGATACGAACTGATTCTCCTACGCGATGGATCCATGTTGGCCGAAGGTGAAACCACCCACATCGTGGCCGATGCGCACATGCGCAAGACCGTGTTGCCCGAAAAGTACATGAAGGCATTTCGGGAAGCAGCGGCAAAACAGTCCTAAGCGCAACCGAGAACCGAGAACTGAGAACCGCCTTTGAGAGCCCTGCACATCAACGGAAACGATCTCACCCCAGAAGCGGTGCGCGAAGTCGCAATCGAGCGTTGCCCCGTGCTGCTCGATCCCGATGCGCGCGAGCGGGTCCACGCAGCCCGCGAGGTAGTGGACACGCTGGTCGCCAACCACCAGGTCTCCTACGCCATCACGACCGGCGTAGGCAAGTTAAGCGACGTCCGCATCGCCGGTGAGCAGATTCGGGAGCTCCAGGTGAACCTGGTGCGCTCGCACGCAGTGGGGGTCGGCGAACCGCTCTCGATCGCCGAAACGCGCGCCATGATGTTGCTGCGCGCCAATTCTCTCTCGAAGGGATTCTCCGGGGTGCGGGCTGTGGTCATCGACACGATTTGCGAGCTGCTCACTCGCGCTGTGACTCCCTGGGTGCCTGCGCAGGGAAGCGTGGGCGCCTCCGGCGACCTGGCTCCGCTCGCTCACCTCGCGCTTCTGCTGATCGGCGAAGGCGAGTGCCACGACGGCAAGGCCGGCCGCATGCCCGGCTCTGACGGGCTCAAGGCCGCCGGCATCAAGCCGCTGGTCCTCGAAGCCAAGGAAGCGGTCTCCCTGATCAACGGCACCCAGGCCATGCTGGCCGTCGGTACCCTTTCGTTGCTGGCGGCCGAAACGCTGGTCGATACCGCCGACGTGATTGGCGCCATGGCCTGTGATGCGCTCAAGGGAACAGACGCCGCCTTCGACGAGCGCATTCACCGCGCCCGTCCGCACCGGGGTCAGGTCGCGAGCGCCGCCAACTTGAGAAAGCTGCTCGAAGGCAGCGCGATTCGCGAGTCGCACCGCGATTGCGGCCGCGTCCAGGATGCATACTCCCTGCGTTGCATGCCGCAGGTCCACGGCGCCGTGCGCGATACGTTGGCGCACTGCCGTGCAGTTTTCGAGACGGAAATCAACTCGGCAGTCGACAACCCGCTCGTCTTCCGAGACCCCAAATCAAAAGACGGCGCCGCCGACGTGGTCTCCGGCGGCAACTTCCACGGCGAGCCGGTCGCATTCGCCCTCGACTTCCTCGGGATCGCGCTCAGCGCCCTGGCCGGAATCAGCGAGCGGCGCCTCGAGCGTCTGGTGAATCCGGCCTTGAGCGAAGGCTTGCCGCCCTTCCTGGCCCCGGGGGCGGGCCTGAATTCTGGCTTCATGATGCCGCAGGTGACCGCGGCCGCGCTGGTCAGCGAGAACAAGATATTGGCGCACCCGGCGTCAGTCGACTCGATCACCACGTCCGGCAACAAAGAGGATTATGTGTCGATGGGCATGACCGCCGCGATCAAACTGAAAAAAATCGTCGAGAATACGCGTAACACAATCGCAATCGAAGCCATGGCCGCAGCGCAGGCTTTGGACCTGCTCGCTCCCTTGAAGACTTCCAAGCGCCTGCAACAGGCCCACGCCGCGATCCGGGCGGTTTCTCCGTTGGTTGAGAAAGACCGGGTGATGTACCAGGACTTTGCGAGAATCGCGGACGTGATCAACAGCGGGAAGGTGGCGGAGGCGCTGCGCTAGCGGCCTTCCCACTCCGGAGGAACCTAAAGGGTCTTTCTCACTCCGTGCCTCCGCCTCTCTGTGCTAGACCTGGTCTCCGCTAGCCGGCATTCGCCGCCCTCCCATCCAACCCCAACTCCCCCGCGATCCCCTTCATAGCCTCGATGCAGAACGCGATGTGCTCCTCCAAATCCACGCCCAGGTCCGCGGCGCCGTTCACGATATCCGACCGGTTCACGCTGCGCGCGAACGCCTTGTCCTTCATTTTCTTCTTCACCGACTGGGCCTCCACCTCCGCCAGCGATTTCCCCGGCTTCACCAGAGCGCACGCCGTGATGAAGCCCGCCAGTTCATCGCAGGCGAACAGCGCCTTCTCCATCGGCGAATCGCGCGTCACCCCGGTGTATTCGGCATGCGACAGGATGGCCCGGCGGATCTCTTCCGAATACCCGCGCGCTCTCAAAATCTCGTTCCCGCGATATGGGTGGTCCTCGAGCCGCGGGTACCGGTCGTAGTCGAAGTCATGCAGCAGTCCCACCACACCCCACAAATCCTCGTCGCCCGAAAGTTTTCGGGCGTAGGCGCGCATGCAGGTCTCCACCGCAAGGGCGTGTTTGCGCAGGCTTTCTGATTGGGTGAACTCAGTTAGTAAACACCATGCAGCCGATCGATCATTCATGGTTTCTTACCTGTTTTCTCCTGGTTTTCGCCCGACACTTTAGGTTTTCAGGGAACATATTTCCGTTTTCACACCAGAAATTCCTTGACATCCACAGGCGTTACGCCTCAGATTACCGTTCAGACATAGGAGCCTGACCACCGGCTCTTTGGAGTGCGCCTCGCTCTGGCACCTCCCAAACCCTAGATGGCCACGACTCTTGCCCCGGTGGATTCACGGGATGTAGTTCGTTGCGACCACTGCCTGCTGGTTCAATTCCGTACTACCAACGATCTGTGCCGCCGCTGCCACGCCTCGCTCGACGAACAAGAGCCCGAAATCGTGGTGGCTGAACCCCTGCCCCAGATAGCACCGCCTCAGGGGAATGGGCGCGGACACCTGCACCTGGCATCCTCGATCCGCTCGCTGCGTTTACGCAACGGGCTGAGCCAACGACAGCTCGCCACCCGCATGTCGGTGCCGCGGACGTACGTCTCGAAAATCGAGAACGAAAAAGCCACCCCCACGCTTTCATCCCTGGAACGCTTGGCGCGCGCGCTGGAAGTCACGGTGCCCGACCTGCTCTCCGGCGGCGAGCGCAACCGCCAGGAAGAGATCCGCGACCTCGCGCAGGACCAGTTTATCTCAGAGATTTTGCCGTTCGTGGCGCAGCTGAGCGGAATGCAGATGCAGAGCATCGTGGCCCAAGTGCGCGACCTGACGCTGCGGCCGAGAAGATCGTCTTAGGACCAGCGCCTCAAGTTTAATCCGGGCAACCAGCCAACTCGTATGCCGAGGTCTTCGGACCTCGGCTTTTTTCTTGCGCCACAAATCCCCACAAATCCCAAATCCAAAGACGCGAAGCACAGCACCCGATTCGAGGTGAGCATGGTGCAGGGAATGGGAATCCAGACGCCTTTGTTCGCGACCTGGGCCCAACCTTTGGGCTCTTCGCGGTTCGCTGAGCAGTCAGCTTTTTTCTGGATCCGCTCATCGATCAGGCCGGGGGGCAGAACTCCTCTAACGAGCGGGCGACTCCGCGAGCAGTACGTCGAGCCATTGCGCCAAACGTGCTTTCTCGTCACGGCCGCCGTTCGTTTCCGAATTCGCATCGGTGAGCGCAGCCAGCTGGTGCGCCAGGATTCGCACGGCCGTTTCCCGCGGAAGGTAGATGGCATCCGTCGGAAGCGCCAGTTCCCAGCGATCCGCATTCTGGCGGCGGAGAATCCAACGCTGGACGGGGGGACGCTTCTTCGAGCGGGTGCCGGGTCCGTTAATGGGAGAAAGCTCACTGATGCGGATCTCGGCCCAGCCCTGGTCGCCCTTTATCTGAACCTTCTTCACTTCGAAATGATCGAAGGCCACAAGCGACGGATACAGCTGGAAGACGTCTTGTCCCAGGAGAGCATCGGCCGCCTCCTGAAATTCCTCGAAGAGCGCGCTGCGCACCTGATCGGGCTTCGGTCGAACGGACTCGACAATCAGGACGCTTGGGACGGTCGGGATCGCTGGCGGCGGAGCTTCGGGGCGGCTCTCAGAATCATCCCCCTCCCCGGAGCCTTCCGGAACTCTTCCTTCGGTCTTGCTGAGAATCCCTTCCCGGGAGCCTTCGTTCGCGAAACCGGTTGGCTTCAGACTCGGAGAACGGTTTGATGCGGTGAGCACCGGTGCCTGAGCGGACCTTACGTACCGGAAGAAATGTGGATGGCCTCGCCCCTTCCAGTACGCGGAGTCATAGGCCTGAACACCGAACCCCGAGCGCAGAGCGCTGTAAAAAGTGTGCTGCCCGGGATTGACCACGATGCCGGCATGTCCGGGCCATACCACCAGGTCGCCGGCCCGCGGCTGCGCCACCCTGCGAAACTCGTCGGTTCCCGCATAGAGGTCCGAAGAGCTGGCGTAGGCGTAGGGAAAACCAGCCTTCTCATAGATGGCATGCACCAGATGCGAGCAATCGGCCCCGGCGTGAGCCGGGCGCCGCGATTCGAGCGCCGCCCCCAGGATGGCCAGACCTTGATCGGAATCTAACAACCGGGGGGCCAGCCGTTTCTCGGCGGGTACGATGGATTTGCGCTCCGTCCCCTGCGCCGTTTCGAGACTCGGGCGAGTCTGCGCGGACAAGACGCACGACGTCGCCGCCCACAGCAGGATCAGCCATCCGGCGCCGCGCCCCTTTGCTCGCATAGTTCTTTGTAACCTTCATCTCCGCAGCGGCACAGATCACCGGGGTACCATCGGCTTCACGAGAATACCCGGATATCCGATGCACCTTAGGAGCGGAAGAGTTGGAACCATACTCCAAGCCGCCTGAATCCGCAAATCGGGTTAACTCATCTATCACCCATGAACCTGGAAGGCAGTGTGGATTTTCTATCTTCCTTGGCGGACTCGCCGGAGGCCTCGGCCGCCGCCGGCAGGAATGCGGCCCCTGACGATTCTGCTCTGCTGGACGCATACTCGCGGGCAGTTACGAGTGGGGTGGAAAAGGTCAGCCCGTCGGTCGTAAACATTGAGGTCCATCAATCTGTTCCTGCGCGTCGCCGTAGGGAGCCCGAGGAGCGCCGGGGAGGCGGTTCGGGATTCATCTTCACTCCCGACGGTCTGATTCTCACCAACAGCCACGTGGTCCACGACGCCCGCCGGATCGAGGTAA
>Ga0137419_10001124_pt1 | contig 11126 bp, 6 predicted proteins | sample CZODoug3_1_2_16f_FD_108279 | JGI IMG/M metagenome (GOLD analysis project Ga0137419, IMG submission 108279) | Vadose zone soil fungal communities from Angelo Coast Range Reserve, California, USA - CZODoug3_1_2_16fungal (Illumina Assembly) | ecosystem: Environmental > Terrestrial > Soil > Vadose... | reverse complement strand
TTACCTGGTTGGATTCCAACTGCAGATCCTTTTGAAGCCAGCGCCGGAATCCCTCCTTTTCGATCTCGACTGTATAAAGCGCTCCGGGCAGCGACGTTATCCGGAAGTCGCCATTCTCCGCGGTAGTCGTCTCGCGGCTCAAATGAGTGTCTTGGCTGGTAACAACAACTCTTGCTCCGGCGACCGCTGCGCCAGTCTGGTCTGTCACCGTGCCGGTTAATCCGCTGGTGAATTGGGCGTGCGCGGGCACGTTAAAAACCATGAACAAGAAAACGAGCGTGACTGCTGCCGCTAGACGGGATGCCTTCATGGTGTCCTTCCCTTCTCCTGAGGCTCTACTCATCTCTGGGTCGAACCCGAGACCAGCTAGGTCACAACCTGGATTTGAAACGTTTCAATTTTCAACCGCCGAAGCTTAGTCCCATTCCTCAAACGCTGTCAAGAAGAATTAGGTGGGTTGTCAAGACTCATTAGAAATGTCCCCTTTTCGTGTTATGGTTCTCGTTGGAATACGCACTGAAGCGAAGCCTGTAGTGCTTCAGACCTTTCTTCCCCACCTGCCGATACCGCCGCCACAGTGTTTTCGTCTGGCGATAGCTCAGCTCCAGCATGACCGCTGCATCGCTCAGCTTCAGCTCCCCACTGCCCACTCGCCCCATGACTTCCACCCGCTCCAGCTCACGACTGCTCATGGCTGTCCTCTTCAACAAGACCTCCCTGGCTGGAGGTCTCAGTCTAAGGGGACATTTCTAAAAAGTTCGGAAGGGGACACTATCATTATCATTAAGTTTCAACAGAAGAATTGGGTGGGAAAAACGATTTTGAGCGCACTCGGGATGACCAGGAATGGAGGGCAGGAAACAGAGAGAGAAGGCGTTACGAGCCGTTAGCGGACACCGACAGTGTCTACATACCGCTGTTTTCGCCTGGAGCTGGGGATGTTTGCGGGGGGCGGAGCACTCGAGTTCCGGATCTTCAATTCAGTCTGCAAGACCAATTTCTTCGGGCGCTGTTTCAGGCCATCAATTCGATCCAATAATAGGCGTGCCGCCGTCGCACCAAGCTGATAACCAGGTTGGTGCACCGTGGTCAGCGCGGGAGCGGTGAACTCGGCGAAATCCAGATTGTCAAAACCGACAATCGACAACTCGTCCGGGCAGGCCACGTTCAGCTCACGGGCTGCCAAGAAAACCCCAAGCGCCATCAAGTCGTTGCACGCAAAAATGGCGGTAGGCCTGGGAACCATTCGGAGCAGTCGCAGTGCCGCGTGGTATCCGCTGGGACGGTCGAACCGCGCTTCCTGAACGTACTCCGATTCAATGGACACGCGTGCCTCGTCGAGCGCACGTCGAAATCCCTTTAATCGCTCGGAGGCGTTAGTCAGGTGGAGCGGACCGGTAATCACTGCAAGATGTTGGTGACCCATACCCAGCAAGTGCCGAGTGGCAGCATACGAGCCTTCTTCATTGGCAACGACCACAACATCTCCATTCCAATCCGTTGGCCGGCGATCAACACAAACCACCGGAGGGCCCGAGGTGGCCAGCGGCCGCAGCAGCTCTGCGATGTGACTTTCCGCTGCGGGAATCACCAGCAATCCAGCCGGGCGATAGGACCGCAACTCGTTGAGGTAAGAGGTCTCTTTGTGGGGATCGTTGTCGGTATTGCAGAGTACGACGCGGTAGGACCGCTTGTAAGCAACATCTTCCACGCCCCGCACAACCGCAGGAAAAAATGGGTTGGTCACATCGGGAATAATCATTCCCAGCATGCTGGTCTGATTGCGACGGAGGCCACGCGCTAATTGGCTGGGTTGATACCCCAGGCTCCGAATCGCTTCGAGTACACGCATGCGCAATTTTTCCCGGACCTTCGCGGTCCCGTTGATGACGTGCGATACCGTACCGATCGAAACGTCGGCCCGTTCGGCGATCTGGCGCATTGTGGTGGGGACGCTCATGTCAAGGCTCAACTGTCTAACAGCGTAGCAGGTCCGCTTGAACCAGGGCGCCCCAACCCGTGTCTCCAGGGCACATCACGATTGGCTTGGCATTCAAGTTACTTGCCGTCTTATTCCACATCTTGGGCGCACCGGAACCCTAGTCCTCCTGATCGATCCTTACTGGGCGCCATCATCAGAAGTTTGCCGTGCTCGCTGAGTTTGTAGGCTTGTGGGAAGTACCAGATGGATCCTTGGGGTTGGTAATAACTGCCTCCCCGGAGAATACCCCCGCGCGTGTGTTCATCCTGGAATTCCTCCGTCCACTGCCAAACATTCCCTACCAAGTCCATAACACCGAACGGGCTTGCGCCCTGGGGGTGCCCGTCGACCGCATCGGGTCCGCGCATCGTGCGGCCCTTGTCGGGAGCGGGAACCGCGTCTGCCCTCCAGGTGTCGCCCCAAGGGTAGGCACGACCATCAGTACCTTGCGCCGCGTATTGCCACTCCCATTCGTGGGGCAGGCGTTTGCCGGCCCAGGCGGCATAGGCACGCGCATCTTCAAGCGCCACCCACGTGACCGGTTTGTTGTCCCAGCCATCGGGATACTTGCCGTTCTGCCAGTCGCGGAGAAAATTCAAGTCGTCCGGCGGATGATATCGGGTGCTATCGAGGAACTTCTTGAACTGCGCGTTGGTTACTGGATACTTGTCGATCCAGAACGTCTTGAGATGCATCGGGTGGCTATGGAAGCGTCGCGGCGTATCCTCCCAGGGATACTGAACATCGACCCCAATATCATTGAAGCCTTCAATCTCGATACCTTCAACCCGAAATTCGAAATCTCCCTCGGGAATTCGTATCATGTCCGACGGATTCGAAGCAGGCTTGGTAGCAGCGATGGGCACGATTTGCTGAGGCACGACTGTCCACTCATCCGAAAAGCCAGAAAGAGGTTTGGCGCTCAGCGTCTTCATCTTCGCCATAAGAGACTGGAGCTTTGAGTCAGGAGCAGTGGAAGAGGCCAATATCGCACCATAACCGTGGGCTTCGATGGGAAAACTCAATACCACCCGTCCGGCTTTGTGTCGCTCCCCCTGTAGTGTACTGCCGTGATAAAGGTCGAAATACTGCATGCCTTCTTCAGCAGGAAGTTCGATCTGCGGACCCGCAACGTCATACTCATTGCGATTCACGATTGTCCAAAGCGTCTGCTGCCCCGAAGGCCAGCGGCTGGCATAGACGCCGTAGCGCAGCATCGGCGACATTGGCTCCCAGTCGCGGCTGATGAGAAATGGAGCCACCGCGCGCTCCATCGTAGCCACACGCCGAGTTGCTTCAGCATCGCGTGGGGTAATTCCGTTCCAGATGCCCCAAATATTTTCCCAGCTCTCCCAGCCCACGCCGTTGAAGAAGGCGAATTGCAAGTCGTTGGTCTTGTTGCGATTCCAGCGATCTGAAATGTTGACCATGTGCCTAGGTTCTAGCCACTTGTATTTGTCGACCATGGGCACGAATGGGAACGAATATTGCCCCCATGTCATCACGTTCCAGGCCAGCGCCTCGTCCGCCGGACCACCTTCCGGCTCAAACGCCAGTGGGTGTCCGATCTTGTCCGCAGCTGCTGAAAATGCGAGTGGAACGCCATCTTGCGTGTCTCCATTAATACCATCGCCGCCCACCTCGGCCATGAGCTCAGCAATTGCTTCAGGCCACGGCATTCCGTTGTCGTGCGTACCCTGGTCCCACATCATCATCGGGAACAGTACGCGAACGCCCCTTCGGTGAAAGTCGTCGATCATCTGCCGTACTCCCGGGATACCGCCCGGCATGCTTCGAATCATGTCGAGCTGATTGCGGTTGTCGATCCCCATGTTGGGATAGGTCGGCCAGATCAGTACCGCATCGATCCCTCCATACCTCTTTTCTAGATCATCCAGGTAACGGTCCACCGTATAGCGATGGGCGATTGGATCGTAGAAGGAGCGGTCTTCTGCCATCATCTGCGGTTGGAAAAAACTGGACTGTGTCCACTTCAGAGCAGGGAGGTCATACCTTGAGCCGTCGTAGCCAATTCGAGTACGCCGCTCGTCGCGCCAATGTTGAATGTCGGCAAGCCACGCGGCATGTTCGTCCTTGGTACATGCTTTAGATCCGCCTTCCCATGCCCCCTTCATTGCCAGGCAGCTGGGGGAAGGGATTTGCTGCTTGTCGGGATGGAAATGGGTATCCTGAGCTGAAAGCATCGAAGCAGAGAGCAGAATGACAAAGCACGGGCGGCAAATCTTGGGTCTCATGATGACGCTCCTGTCCCTGAAAACTGCTTGGCGGCCTGCAAATATAAAACGTTTCAAATTGTTTGTCGAATGGTCTAATGGATGATGCGCAAGTTTTCCATTGGAGTGTGTGGCTCGTAGGCGTATGACGTATAAAGGTAAGAGGCTGGAGCCATACTTTAAGCCGATGATGTCCCCATTCATTCTCAAGAAACTTACCCTCAAGAGCCTCGGCATCACATTTGCTCCCGTTGCCTTCCTTTCAATAATGTTCGCGCAAACTGCAATGGACGTGGGGAGCATTGCCGGGGCGTTACGTAGCCAGCAATTTGAAAGGGCCCTTGAGTTACTCCAGCCCGCGCTGCAGGCGGCCCCAACAAATCCGCAGCTATGGACGTTGCAGGGTCTGGCCTTTTCAGGAAAAGGAGATCAGAAGAACGCGCTGGTTTCGTTCCACAGTGCGCTGAAAATAGCCCCCGACTATCTCCCGGCCCTCGAAGGCGCGGCTCAGGTGGAATACGAAGCTGGCAGCGCCGGAGCAGTCCCGCTCTTGCAGCACGTGTTGCGTTTGCGTCCCAACGATCCCACCAGTCATGCCATGCTGGCTGTGCTCGCTTACCAAAAAGGTGACTGTGCCGGAGCGGTGAAGCACTTCGTCCAAAGCGGGTCTCTGGTCGAGTCACAGCCAGGAGCTCTGCAGCAGTACGGTTCCTGTCTGGTGAATCTTAAGCAGATGAATCAGGCGATCACTGTTTTCGAAAAAGCTCTTAACCAGAATTCAGCAGATCGTCGTGTGCGTTACCAGTTGGCAGCAGTGCAGCTAATCGCTGAACATTCCAGGGAAGCGATCGACACCCTCGCTCCCCTACTGGAGGCAACCACCGTCGACGTCAGGACCCTGCAGCTGGCGGCGGCGGCCTACGAAGCCAATGGCGACACTCGTAATGCTGTGCATGTGCTTCGCCAGGCGATCGTAACGGATCCGCGCGATGTCGACCTTTATCTCGACTTCGCCAACATCTCTATAGAGCACCAATCGTTTCAGACTGGCATAGACGTGATCAACAGCGGCATCAGCGTCCAACCAGAGGCGGCGGCTCTCTATGTGGCACGCGGCGTCCTTTATGTTCAATTGGCACAATACGACGAGGCCGAGGCTGATTTTGAGAAGGCAAACTCTCTTGATCCCGCGCAATCCATGGGGTCGGTTGCCCAAAGCTTAAAGGCAGTACAGGAAAACGACTTAGGCCGGGCACTATCCACGGTGCGGTCGAAGCTGGCAAGAAAACCGAATGATCCATTTCTGCTGTACCTGCAGTCGGATATCCTCGCGCAAACAGGAGCGAACCCCGGTAGCCCAGAGTTTGACGCTGCGTTGCGTTCGGCGAAAAAAGCGGTGTCACTGCAGCCGAATTTGGGCGGCGCTCACACTGTGCTGGCGAAACTTTACCTGCAAGCGGGAAGCAATCAGGCCGCCGCCCAAGAGTCCCGCAAAGCTTTGGACAGTGACCCGAAAAACCAGACTGCGCTTTACCATCTGATCCAGGCACTCCGGAAAACCGGAGAAAAAGGCGAGCTGCCGAGTCTGCTTAAGCGGTTGGCCGATCTCCGCGCGGAAGTGGCCAAGCAAGAGAGAGAGCGTAACCGGTACAAACTGGTGGAAGAGGGCGAGCCAGCAAACCAGCCGGCACCGCCCTGATCCGGCTTCGCCGGCGGTTCAGCACGCTTTACTCCTCCATGCCGCCCGAAGATAATCGATTTTAGCTCTCCAACCATCTGTCAGCGGAACCAATAGTGAAGAACTTTACTCGCCGCAACTTTCTGCAAATTTCCCTGGGGTCGATGATCTCGGCAACTACGGGACGGCTCCTAGCGCAGGGAGTGTCGCAACACACGACAAAGCCAATGGCGAAGCCAGCTTTCTCGGGTCGCCCTTTCAATGCGCACTTTGTCGACGTGGCCTCCGCTGCGGGCCTGCGCGCCCCCGTGATCTACGGCGGGATTGAAAGCAAAAAGTACATTCTTGAGTCCACGGGATGTGGTTGCGCATTCATCGACTATGACAATGATGGCTGGATGGATATTTTTCTGTTGTCCGGAACTCGCCTCGGCGGCGACCCCCCCGAGACCACGAACCGCCTCTACAAGAACAACCGTGACGGCACGTTTACAGACGTTACGGAAAAAGCGGGTCTCAAGATGGCAGGTTGGGCGTCCGGGGTTTGCGTCGGAGATACCAACAACGACGGTTATGAGGACATCTTCTGCACTTACTTTGGACAAAACCGCCTCTATCGCAATAACGGAGATGGCACGTTCACCGATGTAACCAAGACGGCAGGGCTCTGGAACGATCAGCCCCGATGGGGGGCAGGTTGCAGTTTCCTTGACTACAACCGCGATGGGCATCTCGACCTGTTCGTCTCCAACTACATTCGCTTCTCGTTCGAGCACGCGCCCGTCCCAGGGGAGACCGTCAACTGCAATTGGAAAGGGATTCCCGTGGAATGCGGGCCGCGCGGATTGCCCACCGGAAGACACTCTCTCTACCGCAATAATGGCAACGGGACGTTTACCGACGTAAGCCAGCAGGCCGGCATTGCGACCGCAACCGAAAGCTATGGAATGACGGTCGTGACTGCAGACTTCGACGAAGACGGATGGCCCGACATCTTCGTGGCCTGCGATTCCACGCCCAGCCTGCTATTCATGAATAACCACGACGGGACCTTTCGGGAAGAAGGCGTGGTCCGCGGAGTGGCGCTGAGCGACGATGGCGTCGAACAGGCAGGGATGGGCGTCGGCGTAGGAGACTACGACCTGGACGGTCACCTGGACCTCTTTAAGACCCACTTCGCGGACGACGCGAGCGGCCTCTATCGCAACGACGGCAAGGGAAATTTTGACGACGTGACCCGCCCGGCTCGTCTCGCCGTTGAAACACGTTATGTCTGTTGGGGCGCCGGCATCGTCGATCTCGACAATGACGGCTATCCCGATCTTTTCATGGTCACAGGCAATGTGTATCCCGAGGTTGAGCGCAAGTTGCCGCAATACGCGAACAAAACATCGCGCGCGCTATTTCGCAACCTGGGCAACCGTACGTTCGAGGAGTTGGCGGAAGAGGCTGGTCCCGGCGTGACCGATGCACACTGCAGCCGGGGCTGCGCGTTCGGGGACTTCGACAATGATGGCGATGTGGACATTCTTATCGTGAATCTGAATGAACCACCCTCGCTTTTGCGGAACGACCTGAAAGGGAAACAGAACTGGCTTAAGGTAAAGCTGGAAGGCGTGAAATCAAATCGCAGCGCGATCGGAGCTCGAGTGTTGCTGCATTACGGGGGCAAAGTACAGGTCCAGGCAGTACTCAGCCAGTCAAGCTATTATTCCTGCAACGATCCCCGTCTTCATTTTGGTCTTGGTGCAGCCAGTTTGGCCGACGTTGATGTGTACTGGCCCAATGGTCTCCACGAACAGTACAAAAAGATTCCCGCGAACCAGCTCGTAACCCTCCGCGAAGGCTCCGGAATTGTGAAGAGTAAGGGCTGGAGCCGCAGCTAGAAGTGTGGAAACCGGTGGCACTCGACCCGCCGCAATCTCTGCGGGCCGTCAAGAAGTCTTTGCCCAACCCGCGTCTACCGCTCCGATTGCGCGAGGGTGTCGGTTTTTGCTTGATGCTGGCTGATGACGGATGCCCTCAATGGAGAACGCAGCGTCTCGGCAACACTCGGGATTCTCGTCGGGTGCAAGCTTCAGAGCGAAGTTTAAAGGCAAGTGCCGTATGTGAAGGCGTGCACCCAACAAAAGCTGGACAATCGATTTTGAAACGTTTTATATTGATGCCGCCGTTCAGGGGTATGAAACCGAGGAGGATGCGTTGACTTCCCGCCTGTTTCCGTCGCTCACTATCATACTTTTCTTTGCATCCGCCGGACTCGCCCAAGACACCGGATATGTAACCGGGGGGGGAACTGCATGGGAACCCGAATGGCAGCAGATTGCCGGGCCGAAGTGCCTTGAGATGAAAAACGCCTGGGAGGGCGAGTCACAACCATGTTCTCCTCAGAAATACGAGCAATGGCTGGAAGATGTGACGCACTGGCGGAACGAACGGCGTATCCGCATCGGCTATGACAGCTCCCGCTATGAGTTGCCCAGCTTAAAGTGGACGCAAAGTAGTTTCATTCAGCCACAGATGATGGTTCAGGATCGATATTTTTACGATCCTGTTGAGCATCGCTATACCGTCGATCGATACGTGGATGACACCGTCAAGCGATATGGAGGAATCGATGCCGTTCTGATATGGCCGACTTACCCGAACATGGGAATTGATAATCGCAACCAACATGACATGATTCGCTGCATGCCAGGTGGCATTCCCGGAGTCCGCCAGATGGTCGCCGATTTCCATCGCAGGGGAGTACGCGTCTTCTTTCCTATGATGATGTGGGATCAGGGCACGCGTCAGCCTGGTGAACCCTGGCCCCAAGCCATTGCTTCATTGATGGCTGAGATCGGTGCGGACGGAGTCAATGGCGATACCCAAGACGGAGTGCCGCGCGCGTATTCGGAAGCAGCGGACCGTATCGGCCATCCCCTTGCCTTCGAACCAGAAGGCGGGCCCCACGATGAGGCCGTAGCTTATGACGTTCTGACTTGGGGGCAGTACAAATTCCCGCCTGTTCCCAGGGTGGACCGTTATAAATGGCTCGAGCCAAGACACATGGTGAACATTTCCGACCGCTGGAACCACCGGAAGACCAACGATCTGCAGTTCGCGTTCTTCAACGGCATTGGGTGGGAGAGTTGGGAGAATGTCTGGGGTATCTGGAATGGCATCACTCCGCGCGACAGCGAGGCGACTCGCCGGGTCGCAACCATAGAACGCGCTGTCGCACGGTTCCTTGTCAGCCAGGATTGGCAGCCGTTTTTCCCCATGTCGCACTTCGGAGTATTTGCCAGTCGATGGCCGCTGGGCGATGAAGTCGTTTGGACGATAGTTAATCGGAATGACTACAACGTCGCAGGCCCGCAAATGGAACTGCCGGTTCAGGAGGGTGTTCACTATTTTGATCTGTATCACGGCGTGGAGCTCACGCCCGAACGCAAGGGCAACAAGTTACGGCTCGATTTTGCTCTGGACGCCAACGATTATGGAGCTGTGCTTGCCACCAAACAGCCTCTTTCGGATTCCATCAAGAAGCTGATGACGCAAATGAAAAGCCTTACGGCAACTCCGCTCGCCAGCTTGGCAGACAAGTGGACCTTTGTGTCTCAACAGATGGAGCAGTTGGCCTATACCAAGCCACCGTCGGGGATGCCATCGGGAATGGTCAAAATCTCCGAAGGGGATTTCCTGTTCAAAGTACAAGGTATTGAAATCGAGGGACTCAACGATGTGGGTGTGGATGTGCAATATCCCTGGGAGGATTCGCCTCGCCGTTATCATGAACACCGCGTTCACATAAATTCCTTCTGGATCGACAAATATCCTGTTACCAACGCCGAGTTCAAGAAGTTCCTCGACGCGACCCACTACCACCCACAGGATGATCTGGATTTCTTGCGGGACTGGAAAAGCGGCACCTATCCCGATGGATGGGGAGACAAACCAGTCACATGGGTCTCTCTGGAAGATGCACGGGCGTATGCTGCCTGGGCAGGCAAGCGCCTACCTCACGAGTGGGAGTGGCAGTACGCAGCCCAGGGCACGGATGGTCGCCTCTACCCTTGGGGCAATGAGTGGGATGCCTCTGCTGTTCCCGCTCCGGACAAAGGCCGCACCATGCGTGGCCCAGACGCCGTTTCCGCTCATCCGAAAGGAGCCAGTCCGTTTGGAGTGATCGATCTTGTCGGCAACGTCTGGCAATGGACCGATACATTTATCGACGAACACAGCCGTGCGGGTATTCTACGAGGCGGCAGCTATTATCAGCCGCAGGGCTCCATCTGGTATTTCCCGCAGGCGTACAGTTTGCGAGAACATGGCAAGTTGCTGATGATGGCCCCCAGCATGGATCGTTCGGCAGCCCTGGGTTTCCGCTGCGTCCAGGATGCACAGTGACCAGGCGACAAGTGCGACGGGAAAACCTGCGAATGCAAAACATTCAGATGTTCTCGGCAGGAGTCACCTTGACGATCGGGCGTCATCCGTAGCGTAACCACGTGCCTCCAGCGTTTGGTGCGCACTCGGCTTTCCCGGACGACTTTGTTAAGCGTGGGTGACCCGGACGAACCTTCGCCCTTTCACGACTCAGAATGACGAACCGGGCTATGGCTTGGGTCAGAAAGTTGCCGCGAATTTGCCATTCGGAGCGGATCACGGGGTTGCCGACCATGCGGAGTCTATCCGCCAAGACGCCCCGGAGTTTCGAGATCCAATGGGATTGCCAGCAACCTGGGGAAACGCGGAACCGCCGAAATTGTTGATGCTATAACAATGTCGTCCATAGAGGCAGCATGGCACTGATTGTTTTCCTCCGAGGGATCAACGTTGGAGGGCACCGGACTTTTCGCCCAAGTATGCTCGCAAGGGACTTGGCCGCCTATGATGTCGTGAACGTTGGCGCTGCAGGAACACTTGTCGTTAGAAAGCCTGTGTCGCGCACCAAGTTCCTTGCTGAACTGCGTCGAAAGCTGCCGTTTGAAGCGGCAGTTTCATTCTGCGACGCCCGTGACCTTATTCGATTGGAAATGGAGAATCCTTTTGGGGCTGAGCCATTCGACCAGAATGTTGTTCGTTTTGTGAGCATCTTGTCGAAGGCCAGTCGGAGCAAGGCTTCCCTTCCGATCGTATTTCCGGCAGGTGAGAAGTGGTTTGTACGAATCATCGGCTCGAGAAAGCGGCTTGTGTTCGGAGTGTACCGGCGCCACATGAGGACAATCGGATATCTTGGCGAGATCGA
>Ga0137419_10001117_pt1 | contig 11139 bp, 8 predicted proteins | sample CZODoug3_1_2_16f_FD_108279 | JGI IMG/M metagenome (GOLD analysis project Ga0137419, IMG submission 108279) | Vadose zone soil fungal communities from Angelo Coast Range Reserve, California, USA - CZODoug3_1_2_16fungal (Illumina Assembly) | ecosystem: Environmental > Terrestrial > Soil > Vadose... | reverse complement strand
TCCGTATCGCGTGTTTGAGACGGCGCACCCGGAGCTGGTGGAAGCGGCGAAGAAGATAAAGGTGGAGGAAGCGGTCAAGATCATCACGGAGGCGGTGGGTCCGGTGCCGCCGAAGAAGTTCGCGTCCATGTTCAAGTTATGCTTGTCCCCAAATGACTGATCACTGATGGCATCTAAGAAGGAGCCGCTCAACCATGAAAGATCCTGTCCGAGAACAGGTCCTTTATCTCCTGCGCGGCGGTGGCGCGCACATCACCTTCGATGACGTTATTTCCGACTTTCCCGCCCGGCTTCGAGGTGTGAAGCCGCCCGGAGCGCCCCATACGGCCTGGCAGCTCGTCGAACACATGCGCATCGCCCAGTGGGACATTCTTGACTTCAGCGTCAATCCCAAATACGCCTCGAAAGAATGGCCGGCAGACTACTGGCCCAGGACGGAAAAGCCGCCAGGCCCGGCGGCGTGGAAAGCGAGCATCGGGGCCATCAAAAAAGATCTCTCGGCCGTGGTCAAGCTAGTGGAAAATCCAAAGACGGATCTGTATGCGAAGATTCCTCACGGGGACGGTCAGAATATACTGCGGGAGGCGCTGCTGATTGCGGACCACAATGCGTATCATCTTGGGCAGTTGATGTTGCTAAAGCGTATGCTAACGGTCTAAACCACCATGGACGAATACTTCCTGGTTTTTGCCAATTCGGATTACACGCTGGACCTGTCGAGATTCCTGCGAACGGAATCTACGGACGGATGGCATTTCTTTCAGGGAAAAGAAAACATCGGCACCATGATCATCGTGAAGAGCGGGGACATGCATTATGTCCACGCTTCGTTCACGCGCGACCTTGATGCCGAAAAAATCACCAACTACGTGCGCTCCCTGCTATGGTCGCTCAACGTTCACAACGCGCTGGTCACGGTTCACAGCGGAAAGCAGGTAGCGTCGTTCGACTACGAAATCTGAAACTCCCGCACGCGGCCTTTGCCGCTGACGAAGGTTCTGACTCCGGTGGCGATTCCACGATAGAGCGCTCCGGCTTCGTAGAGCGGATCGAGAATACTTTCCTCGATGCTGCCCGCGGCCTTGTTCAAACTATCGACCGTCTTGTGAACGCTTGATGCAATCTCGTTGTTCTTCCCTTCGATCTTCTGGAAGTGGCGCTGATACTTTTCGGAAGCATCCCGGAATGCGCGTTGCCCGGCCTCCATCGACGCCTTCGCCCGGTCGAGGACGATGCGCACCTGGCCCGTGACTTTCTGGGCTTTTTCCTCAACGAATTCCCGCGCGTCATCGATGTTCTCGTTCAGCGCTCCGGGACGCGTCACGGCCTGGCGGATCTTCCGGCCGGACTCGGTCCCGAACAGGTAACCCAGAGCTCCGCCAACCGCGGATCCCACAATTATGTACGGCACTACGCTTGAACCATTTGTTTTCATGTTTTCCTTCCTATATTGAACTGTAGCGGCGGTCTATGACCGCCGGCGATCGCGCAATTGCTGGAATGTCGGCGGTCACAGACCGCCGCTACAGTTGAAACTCTCATCTCTTGTTGGCCTGGAGGATCCTCTTGCGCAAGCGGATCGATTGCGGCGTCGCTTCAACGAATTCCTCGTCACGAATGAATTCGATCGCCTGTTCGAGATTGAGGATGCGGGGGGACACCAGGCGTATCGCCTCATCGGCCGTGGAGGCGCGCATGTTCGTGAGTTTCTTTTCCTTCACGATGTTCACGTCCAGATCCGCGGCGCGCGCGTTCTCGCCAACGATCATTCCCCCGTAAACTTCGGTACCTGGTGTAATGAAAATCTCGCCACGTTCCTGGAGGTTCCAGATGGCATAGGCCGTCGCCTTCCCTGCCCGGTCCGCTACCAGCGAACCGGTTGGCCGCATGGGGATATCGCCCTGCCATTCGATATACCCATGGAACAGCGAGTTCATGATGGCAGTGCCCCGGGTATCGGTTAGGATCTCGCTTCTCAATCCGATAAGGCCTCTCGTGGGAACATGAAACTCCAGCCGGACCCGGCCTGAGCCATGGTTCACCATCTTTGCCATCTTGCCTTTACGGCCGCCGAGCTTTTCGATAACGACGCCCAGAAACGTTTCCGGGCAATCGATGATGAGCATCTCCAGCGGCTCGTGCAGTTGGCCTTTGATTTCCCTTGTCAAAATCTGCGGTTTGCCCACCATCAGCTCGTAACCCTCACGTCGCATTGTCTCTATGAGGATTGCCAGCTGCAGTTCGCCGCGGCCCATCACGCGAAAAGCCTCGGGGCCGCCCGCTTCTTCGACCCGAATCGACACATTTGTGAGCAGTTCTTTTTCCAAACGCTCCCGAAGATTTCGCGAGGTCACGTACGAGCCCTCCCGGCCGGCGAATGGCGAGGTGTTGATGGTGAAAATCATGGCGATTGTGGGTTCGTCGATCTGGATATGAGGAAGTGGCTCGGGAGTTTCGGCGTTGGTCACGGTCTCGCCAATATTGATTCCTTCGACGCCGGCAATCGCCAGAATGTCGCCCGGCTTACCGATGGTTTCGTCCACGCGCTTCAATCCTTCAAAGGAATAAAGCTTCGTGATCTTCGTTTTCTGAAGCGCGCCATCGAGCTTCAGAATCCCCACTTCATCGCCGAGATGGAGCGTCCCGTTGAACACACGGGCGATGGCGAGCCGGCCGAGGTAATCGCTGTAGTCCAGGTTGGCCACAAGGATTTGAAGCGTTCCGGACGCATTTCCGGGGGGTACCGGGATGTGCTTCACGATGGCTTCGAAAAGCGGACGCAGATTTTCGGAGGGCTCTTCCAACGATGTTTTCGCGATGCCCGCCCTGGCATTTGTATAGATGATGGGAAACTCGAGTTGATCCTCGGTGGCGTCGAGATCGATAAACAGGTCGTACAGCTCGTTCACGACTTCCTGAACGCGGGCATCGGGCCGGTCTATCTTGTTAATGACGGCGATGGCGGGAAGCTTGGCCTCCAAAGCTTTCATGAGGACGTATCGCGTCTGGGGCAACGGGCCTTCGCTCGCATCCACCAAAAGGACCACTCCGTCCACCATCTTCAGAGCGCGCTCGACCTCGCCGCCAAAATCGCTGTGGCCGGGCGTATCGACGATGTTGATTTTCACGCCGTGATAACGAATGCCTGTGGTCTTCGCCAGAATCGTGATGCCCCGCTCGCGTTCCAGATCGTTGGAATCCATCACCCGCTCCACAACCTCTTCGTTAGCCCTGAAGATGCCGCTCTGCCGGAGCATGGCGTCCACGAGTGTGGTCTTGCCGTGGTCGACGTGGGCGATGATTGCTATATTTCGAATCAACTCATTTGCCATAACCAACCATGATATCGGATATTCGAAGTTGCTCGTGCCACCCAAACTGTAACTTTGCGCGTCCAAAGGGTGTATTACGGTTATGAGTTGGAAACTGCTTCCATTGATGCTGCTTCTCGCACAGGCGCCCGCGAGGCCGCCGGATAAAGCCTCGATTCAAGGTTTTGTCCTGAAAATTGGGACTGCGGACCCCGTCTCCAAGGCGGTTGTAACGCTCACCCGGACGGACTCCCGGCGGGAAACCTACTCGGCGACAACGGCAAGCGGCGGAACGTTCGCGTTTCAGAATCTCGAACCCGGCCAATACCGGCTTTCCGCCGCGCGCAACGGGTATGTGCGATCTGAATACGGAGCGCGTTCGCCGAATCGGCCCGGGCTGACAATCACGCTGTCCGCAGGGCAAAAGCTGAACGAATTGACGATTCCGCTCATGCCTGCAGGAACGATCGCAGGCCGTATCTTCGACCGGGACGGCGAGCCGCTGGCGAACGTCAACATCCAGGCCCTTCGCTACACGTATCAGGACGGTCAACGCGTCCTGAACCAGGTTCAGGGAACGCGCACGAATGACCTCGGCGAATACCGCCTGTATTGGCTCCAGCCGGGCCAATACTTTGTGAGCGCGACTTATGCCGGACCGGGCGGACAACGCGGCGTCGCCGTTGCCGCCGCCATTGTCGATGCTCTGGGCGCCGCCGGTATCGGTGGACGCGGAGGACCGGGTGGTGCAGGCGCGATCGCAACAGCGATCGGTGGAGAGACCAACGCTGGTGAGACGGAAGACGAAGGCTACATTCCGGTTTATTACCCCGGCACGACGGACGCCCAATCCGCCACAGCCATCAGTCTGCCTTCCGGCGTCGTGTTCAGCGGCGTGGATCTCATGCTTACTCCAGTCCGCACCTTGCGAGTTCGCGGCCAGGTGATCAATGGCCAGACCGGCCAGCCGGCCCGCAACGCGAATATCACGCTGGTGCCGCGAGGACGAATCGGACTGGGAGCAAACCTTCTGCAGAACTTCAGAAATCGCAATGTCAATGACCAGGGAGTGTTCGAAATCCGAGGCGCTGTTCCCGGTTCGTATGATCTGGTCGGATTCATCAACGACCGCAACAGCATGCTCACGGGACGCGTGGCGCTGGATATCGGCGGCGCGGACGTGCAGAACGTCTCGCTCGTCGTGTCGCCGGGCTACTCGCTGGCCGGACGGCTCACGATTGACGGACGCACTGCTGCACCAGGAACGAACAATCCGGATACCGCTCGAATTCGCGTGATGCTTCGTCCCGGCACCGGCGGCGGTTTCCAGCAATTCCGCGGCGGCCAGAATGCAGCCCAGGTTCAGGCCGATGGAACGTTCACATTGCCATCGCTGGGACAGGACAATTATCGACTCAATGTCGCCGGACTTCCCCGCAACGCATACGTCAGAACCGCCCGACTCGGCTCCACCGACGTCCTCAATGAAGGATTGCGTATCGATCGCCAGCCAAATGGCCTGCTCGATATCCTGATCGGCACGGATGCGGGTACGGCCGACGGAACCGTTGTAAACGACAAACAGGAACCATCAGTCAACGTCCCGGTTGTGCTTGTGCCGGATCCCGCGCGGCGGAATCGATCGGATCTCTATCGAAACGTGTCAACCGACGCGGCCGGCCGTTTCCATATCGAGGACGTACCGCCCGGAGATTACAAGCTTTTCGCCTGGGAAGATGTCGAGAGTGGCGCGTGGCAGGATCCGGACTTCATCCGCCAGTACGAGGATCGTGGAAAGGCGGTTCGCATAAGTCCATCCGGCACGGCAATGACGGAGTTGAGAGTCATCCCGCCCCAGATGTAGACTTTGCCGCGTTTATGCCGGCCGGATATTCGAAAAGATCACTCGTCGAGAAGCTTGGGATCAAGCCGAACTCGCGAATTGCGATTGTCGATCCACCAGCGGACTTCGATAAGACACTGGGTCCCCTTCCGGAGGGCGTTTCCGTACGATCCAGGCCCGATAAGCAACTCGATTTCATCCACGCATTCTTCCTGAGCAGCAAAACCCTCGATCGCCGGTTTCCCACTCTCAAGAAGGCGCTGTCGGAATCCGGCGCCTTATGGATCTCGTGGCCGAAGAAGGCCGCAAAATTGCAGACAGATCTGACGGACAACGTTGTCCGGGAAATCGGACTTCGGCATGGCCTCGTGGACATCAAGGTGTGCGCCGTAGACGAGGTTTGGTCGGGATTGAAGTTCGTGTACCGGTTGGCGGACCGCTCCGTCCAAAAATAAAGGGGAATTTGATGGTTAGCGTCTCACGCCTTATTTCTGAGACATTTAACGAGTGGGTCGAAGACAAGGCCCAGCGGCTCGGGGCGGCTCTCGCTTACTATGCTGCATTTTCCATGGCGCCACTGCTCATCATTGTCGTGGCGGTTGTGGACTTCCTCTATAAAGGAACTTCGCTCACGTATATTCAGAACCAGATTGCAACAATGATCGGCAGCAATGCGGCCGAAGCGGTTGTCGCGACGATTCGCGGGGCCCGCTCCTCGGACGGCGGTTTCACGGCGACGGTCATCGGCATTCTCACTCTGTTGCTCGGCGCCACCGGTGTATTCACGTCGCTGCAGGATGCGATGAACACGATCTGGGAAGTCACACCCAAGCCGAGAAGCTTCTGGGCGGACATGGCCCGATCGCGTGCTCTTTCCTTCGCGCTCGTGGTCGCCATCTGTTTTCTCCTCCTCGTCTCTCTGGTGCTGAGCGCCGTCCTTGCAGCCGTTAGCGCATACCTCAAAGGCATGCTTCCCATGCTGAGTGCGTTCTGGCCCGTTGTCGATATTGCTGTTTCGTTCGCAATCACGACCCTGCTCTTTGCGTCAATTTACAAAATCCTGCCGGATGTTGAGATCGCCTGGAGCGACGTCTGGATCGGAGCTGCCGTGACGGCCGCACTCTTCGCGTTAGGCAAGCTCGGAATCGGCTTGTATCTGGGCCGCAGCAGCTTCTCGTCGGCGTACGGGGCGGCAGGCTCGCTTCTCGTGCTGCTCGCCTGGGTCTATTATTCCTCGCAGATCCTTTTCCTGGGCGCCGAGTTCACGAAGGTCTATGCCAACTATTATGGCACACAGTTTCGTCCCTCCCGGGGCGCAATCCTGCTCAGCGAAGAAGCGCGCATCCATCAAGGGATCCCTCACTTTAAGACGATTCAGGAAGCCATCAAGAAAGACGATTCTCGCAAGGCCGCTTAGCAGCCCCTAACAGGCAATTTTCAGCTCCAACCGGGAAATTCCGCCCTCATCAACTTCCCGTCAATCCGCCGGCGCTCCGCAATACCTCTGTATCCGCGATACATACCAGCGATCTTATGTCGGCATCCATCGTGCAATCCCAAATGGCATTGTGCCAGAAACAATGTCGCATAGCCAACGATCATCATGGGTCACATCTCGCGCTGAGCGGGTTCACATGAAGGCAGGTCTATATGAAGAGACGGATTGCATCACACTCGGTTGGGACTATTGTGTTCGCCCTAAGCGTACTGGTCTTTCCGCTTTACTGTGTCCAACTTACCGCTGCACCCGCCGGTGCGGTGTATTACGTCGATGGCGTTACCGGTAACGACTTCAATGGTGGAACTGCAGGCGCGCCGTGGAGAACAATCCAGAAGGCCGCGAATACCCTGGTCGCCGGAGAGACCGCTATCGTAAATGCGGGTACTTACTACGAACGAGTTCTCGTAACCCGATCCGGAACCGCGGGCAACCTCATCACTTTCCAGGCGCTGGGCAACGTCCTGATGCAAGGATTCAATATCCAGGCAAGCTACATCAAAGTGGACGGTTTCGAAATCGCCAACATTCCCGCAGTGGACTATACGAATCGAAGTAATGGATCAGGGGTCTATCTTTTGGGAAGCAACAGCGAAATCACCAACAACTACATCCATCAGACGCCTGCTGCAGGCATTTACCTGGAACCTTCCGGCACAAGCAATAACTTGATCGGCGCTAACCGCATCGTATCGGCTGTGGAATGCGGAATCTTCGCCCAGGGTAACAACAATCTGGTTGTTTCAAACGACATCAGCCACACCCGCGCCGTCGCTGGATCCGATGCCGACGGTATACGTTTCTTCGGTACGGGAAGCACCATCCGCAAGAACTACATCCATGACATCGTCGCGGCTGATTCTCCGGGACAAATCCTGAACATCGATGCCATCCAGACCTGGGGTCCCGCCGACAGCGTCACCATTGAACAAAACATGTTCGATGTCCCGGGGGACAACATGCAGGGCGCGATGATTTCCATCTCCGTCGCTCCGGTACAGAATCTGACGTTCAGGAACAATATTTTCATCAACGGTTCTCAAACTCCTCCGGGCCCTGCGATCAATATCATGGGGTACAGCGGCACCGGTCTCCTCAACACCGTGTTCAATACGATCATCGCGAACAACACGTTCGTCCGAACGGGCGGCAACAATCTCGCCTACTGCGTGAACTTGCACGACGGTGTTCAGAACGCCACGGTGATGAATAATGTCTTCTATAACTGTGGGGGCAGCTTGTTTGGCTATGTCTCGACTGCTCCACTTTTCGGCGGCACGACTTCCGGCATCACGATTGGCAATAACTCCGTCTTCACGACTAACGGAGTCCCGCCTCTGGGTGGCGCTAATCCGAGTGATGTCTGGATGGTGGACCCGATGTTTGTCAACACTGCAACCCGGGATTTCCATCCTCAAGCCGCTTCTCCGCTGATCAACACCGGGGCAACTCTCCCCCAAGCAACGAATGATTACGATGGCGTTGCAAGACCCCAGGGTGCCGCTCCTGACATTGGGGCGTTTGAAGCCTCGAGCAGCTCCACTGGTTCGCTGGCCAAATCCAACACCATGACGCGCAATTCGGCGAATTTCAGTCCCAACAATGCAGTCGAACATCTTTGGGATGGTTGTTTGAGTGGTTCGGCTTCGTGTACCGCGGGCGGTATGGGCATCGGTTCGTTCTGGATTGAGTTCGATTTCGGCGCTTTGCAGAACCTGACATCAGCGCGGCTTTTCGGGGATGCCGATGGTACGTGGTGGAGTTATAGCTGGACCCTGCAATACAAAAGCAACGCCACTGATGCCTGGTCCACGGCTTTCAGTAACGTCAATGCCTTATTCGACAGCTTGTCCACGCAGTCTCTTTCTGTGGCTGCTCGCTATGTCCGTGTGGAAGTTTTCGGCAGCCCCGGCACGCGGGATACGGAAGCCCGAGAACTGGAAATCTATGGAACTCCGGCGCAGCCGTCGAATCGTCCACCGACGGTGAATGCAGGCCCCGATCAGACCATCACGTTGCCCGCATCGGCCAACCTCAACGGGACGGCCAGCGATGATGGTATGCCAGCAGGAAGCACGATGACCACTACCTGGAGCAAGGTGAGCGGCCCGGGTACCGTCACGTTTGGCAATGTCAACGCCAAAAGCACGACCGCCAGTTTCTCCACTGCCGGCACCTACGTACTCCGGTTGACTGCCAGTGACGGGCAGCTCTCGTCCACCGATGATGTCTCCATCGTCGTCAACCCGGCGAATCAACCACCGCCGAATCAACCACCGACGGTGAATGCGGGTCCCGATCAGACCATTACGCTGCCCGCTTCGGCCAATTTGAACGGCACGGCCAGCGACGATGGTTTGCCTGCGGGAAGCACGCTGACTACGACATGGAGCAAGGTCAGCGGTCCCGGCACCGTCACATTTGGCAACGTCAACGCGCGCAGCACGACTGCAAGCTTTTCCACAGCCGGCACGTACGTGCTGCGGTTGTCGGGCTCGGATGGCCAGCTCTCATCCAGCGATGATGTTGCGATCGCCGTTAATCCCGCCAGCGGAGGAGGACCAGCCTCCTATGTCGATGCCTCCACCGGTAACGATTCCAACCCCGGAACCTCGTCGGCACCCTGGAGAACAATCCAAAAAGCCGCCAACACTGTAAACGCAGGCGCTACCGTGAATGTGCGGGCAGGCACGTACAACGAACGAGTTACAGTTTCTCGTTCAGGTTCTGCCGGCAGTCTCATGACGTTTCAAGCCCAAGGAACTGTGGTCATGAATGGATTTTCGATCAGTGGCAGTTACGTCCGAGTGGACGGATTCGAGATCGCGAACGTGGCTGCCAGCGGGGTTAATCCTTCAGCCTATGCCGGGATTTTTACGTCCGGCGATTTCAATGAAGCTAGAAACAACTACATTCACGACATGGGCGCCTGGGGTGTCTATCTGGACACTGCCGCCTCGAACAACACGATCATGAATAATCGCATCTTCCGGCCCGGCCACTGCGGGATGTGGGTTCATGGGACTGGTCACCTGATCGAAGGCAATGACATCAGCCGCAGCCAGCAGCATCCCCCGAACTGGACCAGTCAACCGAGCTGGGTCGATGCAGACGGGATCGTGATTGAAGGCTCTGGTCATACATTTCGTAAGAATACAATTCATGACATTTACCCCGGTGACCCTGGACAAACCGATCCCCATACGGACTGTTTCCAAATTCCCTCGGTTACCGTTTCCAATATCATCATTGAGCAGAATACTTGCCGAAACCTTCCTCCTGGACCGACCGGCAGGGGTACCCAGGCCAGCATGTTTCAAGGAACCATTTCAAACGTAACCATTCGCAATAATCTCGTTCGTGATATCTCCCGGGGTTTCAATTTTGACGGCAGCCCCGGTCCAATCACTGGGCTCAATATTGTGAACAATACGTTTGTCAGGTTGTCCGATTCTGGAGTCGATTTCGGAAACTCTTCTGTTGCCAATGCAGTGGTTAAAAACAATATCTTCCAATCCGTGAGGAGCCCTTACGTTGCCCTGGGCGGCAACAGCTCCGCAGGCGTGGGAAATAATCTTTCCTATCCCGCAAGCAGCAATTTCCCCGGCGACCTCTCCGCTACTGATCCTCGTTTTGTAAGCCTTGGCGGCAACGATTTTCATCTCCAGGACACTTCCCCGGCGATCAACCGCGGAGCGAATCTCTCTGTCGTGACCAACGACTTTGACGGTGTAGCCAGGCCCCAGGGACCCGCTTATGACATCGGATCATTCGAGTTTTCAAACGGAGGCGGATCGACACCGCCGCCGACTACCGGTTCGCTGGCAAACTCGACCACCATGGTGGCGAACTCCGGCAACTTTGACCCTAATAATCCGGTTACGCACTTGTGGGACGGCTGTCTGCAGGGGACCCCTTCCTGCACAGCGGGCGCCTTCGGTATCCCGTCGTTCTGGATCGAGTTCGACTTGGGTTCCTTGTACGACCTCACCTCAGCCCGGCTCTTCGGGGATGCAACAGGCCAGTGGTGGAGCACCACATGGCAGCTTCAATACCGTCAAAGCCCTTCGGACCCCTGGTCAACAGCTTTTAGCGGTGTTAATGCTTTTATGAATGATTGGTCCACACAATCTCTTACCGTCACTGCTCGCTATATTCGGGTGGAGGTCTTCGGCAATCCGAACGGCCCCGCCACCGAAGCCAGAGAATTGGAGATCTATGGGACATTACGGTGATTTCGGATTGCGGGGAGAGGGTTGCCCAAATCCGAAATCCCCTCCCCGATCAGCCCCGATCAGGGGGGCGGCAAACCCAGGAACCGATTGAGCAGATTTGCCGTGATCCGCTGGATGCGCGAGTCTGCAACGGCGGGGTGATCCAGTCCCCAGCTCCAGCTGATCGTCCCTGCTCCGAAAACCCAGGCACCACTCGGTGCCTGGTAAATCGACGAGTTTGAGTACAGCCTCGGACCGCTGACGTCGTCGAAC
>Ga0137419_10001114_pt1 | contig 11149 bp, 10 predicted proteins | sample CZODoug3_1_2_16f_FD_108279 | JGI IMG/M metagenome (GOLD analysis project Ga0137419, IMG submission 108279) | Vadose zone soil fungal communities from Angelo Coast Range Reserve, California, USA - CZODoug3_1_2_16fungal (Illumina Assembly) | ecosystem: Environmental > Terrestrial > Soil > Vadose... | reverse complement strand
AGCATGGGAACTTCAGTTTTTTCTTTACTCAAAACAATCACAATGGTCATAGCTGTGGTTGTGGTAACGGCTCTCAGTCATAGCGTGGCAAAGGCCGACGAGGTCACGGTAAGTGGCAACACGACCGGTTCGGTCACAGGTGTTCCACAGTTAACCTTTGCGGGCAACCCCACCTTTACCGGAACGACAGCTTTAGGCATTGGCTCGCTTAGCGGGACCAACCGCTTAGGCACTTTCACGCTGGCTACAAACCCGACTCCGATTGCTGCCAACGGCACTTTCAACTTGCAAATAACATTCACGGCGCCGCCGGGAATCAACGGCGGACAGAACACATCCTTCACTGCCAACATCGCGGGGAGCATCTCCACGCTGAACAATGGTGGGTTGGCCGTCACCTTCACCCAACCCGTAAGCGGTACAACCTTCACGTTTAGCAGCGGTGGCACGTCGGGCACATTCACTTTTAAGGTCGATGACATATTCATCCAATCGGGGCAGACCGCCGACCTGAATGCCCGCATAACCGCCGCATCGCAATTTGCAATACCTGAGCCAACAACCATGCTATTGCTGGGAACTGGTCTTGTAGGCGTGGCCGGCGTCGCGCGACGCCGAGTTCGAGGGCACCGCTAGATTTTGAGTCTTAGCTAAGTCGAAAGTTACCCATATCCACCAACGGTGTAGAGAATGCCGCTCGTGATTAATCACGCGCGGCTCCTGAATTTTAGATTAGGGGCAGATTAGGCATATACATATATCGGAGACGCAATTTTTAACGGAGTGGAGAAAGATGCAATTATTTCAAGGGGAGGCTTTATCGCTGGGTCGACGATTACTGTTTTGTCTCTTGTTGGCATTTGGACTGGCAGCGACGCTCTCCTGGGTAACGCCAGACACAAACGCCATTCAACCCAGCAGCAATAGCCTCGGCGGGCACGTAACAGACCAGAACGGCGTTAGTTTCCCCAATATCACAATAACGCTTAGCGGGTCAGAGTCCCGGACTCAGCAGACCGATTCGAACGGGAACTTCTTGTTCGACAACTTGGCGACGGGCGGTAATTATCAGGTAACGCCCACTAAGACTGGTTACTTTTTCACTCCGTCTTCGTTCAGCGTCACTAATCTTAACGGCAGCTTCACCAGCACGTTCAGCGGCACGCCAACCGCGCCCCCAACGCCGACTCCAACAGCGACCCCAACGCCGACTCCAACTCCAACAGCGACCCCAACGCCGAGTCCGAACTCATTCCAGTTCACAACCAGCACTACTGCAGCCACTGAGACGCCGAACGTCACGACGAAGGTTGAACTCAACGTCACCCGCGTGGGCGACACTTCGGGCCCGGCTTCGGTTAATTACGCGACATCTGACGGAACGGCGATCGAGAGATCTGACTATCTAACGGCGATCGGCACACTTCGTTTTGCAAGCAGTGAGACTTTGAAGACCATTACAATTTTCATTGTCAACGACTCTTATGGCGAAAGCGACGAAAACTTTAACGTTGCGCTATCGAGTCCCGTTGGTGGTACCCTCGGCGCTCCCTCAGTAGTTACCGTTACCATCCACAGCGATGAAAGTGTCGATGGGCCAAATCCTGTCAAGGACGCCAGCTTCGATACCGATTTCTTTGTGCGGGAGCACTATGTCGACTTCTTTAATCGCGAGGCCGATTCGTCCGGCCTGGCTTTCTGGAAAGATCAGATCAGTTCCTGCACTACACAGGCTTGCCGCGAAATACGACGCATCAATGTCTCGGCGGCATTCTTCCTCTCGATTGAATTTCAGCAGACGGGTTATCTGGTTGAGCGCTTATACAAAGCCTCTTACGGTGACGCCATAGGCACTTCAAACTTTGGGCCAACTCATCAGCTTTCCGTTCCAGTCATTCGCTTCAGGGAGTTCCTGTCAGATACGCAGCAGATTGGTCGCGGTGTGATAATTGGAGAGCCTGGGGCCGACCAAACGTTGGAAAACAACAAGCAGACACTAATATCAGAGTTTGCACAGCGCCCACGCTTTCTGACAGCTTATCCAATCTCGATGACGCCGGCTCAGTTTGTTGACACGTTAAACACAAACGCCGGCAGTCCATTGTCACCGGCGGAGCGCAGTCAATTGGTCAGCGATCTCACTTCGGGTGGGAAGACGCGGGCCCAGGTCTTGAGAGCGGTAGCCGAAGATCCGGACTTGTTTGCGGCTGAGAATAATCGGGCGTTTGTATTGGCTCAATACTTTGGATATCTGCGTCGCAATCCGAATGACACGCCCGATTCCGACTATACGGGTTACGACTTTTGGCTGGGTAAGCTGAATCAGTTCAACGGAAACTTTGTTGATGCTGAGATGGTCAAGTCTTTTCTCGTTTCCGGTGAATACATTCAGCGATTCGGTCCATAACTTGTACCTCAGCACCAGTCCCACTACTGCAAAAGAATTGAAAAGGTTCCCACTTCGGTCATTGACTTACTTTGGTTCTCATTGCGCGGGTATTAACCGCCAGCGACCATAAGCGACAAAGATCAAGAGCAATTCAACCACAAAAGGCGTCAGCGCTTGCATTACACCCAGCTTCAACGAGAATGCGATCGCGCCGAGAATAATGATCGCCAAGCCGATGGCGGCGATTGGTGTCAGCCAGGGCTTTATCCGTAGCAGCATGGGAAGAATCAAACCGAGCCCGCCCAGAACTTCACACACTCCAATGAAGCGCAGGAAGAGCCCGGGAATCGCCACTGGCATTCCTTTGGTCATCTCTTCGATTGGCATGATCAATTTCACGCCTCCAGCAAACAGAAAGAGAAGCGCCAGCAACACCTGAATGATCCACAGTGCAATGTTCATAATTTGTCTCCTGCCATTTTCGCCAAATGATCCTGAAGCTTGCCAAGCGTTTGGTTCAATCCCTCAACCGCGCCGAATTTCTTGACCGTATTGTCGCGCTCCGCTGCCGACTCAAAAAGCATCTGCATGTTGAGCCGGGTCTTGTTGCCCTCTTCGGTGAAGGTTACCGTCACGTGAAATTTCGGCCCTGATACGTGATCGTAAACGAGTCGCTCCGGTTTGACTACTTCGACATAGACAATTTCATTCCTGTAGTCGGTGCCATCCGGGCCGTGCATAATGAATCGCCAGACACCGCCCGGTTTCACTTCAATCTCATGAATCGTGTTCGTAAAACCGTTTGGTCCCCACCACTGCGCCAAGTGTTTTGGATCGGTCCAAACTTCCCATACAAGTTCACGCGGCGCGTCAAACACACGCGAGGCGACTATCTCGCGATCGGTTGTTTCAGTCGCGTTCGTTTCAGTCATGAACTTTCCTTTTGCATTCTACTGCAAGCTTTCGGCAAGCTTGTCGAACGATTCGTTCCAGCCCGTGTTAGTCATATCGCTCATGCTCTCCGGCAGACCAACATGCTTCAGCGTCATTTTCGTTTTGCCGGCAACGTCTTCAAAGGTAATCGTCACCTGCATCTCGAGCGGAAAATCTTCACCCAGTCCGTAATGAGACGCTGGGACAACGTTGCCATCCGCGTCCGCAAAAGAATCTGTGCAAACGAGGCGCTCTGGCGGAATGACTTCGCGGTAGATGCCGGTGCTCCAATAATCGTGCCCCTCGGGACTGCGCATGCAATAAAGATATTTGCCGCCCACGCGCAGATCGATCTTGGCAACCGGCGCCGTAAAGTTTTTCGGTCCCCACCACTTTACGAGCTGTTTCGGATCGGTCCACGCCTGCCATACAAGTTCCCGCGGCGCATCGAAGATGCGTGTGATTACGAGCTCGCGCTTTGCGGCCTGACCTTCAGAGGTGTTTCTTTGTTCTGACATGTTTCTTCTCCCTCGTTTGCTTTCGGTGCTGTTGTTTTTGTTGTGCCTGAAGTTCACGCAGGTGAGCGTCCAGACGATCGAAACTCTCGTCCCAGAAGCGCCGATAGTGTTCGAGCCAGTCGGCGACTTCCTTTAGCCGGCCCGCCTCCAACCGGCTGGGGCGCCACTGCGCCTCGCGGCCGCGTGCGATCAGACCGGCGCGCTCCAGCACTTTCAGGTGCTTGGATATTGCCGGCAGGCTCATCTGAAAAGGCTCAGCCAGCTTTGTAACAGACGTTTCGCCGGAGATTAGCCGCGCCAGGATCGCACGACGAGTAGGATCGGCAAGGGCCGCGAACGTCGCACTGAGACTGTCTGAAGACATCGGTTATTTACCAGTTAGTTAATTAACCAAATGGTTATATACACTTTGGCTGAGGAACTATCAAGGGGGGCAAATTGCAGATACGGGTCCTGCCGGTTGAAATTATTGGCTAAACGAAAATAGCCTCAATGCAGGAAATGCCGCGCCTTTACACTTCTATTTTAGTCGGAGTGAGCGGCATAACTACCCGCTTGTGTGATGGTGGAGCGATCATTTGAATCCAAGTCGACGCGTCTCACCGTCTTCTTGCAGTGCGACCGTAACCTCGACCATGCTGCCCGAATTTATCCCAATCTGACGTACACAGTTGGTAGCTTTCAAGGCCTTGTGACAGTTTGCCTTACCCCCATCGAATACTGGGCAAATTTGCGGAACCACCGAAGAATTAAGCCTTTCGTAAGGTTGTCGCACTCTCGAACCCGTCGGCGGCATTGCCCGCTGCCGATAGGGAAAAAGCGAGCACGAGACTAAAACTCGCGAACCGATCACTATCAGGTTCACGACAGGAGAAAAAATGAGTATCGAGTGCCGAACGCGCTTCCATTACGCAACCCTCTTATCAGTTCTTTTCGCCGCCATCTTCGCAATCAGCGGTTGCGCCAATCCCGAAAAAACTAAAGTCGCACACGTCGAAAAAGGCGAAGTCTACCTCAAAGACGAAAAGTTTCAGGAGGCGTCGCTGGAGTTTCGCAATGCGATTCAAATCGACGAGCGCTTTCCCGCGGCCCACTGGGGACTGGCGCGCGCGTTTGAGGGCTTGCAACGTTTTCCGGAAGCGTTTGATGAGTTGCGCAAGACTACGGAACTCGACGCGGATAATTTCGATGCGCGCGTGAAACTCGGCAACTATTACATTGCCGCCGCTAAGGGCCGTCCGGAGATGATTGCCGAAGCCGAACGACTCGCCAAAGAAATTCTGCAAAAGAATACGAACCACGTCGAAGGTCATATCCTGATGGGCAGCGTGTTCTTTGCGCAGAACCAACACGACAAAGCACTGGCAGAGATGGCCTATGCCATCGAGCTGGATCCCAAACGGGTTGAGTCGTACCTCAGTTTAGCGCGTTTCTACATTGTCACTAACGAAAACGGCAAAGCCGAAGAAACTTTCAAGCGCGCAATTGCTGTCAACTACAACTCTGGCCTGGCCCACACTGAGTATGGCAAGTTTTTGGTGCAACTAAACCGCTCCGCGGATGCGGAAGCGGAAATGAGCAAGGCTGTCGAAGTTGAACCCAGCAACCGCGCTTCGCGTTTCGTGCTGGCCAGTTTTTATCTAGTCAACAAACAGCTGGATAAGGCGGAAGTGGCGTACAAAGCGCTGGCGGAGTTGAACAAGGACAAGCCAGAAGGCCGCGCAGTGCTCGCCGACTTCTATTCGTCCGTCAATCGTCCAGACGAAGCAATCAATATTTACAAAGAGATCATTGAGCAAACGCCCGACTTCACGCAGGGCCGCTATCGATTGGGCGAGATCATGCTGATGCGGGGTGACAGCGCCGGTGCGATTGCGCAAATCGATGAGATTCTGAAGAAGGACCAGCACGATCGGCAGGCGTTGCTGCTGCGCGCGCGCGTTCGCGCACAAACTGGCCAGTCGAATGATTTGCTGGCCGCGGTTGAGGATTTGAAAGAGGTCTTGATTCAGGAACCCAATTCGCGCGCCGGTCTCTACTTTTTGGCGCAGGCAAATTACAATTTGGGAAACCTCGATCAGGCGCATGCTTTTGCGGGCGACCTCGAACGCTACTATCCCGATTATCTGCCGGCAAAATTAATGCGGGTCCAGATCGACCTCGCATCCGGCGACACCAAAACAGTCGCGCGACTTTCGACGGAACTAATCGAGCGCGTCGACCAAACGGCTCCCGATCGCAACAGCTCCCCGCAGATGCTGGCGGAGATAAAAGCGAAGGCTTACATCTCGCGCGGCACGGCAGCGTTGCAACAGGGGGACCCGGCAGCTGCACGCAAGGATTTCATTGCGGCGCGCGATGTTTCCACCGCCGATACTTATCCGCTCATCAGCCTGGCATCGGTCGCTTTGGCCGAAAAGAAAACAGACGAAGCTGTAGATTTTTACGAGAACGCGCTGGCGATCGATAGTACAAACTTTAACGGGTTGAGCGGGCTAATACGTTTGTATGCAGGTAAGGGTGAAACAAACAAGGCCCACGCGCGGCTGGATCAGGTCTTGCAGTCCTATCCCGGAAACGCTTCGCTCCATTATTTGAAAGCGCAGGCTTACGGTTTCGAACACAACTCGGCCCAGGCTGAATTCGAACTGCGCAAAACACTTGAACTCGATCCAAATTACATCGCCGCCTATTCGGCACTAGCCACGCTCTTTATCAACACTAACCAGCAGGATCGTGCGATTGCCGAGTATCAAAAGATTCTCGAACATCGGCCCGATAATGCTACTGCCTACACCTTAATCGGCATGCTCGACGATTCGCGTCAGAACTATGAAGCAGCCGCTGACAGTTATCGCAAAGCTATTGGCAAAGATCAGAATGCCGTGATCGCGGCAAACAATCTGGCCTGGCTTTACGCGGCAAACGGTATTGGCAATCTCGACGAAGCGGCTCGTCTGGCCCAAGGCGTAGTGCAAAGGAATCCCAACATTCCGGGCTTCGTCGATACGCTCGGCTGGGTTTACTACAAGAAAGGTTTATACGAAGCAGCCATCGAGCAATTGCAAAAGGCAGTTGCGTTAGATCAACGCGCCGCGAAGAGTGGGGGCGCCAGTCCGGAGCCGCATTATTACTTCCACCTCGGAATGGCGTTGAAGGCCAAAGGTGACAAACAAGCTGCTCGGCGCGAGCTCGAGCAAGCAATGCGCCTGGGTGAACGATCACCGTTTACAGAGGTGAATGAGGCACGCAGTGCTTTAGCCACGCTCTAAACGCGAAAACTTGCGCGTGACAGTCATGAGTTCGACCGAATAAGTTTAGCCATAATCCAATAACAATCCGGCCAGCGGCCGGTCTGGAGGTTCCTCGTGTACGCAGAATTTTACGGACTAAAAGAAGTGCCATTCGCGCTAACTCCCGACCCGCATTTCATTTATTTCACGCCATCGCACACAGAAGTAATGGCGAACTTGCATTACGGCATCGAGAGCGGGAAGGGTTTGATCGTGGTAACCGGCGAAGTGGGCACGGGCAAAACGACGATCCTGCGCTGGATGATGCAGCGACTCGACCGTACGGTACTGGTGGCTTACGTCTTCAATCCGCGGCTGTCGGTAACGGAGTTCTACCAGCACTTGGCTAGTCTCTTCGACGTGCAGAAATGGGAAACGAAGCCGGAGCTATTGGTCTCGTTGGGTCTGGTGCTCGACTCGCGTCATTCACGCGGACTGCGTACGGTTTTGATCATCGACGAAGCTCAAGGTTTGTCACCCGCGGTACTCGAAGAGATTCGCCTCCTTTCAAACTTTGAATCCGACACTGCCAAGCAGCTGCAAATTGTGTTGACGGGCCAGCCTGAGCTCCGCGATGTCTTGAACTATCCAGAGCTTCGTCAACTAAAACAGCGCGTGGCTTTGCGTTGTAAGATAAAACCCCTGTCTAGTATTGACGAGACTGATCGCTACATTACGTCGCGACTGCTTGCCAGTGGCGCGGAACGTACTGACATTTTTTCGCGTGACGCGGTTGAGTATATTTACCGCTGCGCGGAAGGAATCCCCCGCAATATAAATAACCTGTGCGACAATGCGTTGCTTGCAGGCTATGCAGCTGGAGAGTTGACTATTGGTCGATCAATTGTCGAAGAAGTAGCGGAAAGTCTCGATATGCTGCCACGTTTGGACCGCGGACTGCAAACCGGCGAAGAAAGTGAATTGCCGATGCGAATTTTTCCTGCTGGTCGAGCAGAACTCTGGGCCGCGGGTCAAGGATCTGATCTAACATTTTGAGAGATATTCCTGTTCGTCGTGTCAGTCAGCAATCAGCGGTTGCGACATTGACCTTTTGAATGCGGCGGCTTGACGCCGCTTCTCACACCTCGTTCACTTCTTTGCTGGATTGATCGCCCTCACTCGCCTTCCGTTCCGGCCTCAAATGCGGAAACAGAATTACGTCGCGAATTGATTGCCGGTTGGTGACGAGCATTACGAAGCGGTCGATGCCGATGCCAATGCCGGCGGCGGGCGGCATGCCATACGACAAGGCACGGATGTAGTCTTCATCCATCAACATCGCTTCTTCATCGCCGCGCTCGCGTTGCTGCATCTGGTCCTTGAACCGTTCATACTGCTCGACCGGATCATTCAGTTCCGAAAAACCATTCGCGCATTCCATGCCGGCGATGTATAGCTCGAAGCGCTCGGCCACCATCGGATCGGTGGGCGAAGCTTTCGACAAGGGCGAGATTGGTTTGGGAAAGTCGGAAATTAACGTTGGCTGAATGAGCTTTGGTTCGACGTGTTGCTCAAACAAGTGCAAAAGATTCTCGTCGGTTACATTCCCTTCGCCAACAACTTTGGCAACGCTGTTCCTCATTGAGATGCGTTCGAACGGTTGCGAAAAGTCGAGGTCGTATCCGCCAAACTTCACATGCGTATGGCCCAGCGCCTTGAACACGACAGCGCGCAGCATGCTTTCGCAGAAATCCATCATCCGGTTCACGTCCGCGTACGCCCAGTAAAACTCGAGCATCGTGAATTCCGGATTGTGACGCGTGGAGACACCTTCATTGCGGAAGTTGCGGTTGAGTTCGTAAACCCTCTCGAAACCACCCACCAGCAATCGCTTCAGATAAAGCTCCGGGGCGATGCGCGCGTAGAGATCGATGTCGAGCGCGTTGTGATGTGTCTTGAAGGGGCGGGCAGCCGCGCCGGTCGCCAACGGCGTTAGCATCGGCGTCTCTACTTCAATGTAGCCGTGGTCTTCAAGAATGCGGCGCATCTCCGCCACAATTTTTGAACGAAGCTCGAAGACTTCACGTGGCGTTAGTTCATCTTGCTCGCGTTCCAGTTTCAAACTGCCGGCAATCAAATCCGCATAGCGCTGCCGCTGACGAATTTCGGGATCGTGAATGCCGTGCATCTTGTCAGGCAGCGGCAACAATGCCTTGGCCAGAAACTGCAATTTCTGGACGTGCACGGAAAGCTCACCGGTTTTAGTGATGAACAAATAACCTTCAACTCCGATGAAATCGCCGTGATCGAGCAGAGCGAATAGTTCCCAGCCGTCGACTTCGCCGCCCATTGCATCGTTGCGCACGCCGGCAACGTCCGCGCGCTTCACATAAATCTGTAAGCGGCTGGAACCATCAGACAGATGTACAAACGCGGCTTTGCCCATTACGCGGGGCGGCGACGCGATGCGACCAGCTAAGCGAACCGTTATGGTATTCAGTTGCTGGTTGGCAAGCTCGATTGCTTCGGCGGCCGGGTTGCCGCCTTCGGGAGAATCCGGTTGAAAGCCACGATACTTTTCGAGGACCGCAGTGATCGTGTCTTCTTTGCCGGGCTCAACCACTTCACTGCGTTCGAACTTATTTGGATAGACGTTGCCAACCAGCGCTCGCAAAGCTTCGAGGTGCTCCTCGCGCGCGCGCGTTTGATCGTTCTCTTCGATGAAAGGAACAGGCATGGGATGCATCGTAAATGGTAAAGCGTAAATCGTAAATAGAACAGCGGGTTAATTAACAACAGATGAATACCAAGATAAAGAGCGGGGGCAAGCCCGCCTTCCTGACCTGAGAGATTTTCCATGTTTGACAGGATTCCAAGTTGAGGGGCTCTCAGGGCATGTGATATCGCTCAAGTTCAAGCAGCTCAAGGTTGGGAAGGTGGGCTTGCCCCCGCTCTTTGGTTTCGGACGCGTCGTGCTAAATTGTTATTAATAGGATGAAGCAAAAGATTCTGAGCCCGGATGAATTGCTCGGAGTGCGCCAAGGTCTGCGCGCTACCGGCAAAACCCTCGTTTTTACTAATGGCGTGTTTGACCTGTTGCACGTGGGTCACGTGCGATACCTGGCGGAAGCGCGCGCGTTGGGCGATGTGCTGCTGGTGGCAATCAACAGCGACTGCACGGTGCGCGAGTTGAAAGGCGACGGGCGTCCGATTACAAACGAGAGTGAGCGGGCCGAAATTCTGGCTGCACTGCGACAGGTAGATTACGTCACTGTTTTCGATGATATCTCGCCACGCGCATTGATCACGCAATTGCTGCCTGACATTCTCGTCAAAGGTGGCGACTATGATCTGGATGAAATTCATGGACGCGAGGAGGTGGAAGCGTCGGGTGGGCGTGTGGTTAGTTTGCCTTTTATTGAAGGCGCATCGACCAGCGCGATTATTGAAAGAATGAAGAAGCAATGATGAGTAATGAGTGATGAGTAGTCATGAGCGTCTAGAGGTTCAGAGTACAACCTTCAGGTTGCTTCTTGCGTGAACAGCAAGCTAAAGCTTGGACTCTGAACTACTTGTTCGCTCGCTCAGTACTCATCACTCATGACCAAGATATGAGCAGTACGATTCAAACAACTAACGTTTTACAAAACAAGCTGCACGCGATTCGCCACACGCTGGAGTTCAAGCGCGTCGTCGACGAAATCAATCACGGCGGGCGCGTGATTTCGATCAGTGGTCTTGTCGCCGGGTCCGCTCGCTCGCTGGCACTGGCGATGCTCCAGCGCGAAACGGGAAGACTTTTTGCGATTGTCACGCAGGCTAACCGCGACTTGGAGTCTTGGGAAGAGGATCTGCGCTTCTGGTATTGCGCGTTGGCAGGCAAACAAAGCTGCGATCAGGAAGTGCTGCTCTTGCCGGCTTCCGAAAGTGATCCTTACGCAGGTTCTTCACCGCATCCCGACACTCTCGAGCGACGCGCGCTGACGTTGTGGCGACTGGCACACGGAAGCCGGGATTTTGTGTTGCTCACGGCGCGTGCGTTGTCGCGATTCACGGTAACAACTGAAGAAATTGCT
>Ga0137419_10001113_pt1 | contig 11151 bp, 9 predicted proteins | sample CZODoug3_1_2_16f_FD_108279 | JGI IMG/M metagenome (GOLD analysis project Ga0137419, IMG submission 108279) | Vadose zone soil fungal communities from Angelo Coast Range Reserve, California, USA - CZODoug3_1_2_16fungal (Illumina Assembly) | ecosystem: Environmental > Terrestrial > Soil > Vadose... | reverse complement strand
CGGGCCGATCACGTGGAAGCTGTTGAACGGGTTCCGGAGGTTCGCCGAGGCGAGTTAGCGGCAGCCGGACCTCGACGCGCGTGCCGCCGCCGGGCGCCGCGGCGCACGCAATCGTCCCGGAGTGCCGCTTGACGATCTCCGCGCTGATGAACAGCCCGAGACCGGTGCCGGGCATGCCGCCAGCCGCCTGCGTGCGATAGCCGCGCTCGAACACGCGCTCCTGCTCCTCCGGCGCAATGCCGATGCCGCGGTCGCGAACGGTGATGCTCGCGTCGGCGCGATCCACGCGTACGTCGACGTCGACATCCCCTCCGTCGGGCGAGTACTTGATCGCGTTGCCGATCAGGTTCTGCAGCACCCGCTGGATGCGATGCTGATCGAAATCGGCGATGACCGGGTTGGCCGGCGGGGTGTAGCGAAGCGTATGGCCCTGCGCCAGGACCTCCATCTGATCGATGGCGGTCGCGACGACCTGCCGTAAATCGGCCCGCCGTAAATCGAGCTGGATGGCGTTGCCGTCGATCGAGCGAAGGTCCGCGAGCACGTCGATCAGGTGCGTCGCCTGCGCGGCCGCGGCGTCGATGCGGCGGAAGGCGCGCGTCATCTCTCCCTTCGCGTCAGGGCTCGCCAGCACTTGCCGGACCGACCCGCTGATGACCGCGAGCGGGTTGCGCACGTCGTGTGAAATCACCGCGAGAATGGCGTCCCGCTCGGTGCGAAGCTCGCGTTCGCGCACCGCCAGGCGCTGCGCCTCGAGCTGCTGCTTTCTCTTCGCGGAGACCAGCAGCCCGACGGCCACGGCAATGGTGCCGAACACCAGTTCGTCCTTCCACTGGTCCACCGGTGGAAGACGCCCGGCGAGGACGACGTCGTCGCCGATGACGGCCGTGATCGCCACGGCTATCGCGGGACCGGTGCCGCCCATCAGCGCCGCGCCGACGACGAGCAGCACGGCGATCATGACGTAGATGTCGTCGCGCGCCGCGTAGTTCGACGCGAGGACGGCGAGCGTGCCGCCGGCGACGACGCCGGCCAGGTAGGACAGGAGTACGCGCGCGATGCGGGGCACCTCAACCTGACTGGACCAACGGTTTAGACGCATCGGCACGAGCATAGTTCGCTCAGGCAAACGCCTCCAGCGGCGGACACGAGCAGAAGAGGTTGCGGTCGCCGTACGGGTTGTCGATACGGCCGACGCTCGGCCAGAACTTGTTCGCTCGCACGAACGGAAGCGGGAACGCCGCTTCTTCCCGGGAGTACGGATGCGACCAGTCTGTCGCCGCAATCGCTTCCGCGGTGTGCGGTGCGTTCTTCAGCACGTTGTCCGTGCGATCCGCCCTGCCGCTCACGACGGCGTCGATCTCGCGCCGGATCTGGATCATCGCGTCGCAGAACCGATCGAGCTCCGCCTTGTCCTCGCTCTCGGTGGGTTCCACCATCAGCGTTCCCGCGACTGGAAACGAGACCGTCGGCGCGTGGAAGCCGTAATCCATCAAGCGCTTCGCCACGTCCATTTCCTCGATGCCCGCCGGCTTGAACCCGCGGAGGTCGAAGATCAATTCGTGGGCGACGCGGCCGTTCGCGCGCGCGTAGAGCACGGGATAGTGCTGTTCGAGCCGCGCCTTGACGTAGTTGGCGTTGAGGATCGCGTAGCGGGTCGCGTCGGTCATCCCCTCGGCGCCGAGCATCCGGATGTAAGCGTAGGAAATCAGCAGGATGCTCGCGCTCCCCCACGGCGCGGCGGCAACCGCGTGAACCGCCCGCTCGCCTCCAGTCCGGGCGAGGGGATGGCCGGGCAGGTACGGCGCGAGGTGCGCCCCGACGCCGATCGGCCCCATGCCCGGACCGCCCCCGCCGTGCGGAATCGCGAACGTCTTGTGCAGGTTCAGGTGGCACACGTCCGCGCCGATCGACGACGGGCTCGTCAACCCCACCTGCGCGTTCATGTTCGCGCCGTCCATGTACACCTGGCCGCCATGATCGTGCACGATGCCGCAGATGGTCTTGATCTCGTCCTCGAAGACGCCATGCGTCGACGGATACGTAATCATCAGGCACGAGAGGCGATCGCGATGCTCTTCGGCCTTCTTTCGCAGATCGGCGACATCGACGTTGCCGTTCGCCGCGGTCGCGATCACGACCACGCGCATGCCCGCCATCGCGCCGCTCGCCGGGTTGGTGCCGTGCGCCGAGGCGGGGATCAGGACGACGTCACGGTGCGAGTCGCCGCGATCGCGGTGGTAGGCGCGGATCACCATCAGGCCCGCGAACTCGCCCTGCGCGCCGGAATTGGGCTGGAGCGACACCGCGCTGAAGCCCGTAATCTCCTTCAGCGCCTGCTCCAGCTCCGTGATGATCTGCGCGTACCCCTGCGCCTGGTCGGCAGGGACGAAAGGATGGATGCGCGAGAAGTGCTCCCACGTCACCGGCAGCATCTCGGTCGCGGCGTTCAGCTTCATCGTGCACGAGCCGAGCGGAATCATCGACGTGTCGAGGCCGATGTCCTTCCGCTCGAGCGCCCGGATGTAGCGCATCATCTGCGTCTCCGAGCAATGCGTGTTGAAGACCGGGTGGATCATGAAGGGCGACGTTCGGCGAAGGTCGGGGTGTAGGCCGGGTCCTTCTGGACCCGGCGCGTCCGAAAGGACGCGCCCTGCCCTGCCAAACGCCTTCGCGAACACGTTGACGATGTCGTGGACGTCGGACGTCGTCACGGTCTCGTTCAGCGAGATGCCGATCGACGTGCTGTCGATGTACCTGAAGTTGATGCCCGCCTCGAGCGCCGCCCGTCGAACTGGATCCACCCCTGAGGTCACGTCAAGCCGCAGCGTGTCGAAATACGACGCGTTGGTTTGCCGGGCGCCGAGCGCGGTGAGCTCGCGATCGAGAATCCGCGTCAGCTCGTGGACGCGGCCGGCAATCGCCTTCAGCCCCTCCGGCCCGTGGTACACCGCGTACATCGCGGCCATGTTGGCGAGCAGCGCCTGCGCCGTGCAGATGTTCGACGTCGCCTTCTCCCGCCGGATGTGCTGCTCGCGCGTCGCCAGCGCCATCCGGTACGCCTTGTGGCCGTGCACATCGACCGACACGCCGATGATGCGGCCGGGCGCCTGTCGGACGAAGGCATGGCGGGTCGCGAAGAACGCCGCGTGGGGACCGCCATACCCGAGCGGTACGCCGAACCGCTGCGAGTTGCCGTAGACGACGTCGGCGCCCATCTCGCCGGGCGGCTTCAGGAGCGCGAGCGCGAGGAGATCCGCGCCGACCGCGACGAGCACCCCCGCGCCGTGGGCCTTCGCGATGAACGGCTCCAGGTCCATCACCGCGCCGTACTGGTCCGGATACTCGAGCACCACGCCGAACACGCGCGGCTCGAACTTCATCGCTTCCACGGGGCCGACGTGCAGATCGATGTCGAGCGGTTCGGCACGGGTCCGAAGGACGTCGATCGTCTGCGGCAGGCATCGATCGCTGGCGAGGAACAGGCTCCGCTCGCCATTGCCCGGCCTGTTGGTCCGCGCGCGATGCAGCAGCGTCATCGCCTCGGCCGCGGCGGTCGCTTCATCGAGCAGCGACGCGGTCGCGACCTCCATCCCCGTGAGGTCCGCCACCATCGTCTGGAAGTTCAGCAGCGATTCGAGGCGCCCCTGGGCGATCTCCGCCTGGTACGGCGTGTAGGGCGTGTACCACCCGGGATTCTCCATGACCATCCGCAGGATCACGCTCGGCGTGATCGTGTCGTGATAGCCGAGGCCGATGTAGGACCGGAACGTCCTGTTCCGTCGCGCGACGGCCGTCAGGCGCCGCAGGTATCCGTGCTCGCTCTCGGCCGGCGGAAGGTTCAGCGGCCGCGCGAGACGGATCGACGCCGGGATGGCCTCGTCCACGAGCGCGTCGAGCGACGCCGCTCCGACCGTCTCGAGCATGCGGTCGCGATCGTCGGGTGAAGGGCCGATGTGGCGGCGGGCAAACCAGTCGCTGGCGTCGAGTCTGTTCATCCCAGGTGCGATTGATACTGCGAGGAATCGAGCAGCGCGCCCGAGTCGGTCGGGCTCGCGAGCTTGACCTTGATCATCCAGGTGCCGTGCGGATCGGTGTTGACGACCTCGGGGTGGCCCTTGAGCTGATCGTTGACCGCGACGACTTCGCCGCTCACCGGCGCGAACAGCTCGGAGACGGCCTTGACCGACTCGATCGATCCGAAGGATTCGCCGGCGTTCACCTTGCGGCCGACGTCAGGCAGGTCCACGTACACCACGTCGCCCAGCTGCTGCTGCGCGTAGTCGGTGATGCCGATCTCGCCGGTGTCGCCGGCGATGCGAATCCACTCGTGGTCCTTGGTGTACTTCCGGTCCGCCGGATACGCCATTCATGTCTCCTGTGGCGTGACGCGTTTGTAAAACGGCAGCGGGACAACCGCCGCGCGCGACGCGCGCCCGCGCACGTCGATCGTGATCTCCGACCCGGCCGCGGTGAGATCCATCGGCACGTACGCCATCCCGATGGCTTTCTTCAGGTACGGGGTCTGCGTCCCGCTCGTCACGACGCCCACCGCCTTGCCGTCCCGCAGCACCGGGTAGCCGTGGCGCGCGATGCCGCGATCGATCATCTCGAAGCCCACGAGCTTCCGCGTGATCCCGTGCTCCTTCTGCTCGCGCAGCCGCTCGTGGCCGATGAACGACTCCTTCTTCCAGCCGACGATCCACCCCAGGTCCGCCTCGAGGGGCGTCGTCGTTTCGTCGATGTCGTTGCCGTACAGCCGCATGGCCGCCTCGAGGCGGAGCGTGTCGCGCGCGCCGAGGCCGCACGGGATCACATCCGCGGCGCGCCCCGACTCGAGCAGCGCCTGCCACACGCGATCGGCCATGTTCGGCGGCACGAAGATCTCGAAGCCGTCCTCGCCGGTGTAGCCGGTCCGCGAGATCATCGCGCGCGCGCCGGCCACTTCCCCGTGCGTGAACCAGTAGTACTTGACGCCGGCAAGCTCGGTCGAGCAGAGCGGCTGCACCACGCCGAGCGCCGCCGGTCCCTGTATCGCGATGAGCGCATACCGGCTGCTGGAATCGACCGCGGCCGCCTCACCCGCCTCGGCCACCTGCGCGGCGATCCACGCGTAGTCCTTCGCGATGTTCGAGGCGTTGACGACGAGCAGGAAATGGCCCGGCGCCATCCGGTAGACGAGCATGTCGTCCACGAACGTGCCGTCGAAGGTCGTGAGTGCCGAGTAGTGGGCCTGCCCCACCTGCAGGCGGCTCGCGTCGTTGCTCGAGATGCGCTGCACGGCCGCCAGCGCGCCCTTGCCCGCAATCTCGATTTCGCCCATGTGGCTGACGTCGAAGACGCCGGCGCGCGTACGAACGGCGATGTGCTCCGCCGTGATGCCGGAGTACTCGACCGGCATGTCCCAGCCGCCGAACGGAACCATGCGGGCGTTCGACGCGCAGTGCCGGGCGTGGAGCGGCGTTTTCCTGAGGTCGGAGGCGATCGTCTCGGTCATCGCGCCACGTGCGGGCGATCCGAGTTTACTTCGCCTGCAGGAAGGCACTCAACGGGACTTCGCGCCTCACGAAGCCGCGCGCAGCGGTGCCGTTGGGTCGACCTGAAGGCGTTCGAGCATGGCCTCGAGCAGGGCCGGCGTGACGGGACCGACCGCCGACAGCTCGTGCGCCTTGAACAGCGTCCCGCACCGGTTGACCAGGAAGAGATACAGGTCGCAGATGCCCGCCAGGTCCTGCGGATCGTGCGAGGCCAGCACGATGGCGGCGCCGCGGTCGCGCTTGGCGTCGAGCGTTCGTGACAGCCAGCGTGATCCGTCCACGTCGAGCGCTTCCCACGGTTCGTCGAGCACGACGAGGCCAAGGTGTGGACGCGAGAGCACCGTCCGCAGGCCGAGCAGCTGCCTGGTCCCGCGGGACAGCGTCCGGATGCGGCGCCGTTCCGACGTCAGCACGTCGCCGGTCGCCAGGCTGCCCCAGTCGCAGGCGCGAACGGCGCCAGGAAGCGTGAAGTCGCCGGCGAAATAGGCGACGTCGACGCGCGCCGCCGCGCGGCCCGGTTCGAGACCGCGCACCCGCATCTCGCCCGCCGACGCGGGCAGCAACCCTGCAATGACGCGCAACAACGTGGTCTTTCCCGCGCCGTTGGGACCGATGACGCCGAGCGCCTGGTTCGCACAGAGCTCGAACCAGAGGTCGTGGAAGACCTCGCGGCGCCGATAACGCGCACCGACGTCGCGCGCGGACAGCACGACGTCGCTCATTGCGACACTTCGAGCGGCGTCGCACCGCGAACGATGCCGAACACACCGGCGGCGAGTGGAATGGACGTGGCCGCGAGCGCCAGGAGGATGGCGACGCTCGCGGGATCCGATGCCGTGGCGCCGAGCAGCCGCAACGGCGATACCCACCGTGCCAGCGGCGGAATGGTCATCACCAGGAGCCAGCCAATCGCGCACGCGACGCGGGACGAATACACCGCTATCCCCCACGCGAACAGCGACGAGCCGAGAAACGCCGCGCACGTGCCTGCGGCAAGCGACTTCGACTGCGCGCCGTGGCTCGCGGCAAGTTCCAGCACGCTCACGCAGAGCCAGCAGATGACCCCCGGTCCAATGGACACGAGGCCGTGCGCCAGCCCGATCTGCCAGCGCGGCGTCGTCGAGGTGAGCAGCAGGTCGAAATGCCCCCGGCGCGCGGGTATCTGGTACCCGGAGGAGGCGACGAACAGCTGGAGGAGCAGCAGCGGCGTCAACGCCTCGACGGCCGCGGCCGGATCGGTGGTCAGGCGCGCGGCGGCCGCGGCGACGGCCACGACAAAGCCGGCGAGGAAGACCGGCGGCACGACGGCCACGACGAGGAAGTATCGAACCGCGTAGATCAACGTCATGACTCCCGCCTTTCGTGGACGGTGGTGACCGACTTCAGCGCATCGGCTCCGCTCGTCGAGCGCACCCACGCCGGCAACGGTCCGGAGGCGTCGGCGCCGCGGCGCGAATAGCGCAGATACGACTCGAGCGTGTGATAGCTGATGTCGAGCTGCCGGCAGGTGCGCCGCTTGTTGCGGCCGCAGCGCTCGAACACGAGGCGCGCGTAGCGGCTGCCCCACGCCCGCATCGACTCGCCCGCGTCGATGGACGGCCCGAGCACCTGCGCGTAGTCGCCGCGAAACTGCGGCGGAAGGTCGTCGAGCTCGATGTAGTCGGCGTCCGTCAAGGTGACGGCGCGCTCGATGAACCGTTCCAGCTCGCGCACGTTGCCAGGCCACTCGTAGGTCCGCAGCGCATCGGCCGCGGCGTCGGACAGCGCGAGGTCGCGCGCCCGGCTGTGGCGCGACAGGAAGTAGGTGGCGAGCTCGCAGACGTCCTCGCGTCGCGCGCGCAGCGGCGGCACGTGAATTTCCACCCCGCCCACCCGGTAATAGAGATCGGTCCGGAACAGCCCCCGCGCCACCATGTCGGACAGCGAACGGTTCGTCGCGGCGACGATCCGCGTGTTGACGCGGCGCGAGCCGTGACCACCCACGCGCTCGACCGCCACGTCCTGGATGGCGCGCAGCAGCTTGGCCTGCGCCGAGAGCGACAGGTCGGAGATCTCGTCGAGAAACAACGTTCCGCCTTCCGCGTGTTCGAACTTCCCCTGCCGGCCGCGCACGCCGGTCGCCGTCCGTTCCTCGATGCCGAACAGCTCGGCCTCGAGCAGCGTTTCGACCAGTGCCGCGCAGTTGACCGCGACGAACGGGCCGCCGCGGCGGCGGCTGACCTCGTGAATCTGCCGGGCGACGAGTTCCTTGCCGGTCCCGCTCTCGCCCTCGACGAGCACCGTGAAGTCGGTGAGCGCGACCCGCTCGACCCGCCCGCGCAGCATCTGCATGATGCTGCTCGACCCGATGAGCGGCGCCATGCCGTCGATGGGCCGAGCCATGCTCGACACGCGGGCGCGGCACGATTCGAGCACGACGCCGCCAAGCTGCGCCGCCGCGGCCAGCACGTCGAGCTGCCGATCGTCCGGCGGCGACGCGGGGTCGAACGCGGCTTCGAGAAGCGCCTGCACGCGCGGATCGGCGCTCGGGACGCCCAGCACGATCGACTGGGATGTCCGCGTCGGCGTGACGAGCCGCGCGTGATAGCGCGCCGGGATTTCCCGCAGCCGCACGGCCCGCATGTCCGCCACCCGCTGCACCTCGCGTTCGAAGACCGCCTGCAGGTCGCGTTCGACCGGGTCCCCGGCCAGCGCGTCGCCGAGCGCCCGCAGCACTTGTGCAATCACGTCATCCACCGCATTCATCCGTTCCTCCAAACCTCGGCATTACCAATTGCGGTGCCACCGCGAGAACCGTTCATTTCGTCAAGCGGAGCGCTGCTCCGCGAATTCGATGTCGCCCGGCGGTGCTCGATGCGGGTAGGGGCTTCCCGTCGCGATTTCGGCCGGCAGCGCCGCCACGGGCATCGCATACCCGTCGGCCCGCACCTCGATGGCGCGATCGAATGCGAGCGCGGCGCGGTAATGCACGGCGTCGGCGTCGAGCCGCGAGACGAACGCGCGCGCCACGCGCGAACGCACGAGCACCCGTCCCTGCACGGACACGACGTGCACGTCCAGGTGCCGGCCCGGAAGAAGCCGTTCGGTCGACTCCGCGAGCGCGCCCCATGCCGACGCGTCGAGAACAAGGAGTTGGCCGCCCGTTCTCAATCGTGCGCGGGAGAGTGGCTCGTCGGCAGCCACGAGACGACGGGGGGCCCGCCGGCGGTCCATGAATCAGAGGACCTCGACCCAGGCGCGGGTCGCAGGTGCGTAACGGAGGACACGCGTTCGGCCGGTCGCGCCCAGCACGCGCACCGCGTACTGCGACCCGTCGCGGCCGCGCAGGTACAACGTGCGCGACGTTGCGGTGCCCGTCGGCGTGAACGAGAGGAGCGCGCTCGTCTCGGCCCCCAGCGTGTCGGACGGGTCGGTGAGTGACAGCACGACGTGGGGAAACACGTCGGCGAGGCGGACCGGCGGCGCGACCAGCGGATCGATGCCCGCGTCGATGTCGCGCGTGCGAACACCGTTCCCGTTGCCGTCCACGTACAGCGCCGAGGTGAACGTGTCCGCGTCGGGCGTCAGCAGCACCGCCACGTTCGCCGAGCGTGCCACCGCCAGCGCGCGGGCGAACGCGAGCCGGCCCGCCAGGTACCGCGCCGCGCTGGCTGCACGCGTCCGCTCGACGCCGGCCGTCAGTTGCGGGACCGCGGCGGCCGCCACGATGGCGACCGTCGCGGCGACGAACATCAGCTCGACGAGCGTGTAGCCGGCGGCTACTGTCCCGTCTTCGGCACGGTGACGGTGATGAGCGGCTTCATCTTGAGGAAGCTCTTCTCGCCGACCCCGCTCACGTTCATCAGGTCCTCGACTTTCTTGAAGCCGCCGTTCTTCTGGCGGTAGTCGAGGATGCGCTCCGCCATCTTCGGCCCCACGCCGGGGATCGTGGCGAGCTGTTCGGCAGTGGCGGTGTTCAGATTGACCGGCGCCGCGGCCGTCGCCGTCGGCTTCGGAGCCGGTACCTTGCTTTGCGCGCTCAGCGAGGGCGCGCTCAATGCGATCGCGGCGATCGCGGCCATCAGGATGCGGATCATCATCGTGTCCTCCTCGTGACATGGTTGTGAACATGAAGGGGTCCGGCGGCCGGTGCACCGCGTGATGAGGTCGGGCGCGGGAGCGCCGAGAGGCCCGCCGGGACGCCCCGGCACAGAGCAACCGTGCTGCCCGTCACGAGCGTCGATGTGTGTCGAGGGATGTTGCAGTGCCGCCGCGACTTACCGCACGCGCAGGATCGACGCGTTTTCTGCGGCGCCAGAACACGACAACCGCGGTTGCGCGCGTGACGACAACGGTTGTCGCGTGCCGCGAGCCGTCGCAACGGCCTCGCGCGTGTTCAGGCGACCGTCGTCGCGAAACGTCGCGAAACGTCGCGAAACGAACCGCACCAACCGCGACGTGCGCAACCTTATATATAAGGGGCGGCTGCCGCGCCAACGCGCGGGACGCGCCGGCGACCCCGCCGATCGACGGCGGGCTTGCAATTCCGTGCAGTCGTGCCGCGGCGGCTACGGGTGATCACCCGGCCGTCCGTCCGGCAACGAGTACCTGGCGCCGGATTAGTCTGCCTGAGGGGTGCCTTTTCTCTTCGGATTCACCGCGGGTTTGATCCGTATGTCGCGCCCCGCCTCCCCTCGATGCACACCTCAACGCCCCGGTCCGCCTCGTTCGGCAGCTGACAACCGCCTGCCGGATGCCGCTCGATCGGGCATCGGCCTGAAGCGACCATTGCTTTTGAATTCAATGCTTTAACGGGATACCCCGCGCGGTCCAACCGCGGGGGTCCGGGATGGATTGCCCATCCCCTGAAGGCGCGCGCGCCGGCGACTTTTGGCGCCGTAGGGACGTGGTACTGCAATTGCCCCGAGGCCGAGTGTCAACTGCGTGACAACCAAAGTTGCAGGCCACACGCCGCAAGGCGAAGCGCACTCGAAGAGTGCAGCCGGCGACTTCCCGATTCCAGGCCGCACTTTCATCGGGATTGTGAGTGACGGGGCGAAGCTTCGTCGTAAATCGGCCGAAGCGGCGATGCGAGACACGTAGACGGGTGAATTGCCAATGAAACAGCTTTTTGCGCTGACCGCCATGTCGGCCGTCGCCGTCGCTCAGATGTCACCGCTCGGCGCGCAGGCCGCGGCGGTCGGCATCGTCACCGGCACGGTCAACGGAACCAACGGCGCGCTGGCCGCCGTGACGGTGCAGGCGCTCGACGCCGGCGGTGCCATCGTGGGCAGCGCGGTCACGACCGCCACCGGCGGCTTCAGCATCACCGGCCTGGCGGCCGGCACGTTCACGATCCAGGTGGTCGGAGAAGCCGGCGCCGTGATTGGCGCCTCGACGGCGACGCTCGTCGAGGGCGCGATGCTCGCCACCGTCACCGTCAACGCGACCGCCGCAGCCGTCGCCGCCGCGGCGACCGCGGCAACCGCCGCTGCCAGTGGCGCAGCAACCGGCGCAGCGACCGCCACCGCCGCCGCGACATCGTCCGTGCTGACCACCACGGCGGTCATCGCGGCAGTCGGAGTCGCCGCTGCCACCGTGGCTCCCGTGATTTCCGTCAACGAGGACGTCAGCG
>Ga0137419_10001110_pt1 | contig 11167 bp, 9 predicted proteins | sample CZODoug3_1_2_16f_FD_108279 | JGI IMG/M metagenome (GOLD analysis project Ga0137419, IMG submission 108279) | Vadose zone soil fungal communities from Angelo Coast Range Reserve, California, USA - CZODoug3_1_2_16fungal (Illumina Assembly) | ecosystem: Environmental > Terrestrial > Soil > Vadose... | reverse complement strand
GAGCCATGAACTTCGAGCGCACGGCGTTCTCGTGCGCGGAAAGAAGCGGAGCGCCGCGGTCCACCACCAGCTTGTACGCCCACGGAAGCGCGGCTCCGGCGAGCGCAGCCCCCCACAGACGTACCATGCGTGCCGGGACAAGCCGGGTGCGGCCGATTCTCTTATCCATTTCGCGCCGCAGCAAATAGAACTCGACCCAGCCAGCCAGGCCGGCCGACGCCGTCAGGCCTGCCGCACCGAGTCTTCTGTCGACCCCCAGCAACCCGGGCAAAACCAGCGCGAAGAAGTATCCCAGTCCGGTGGTAAGGATCACGCGTACCACCGCGTAGCGCAGCGGTGTCCTCGTGTCCCGCAGCGCGTAGAACGTCGACGAGTACAGACGACCCATCGTCGACGCAAGTATTCCGACCGTCGACCCGATGAGAATCTGCCACACCCAGATTGTATTGCCGCGCTGGAACTTTCCACTCTGGAACAACACCAGCACGATGAGGTCACCGAGCGCGAGGAAAGCAATCGCACTGGGAACTATGAAATACGCGATTCGGTCGAGGCCATCGCTCAGACGCCCGCGCAGATACGCGCCGATTTCCGCCGTTGTCCCGGTCGCGCGCGACATCGTAGGCAGTTCGGCAGCTGAGATCGCCATTCCAAAAAGACTGATCGGAAGAACGTACAGAGCCTGCGCGTAGGAAAAAGACGAAACAGCTCCGTTCCCCAGATAGCTCGCGAGCCACGCGTCCACGTAGGCACTGAGCTGCACCACTCCCCTTCCCACAAACGCGGGAATGAAATTTCGAACTACGCTCCTCACGCTTTCAGACGCTGCCGTCAGTCGCGGTCTTATTCCGCGCGCGAGAGACATGACCTGCGGCAGTTGAACGGCAAACATCAATGCGCTGCCGACTACAGAGCCGTAAGCGAGATAGATAGCGAGTTGAACCTCGGTGCGTCCCTGGTGGAAGAATATGAGCGTCCCGATCATCGCCAGATTCCAGAATACCGGCGCCGTGTACGAAATGAAAAAGCGTCGGTGACTATTGAGGATGCCCAGGCACCAGGCGGAGAAGACGAGCAATCCCGCGCCGGGGAAAAGAATTCTGGTCAACAGTACCGTTAGCTCCCGTTTCTCACCGGTAAAGCCATTGGCGATGATCGCGACGAGCCAGGGCGCCGTGTACACACCCAGCGCCACGAGGATCGACGCGATGAGAGCAAGCATTCCCGCGATCGCGCCGGCGAGACGAGTCGCTTCATTCTCATTTCCTCTGCCGAGGAGTCCCGCGTATTCGGGTATGAACGAAGCGGAAAGAACACCCTCACCGAACAGATTCTGCAGCAGGTTCGGAATCCGGAACGCCGCATTGAACGCGTCAGCAGCGAGGCCGGCACCGAGGTACCGTGCCATCATTGTCTGCCGGATCAGTCCCGTCAGCCGACTGAGAAGAATTCCGGAGCCTACTAGAAACGCTGCGCCTCTGGACCGTTCGAATGCCGTGCGGGGCGCGCGTGGCGTCGCCCGCCGTTCGATCGGCGTGGCAGCCGCGGTTACTTCATCGGCTTCGGGCGGGAGGAGTGGCGGCAGCGATCGATCTTCTTCCTCTTGATCTTCCCCGTTGGTCACGAGCGACCCCGCACCGGTACGGCTTCCTCGAGCTGCCTGGTCACGCCGACGAGTCTCTTCGCGTGCCCACGCGCTTCTTCAAGCATTTCCTCGCGGAAACCGGGTCCATAACGCGCAAGAAGTGGCACGAAGTTGAGCGCTCGCTCCTGCGGCTTGCCCAGAGGATAAAGGGACCCGCGCGCCGTGCCGATCTCCTGCATGATGTTGGCGTGCTGTTTCTTCGCGGCCGCGACGAGCCTGCGCTCGAAACGCTCCAGGCGTCGCACGAGACTCGCGCGCAATCCCCCTGTCACAGCGGGACTCACGGGCGCGCGTTCCTGCTCAACCGCATCGCTCAGCTCGTCCAGCGTTTTGTCGAGCAGAACGCGCGTGGCGTTGAGCTCGTCGAGGACGCGCTTCGGTAATTGCGCTCGTGCAACGCGCGCCTCCACCTCGTGCGGATCCCGGAAATCTTCGGGCAGGAGATAGAGCTTTTCGAGAATCTTCTCGACATGGGGCTCGATTATCGTGCAGGACCACCTGGGAACGATCGCTGGCTTTGCGACGCCGAGCAGCTCCGCAATCGGGGACACCTGCGCGAAATACGCGATCTCCGCCGGGCCTCCGATGTAAGTCGCCGTGGGCAGGATTGCGCGCTCCACGACCGGGCGCAGCAACACGTTCGGCCCTCTGTCCTCGGACGCGGCCTGCTTCCCTGCCGCCTTGATTGGGATGCGCCTGCGTCCACCAGATCCCGAGCTGAAGACGAGGGAGAGGCCGGGCATTTCCTGAACCTGAGGAGTGAATCCCGCTTTCTCTATCTCCTGATTGCGTTGCGAGATTTTGGCGGCAATGTCGCCCGCCTTCTGGAGAGCACTGCTCAGTAATGGTGCGGCCGCGGCACGAGTTGCAGGGTGCCACGCATCGATCACGGCGATACCGAGCGGCGCAAAAAGGGCGCGGAGAAATGACACGTATGCGGATCCGATCGTTTGGCCCGACGTGTAGAATCGCTCGAGCAGTTCGATCGGCGTGGGGTCGATTGTCGAGCCGGCGGCCCGCGTCAGCGCTTCCAGCTGTGCCGATACGTCGCCGAGTGGCATCGATGCCATTGTCTGACCCAGCGCCTGGACGTGATCGATACGCAGCAGCTGCGCACCGCCGGGAAACGAGACGGCTGTGCTGCTCGCCTCTTTGAAATCGGTGTCGTCAGTTGCCGCCCAGAATACCGGCGCGACCGGGACGCCAGTGGCCTCCTGAAGTGAGTCGGCGATCGCGAGCGCGCTCAGCGCTTTGCTGAGCGTGTATACCGGCCCGCCAAAGAGACCAGGCTGCTGGCCCGTGGTGACCACCACGCCCCGTCCATTGCTCGACGCCTCGAGTCTTTCCCCGGCCTTTCCAGTCGCCTCGAAAGCGGGCGCCAGTTTCGCCAGCCAGTCACCAGGAAAATCCGATCGGACCGACTCTATACGTTCTCGCCACGATGCCGCATCGGTAGGGACCGGCTCGTACCAACCCGGCGGAGCATTGCCGGAGATCAGCGCGGTAGCAAGCGGATTGCCGGCGAGCATTTGGCTAATGATTCGAGGATTCATCGGCGGCTCGCGAAAAGTATCGTGCGCGGCGAGTTCTCGGACCAGCCATCACCGCTGTAATCGCCAAAGCGCTTCGACACGTCGAAGCCTGCCGTCGTGAGCATCCGCTCGAGGTCCGCGGCGGACAGCAGGCGCACCCGCTCGATGTACTCCTTGCCGCGCTCGCGAAGCCTTATTCTCTTCTCGACGAATCTGTCATCGCCGCTGATCGTGCGCCTCTGCTCGATGGTGATGCCGTTCTCCACGCGCTCATCGTATGGAACGAGACCGCGGCGCACTTGACTCGCGTTGAGAAAGTCGATGACGAATGTTCCGCCGCGTCGCGTGGCGGCGCGTACACAAGCCAGCACGCGGGCATGTTCGCTATCCTCCTCGAAATAGCCGAAGCTCGTGAAGAGATTCACGACCAGATCGAAGCTCTCGTCCGCGAACGGAAGCTCCCTCATATCGGCCCGCACATATGGCGCGTCGGGTGATTCCTTTCTAGCGACCTTGAGGAGCGCCATCGAGAGATCCAGCCCGACTGTCCACCACCGCTCGAACAACACTTTCGTGTGACGGCCCGCACCGCAGCCCAGATCGAGCACGGAACCGATTTCGCGTCCGGCGAGGCTCGAGGCGATGAGCTCAATGACGTGCTCCGCCTCTTGCTCGTCGCGATGCTGGTAGATGTGTAGATAGTCCTCCCCGAACCACTGCTCGAACCAATCCGCCTCCTGCGAGCCCGACGCGTTCATTCTCGCAGCACCGTCGCGAACGAGTGTCACTTGTGGTACGGCTCACCACGGACGATGGTCCCCGCCCGGTAGATCTGCTCAACCAGAACCAGGCGCGCGATCTCGTGGGGAAGCGTCCACGGTGCCAGCGAAAGCCTCATCGTCGACTTGGTCGTGACACTGGACGGAAGCCCGAATGCTCCGCCGATCAGAAAAGCCAGATCGCGGTCCTGCTCACGCGCCGTCCGCAAAAACTCGGCGAACTCCGCCGAGCTGAGTGACTTGCCGCCAACATCGCAAGCCACCGTCTCCGCTCGCTCCGGCACTTTTGCCGAAAGTCGTAATCCCTCGCGCTCTTTCACCTTTTCGACCGGGATTCCGCTTGCGCGCTCTTCGCGGACCTCATGCACGTCGAGCGGCCAGTACCGCGCCGCTCGTGTCTCGTAGTCCCGGATCGCTTCGCCTAGCGCGGCACTGCGCGTCTTGCCCACGACGGCGACGACAAGTCGCATCTACGCGTAGATGCCGCGGAGTTTGTGGACGCTGGCCACTCTGTCGATCGAGACCATGTAGGCGGCGGTGCGCATGTTCACGCGACGCTGGCGCGAGAGATCAAGCACGTCCTTGAAGCTGCGGCGCATGATTGTCTCGAGACGCTCGTTAACCAGATCCTCCGGCCAGAAATACCCGCCGCGATCCTGCACCCATTCGAAGTAGGAGACCGTGACTCCGCCAGCGTTGGCGAGAATGTCGGGGATGACGAAAATGCCATTCTCATCGAGTATCGAGTCTGCCGCCGCCGTAGTTGGTCCATTGGCGCCCTCGCAGATGATCCGCGCCCTTATGTCCTTCGCGTTCTTCGTCGTGATTACGTTTTCGAGCGCCGCGGGAAGCAGCACGTCGACATCGAGCGTCAGCAGATCAGCTCCCGAGATCACCTCGGCCTTGCCGTAGCCTTCGAGCGAGCGGTGCTTTTTCGCATAGGCGATCGCGTCATCGATGTCGATGCCAGCCGCGTTGTAGACCGAGACGGACCGGTCGCCGATCGCGACGACCTTGCAACCCTCGCGCGTGAGGAGCTCGGCCGCAACCGAGCCGACGTTGCCGAATCCATGCACGGCAACGGTCGTCCCCTTCACCGGCATTCCGAGGTGCTTGAGCGCTTCCTTGGTTACGATCATGCAGCCACGGCCAGTCGCTTCGCGTCGTCCCAGCGATCCCCCCAGCTCCACCGGCTTTCCTGTCACGACAGCCGTGACGGTGTGGCCAACATGCATCGAGTACGTATCCATTACCCAGGCCATCACGCGCTCGTTTGTATTGACATCAGGCGCCGGCACGTCGGTGTCGGGTCCGAGCATGTTGATGATTCCTGACGTATAGCGACGAGTCAGTTTCTCGAGCTCCGCCGCGCTCATCGCTTGCGGGTCGCACTTGACACCGCCCTTGGCGCCGCCGAACGGAATGTTGACTACGGCGCATTTCCACGTCATCCAGGCGGCGAGCGCCTTCACCTCTTCAAGCGTGACCTGCAGGTCGAATCGGATGCCGCCCTTCGCCGGGCCGCGCGACGTGTTGTATTGAACGCGATATCCTTCGTACACTTCGACCTGGCCGTTATCCAGCATGACCGGGATCGAGACGATCACCTGCTTCTCGGCCTGGCGAAGCACCTTGTACAATCCGGGCTCTAGATCGAGAAGCTCGGCGGCTTTGTCGAAGCGCGACATCATCGCCTCGAATGGATTTTCCTCGTCAAGGAACCGGTCTTTATCGGGTCGAACAAGCTTATGCGCAGGAATTCGAATGTCAGTTGCCATGAGTTCGAGTGTCGATCCTGTGTCGAGAGGTCGGTTTCAGGTTGCGGGAGACAACAGATTCTCGAGCAAACGGTCGATGTGCTCCTGTCCGTCCTCGATTCGCAAACGCTGTGAAACATACCATAATGACCCCGCTTCGGCAGGCCATAACGACTCCAGTTTCACAGCGTCCTTGAGAGTGCAAACGACGAAATCGGAATTGCCTGCCTCAGCCGCGAGTGCACTCGCCTCGGCTCGCGTAAATGCGTGATGATCAGGGAAGCTGAAAGGCCGAACGACTGCGCCCAGCTCGGTGAGCTGCTGGAAAAAAGTGTCGGGTTGCGCGATCGCGGCGATCGCGGTGAGGTCCGCTCCCCGCAACGTGTGGAGAGGAAGAGTCTGACCGGTTGCAGTGCTCCTCAACTCGCCCGGTGCGATGTGCACGATTGCGACCGGCACGTGAGAAGCGGCGTTGGCGAGCGCGCGCTTCACGTCCGCCACCGCGGATCTGTCGGCTGTCTTTCGCGTGATGATCACAAGCGTCGCTCGGCGAGCGGCCCGAAGGGGCTCGCGCCATGGTCCGGCGGGAAGCAGTCGAGGCTTCCCCGTCCACGCGTCGGCGTTTACGAGAAGGACATCGGCGTCCCTCCCGGCGCGGCGGTGTTGAAAGGCGTCGTCCAGGACTACCACATTCGCTCCGTCAGCGATCGCCTCACGAATGCCGCGGACTCGATCGGCCAAGGCGACGACGGGGATCCCCTCGTTCAGTCGTCTGTGCACGATGATCTCGTCGCCGCCGTAACCGCGCAACACGATCGCTGGAGCCGCGCCCTTCTCCGAAAACTTGTGGGCAAACCAGGCGGCGATGGGCGTCTTGCCGGTCCCGCCTACCGACAGATTCCCGATGCTCAAGACGGGCACCGGGAATTCGGTCGCTCGAAGGATTCCCCAATCGTACAGTTTCCCTCTCGTCGCGATCACGGCACCGTATAGCGCTTCGGCGGGAGCAAGCAACGCTCGCGCTGCGCGCGCCGCCTTCCCGCGTCCAGTCCACACCGCCTCGACCAATCTGCGAGGATCAGCCACCAGCCTTCCCGATAGTTTCACTCATGAGAGCCTCGAACCGCGGACCTTCTTCCGCCGCAGCACGAGGGGTGGCTGCGAGCACCTTCGTTGGCTTTCCGTAGGCCACCGTAATGCGCGCGAACGGCTTGGGTATCATGAAACGATCCCAACTTTTCAAACGCCAGGCCCGGTCCGCAACCGCAACTATCGGAAGAATTGCTGCGTCCGACCTCTGTGCCGCGATCAAAGCTCCCGGGGCATACTTTCCCGCTGGCCCCTTGGGCCCGTCGGGTGTGATCGCTACTTCGCGTCCTGCCTGAAGCTCGCGAATAACTGAAATCAGTGCGCGATCCGCTCCGCGCGTCGTCGACCCTCTGACAAGCGCGTAACCCAATGACTGTGCCGCGCGCGCGACAAGCTCACCGTCGCGGTGCTCACTGATCAGGAGGACAACTCCTTCGTCGCGATGGTGCCAAAGGAGCGGTAGCAGCTGTCCGTGCCAGAGCGAGAAGATGAAGTTCCGCTTCGCACCGCGTAGATCATCGATTGCCTGAGCGTTCACGATGCGAAATCGCCACGTTCGCGCCAACGCCTGAAGGACGCCTCTGCCCAGCAGGAGTGCTGCGCGCGACCGCCACGGGAAGACTTCGCTCTCGCTGCTCATCCTCGGGGGCCGGCTAGCCCGCTGGCCATTTGTGCGACGCGGTCCGCCGCCCCGGGCGAGCCGAGCTTTGAGCGCACTTCGGCCAGTCCGGTCAGAACTTCCTGGCGTCGCGGGCCATCCTTTAGTATCTCGCCCAGTGCGTCCGCCATCATCGATGGCTCGATCTCATCCTGTATGAACTCTCGCGCGACTTCCCTTCCGGCGACGACGTTCACGAGACCGATGTTCGGCACCTTCACCACTCTCCTCGCCACCGCATAATTGATCCGACCTGTTCGATAAGCCACAATCAACGGGCAATCGGCAATCGCGGCCTCTAGGGTGGTTGTTCCGCTCTTGCAAAGCGCGACATCGGCTGCCCGCAGAACGCTCAGCGATGCCGAATGCACGAGCCGAAATGGACAACGCGTGGAGTCGAGAGCAACGGTGGGCGCGACACTGACCAGCACCTGCAAACCGGGAATCCTGCGCTGAAGTTCCCTGGCCGTCGCCACAAAATCGTCGATGTGGCGATCGATCTCCTGTTGGCGACTGCCGGGGAAGAGGGCGAGCACAGGCGTATTTAGCGCCAACCTGAGCGCTTCGCGGGCTTCCACCTTTGTCGGCATGTCGACGGCGCGATCCAACAGCGGATGTCCCACGAACGTCGCATCGATGCCGAAGCCGCGGAGCAGCGGCTCTTCGAACGGAAGGATGACGGCGGCTTTGGTGATGAGTTGGGCAAGCTTGGGAATCCGGCCGGCCCCCCATGCCCAGACCTGCGGTGTCACGTAGTAAAGCACCGGTACCCCGGCACGCTTCGCCGCCGCCGCCACCTTCATATTGAAGCCCGGATAGTCGATGAGGATCAACACGGCTACTTCGCCGCGCTCGAACATTTTTCGCATCGTACGCAACAAGAGGAAGTGTCGCGGCACGTGCTTGAGCACCTCGAGGAAGCCCATCACGCCAAGCTGCTCGTCGCGGTGAATCAGTTGGACGCCCTCCTCCGCCAGTCGTCGGCCTCCGACGGCCGCGAGCAATAGCTCGGGCCGGATGCGTCTCAGTGCGGCCGCCACGCCCGCCGCATGGAGGTCGCCGGAAGCTTCTCCGGCGACGAACAGCACCTTACGCATTGTGATGCGTGTGCCCGACCAGCGACGGCAGAGTCCGCTCGATCTCCTTCACAATCCGAAGCGCCACACCCAGCGCCATTCTGCCCTCCTCGCCGGTGACGACAACAGGGCTTTTGCCCTCGAGTGCAGAAACGAAACTCTCCAGCTCGAGCTTCAACGGCTCTCCGTCCGGCGCGTCGAGCTTGATTCGATCAACGAACGCGGTGATGTCGGCGGGCGCAGAACGAATCGAGAGGGGATCGATGTCGGAGCGGAGCCGGAAGAATTCCCCGGTTCCCGCTCCCAGGTCGAGCGACAGATATCCACTCTGTTGAAAGATCCTGATCTTTCGCTTTCGCTCCCGCGAGATGCGGCTCGATGTGATGTTTGCGACAGCTCCGGAGTTGAAGGTCACCCGGGCGTTCGCGATGTCGAGCATTGGAGTGAGGACCGGGACTCCCACCGCCGATATGTCGCGGGCCTCCGAACCGACGAGGGTAAGAAGCAGGTCGATGTCGTGGATCATGAGATCGAGCACGACGGCGACATCGGAGCCCCTCGGACTGAACGGCGCCAATCGCTCGCTGTCGATGAACCTTGGTTTTTGCACGTGTGGAAGCGCGGCACGCACTGCCCGGTTGAATCGCTCGATGTGGCCGATTTGAATCATCGTGCCCTTCTTGCGCGCGAGCCCGAGGAGCGAATCGGCCTCCTCCAGTGTCGTGGTAATCGGCTTCTCGATGAAGACATGCTTTCCGGCCTCGATGGCGCCGCTCGCGACGGAGAAATGCGCGGACGTTGGCACCACGATGACAACCGCTTCGGAAACGTCGAGGAGAGCCTCCAACGTGACGTGACTTCGTACGCGAAGCTCCTTCTCGACTTCCGTTCTGCGCTCCGGTCTCGACTCGACGAACCCGCTGAACTCGATACCGGGAAGATCGCGAAGAATTCTTATGTGGTGGAACCCAAGGCTGCCCGCGCCGACGACACCAACGCGTGGAGTGTTCGTCAAATCACGACCCCGCGCTCGCTGTCCTCAACGAATCGTATGAGCTCCTTCACCTCGGACAACGGCTCCAGCTCATTCTGCGCCTGCACGATCGCCTGCGTGACATTATGGTCCGATCGAAACAGCAGCCGGTATGCGCGCTTGAGCTCGAGTATCGTCGCGTCGTCCATTCCGCTCCGCTGAAGGCCAATGGTGTTCAATCCGTAGAGTTTCACAGGGTTGCCGACGGCCTTGAGAAACGGCGGGATGTCCTTGGACACGCGTGAACAGCCGCCGATGAAGCTGTGGCGTCCGATCCGCACGAATTGATGCACAGCGCTCAAGCCCGATATGATGGCCCTGTCTTCGACGATCACGTGGCCAGCGAGCTGCACGACGTTGGACAGAATGACATTGTCGCCAATGTGACAGTCGTGGGCGAGATGGACGTACGACATCAACAGACAGTTTCGTCCCACCGTCGTCTTGAAGGAATGCGCGGTGCCACGATTGATCGTCGTGTACTCGCGAATCACCGTCCCTTCGCCGATCTCGACGGTGGTCTCCTCACCGGCGTACTTGAGATCCTGAGGCGGCCCACCGAGGATGGTCCCGACGCCGACCTTGACGTTCTCCCCAAGTGCGACGTTGCGCTCGAGTGTCGCTCGCGGCGAGACGATGCAGCCGCTTCCAATCGTGCAGTTTTCGCCGACGATGGCGAACGCGCCGATCTCGGCGTCCGACGCGATTTCGGCGTCGGGTGAGATGATCGCGGACGGATGAATCCGCTTGCTGGTCATCGGTCGCGGATAGTCGCTGCCATGTCCGCCTCGACGACAACTTCGCCGTCGACTTTTCCAACTCCGCGCATTTTGCAAACGGTGCCGCGCAGCTGCACGACGTCGAGCTCGAAACGCAACTGGTCGCCGGGCTTCACCGGTCGTCTGAACTTCACGTTGTCGAGAGACATGAAGTAAACCACCTTCGTGTCGGGATCGGCTACCGAACCGAGCAATAGCATTCCCCCCACTTGCGCCATCGCCTCGATGATCAGCACTCCCGGCATTATCGGATGCCCTGGAAAATGCCCTTGAAAGAACGGCTCGTTGATCGTGACGTTCTTCAGACCGACAATTCGCTTCTTCTCCTCGATCTCGAGGATGCGGTCCACCAGCAGGAACGGGTAGCGATGGGGCAGAACCTTCATGATGTCTTCTATCGTATACATCCCCTTCTCCTTTCTTCCGGCCTTAACCAGCTCACGTACCAACGTAATCGTTCCACGATGACTTGGCTTCACGGCGACGATACGCGCGCGAACCCGTGCCCCCGCGAGCGCAAGGTCACCCACGCAGTCCATCGCCTTATGACGCACGAACTCGTCCTCCCAGCGTAGATCGCCGCTCAGGACGACGGTATCATCGAGCACCACTGCGTTCTCGAGCGAGGCGCCCTTGATGAGTCCTTTGGCGCGCAGGGCTTCCACCTCATGAACAAAGCCAAACGTCCGTGCTCTCGACAGCTCGCTCGCGAACGATTCTTCAGTAACTGTGAAACGGCGCGACTGCTTGCCGATCAACGGGTGCGGGAATTCAATCGTTACGTCGAGCTCCAGGTGATTGCATGGATACGCCTCATAG
>Ga0137419_10001105_pt1 | contig 11187 bp, 10 predicted proteins | sample CZODoug3_1_2_16f_FD_108279 | JGI IMG/M metagenome (GOLD analysis project Ga0137419, IMG submission 108279) | Vadose zone soil fungal communities from Angelo Coast Range Reserve, California, USA - CZODoug3_1_2_16fungal (Illumina Assembly) | ecosystem: Environmental > Terrestrial > Soil > Vadose... | reverse complement strand
CACGATGCACGCGCGGCGCCGATGCGCTACAACCTCGCGCGAGCCGCTAGCTCAGCTGGTAGAGCACCGGCCTTTTAAGCCGAGGGTCGTGGGTTCGATCCCCACGCGGCTCACTCTCTCGATCGGGTCCATTCCGGTTTTCGACACGTCTCCAGATCGTTGCCGAGACCTTTCGCGGCGGCCACTCGGAGTCATGTACGCATGGCACCGCCCTGGCCGCCGCATCTGGCCGCTGGGGCCGCAGCTACTCGAGTCCAGGAGGAACCCATGCGTCCATTTGCGATCGCGGTATCCACGGCCATCGCCGCGGCTCTCTACACCTCGGCAGCGGCGCGCGCCGACGACGACGAAAAGCGGCCGTCCAGCGTGCAGCTCGGGCCGCGCCCGTACTACCTCGTCGACAAGCTCGCGGACGGCCCGCTCAAGTCCAAGCTCCAGCAGTGCGCGAACGGGCCGTTCCACCAGACCCAGTTCTCGATCGGCCACCGTGGAGGCGGGACGCTGCAGTTTCCGGAGCACACGAAGGAGTCCCACCAGGCCGGCGCGCGGATGGGCGCAGGGATCCTCGAGTGCGACGTGACCTTCACCAAGGACGGAGAGCTCGTGTGCCGGCACGACGAGTGCGACCTGCACACCACGACGAACATCCTCCTCAGCGATCTGGCGAACAAGTGCTCGCGGCCGTTCTCGCCGGCGGAGTTCGACTCGACCGGCAAGCGGACCAGGGCGGCCTCCGCGCTCTGCTGCACGAGCGATCTCACCGTCGATCAGTTCAAGTCGCTCAAGGGCAAGATGGACGCCTCCAACCCGAACGCCAGGACGCCGCAGGAGTTCCTCGGCGGAACCGCGAACTGGCGCACCGACCTGTACTCGACGGGCGGCACGTTGCTCACGCACAAGGAGAGCATCCAGCTCATCCGGTCGCTGGGTGGCAAGTTCACCCCCGAAGCGAAGGCTTTCAATCCCGACGCCAAGGTAACGCCCACCGAGGTGTTCGGCGGGAATGCCCGCCAGAAGTTCGTGCAGAAAATCATCGAGGAGAACAAGGCCGCGGGCGTTCCGGCGCACGACGTGTTCGCACAGTCCTTCCTGCGCGGCGACATCGAATACTGGATCAAGAATGCCCCGGACTTCGGCCGCCAGGCGGTCTTCCTCGACGATCGTTACGAGACCCGGGAGACGCCAGGGACGCCGCTGCTGAATCCCGATGACCCGACCACCTGGGTGCCGGGCATGCAGGAGCTCCGAGCCAAGGGAATCCGGATCATCGCCCCACCAACGTTCGTCCTGCTCACCGTCGAGAACGGGAAGATCGTGCCGTCGAAGTACGCCAGGGCGGCGCGAGAGGCGGGGCTCGAGATCATCACCTGGACGCTGGAGCGGTCCGGACGCATCAACGAGGAGGTGATCCCGTCGAAGAACTTCTACTACCAGTCGATCATCCCCGCTCTGCACAACGACGGGGACATCCTGGTGGTGCTCGACGTCCTCGCCAGGGACGTCGGCATCCTGGGCATCTTCTCCGATTGGTCCGCGACCGTGACGTATTACGCGAATTGCATGGGGCTGTAGATTCGGGTCGGGGGCGAGCGCTCGCGATGGCGCGACGCTCGCCCTCCCTCAGATCCGTTCCTTGAAGGGTCGGCCGAAGAGCCCTTCGGGCCGCAGCAGCAGGACGGCGAGGATGACGAGAAAGGCGAAGGTCTTCTTGAAGGCGATGCCGAGATACGCGCCGGCCAGGCTCTCGGCGGTGCCGAGGAGGAGCCCCCCTGCGACCGCGCCGGGAAGGCTGCCCAACCCGCCCAGCACGGCGGCAGCGAGTCCCTTGAGGAAGGGATCGAGCATGAAGTAGGGATCGAGCAGGAGCGCGGGTGCGAGAAAGAGCCCGGCGAGCACTGCGAGCGCCGCGGCCGCTCCCCAGGCAAGCGCGAGGATGCGCCGGGTGGGAAGGCCCAGCGTCTGCGCGGCGAGGAGGTTTTCCGAGACCGCGCGCATGGCCAGCCCCAGCCGGGTGCGCTGCACGACCAGGTAGAGGGCGCCGCAACCGACGAGGCTGGCGGCGAGAGTGCCCAAGGAGAGCTCGCTGAGATAGATCGGCCCGACCGGGCGGGAGTCGCTGTCGGAGAGCGGAAACGGCATCCGTTCCGGCTCGGTGCCGAAGACGAAAGCCACCAGTCCCTGCACGATGAGAGCCAGGCCTATGGTGAGGATCACCTGGCCGAGCAGGGTCGCTCCTCGCCGCTGCGCCGGCGCTAGCGCGCCGAAGTAGAAGAGCACTGCCGCCGCCGCGCCGCTGAGCACCGCGAGAGGAAAAGCGAGCAGGAAAGAATGGCCGCGAGAGACCAGCGCGAAGGCGGCGAACGTGCCCAGCGTGGCCAGCTCGCCGTGGGCGAAGTTGAGCACGCGAGTAGATTTGTAGATGAGCACCAGCCCGAGGGCGACGAGCGCGTAGAGACTCCCGGCGGAAAGTCCAGTCGCGGCGTATTGAAGGAAGCGGTCCATGCTCAGCGAAACGGCCACTGCTCGAGGTAGAGCCGCGCCTTGCGCAACAAGCCCGCGAGGCCGCCCGGCTGGAAGACGAGCACGGCGAGAATGGCCACGCCGAAAAGCACCGGCACCGCCCAGCGCGCGCCGCCGAACAGCGCCGGCAGGAGCACGACGAAGGCGGCCCCGAGGATCGAGCCCTCGACGGAAGCGAGGCCGCCCACCGTGATGGCGACGAACTGCGTGAGCACTTCGCCGAGGTTGAACAGCTCCGGCTCGAGGTGGCCGAGGAACTGGGCGAAGAGCGCGCCGTGCACGCCGGTGTAGAAGGAGGAGAGCGCGAACGCCAGGAGCTTGGTGCGCGTGAGGTTGACCCCCATCGACTCGGCGGCGATCTCGCTGTCGCGCACCGCCATGAAAGCGCGGCCCGCGTAGGAAGAGACCAGGTTCGAGGTCGCGGCTGCGAACAGCGCGAGCAGGAGCACGTCGGTGCAGTAGAGCGAGAGCAACGGCGGGCGCGCCACGGAGAGCCCGGTGCGCCCGCCGGAGAGCCAGGACACGTTCGCGAGCAGCTGATAGACGGCGATGCCGAAGCCGAGAGTGGCGATGGCGAGATACGGGCCCTTCAGCCGCAGCGAGGGAAAGCCGACCACTGCGCCGGCGAGCGCCGCCGAAAGTCCGGCGCCGAGCAGCGCCAGAGGCCAGGGGAGGAATTGCAGATGCGCAAAGGCGTACGCGCCGATGGCGAGAAACCCCGCCTGGCCGAAAGAGATCTGACCGCAATAGCCGATGAGCAGGTTCTGCCCAAGAACGCCGATGGCGGTGATGGCGATCAGCGTCCCGCGCACGAGCGAGGCCGGGCTCCCCACGAAGGGCAGCGCCAGCGCCAGGGCCAGCGGCGCCGCCAGGAGCGCGCGGTTGACGCGGCCGCGCGCGAAGCCAAGCTCCTCCCGGTAGCTCTCGACCCGATCCACTTCATTCTCCGTAGAGAGAGGCGATCAGATCGGCGTAGCGCGCCTCGAGGTTGCGCCGCTTCACCTTGCGGGTGGGCGTGACGTCGCCGTCCTCCTCGTAGAGCCGGCGCGGCAAAAGCGCGAACTTCTTCACCGACTCGACGGAGGAGAGAGTGCGGTTCACCTTGTCCACCTCGCGGGCGATCAGCTTTCGCACCTCGGGCTCGCGGGTCAGGTCGGCGAAGGTGGCGAAGGGAATGCGCTCGTCCTGGGCGAAGCGGGTGACGTTCTCCTCGTCGATGAGGATGAGCGCGACGATGAACCTGCGCCGGTCGCCCACCACCACCGCGTCCTGGATGTAGGGGCTGAACTTGAGCTTGTTCTCGATGTAGGCCGGGGTGACGTTCTTGCCTCCGGCGGTGACGATGATGTCCTTCTTGCGGTCGATGATGCGCATCCGCTCGCCGTCCCATTCGCCGATGTCGCCGGTGTGAAGGAATCCCTCCGCGTCGATGGTGCTCGCCGTCAGCTCCGGGGCCTTGAAGTAGCCCTTGAAGACCTGCGCGCCGCGGACGAGGATCTCTCCGTCGTCGGCGAGCACGACTTCCAGGCCGGCGAGCGGCTCGCCGACGGTGCCCGGCTTCGGCTCGGGCAGCTGGTCCACCGCGATGGCCCCGCTCGCCTCCGTCTGGCCGTAGCCCTCCACCAGGGGGACGCCGAGCGCCCGGTAGAAGCGGAACAGCTCCGGCGAGGCCGGCGCTGCGCCGCAGATCGCCAGCCGCACGCGATCGAGGCCCAACTGCCAGCGCAAGGGCTGCAGCACGAGGAAGTCGGCGAGCCAGCGCAGCCGCGTGGCGCCCATCGCCCACCGATAGGCAGCGCGCTTGAGCGGCGTGGAATCCGCCATGCGCAATTCCACGCTGGAGGCGAGCTTCTCCCAGAGGCGCGGGACGTGCGCGAAGTAGGTGGGCGACACCTCGCGCAGGTTCGGCAGCAGAGTCTCCGGCCGCTCGATGAAGTTGACCACGTAGCCCACCCGCACCGCCTGGAAGACGGAGACGAGGTTCTCGTAGACGTGCGCGAAGGGCAGGCAGGAGATGGCCTCGTCCTCGGCCGTGAGCGGGTGCCTGGCGAGGAGCGCGTCGCTCACGGCGAGGATGTTGCGGTGCGAAAGCATCGCGCCCTTGGGCGGGCCGGTGGTCCCGCTGGTGTAGATGATCATGGCGGAGTCGTCGGGACGGAGGTCGGGGAGATCGCCGCCGGGCGGACCGAGAAAGTCTTCGAAGAGCACGACTCGCGGGTCGGAGAAGCCCCACAGACCTTTGCGGTCCCAGACGACGACGTGCTCGACACGCGTTCGCGGCAGGACTTCGAGCGCCTTCTCCAGCTGCTCCTCGTTCTCGACGAAGAGCAGCCGCGCTTCGCAGTGACCGAGCAGGTACTCGATCTGCTCCGGCGAGGAGGTCGCGTAGATGCCGCAGGTGACGCCGCCGGCAGCCATGATGCCGAGGTGGCAGTAGAGCCACTCGGGGCGATTCTCTCCGAGAACGGCGACGTTCTCGCCCCGGCGCAGACCGGACGCGCGCAGGGCCGCCGCCACGCGCCGCACGCTCTCCCCATACTCGCGCCAGGTGACGCGACGCCAGATGCCCTGCAATTTGTGGCGCAGGGCAAGCGCATCGCCGCGCTTGCGAACCTGCTCGAAGAAGAGGGCGGGGAGCGTGCTCACCAGCGCCTCCGCTTGCGATGGAGCCGCCACGCTTTCTGCGCGATGGGCGCGGCGCACATCCCCAGATATACCTCGCGCACATCCGGGTGATCGAGAAGCTCCTGCGCGGATCCTTCGAGTGCGATGCGGCCCGTCTCGAGGATCGCCGCCCGCCGGGCGATGCGGAGCGCCAGGCGCGCATTCTGCTCGACGAGAACGATGGCGGTGCCGGCGCTGCTGATGTCTCGAAGGGCATCGAAGACGACCTTCGCCATCTGCGGCGCGAGTCCCAGCGACGGCTCGTCGAGGAGCAGCAGCCGCGGCCGGCGCAACAGTGCGCGCCCCAGCGCCAGCATCTGCTGCTCTCCGCCTGAGAGCGTCTCCGCCTCTTGTCCAGAGCGCTCGGCGAGGATCGGGAACATCGCGTAGGTGTCGCGCAGATCTCCCCCTTTCCCCCAGAGCCCCAGGCGGAGGTTCTCTTCCACCGTCAGCTCACGAAAGAGGCCGCGGTCTTCGGGGACGTAGACGACGCCGAGCCGGGCGATCGCCTCCGGCCGCAGCCGGTCGATGCGCTCGCCATCCAGCTCGATGACGCCCCTTGCAGGCTGGTCGGGCAAGAGGCCGGCGATGGTCCGGAGCAGGGTCGTCTTGCCGGCGCCGTTCGGGCCGAGCACGGCGAAGATCTCGCCGCGCTCGATCTCCAGCGAGACACCGCAGAGCGCGCGGATGCGATCGAGATAGAGCGTCTCGACGCTCTTGACGCGCAGCAGGCTCATGCCTCTCCCAGATAGGCGCGCGCCACCTCGGGCCGGAGCTGCACTTCCTCGGGCTTGCCCTCGGCGATCTTCTCTCCCCGGTCGAGCGCCATCATCCGCTGGGCGAGGCGCGCGGCGAAGCGCAGGTCGTGCTCGACGAAGAGCAGCGTCACGCCGAAGCGGCCGCGCAGCTCGTGCAGCCAGTAGGCGACTTCATCCTTCTCCTCGGCGGTGAGTCCCGAGGCTGGCTCGTCGAGCAACAAGAGGCGCGGTTCGAGGGCGAGCGCGCGCCCCAGCTCGACGCGCTTCTGCACGCCGTAGGGACAGTCGGCGACGCGGACATGCCGGTAGGCCTCCAGATCGAGGAACTCGACGATCTCCTCGCATCGCTCGCGCTGGCGGATCTCCTCGGCGCGCGCCCGCAACGCCGCGGCGAGCAGGTTGCTGTGGAAGTGGAGATGGCGGCCGAGGAGCAGGTTGTCGATCACCCGCATGCCGAGGAAAAGGCGCAGGTTCTGGAAGGTGCGGGCGATGCCGCGGCGGGCAATCCGGTCCGGCGAGAGGCCGAGCAGGCTCTCCCCGCGAAAGAAGATCGCGCCTGCGCCGGGCCGATACGCGCCGCTCAGGCAGTTGAAGAGCGAGGTCTTGCCCGAGCCGTTCGGGCCGATGATGGCCACGCTCTCGCCCTCCGTGAGCGAAAGGCTCACGCTGCGCAGCGCGCGGATGCCGCCGAAGCTCAGCGAGAGTCCGCGAACATCCAGGAGCAGAGGTTCATTCGTTTGCATTCAATGCTTTTCGCGCCTTCCCTGAGGGCAGCACGGCGGCGGTCCGAGTGAGTCGTTCGCTCAAAAATGCGGCGGGAACGTCTGCCAGTCGCTCACCGGCGCGAACGATGCGTCGGCCGCTTTCTTCGCCCGCATCAGCCGCACGGTGTTGAGCCCGTGGCGGCGCGAGGCCGTCCAGTTGATGGGTGCGGTCAGGTTCTCCGGCCGGTAGCCGCGCAGCGATTCGAGCGCGGCGATGAACTTCTCGCGGGTCAGCTCCCGCCCAGCCCGCTTCAATCCTTCGACGGTGACTGCCATTGCCGTGGCGCCGATGATGGCGAAGCTCTCGCGCCCCTTGAGCTTGGGTTCCTCTTGCAAGAGGATGCCGAGCACCCGGTCGGCGGCCGGATCGCCCGGCGGAGCCTCGTTCACGTCGAAGTAAGCGCCCTCCCAGAGATCGCCCAGCAGGCGGTACATCACGCTCCGGTCGCCGAGCGTGAAGGAAGCGAAGAGCTTCGGCCGGTAGCCCACCTTGGCCATCTCCTTGACGATGGCCGCGCCGTGCGTCGCGGTCGAGTAGAGCAGCACGACATCCGCGCCCGATTCCTTGAGCTTGAGGGCGTGCGTGCCCAGCTCGCGGTCGGCGACTTCGTAGGGGACCTCGGCGGCGATGCTCACCGCGCTGCTCTTGCCTCCGCGCCGCGCGCCCTCGAGGCCGGCCTTGCCGTAGTCGTCGTTCTGGAAGAAGACGGCGATCTTCTTCGCGCTCTCGAGGCTTGCCGCCTGGGCGACGAGGAACTGCGCCTCGTCGACGTAGTCGGGGTACGCCATGAAGACGCTGCGCACTTTTTCTTTCGGCTGTGCCGCGAAGACCTGCGGATTGCCCAGCGGCCAGACGGTCGGGATACCCGACTCCGCCACCGTTTCCTTGTTGGCGTTGAGCACGGCCGTGCCGAGAAGGCAGACCAGCGCGAAGACCGAGTCCTTCATCTCGTTGACGTTGGCGACCGCCTGGCCGGGATTGTAGGCGTCGTCCCGGATCATGACCCGGAGCTTGCGGCCGTGGACGCCGCCCTGCGAGTTGACGTGGCGGGCCCAGGCTTCGGCAGCGAGGGAGATCGATCCCCACGCCGCGGCCGGGCCGGAGAGCGGCGCGCTGATGCCCAGGACCACTTCGCTGTCGGAGACGCCGGGGGCGGCGGCGAAGAGGAGCAAGGCGATGAGCATGATTCCTCCTGGCGCGGCCGGTGCATGGCAGGGGCCGCGGAGTCTCTTCTAGGCTCGGTCCAGTGCAGGAAGGAAGCGGCGACCTGTCAAAACGCCACATCCACTGCGTTGCAGATTGTGCTGCGGCCACGGTTTGGCGAGGATGGCCGCATGGAGCGCCCTGGTCGTCGGCTGTGGGTGGCGCTGGCGGGAGCCCTTGTGCTCCACGCCTTGGTGATGCTTGCGCTGACACGTCTGTCGAGGTCCAAGGCCATCGTCTCGCCACCAGGGCCGAAGGTGATCCCAATCGCTCTGCGCAAGCTCGCGCCGACCAGCGGCACATCGCGGCCCGAGAAAGCCCCCGCTCCCGCGAGCTCTACTGCGAGGCGCAGGGCAGCGCCGGCTCCGCCCGAAAACCCGGCCCTCGCGCCCGTTCCGGATATCCGCGCGGAAGACGAGCAGGCGAGCCTTCCGCGTGACTGGCGTGCCGATGGCATCTACCGCCCGGGCGGCCGGCTCTCCCTCGAACTCGCTCATCCCGAAAACGCGCTCCCTGATCGCAGCCCGCAAGGAGACGGCTCCAAGGGCCTCGTGCAGGAGAAGTCGCGCGCCGAAAAGCTAGCCGAGGAGAAGGAGATCGTCAGCCGCAGGATCGAGAGTTGGGTGTCGGATGCGAAGGGGAAGCAGCGAGCGGAAGCGGGGAGAGACGGCTACTGGCAGGCGGTACAGGACCGGCTCGCCCGCGGCTTCGACCCCGGCTGGGACGTGCTCGAGCAAGGCCCGAAAGACGCGCCACGTTCGAGCCTGGGTGCGTACCTCGATTCATGGAAGAAGCAGGCCGCGGCATACGGCCGGTCGGGCAATCCCTTCTCAGGGTTGGCCGGCGCGCCCGGCGCGACCAGGCCGTTGCACGAGGAGTTCACCGAGCTCGCCAACGCAGATCGCGGGCTCGACAGCGTGAGCCTGGGAAAAACGCTCCAGCCCTTCAGCATGGTGCTCGCAGCCGGCGCGGTCTCCGGAACTGTCTGGCATCACAGCCTGATCGCGCTGGTGCGGATTTCCCTGCGCGGGGACGGTTCGCTCCTCGCCGTCGAGCTGTCCGGCACCAGTGGCAATACCGCATACGACCGCCTCGTCCTCGGGAAAGCGCGCTCGCTCGGCACGCTGCCATCGGGCACTGCCCCGCTGGCGCGAGAGACGCTCTGGGCGTTCGAGACCGACTTCACGCAGATCCCGCCGCTTCCCCTCGCGGGCTGTGCCCTCGACGACTTCATTCCCAAGAACTGCTGGCGGCCGCTGCAGAAGCTCCAACACTCGCGCGTGCGGCTGCTGGCGATCTACTGAGGCAGCACGCATGTCGGCGCGAAGGAGCGAACCGACGCACCAGCGCGCCGATTCGCTCATTCGCAGAGTCCGCAGCGCCGTTACTTCTTGGCAGTGCCGGTCGCCGCCTTCCCCATCCATTCCGGTGCCCCGACCTTGCCGTCGTGGTCCGTGTCCATCTTCTCGAAGAGCTGTTCCTGAAATTTCATGAACTCCTCGCGCGTCACGTAGCCCTTGTTCTCGGTGTCGATCATGTGCATGACGTCCATTGGCTTCATCCTGGCGAGTTGCGCCCACGAGCGCGCCTCGTCGGTGGTCGTCGGGGTGCCGGCGCGCGCGATGGGTGCGGCGGCGACGGCGGCGAACAAAACGGCAGCCGCGAAGATGCTGCGATTCACCAGCTTAATTCCAACCATGGTCCGTTCTCCTTTGTAAGGGTTTTCGAGGTGCAGTCTTGGAAACCTGTCGACCGATACAGCGCCGGGCCCGAAATGGTTACGCGGCGCTCGGCCGAGCACTCAAGCTGGACCTGGCCGACCGGGTTGCGCGATCGACCCGATTTCGCCGATACATGCGGGGGCGCTGGCGGGCCCTGGGCGTCAATCCTCCGGTCCCGCGCAGCTCCTGCCTGCAGAACTGCACCGGTCTACCCAGAAAGGGGAAGAAGCATGTCGGCCGAAACCCATTCGAAGGCTCCGATCGTCTTCGTCCATGGCCTCTGGCTCCACGGCGATTCCTGGAGTAGCTGGGTCCAGTTTTTCCGCGACAACGGTTACGAGGCCACCGCCGCGAGCTGGCCAGGCGACTCGCAGACCACCGAAGAGACCCGCAAGAACGCCGGCGCCGTGGCCGGCTATGGGGTGACCGAGATCGCCGACCACATCGCCAAGCAGCTGAGCGCGTTCGGCAAGAGGCCGATCCTGATCGGCCATTCCTTCGGCGGGCTGATCGTGCAGAACCTGCTCGGCCGCGATCTTGCCGCCGCGGCGATCGCGATCGACCCTGCCCCGATCAAGGGCGTGCCCGAGCTTCCGCTCTCCGCGCTGAGGTCCTCCTTCCCGGTGCTGAGCAACCCGCTCAACTTCAAGCGCGCGGTGGCCCTGACCGAGCACCAGTTCCGCTTCGGGTTCACCAACGCCCTCCCGGAGCAGGAAGCCAAGGAGCTCTACGCGAAGTACGCGATGCCCGCGCCGGGGCGCCCGCTCTTCCAGGCGGCGACCGCAACCTTGAACCCGTACTCGGCGACCAAGGTCAACGTTGCCAACGCCAACCGAGGCCCCCTGCTGCTCGTCTCGGGCGAGAAGGACAACACCGTTCCACCGGTGATGGTGAAGAGCACGCTCAAAGCCTATCGGCAGTCGCCGGCCGTCACCGAGCTCAAGGAGTTTCCCGGCCGCGGGCACTCGCTGACCATCGACAGCGGATGGCGTGAGCTCGCCCAGTACAGTCTCGCCTGGTTGAACGCGAAGGGCCTCTGACCGGTCGAGCTCCGCCCGGCGCTGGCCTGGGGATCATCCTCATCGGTCAGATCTGGGAAGCGAAAAGGAACCCTGCTCAGGGCGGTCGTTCGTTGCAATCGCTGCCAGCTCTTCCGGATACGCGTTCAGCAACGTCTCGGGCACCTTGACCCGGCGCCCCATCACCTGCGACTCGAGCATGAGCGCATTGGTGACCGCCTGGCCGGCGAAGTGGTTGTTGTTGACCACGTAGACATCGGTGACGTTCGCCTCCTCCGCGAGGGCCCTGGTGCGCTCCGCCCATGGGCTCAGCTCGGCGGCCGAATAGAGATAGTCGTAGCGCTCGTCCCTTCCCGCCGTCTTGCGGAACCAGTCCTTGTAGTTGCGCCCGTGCACGCGGATATAGCCGACCGAGGAGGTGGCGCGTGCCGACGGCGGCAGCGAGTTGCGGAACATGGGCTGGTCGAGGTTGACGATCCCGATGCGTTCCGCGGCCAGCTCGGCGTAGAACTCCGGCTGGTTCCAGGAGATGTGCCT
>Ga0137419_10001101_pt1 | contig 11202 bp, 5 predicted proteins | sample CZODoug3_1_2_16f_FD_108279 | JGI IMG/M metagenome (GOLD analysis project Ga0137419, IMG submission 108279) | Vadose zone soil fungal communities from Angelo Coast Range Reserve, California, USA - CZODoug3_1_2_16fungal (Illumina Assembly) | ecosystem: Environmental > Terrestrial > Soil > Vadose... | reverse complement strand
GATCAAATCCTGCTTGCGGAGCCCAGAATAGTTTTGAATGTTGAGGCTCTCGGCCATCGCGTGCAGTTCCGCGACGGACTTTCTCTTCAGTTCGGCGATATCCACGTGTGAATCAGCTCCGGTTGCATTTACGGCGGGGGAACCCCGGGATGGGGGAGTGGGCCTAGTTGATAGTGGAAACCTGGGAATGGGGCGGCGTGCGAACGAGTGATAGTAGGCCGGTCGTCATTCTGCGTCAAGTACGCCCATGAGCCTCACGCGGTTTCTGCTCGCGTGGCGCACGATCCCGTTGCGCGACCGCGAAGTCATTGATGCACTTGTACATCCGTCGCACGCCGGCCCTTCCGCGGAGCTCGCGAAAGCGCTGAAAGCATGGCGCGGAAGCCACTACTGGTCCGACGAGCCGGACGGCCGGCACCTGGTTCTCACCCACGCGGCAGATCCCCGTCCGGGGGAGCGCTGGGTCGCGCATGTCGTGCTCTTTGCCGCGACGCTGTTCACGACGACCCTCGGTGGAGCGGTTTTCGCCGGTGCCGTCAGCGTCGATATGGCATTGACGCTGAGTGACTGGGGCCACGTGCTCGCGCATGGGTGGAGCCACGGCCTCGTCTTCTCGCTGCCGCTGCTCACGATCCTCATGAGTCACGAGCTCGGACACTATGTGACGGCGCGCCGGTATCTGCTCGACGTCTCGCCTCCCTACTTCCTCCCGGGGCCGCCCCTTCCGATCGGGACCCTCGGCGCGTTCATCCGCCTGCGCACGATTCTCACCGACCGCCGCCAGTTGATCGACGTCGGCGCCGCGGGACCGTTCGCGGGCTTCGTGATCGCGTTGCCGGTACTGTGGATCGGGCTCGCCCTCAGTCGACCAGCCCTGTCTGGTGCGTTCGGCATGGAAGTGTGGGCCGGCGACCAACCCCTCTGGCACCTGGGCGACTCGATCATCACGCGCTTGGTGCGATTCTTCGCGATGGGGAATGCCCCCGGCATCGTGATGCACCCCATCGCCGTCGCCGGTTGGTTCGGCATGTTCGTCACGGCGCTCAATCTCCTCCCGATCGCGCAGCTCGACGGCGGTCACATCCTCTTTGCGGCGTCGCCCAAGCACCACCAAGGCCTGGGACGGGGATTCTGGATCGTCATCATGCTGATGGGTTGGTTCTGGATCGGCTGGCTCATCTGGGGGTCGCTGGTGCTCGTCCTCTCCCGCGGGCGTTTGGGCCATCCACCTGTGCTGGATACGTACCGGCCGCTGCCGCGCTCGCGCCGCTGGCTCGCGTGGGCGAGTCTCATCCTGTTCGTGTTGACTTTCGCTCCGGTGCCCCTGGCTCAATTCGGTCCGTAAGTATTGCGTAAGTGCCCTTTTCTTATATCTTTGCGCAAACCAGCCCGAACGGCACTGAATGCCAGCACAACCGGCACGGTACCAAGCTTCTCCCTCGCTCGACCAGGTCGTCCACGACCTTCCTCCGATACGTTTCGACGGACAGCCCATTGATATTCGCCTCTCGGTGCGCCGCACCGAGGACGGGATTTGGCGTGGGCGTGTCTTGTTCGGAGCGGAAGGTACCGAGGCCGAGCGCTCTACCGCCGAAATCTTCTGTGCAACCTCGGAGCCCGACCTGTGGCAGGCGGTCCGGGATCTACGTGACCACCACCTTCGCGATCTCTACCGCTCGCTGCTTTGATGGTCGACGCGCGCGCCGCGCTGATGAAGCTCCGGCACGATCTGGCCAATCCGCTGTCGGCGATTCTCGCTGAGACGCAGATCCTGCTCCTCACGCCCGAAAAGTTCGATGAGGAGGCTCTCTCGGGCCTGAAACAGATCGAGGACCTGGCGCGCAAGATGCGTCAGATGCTCCAAGCGCTCGAGTGAGTCGGCGGCACCGGTCCCGGTTCTGCCCGCCCACGGCGTGGTGGCGCCCAGCCGCCCGTCGCTGCATCACCTTCCTCTATAGACGCCGCCCTGTCCGCCGAGCCTTCCGCTTCTGGTGATGCCCGTCATAGCGGCAACGGTCGTAGCACAGTAATCGTGTAAGCCCTTGCGGGCCTTGGCCCCCGGGGCATCTTTCCACCCCCTTTACATGGTGGCGGAGCTTCATTTGAAGGTTACGCGTGCTGTCGTCTTTGGAGTGAGCTGCCTCGGCCTGGCCTGCGCAAGCGGGGGGGGGGGAGCCGTCCGCACAGGTGCCGTCACCCCAGCCGACATTCCCGCCCTGCAGGCCCAGGTCCAACAACAGCCTAGCAACGCCACGCTCCGTCTTCGCCTCGCCGCTGCCTTGATGGCAGCCGGGCGCTGCGACACGGCCACGGTCGTCGCCCGAGCCGGCCAACAACTCGCCCCCGCGAACGCCATCGGCCCGCTGGTCATCGGCGGGTGCCAGGAGAAGAGCGGGCGTTACGACCTCGCGTTCGCGACCTACACCGACTTCGCGACCCAGCATCCCCAGGCGCGAGGCGTCGCCACGGTGCGGGCCAAGGCGCAAATCGCCTTGCGCACGCAGGCCGAGCAGACGGCCCGCCAGGCCTTGGCGAGTGAATCGACGCTGACGCGCCAGCCCCCGGAGCCGTCGACGCTGGCCGTCTTGCCGGTCACGATCTCCGCCAGCGACTCCACGTTCCGGCCCCTGTCGCGCGGCCTCGCCGAGCTGATCACGTCGGACTTGGCGCTGGTGCGGAGTCTCCGGCTCCTGGAGCGCATCCAGATCGGCGCGCTGCTCGATGAGCTCAAGCTCGGGCAGAGTGAACGGGGCGATCCCGCGACGGCGGCGCGCGTCGGCCGGCTGCTGCGCGCCGAGCGCATGGTGCAGGGCGTCGCGTCGATCACGACCAACGGCCCGGTCCGGCTTTCTGCGTCCGTCGTTCGCGGTGACGGAACGGTGCGGTCGGGGGCACAGGCGAACGGCACCTTCCAGCAGCTGCTGGACCTCGAGAAGCAGCTCGTCATCAGCCTGGCGGGGCAGCTGGGCATCCAGCTGACCGACGCCGAGCGGCAGCGCATCTTGAGGCAGGGCCCGCGCAACCTCGCCGCGTTCCTCGCCTACAGTCAGGGACTCGAGGCCCTCGATCGCGGTGATTACCGTGCCGCGGCGTCGGCCTTCAGCGCGTCGGTCCGTGCTGATCCGAACTTCCAGGCGGCCCAGCAGCAGCAATCGGCCGCGGAAGCGGCGCCGGCCGTCGAGTCGGGCGGCGACGCGGTCGCCGCGGTGGATGTGGCGCCGCCGGAGGCTCCTCCGCCCTCGCTGCCGACGGCAGGTGCGCTCGAGTCCGCCAAGAATGAGACCTCGCCCTCACTGGGCGGCGTCCTGACCGGCAACGGCAACGAGACCACCAAGCCCGAGCTGACACCCGCGAGCCAGGGAATCAATTCCGTGGTGCAGGTGTCGGGCATCATCCGCATCATCTTCAAGCGGCCCTAAAATGCGCGCACCGGCCTTCCTTCTCTTGGCTCTTCTTCCGGTGGGTGCGGCGGCGACAAACGCGGCGGCGCAGGCGGCCGCCAACGCCACGGTGGCACGGACGGGCGTGTACTTCGAGAGCTACAGCTTCGGGTCGGGACTCGCGTTCGATCGCATCAGCGAGATGACGATCCCCTTCGCCGTCACGCAGCGGTTCGGCAATCGAGTCGTGGTGGACATCGGGACGGCGTTCGCGAGTGCCTCGGTCCGCGGAGCCGGCGGACGGACGATCGACCACTCCGGTCTCATCGACACCGACATCCGCGCGACGGTCGGCGTGATTCCGGGACGGCTGCTCTTCACCCTCGTCGCGACGTTGCCCACCGGCGCCGCCTCAGTTCCCGACACGACCATTCCGCTGTTCGGAGCGACCGCGACCGATCTACTTGGCTTCACGACGCCCGGGTTCGGCTCGGGTGGAGGCGTGTCGGCCGGGTTCGCATCGGCGTTCAAGATGGGTCAGAACTGGGCGGTGGGGACCGGCTTCAGCTATCGCCATGGCGCGAGCTACACGCCCGTCGCCGGCGGCAGCGAGATGGCGCCGGGCGGCGAAGTCCGCGCGCGCCTCGGCATCGAAGGCCCGTTCGGCGGCGGCAAATACTTCCGCGGCGCGTTGATCTACACGACGTCGGGCGCCAACGACATGAGCGCGGGTGGACAAACGCTCATCGGCGACCGGGCGCTGGCCTACGCCGCCGTCAGCATGCCGCTCGGGCGGAACAGCCTCTCGCTCTACGGCTGGGAGATGCGTCGTCTGCGGCCGCGCGGTTTCGATACGCCCGGCGCCATCTCCGTACCGCGCGGCAACGTATTGGCCCTCGGCGCCCGCCTGGAGCGGCCGATGTCGCCCAAGGTCACGCTCGTCCCCCTGCTCGAGTTCCGGCACGAGCTGACTGGTCCCACCGAGAAGATGATCCTCCTCGGCTACCTCGTGCGGGCCGGATCGGACGTCCGCTATCGGTTGAGCGAGCGGGCTACCGCGGTGGTGCAGGCGCAGCTCGCGTTCGGCAAGCTCAATGACGAGGGGACCAGCGTACCGCTGGTCGGCCCGCGCCTCGGCGTGCTCATCGAGTGGAGCCGGTGACCGACATCGTAGGGTCGTGAACCGCCGGGTCGTCTTTGTCCTGCTGGCCACCGTCGCGGTGCTGAGTTGTCTCCGCGACTCTACGGCTCCGCGGGTATTGTCCGGTCACCTCGCCTTCGTGCCGGCGTTCGAAAGCAGCGTGGCCGGCGTCGTCGACTTCGATCGCGCGCGCATCACCGTCGTGCGTCCCGGGGATGCGAAGCCGGTGGTCGACACCGTGATCGCGATCCCTCTCACCACCGATTCGATCGACCTCTCGATATCGGTCCCGCTGCTCGCTGCGAGTGAGGACCTGTTGCTCTACCTGCGGCTCATCAACGCCGCGGGCGACACCGTTTTCCGCACCACCCCCTACCCGCAGAACGTGACCGTCACCACGAGTGGAGGGGCGAAGCCTGTCGAGACGCCCATCACCTACGTCGGGGTAGGGTTCGACGCGGTCTCCGTCTCGATCACCACGCACGACACGGCCGTGTTCTTCGGCCAGTCACTGACGCTCACTGCCGAGGCGTTCGGACCGGCCGACACGGTGATCCCGGGGACCCCGATCGCGTGGCGGTCGCTCGATTCCGCGCGTGTGCGGATTCCGAACAGAGCGCTGGCGCAGGTGGTCGGCGGCTCCGCGCGTGGCACGGCCCGCATCGTGGCCCAGCTGCTCAACGGCCCGGCCGACACGGTCCTCGTCGCCGCGCAACCGGTCGCCAGTACCCTCGCCCGCGTCAGCGGCGACAGCCAGACGGCAGTCCCGGGCGTCCCGCTCCCGGTGCCGCTGCGCGTGCGCGTCACGGCGACGGACGGCCTCGGCGTGCGCGTGCCGGTGTCGTTCGCGGCGCTGGGCGCCGGCGATTCCGTGAGCCCGAGCCTCGTGTTGAGCGACACGCTCGGCTACGCACAGACGAACGCCTTCATCGGTCCCGCCGCGGGCCCACGCGCCTTCCGGGCGAGCGTGACCGGCATCGCGTCGCCCGTGACGTTCAATGCGACAGCGCTGAGCGGCGCCGTGGCGTCGGTGACGCTCGACCGCGCGGTCGACACGATCGCCCGCGGCGCGACCTTGCAGTACACGGCGACCGCGCGCGACTCGTCCGGCAATCCGGTGAGCGTCACGATCGGCTGGACCTCCACGGTCCCGTCGGTGGCGACGGTGAACGGGTCGGGGCTCGCGAGCGCCGTAGCCGGCGATTCGACCAGGATCATCGCGACCGCCGCGGGGCATGCCGACACGGCGACACTCTACGTGCGCGAGCTGCGCAGCGTCGTGCCGGCGCCGGCCGACACGGTCATCACGGCGATCGGCGACTCGTTCGATCTCCGCGCGACCGCGTACGACAACTTCGGCGGCGTCATCGCGTCCGGGTTCACGCGGACCTTTGTCTCGGCGACGCCGACGGTCGTGACCGTGAATGGGGCGACGGGGCGGACGCACAGCGTCGGCGCGGGCAACGGCGTGGTGCTCGTGCGCGATTCCGTGAGCCCGAGCCTCAAGGTGCAGGGCACCGCGACGGTGCGCGTCAACCAGGTGACCTTCTCGATCCGCAACACGCCGGCGCTCCCCGACAGTCTACAGGTGGGTGTGAGCGGTCGCCGCGCCATCGTGGCGGCGGCGTTGGACCGCAACAACCATCCGATTCCCAACAAGACGTTCGGGTTCCGCAGTGGCGATCCGGCCGTGGCGACCGTGGACGCCGCGGGCATCGTCACGGGCGTTTCCCTCGGCACCGTGTTCGTTATCGACTCGGTGGATGGGCTCAAGGACTCGGTGAAGGTCGCCGTCGTGGCGACACCGCCCGCGCTGCTGCAATGGGGCTTCGACTCGCTCGCGGTCGGGAACGGCGGCAGCGTGTCGGTGCCGCTCACGCTGAGCCGCACCGATCCGCAGGCGACGACGGTGCTCCTCTCCGTCGTTCCCGCCGCCGATACGATGCTCGCAAGGCCTGCCGCGGGATGTCCGGGTGGGACGTTGAAGAAGGTGACGATTCCGGCCAACACGTCTGCGGCCTCGGTGCTCGTGTGCGGGCTCGCCGCGGGTCGGGTGACGATCGTCGCGCAAGACTCGGCCGGGAACTACCTCCCCGATACGATGGTGGTGACGGTCGTGTCGACGATCGAGTTCCGGGAAATCGGCACGTTCTCGCAGCAGTCGTACTTCTACGTGAACCAGGCCGAGACGCACCGCGCGCAGGTGTTCCTGTCCGATCCGGCGCCCGCGGGCGGCCTGGGCGTCACGTTCGTGTACGGCCAGGCGGGCAAATCGGTCGTGAGCCCCGCGCCCGCGATCATCCCCGCGGGTCAGCTCGCGGCCGACGTCGTTATCCAGGGACTCAACCCCGGCACCGACAGTGTGACGCCGACGTCGGGCGGATTCGTTGGCAAGTTCTCGCGCGTGTACGTCGCGGCCAATAACCTCGGCCTGCAACCGGCGTATCCGTACACCAGGGCGCTGGGCGTAGGCCAAACGTTCCAGCCGTACGCGTACATCACGTACGGCATGGATCACGCGCTGGTGTTCGCCGCGAGCCTGTCGAACGGCATCGGCACGGTGCAGACGCCGGACACGTTCCCCAATGGAGCGACGAGCAAGTACTTCACCGTCGCGGCCACCGCGACCGGCAAGACGGTGCTGACCATCTCGGCTCCGGGGTGGGTCTCCTCGTCCGATACCCTGACGTTCACGACGCCGCATCTCGTGGCCGGCGGAGCGAGCAGCATGATCGCGGGGGATCCGTCGCTCGGCTCGTGGAGCGCCCAAACGGCCGACTCCATTCGCTGGGCACACCCCGTGCAGGACACGGTCCGCGTCACCGCGGTGTCCCGTAGTCCGGCCGCCGTCGCCGTCGATCTGCCGACGGACAAAGTCCTCCCCGGCAACGCGGGCGTCACGCGTAACAACGCGCTGCGCGCGCTGCCGACCGCCGGCGGCGACTCCGCGTGGATCGTCCTCACGGCACTGGGTTACATCAGCGACTCATTCCTGGTGCGGGTGACGAAGCCCACGCTCTACCTACAGGTCGGCTATCCGTACAGCGGCAGAGTCGCGCTCGGCACGCTGTTCCAAAGCGCCGGGTACGTGCAGATCCCGTATGTCAGGCCAGACACACTCACGGTGGTGTTTGCCCACTCCCGCGCCGGAGTGGTGCGCGGGCCCGCCAACGTGCGCATTCTCCCCGGTCAGACGAGCGTGTACTACGCCGTCGTGGGCGACACGCTCGGCACGGACACATTGTCGGTCGACACCGTCGCGACCCCGGGCTACGTCGTCTCGGGGAGCCCCATCGTCTACACGGTCGATCCGCTGCACGTGCGGCCCTACGGGTATCCGTCGGTCACGAACTACACGATCGCGGCGCCGTACGCGGTGACCGCCTACGCGTACGACTCGCTTGACGGGCAGGCGCGGCCCCTCGTCGCGCCTTTGCGGGTGACCCTCACGTCTGGGAATCCGGCCACGTTCACGCTCGACTCGGCGGCCGTAACGATCGATTCCGGCCAGGCCTACAGCTTCAACCACCCGGACACGCTACGCTTCGTCGGCGTCGACAGCATCGGCGCGCGGATCTTCTCGAGCGCGCCCGGCTCGACCCCGGACTCGTCGAATCTGATCAAGGTCTTCCCAACGCCGCTCGCGATTCAGGTGGGGTATCCGTACGTCCAGGGCCGCGGACTACGCGCCAGGAACAACTACGTGTACGTGGTCGGGGGCAACGTGCCTGACACGGTGAAGGTCGCGCTGCGGCGCTTCGACCCGACGCTCGACACGCTGACGGCGGACACCGTGCGGATCCTGAAGGGCCAGAACTCGAGCCAGTACTTCGAGATTTGGGCGCTCGACTCGAGTCGCACCGACTCCGTCGTCGCCACCGCGCCAGGGTACGTCCCGGCGAAGATCAACATCACTCCGGAGGCCGTGAGCCTCGTCCAGGGCGGCCTGCCAAGCACGCGTCTCACGACCGACCCGCCGTACAGGGCGACCGTGTACACCGCGACCCGGTCGCGGACGACGCTCAATCCGTTCGCGCCCGTCAACGTCACCGTCGTCTCGACCGACCCGAACGTCATGCGGATCGACTCGGCCTCGAGCGTCAACACCGGCGGCGACACCGCCGTGGTGGTCGTCGACTCGAGCCGCGGGTACGCGTACGTCCGCGTCATCTTCGTCGGGAGCGGGTCGGCACGGCTGCGCTACGCGTCGCCGAACTTCCTCGGCGACTCGACGCCGCTCGTGACGGTCACGGGACCCACGCTGAGCTTGAGCCAGGGGGCGAACCAGACCGTGGGCGTCGGCCAGCTGCTCTCGGGGTCGCCCAGCCAGTACGTCACCGTCAACAATCCCGTTCAGGGCTCGCCGCTCGTCGTGCAGCTGCTGAAGAGCGACAGCACGTTGCCGCCTGCGAACCAGGCGTTCACGGTCTCGCCCACGTTTGTGACGATTCCGGTCGGCGCGACCGCCAGCAACAACTTCGAGGTCCAGGGGAACAGTATCGGGGCGGCGGTGCTGACGGCGCGTGCCACGGGCTACAGCCAGGCCACGAGCAACGTGAGCGTCGGGCAGCCGAGGCTCTCGGTCTCGGCGGCCACGCTGAACGTGTCGGTGGGCCAGGCGCCCGCGCCGGTGACCGTGTACGCGGTCGATCAGACGGGGACGATCCGTTACGTCGCCGCCGCGGTCGCCGTGGGCGACACGTCCGCCAGCGCCGCGATCGCGTCGAGCGATTCGCTCGCCGTCCAGATTGGGGCGCGCCAGTACTTCAAGACGATCGGCGTGCGAGGATTCGTGAAGGGGAGCACGCAGATCGTGTTCTCGGCGGCGGGCTACACGCCCGACACGCTCGTGGTGCAGGTCGATACCGCGCAGCTCGTCTTGAACAGCGCGCCGAACGGTCTCGGCGCGGGGCAGGTGGTGCCCAATCAGATGTATGTCAGCCTGCCGAGTAACGTGTTCGACAGCACGACCGTGAACTTGGCGTCGAGCGACCCGGCCGTTCTCACTGTGCCCGCACAGGTCGTAATCCCGAAGGGGACGTACTACGCCTACTTCCCTGTGACGGGCGTCGGCGTCGGGAGCGCGAACGTCCTGGCGACGGCGCTGAACGCGAAGCCGGCGACGGCGGTGCCCGTGCGGATCAGCCGGCCCAAGTTCCAGGTGTCTCTGTCGAGCGCCACGAACGCGGGCCAGAAGACGACGGTGACCGTGTACGCGCAAGATTCACTGGGCTCATATCGCTACCCCAGCGCGCCGCTCACCGTGACGCTGGTGTCGAGCGTCCCCGGGCACGCGCTCTTCGACTCGGCGACGATTCACATTCCCACGAACACCTATTACGCCTCGACCGGCGTCGTCTTCGACACGGCCGAGGTTTCCACCGTCACCGCGAGCAATGTCGGGTACACGTCAGGCAACGCGACGACCACGACCACCGGCGCGCTTGTCTCGATCGCGGACTTCTCGTTCACGCCACAGACGGTCACGATCACGAAGAACCAGTACGTGACGTGGAAGAACACCGGTGCGGCGACGCATACCGCGACCGACGATGCAGGTGCGTGGAATACCGGAAGCCTCGGGGCAGGCGGGCAGTCGATCTTGTACTTCCCGACGCCGGGTACGTACACGTATCACTGCAACTTCCACGGGGGCATGATCGGGACCGTCGTCGTAAACCCGTAGCGGCCGCACCACATCTAGACAGCCTCTCCGGGGTATCCCATCCTACTGGTGAACCCCTTCCCCGGAGTGCCGTCATGAAGCGTTTCGGTCTGGTCGTCTCGTGCGTCTTCGTAACACTCCAATGCGGTGGTAGTAATGGTGGAACCGGCCCGACCCCAGGTTCGATTTCCAAGACCGGGGGCGATGCCCAGGTGGGTGCCGCGGGCACGGCGCTGGCCGAGTCGCTGGCCGTGACCGTCCTCGATCAGAACAACGCGCCCCTCGCCGGCGTCAACGTCACGTTCGCGGTCACGTCTGGCGGCGGCACCGTATCGCCCGCGTCGCGCCTGACGAGCGCCGCGGGGATCGCGAAGACGCGCCGCACCCTGGGCCCCAATGCGGGCGCGCAGCTCGTCACCGCCACGGCGGGGAGCTTGGCACCGGTGCAGTTCAGCGCGGTGTCGCAGATCAACGGCGCCGTGAACATCGCCAACAACACCACGGGACCCCTGACCGACAGCGTGGACGCGATCAAGGCCGAGTCGCTCACTGTACTCGTGACGGATCAAAACGCCACGCCGGTGCCAGGCGTCGCGGTGGCCTGGGCCTCGACGGGCGGGTCCGTCTCGTCGGCGTCGGTCCCGACGGGCGCCGCCGGGTTGTCGAGAGTGAGATTCACGTACGGGACCGCGGCGGGAAATCAGTCGGCGACCGCGACGGTGACGGGCCTGGTGGGTTCGCCGGTGACGATCACGTTTACCGCGACCGCCGGGACCGCCGTGACGATCGCGAAGACCTCTGGCGACAACGGTACGACGACGCCCGGTGGTCAGGCCACCTACATCGTGCAGGGGCGTGACACACACGGCAATCCGAAGGCCGGCGTCACTGTCGATTGGGCGGTTGGGACGGGCGGCGGGTCGATCACTCCCCCGCAGAACACCACGCTGGCGAACGGCAACGCGAGCGCGGTGCGGACGCTCGGCGGTGGCCTCGGTGCTCAGACCGCGACGGCG
>Ga0137419_10001097_pt1 | contig 11214 bp, 4 predicted proteins | sample CZODoug3_1_2_16f_FD_108279 | JGI IMG/M metagenome (GOLD analysis project Ga0137419, IMG submission 108279) | Vadose zone soil fungal communities from Angelo Coast Range Reserve, California, USA - CZODoug3_1_2_16fungal (Illumina Assembly) | ecosystem: Environmental > Terrestrial > Soil > Vadose... | reverse complement strand
GTATGACGGTTAAATGCGTTGGGAATATCCACCTTAAATGTCAACGTGTGCGACTCGAAGAGTTTGGTGTTCTTAATGATAGAGAAATCCTCATTCACATATCCCGGATTCCGCAAATTGGCTACGAATTGCGGCAGGTTCCCGAAAACGTAGCCACGCTGGGTTACGAGGCTCGCCGCATTCGGATCGAGAAACGCAGCGCAATTGAAATAGTTGTTGCTGCTCTTGGCGGTAAACGTGCCATCGGGATTTTCCGCGCAACCACTGTCGACGTTGCTAAGGGGATCGAAGTGAGACGCGTTGGGACTGAGCAAAGGTACACCAGGGATACGACTAAAGCGGAAGTTGCCAGCAGTGAAGTTGTTGGGTCCACTTGCAAATTCATTGAAGAACACTGGAGTTCCACTCTGGTATCGATGCACAGCGCTGACTTCCCACCCCCCTAGTACCCTGCTGGCAGCGCCGTGATTGAGGTACTTCTTACCGGGGCCAACCGGAAGTTCGTAGATGTAGCTCAACACGAAGGCGTGTCCAATGTCCTGATAACTCACGCTCTTTTCAGCCTTCAAGTTGCGAGGGTTTTGAGCCGCAAAGACGCCGGAATTATTTCCGGTGAAAAACGGAAAAGTCGTGTCGGCATCTGTCAAGGTCTTCGAGTAGGTGTAGGAAGCCAAAAGGTTGATCCCATTACGGAAACGTCTCTCCAACTTGGTTTGCAATGCGTTGTAGGTCGACTGTCCGCGATTTTCCAGGTTGGAAGCGGTATCTATGCCCGTGTACTGTGGGAACGGCCGTAGCAACTGGCCCACCACCGCGTTCGAGCCGTACAGGGGTACAAACCAATTTGGAACCGTGACACCCAAACTGGCTAGCGTCGCTTGCCCTGCGGCGCAGTTGGCATCGGTCGGGTCAACGCAATCACTCAGCTTGTCTCCGAGCGGGAAGTACTTCGGGTCCAAGCTGTTCACCTGCAGGAGCAGTGAGTGCAATCGGGTGGAATGCTGCCCGATGTAGCCCATGCTGAAAATCAGATCCGGCAGGAATTGATGTTGAATTTCAAGGCTCCAATTCTGGACCATACCGGGGCGGCCAAAATCGGGAGCCACATAAAAGGGATTTCCCCCGTTTCCCCCATTGAGCAGCGCTGGATCCTTTGCGTTCGATGGGGGTGGGAAACCCGGAAAACCTTGATCCAGGGCCTGCACAGGCGTGAAGCTATCCTGAGACTTAAAGTCGGGAGTCGCTTTCGTCCCACTGGTCAGCGCATCGCCAAAATCAGAATAGCTTAGCGCCGTATAGAAAATGCCATACCCTCCCCGCAGTACCGTACGGTTGGACCACATTGCCGGAGAATAGGCGAATCCGATGCGAGGGCCAAAGTCTTTGTAATACGTCTTTGCACCTGTGGCGTTCGACCCGTAGATGAGCGCGCCGGGCACGCAGGGGGAGATGGGAACTGCGGCGTTGCCGCAGTTTTGCGCGGTCAGGTCGAGCACCGACTGAGCGCCGTGAGCCTCGTGCCTCGGGGTGTCGACATCGTAGCGCAGACCGAGGTTGATGGTCAGATCTCTACGCAGCTTGAGATCGTCCTGCACATACGCAGCGTAGTAATTCTGGTTCCATCGCGGATTGAGGGAAGAGACGTTCAGTGTCTCCTCGTTGGGGAGACCCAGCAAGAAACTCGCGAACGGATCGCCAGTCTGATTGTCATTGGGCGTAAAAGAGGTCTGAAAGGGTTGGAACGTATAGCTCGGTGAAGTGTTGGCATTGTTAAACCTGGAGAACTGCGAATGGCGCCACTCGAATCCGAAGCGCAGTGAGTGACGCCCCTTTGCCCAGGAGACGCTGTCCGCCACAATTAGGCTGTTGGGGATGGCGATATCTGCATTGCCGGCGCCGATCCCCGCATATCCAATGTTGAGGGGACTACCGTTAAACCTGAATTGCGGAAAATAGGTGCCGCTTGCTCCTGAGATGCCAAGGGTCTTTTCCCAGTCTTCTCCCGTGTTGCTTTCGGCGCGGCTGGGGTCATTCAATCGATTAAAACCCACATTGAAGTGGTTCAGGAGAGTCGAGCTCAAGGTCCTGTCCCATCCGAAACGGACATAATGGGAGAAACGCGACTTGAAAAAGTTGGTATCCAGAGGAGGAGGAAGTCCGGGATTCCCGTTGATCTGCTCCTGATCGCGGCTGCTATACGAAAAGAAGAACTTGTTGCTTTCGCCCAGGTTGTGGTCGATTCGGAACGACGTGGTGGTATCGAAAATCGGATTGATGGAGTGGAAGATGAAGTTATTGCCATGTGTGTCGGTCGGGATGTTGGGATGAACTTTCAGGAAACCGAGAACATTCTGGGCGACTGCGCTCAAAGGGGTTGTGATGATATTCCCTGCAAATGGAAGACGACACGTCTGACCGCCCACAACGGTAGTTGTTGAGGGATCGAAGATTTGGCCTTGCAGAACGGGGTTGCCATCGCACGGGTTGATCAGTTTTGTAGCTGCACCCAGCAGCGCGGAAAAATCGCCGGTTCGCTCTGCATCCGTAGGCAAGGCCGACAATGAGGACGATCCCGGGTAGTTTCTATACTGCTCCCATGAGAAGAAAAAGAATGTCTTGTTGCGCCCATCGTAGAGCTTCGGAATCCAGACAGGCCCACCCAGACTGCCGCCATAGTCCTTCTGATGGTCCCTTGGCTTCGGTGTCAGAGGCGTGTTGTGGTTATTCACCCATGAATTTGCATTCAACTTGTCATTGCGGTAGAAGAAGAATCCTGTGCCATGGAAAGTATTTCCGCCGGATTTCGTGGTAAAGCTCTCGACACCCCCGGAAGTCCGACCGAACTCAGCCGGAATCGTTGAGGTTGTTACCTTGAACTCGTTCAGAGCCTCGATGGACGGGGCATTTTCATCGAAAGTGGAGCCTAGCTCAGCATGCACGATACTGGCGCCGTCGAGAAGCACCTCGGTGCTGAAATTCTGCCCGCCTGATAACTTTGACTGGAAAACTCCGTTGGAATCGTCGGTCCCAGGGCCAGCGGTGCCAGGTGTCAAGAACACAAACGATTCGGCCGACCGCAGATGGCTCTGCCCGGTGGCAGCCAGGGCCAAGGGCAATTCCTCGATCTGTTTCGTGCCGACGACTGTGCCAATGTCTGAACTTTCCGTCTGCAGAGCCGGAGCATCGGCCAATACCGTCACGGTTGTCGAGGCCTCGCCCGGCTGCAGCGTTACGTCCAGGGCTGCTGTCGTGTTGACTTGAATCTGAATTCCTGTCTGCTCAGCCGTCTTGAAACCGGTGGCAGTCACAGTCACGTTGTAGACGCCCACTTGCAGATAGGGAAAGCGATAAGCTCCGCTGGAGCTTGCCGTCGTCTTGTGCACGACCCCGGTGCCCGCGCCGGTCGCGGTAACTTCTGCGTTCGGAATCACGGCCCCGGTGCTGTCCGAGATGCTGCCAGAGAGCGAGCCCTGGTCTGATTGTGCGACTGCGATGGTTGCGGACAGGGCAACCAAGAACCCGAGTGTCAGACACTTCCGCGCAGAACCCTGCCACACCATTCGTCTCTCCTGGATTCACTCGACGGATTCCGTCGTTAAGCGTTCGAAAACAGCGCCACTACGAGGGCGCCAGATCTATGAAAGTGAATCGGTGAAAGTTACCATGCGGCAGCAAACGATTCCTATACTACTTCCGTATAGCTAGCGAGCGGGATGCCCGATGGGCTCGCCGCGATCGCGAATACGAAATTCCACACCGTGTTCTCTACCAAATTTCATATCACAAGGGAAATTCGTGAGGACGGGTCTCAGGGCAGCTATTCCAGCGAGATGATCCCGCGTTGCAACGCGGCCGTGGCGGCTTCGGTGCGGTCTTTCACGTCCAGTTTCTCGAAGATGTGGCTGGCGTGCAGCTTCACAGTCACTTCGGCAATGTTCAGAGCGGACGCGATTTCCTTGTTGCCCAGTCCCTTCGCCACCATGCGCAGAACCTCGAGTTCCCTGCCCGTGAGCGAACGATGCGCCGCACGTTGCGCGAGAAGCGGTGCGACGACCGGATCGAGATACTGACGGCCCTCGTGAACCTCGCGGATCGCCAGGAGCAATTCCTCTCGAACGATGCTCTTGAGAACGTAGCCGCGGGCTCCAGCCTGCATGGCACGGTAAATTTCTTCCTCGCCGGAGTGTGTGGACAGCATCAGAATCCGGGCGTCGGGAAACTCGCGCACAATTGCGGCGGTTGCCTCGGTGCCGCTCATGCCGGGAAGTCGCACATCCATGATCACCACGAGCGGAGAATGCTCGCGATACGCGTCGACTGCGCTCTCGCCGCTGCCCACTTCGGCGACCACCTCCATGTCAGGCTCGACATTCAGCGAGGCACAGAGGCCCATGCGGACCATGAAGTGGTCGTCAACGACCAGAATACGTATGGGTTTTAACGTCGGCATGTGGCGGCTCTTTGCTCTTGGCAGCAACGTCAACATCAATGCACGTCCCGCTGCCAGGTTCACTCTTCACCCGCAGATCGCAACCAAGAGCCTGCGCCCGCTCGCGCATGTCCAGTAAGCCAAAATGGCCGTTGCCGGACAGCGCAACGCTATCGGCAGAAAACCCGCAGCCGTCGTCGGTGACCCGGAGACGAACGGTTTCAGGATCATAACGCAGGTTGAGAGCGATGTGCTGCGGGTGGGCGTGCTTGATCGCATTCGTAACCGCCTCCTGACCGATGCGTAGAAGATTCATTTCGGTCGGCACCGGCAAGCGCCGAGGTTGCCCCTCCACATGGATCTCAACTTTGACCTGGGTGCCCATGACGGACGGCCCCACGGCTTGCCGCATCGCTGCCACCAGGTCCCCGTTCTCCAGGAGGTGACAGCGCAGATCCCAGACGGACCGGCGCGCTTCCCGCATGCTGTGCCGGGTCATGTTGCGCGCGATCTTGAGCGCCTGCTGGGCCACGCGCGGCGCCTTCTGAAAGCTGTCGGATGCCAAATCGAGCTGCAGGGTGATGCCTGCCAGTTCCTGCTCCAGCGTGTCGTGCAGCTCGCGCGCAATGCGGTTTCTTTCTTCGAGCACCGCTCCGCTTTGCAGCTTGCGGCGGAGGACATCGATTTGCTCGTGCAGGCGGCGCCGGAACACGACGGTCCAAAACATCAACACGAGCAAGGCTCCGGCCGTAACTCCCAGCAGTTCCAGGGTATGACGCAGGTTCCACCAGGAAGGAGCTTTCAACACCACGATTTCGTCAGCCGAGCGTACCAGAAGGCGAATCGACTCTGGCATATCCCAGAGCCCTCCGCCGCGCACCAGACAGATTCCCCGGATACGCAGCTCACTGTTGAATGGAATGGACATCAATCGATGCGCGGAATTGCCCGCATACAGCGTGGCGTTGATCAGCGTCCCATCCTGATGTTGCAACAGCAGGTCGATCAGACCATCGGAGCGCTCCTCGTGTTGCAAGACCTTTGCTTCGGTGCTTACCAAAGCTCCGTCGTACCGCTCCCAATCCTCCGCGAGGTCGAGATGAACCGGCGCAGGCGGGGTCTCGTGACCCACCCGGTGAAACACGGCATCTTCGAGAAGCGGGGCCGATTCCCCGACAGAGGGGAAACCCATCACGTCCAGTTCATCCCCGGCCTCGACCCGAGTGTTCTGACGGGTAACAACCCGTAGCCCTTTGCCTTCGCTCTGCAGGAACAGGGCACTACCGAGTTGCTGGTACGAGACGACACCTCGGACACGCACCCGATGTCCGGCGGCGGTCTGATCCGGAGAGAAACGCAGCAACGCAGCAAAAGGAACTTCCTTCACCGAGGTTTCGACTTTGATGAAGCGCAGTCGCGGAACGTAAAACAATACGCCCACGAGCTGGCGTTGGCTGTTAAATAAGCTGCCACAGACGCCTTCGATGAGGATCTCGCTGTCGATCCAAGAGGAAAAATCCTGCTCGTTCTCGATGGGGACCCGAACTTTGAATTGGCCGTTGCCGGAAGCCACGTTCATGGCCAACGTGACCTCATGCCACGAAGTGCGATCGATGGAAGCGGAGCGAACAATGCCGCGCACCTGCACACGCTGGCTGTCGAGCTGGCCGTTGGCGAGTTCACTAAACGTGTACAGGCGGGCTCGGGGCAGTGTGCCTTGGCCGATCACACGCACGGTGCGTTCCAGGATCACCGGCGCGAATTTCCCAGGCCCGGTAATTCCGTCGATTTCGACTACATCGCTCAAAAGGTGCCGGAATACGGGAGTGTGGCTGCCTTCCACGTAAATTCCCGCCGTTGCATCCTGCACAAAGTAATCTGGCGCGGGAACATCATCGGTAATGACACCACGAATTCGAACCGGGTAGCCCAGGGTAGCTTGATCGGGACTGAGGCGACGCACTTGCTCCGCCGTGGTCAAGGTCGGGAGCGATCCATGCCCTGACATGTCCTGCGCGCCGAGGCCCGCCGCGCTCAACATCATTGGAACTGCGATCCACCCAAAACGACCCATTCCTCGTAGCCCTGCTGACCGCACCATGACAGCTCCTCTGAAAATCCGCCAACTCTCGAAAATCCTATCTCGTACTGAGCTTCGTATGCGATGGCCTAGCGGCTGGATGGGCCATACACTCGGACATAATCCACCAACATCGTTTGGGGAAACTTTGTGGAGGCATCAGGGCTTCCGGGCCAGTCGCCTCCCACCGCGACATTCAAGAGCAGGAAAAACGGGTGATCGAACGCCCAGCGCTGTCCCGCCCGAAGACTTGCCTTCGTCTCGGTCGCGTACAACACATCATCCACATAGAAGCGGATTACGTCGGGTTCCCACTCCATGGCGTAGGTATGAAAGTCGTCGGAGAATTTCTTTCCGCCGGGCAAGGTGTAGTGCGCCTCAATCCCCACGTCGCCCGTAAACCCAGGGCCATGAATGGATCCGTGATTGACGGAAGGCTCCTTCCCGATATTTTCCATGATGTCGATCTCGCCGCAAGCGGGCCAGCCGACCCGGTCGATGTCGTCGCCCATCATCCAGAATGCCGGCCACATGCCCTGTCCCGCGGGCATTTTCAGCCGTGATTCAAAACGTCCATAGGTGCGCGCAAACTTGCCCAGCGTCTTGATTCTGGCCGACGTGTAGTCTTTGGAGACGCCATCCGCGCCTTTGTACTTTTCCGCGCGCGCCGCAATGACCAGGTTTCCATTCTCCAGACGGGCGTTTTCAGTCCGGCCTGTGTAGTATTCGAGTTCGTTGTTTCCCCAGCCGTCTCCGCCGGTTTCGACCACCCACTTGGAAGGATCCACCGCCGATCCGTTGGGCCCGTTGAACTCGTCGCTCCAGACCATGGTCCATTTCTTACCCTGTACTGTTGCGGCTTGGTTCTGTGCCGGACCAATTCCCGAAAGGATCAAAATGGCAACCAGAGCCAGCAGCTTGACTCGATTGGAAGGACTGATCATACAAGGCTCCTTGCTACGCTTTCGCTTCACATTCAAGCATATCCGTGTCGATTCCGCGAATGGGTTGGGAAGGACGACTTGCAATCGGATGATATATTCTCCGACAGGTTGTCACTTTTCCCCGAGAGGTCGTAGACATGCGGAACAATTCAACGCGCCGAACCTTTCTTCAACTCTCTGCCATCGGACTTGCCACCACCGCCGCCGCCAAGGTGGTCGTGACTTCCACGAGCGCAACACCAGTTCCCCCTCCTGCCGGTGAGATCAAGGTGTGGGCTACCGATCCACAGGCGCGCTGCGCTCAGGCGCAGTCGATTTCGTGGCAAAAGGAAGCGCTGGGAACGTCGGCCACGAGAATCCTTTTGCATCCCGGCAAGACGTTTCAGAGCGTTCTTGGCTTCGGCGCGGCATTTACCGATGCCGCCTGCTACATGTTCGACCAGCTTTCCGAGTCCGCGCGGGAGCAGTTGCTCCACGAGATGTTTCACCCTTCCGCGATGGGCCTGAATGTATGCCGCACCTGCATGGGCGCCAGTGACTATTCCACCAAGGTGTACAGCTATGACGAAGGAGATCCCGATCCAGATTTGAAGCGCTTTTCCATCGATCACGACCGGCAATACATTCTGCCTTTGCTGCGGCGGGCTAGAAAACTGAATCCTGAGCTGTTTCTTTTTTCGACCCCTTGGAGCCCGCCGGGATGGATGAAGTCCGGCGGATCGATGCTCGGGGGCGCTATGCGCCGGAGATTTCTGCCCACCTACTCACAATATTTCGTTAAGTTCCTCCAGGCTTATGCGGCCGAAGGCGTGCCGGTGCAAGCCATCACTCCGCAGAATGAAGTGGATACGGATCAGGACGGAAGAATGCCGGCGTGCATTTGGCCGCAGGAATATGAGATTGAATTCGTAAATCACCTCGGTCCGTTGCTCCAGGAGAACGGCCTCACGACAAAGATTTGGATTCTCGACCATAACTACAACCTCTGGGGGAGGGCGACCTGCGAACTCGACGATCCCGGGGTGCGCAAATTCTGCCAAGACGTTGCCTGGCACGGATACGTGGGATCCGCGGATATGGTGAACAAAGTTCATGAGGCTCATCCCGATGTTGCCATGCACTGGACCGAGGGCGGACCCGACTACACCAGCCCCGACTACCTCACCGACTGGGCGAAATGGGGACAGATTTTTACGTCTGCGCTGCGCAACTGGTGCGAATCGCTTACGGGCTGGAATCTCGCCCTCGACGAAAAAGGCCAGCCGAATATTGGGCCGTTCCCATGCGGCGGTGTTGTCACCATTCATTCGCAGTCGAAGGAGATCACGCGTAGCGGGCAATATTGGGCGCTGGCCCAGTTTTCTCGTTTCATTCGCCGGGGCGCGCGACGTTTCGATTCACAAGGCGCGATCCCGGATTTGGAGCATGTGGGATTAGAGAATCCAAGCGGCCAACGGATACTCGTGCTGAGCAACGCCGCCGCGGACCGCACCGTGACTCTGCAATTGGGCACCATGGCTGCGGATGTGAACTTGAAGAAAGATTCCGTGACCACGCTGGTTTGGAGCTGAGCTGCGGCGCCGGACGCGGATCGTTCACCAATCATGAAAAAAACATTGGCGGCAATCATCCTGTTTTCTCTCGTTCCCTCGGGCGGGGCACAGGCAACCCTCCCTTCCGCTGAGGTCGAGAATCGGGTTGACTCAATCCTCGGCAAGATGACGGTGGAGGAAAAAATCACCATCCTCGGGGGCGTCAATGATTTCTATACCCGGCCAATTCCGCGCCTTGGTGTTCCATCGTTGAGAATGTCGGACGGCCCCATGGGAGTGCATGACTATGGCCCGACAGCGGCGTATCCAGCAGGGATCGCGCTGGCGGCATCCTGGGACACGGACCTTGCGCGACGAGTCGGCACAGCCATGGGCCAGGACGCCCGCGCGCGCGGCGTGCATTTCATTCTAGGGCCTGGAATGAACATCTATCGGGCTCCGATGTGTGGCCGTAACTTTGAGTACTTTGGGGAGGATCCTTTCCTCGCTTCCAGGGTTGCCGTTTCCTTGATCGAAGGAATTCAACAACAGCAGGTGATTGCAACCGCCAAACATTTCGCCGCCAACAACCAGGAATTCGACCGTTATAACGTCAGCTCAGACGTCGACGAGAGAACACTGCGGGAAATCTACCTTCCCGCGTTCGAAGCCTCGGTGAAAGAAGCTAAGGTGGGCGCGGTCATGAACTCCTACAACCTTCTGAATGGCGTTCACGCGACTCAGAACAACCACCTGAACAATGAAATTCTGAAGACGGAGTGGGGCTTCGATGGAATCCTCATGTCCGACTGGGACTCCACTCACGACGGCATAGGAGCCGCCAATGGCGGCCTTGATCTGGAAATGCCATCTGCGGCGTTCATGAATCATGCAACCTTACTTCCCGCAATCCAAGGGGGAAGGGTCTCGATGGCTACCATCGACGACAAGGTCCGGAGAATTCTCCGGAAAGCGATTCAATTCGGATTCTTCGACAGAGTGCAGACGGATACCAATATCCCCCTCCTCAACCAGGAAGCCCGCAAGGTGGCGCTCGAAGAGGCCCGCAGCGGTATGGTCCTGCTCAAGAACGCAGAGGGCGTTCTTCCCCTGAACCGACAGAGAATCAAGACCGTCGCAGTTCTTGGCCCTGACGCATTTCCAGCGGTTGTGGGAGGAGGAGGCAGCTCTCTCACCAAACCCTACAGCGAGGTGAGCTTTCTCGAGGGCATCAGCAACTACCTGGGGACGCAGGTCAAAGTTCTTCACCTGGAAGACGCTCTTCCGCTGGAAGAGATCTTTGAAAACACGGAATTTACGACGGCCGCGCCGGACAGTACCAGCGGTCTGAAGGGGGAGTACTTCAGCAACGACGGATTGCAGGGCGCTCCGGTTCTCACCCGCACCGACCCGCATGTGCACTTCGCCTGGGGAGAAGGCAGCTTCGCCGGCGCGCAACCCGTCGATCATTTTTCCGCTCGCTGGACCGGGTTTTTCAAACCGAAGAAGACGGGCGATTACAAATTCGTAAGCTCCGCCGATGACGGGGTTCGGCTATACATCGACAATGAGCGCGTGATTGACGATTGGCAGCCCCATGCGGAAACCCTCGATACGTTCACGAAACACCTGACAGCGGGTCACGCCTATGCCGTCCGCTTCGAATACTTTGAAGACGTGGGTGGCGCCACGGTTGGTTTTGGCGTGATTTCGCCGGGCGCGCCCATCAGCCCTGCCACTAAGGCCCTGGCAGCGAAAGCGGACGTTGCCATCGTTTGCGTGGGCTTTCAGCCGGCTCTCGAGGGCGAGGGTTCGGATCGTACGTTCAGCCTTCCCAGCGGCCAGGACGACCTGATCCGCGAGGTTGCCAGCGTCAACAAGAACACCATCGTCGTTTTGACGGCAGGTGGAAACGTTGACATGAGTTTGTGGCTGGACCGCGTGGCGGGTCTCATTCACGCCTGGTATCCCGGACAGGAAGGTGGAACCGCTCTGGCCGAGCTCCTGTTTGGCGAGTACTCTCCCTCCGGCAAGCTCCCGGTTTCATTCGAACGGCGCTGGGAAGACAATGCCACCCACGGTAGTTACTACCCAGCGGAAGGCGAGAAACGGGTTAAGTACGCGGAAGGTGTCTTCGTGGGATATCGCCATTTTGACCGTTCCGCAGTCAAGCCCCTGTTTCCATTCGGCTTTGGGCTGTCCTACGCAACCTTTGCCTACAGCAATCTG
>Ga0137419_10001095_pt1 | contig 11216 bp, 6 predicted proteins | sample CZODoug3_1_2_16f_FD_108279 | JGI IMG/M metagenome (GOLD analysis project Ga0137419, IMG submission 108279) | Vadose zone soil fungal communities from Angelo Coast Range Reserve, California, USA - CZODoug3_1_2_16fungal (Illumina Assembly) | ecosystem: Environmental > Terrestrial > Soil > Vadose... | reverse complement strand
TCCACCGCAACGATGTTGATACTATCCGCGACCGGCCGCTCGGGTGTCAACCGGATCACCGACGGGTAGCTGGCCACCAGCGTGTCGATGGAGCCGCCGCGATTCAGGACGTAGGCCGCGTGAACGGTGAGACCTCGCTTCAAGGGCAGCCCGCCCAGCGCGTACGCGCCCGCGGTGTCGGTCTCGGTGACGTAGGAAGGGACCGCGTTCGCGAGATCCGGATGGAGTCCCAGGGAGTCCGGGAACACCCACATCGGCACGGCGTGCATGGGAAGCGTCTTCGCCCGCAGCACGCCCCGGATCTTCCCCGGGTCCAGGGAGTCCCCCGTCGTGAAGCGAATGGTGATCGGGAGACCCAGGGTCACGCCGTGGACGTCCCGCGCGCCCGCGCTCAGGAACGCCTGGTAGGTCGTGTTCGGGGTCAAAGGCTCGGCCCAGGAGACCTTGAAGCGCCGCCCGTTCCAGTGGTACGAGGGGGTGCCCGGCGGCGGGAAGATGCGGAGCCCGTCGCGCACGCTCACGCGGTCCATGGGCTCCGAGAAGAGGATCTCGATGCCGGCCTCCGCGGGCACGCGCATCGTGCTGTCCGCGGGCGAGGTGAGGACCACGCGCGGCGGCGTCGTGTCGATCGGCCCTCCCGGAGGGAATTCCGGCTTGGCGCAGCCACTCAGGAGCGCGGCGAGCAGCACCGCGTACGCCGGGCGAAGAAGCAGCACCCGGTTCACCGTCCGCGACGGCTCCGTGCCGCGGTCCGCCGGGTCCCGGCCTTCGCGGCGATCCGTTTCTTGGGCTTCACGCGGCCCGCCACCTTCCCTTTCGCGCCGCGGGCCAAGGCGCCGGCCACGAGCAGGTCGTACAGCACCGCCTTCTGGAGATGCATGCGGTTCTCGGCCTGCGGGAAGACAACCGACTGCGGCCCTTCGAGCACGTCCTCGGTGATCTCCTCCCCGCGATGCGCGGGCAGGCAATGCATCACGAGCGCGCCGGGGTTCGCCATCTTCACGATCGAGCGGTTGATCTGGAAGGAGCGGAAGATCGGGAGCCGCTTCTCGCGCTCCGCCTCCTGCCCCATGCTGGCCCAGACGTCGGTGTAGAGCACGTCGGCCCCCTGCGCCGCCTCGGCGACGGAGCGGACGATCCGGACCCGGCCGGGGCCCGAGCGCTCCACCTGGGCCTTGAGGCGCGGATCCGGGTCATACCCCTCCGGACACGCCACGCGGATCTCCAGTCCGAAGAGCCGGGCCGCCTCGATCCAGGAATTCGCCACGTTGTTTCCGTCCCCGATGTAGGTCACGACCGCCTCGTCCAGGTCCTTCCCGTGCTCCTTCATCGTGAAGAGGTCGGCCAGGATCTGGCAGGGATGGAGCCAGTCCGTGAGTCCGTTGATGACCGGGACCGTCGCGTGCTTCGCCAGATCCACCGCGAGCTCGTGCGCGAAGGTCCGGATCATGATCCCGTTCACGTAGCCCGAGAGCACCCGCGCCACGTCGGACACCGACTCGCGCTGCCCCATGCCGATCTCGCGCTCGGTGATGAAGATCGAGGAGCCCCCGAGCTGGGTCATGGCCACCTCGAAGGAGAGCCGTGTGCGGAGGCTCGGCTTGTGGAAGATCAGCGCGAGCGTCCGCTGATCCAGCTCATGGTGCGCGCGTCCCGCGCGCAGGTCCGCCTTGAGACGCGCCGCCGTCTGGAAGAGCCGGTCCACGTCCGGCCGCGTCAGATCCGAGAACGAAAGAAGGTCCCGCTTCGCCATGAGATTCAAACCTCCCGATCAGGCTCGAGGATGCGCCAGGGCATACGCCTTCTTGAGACGCTTCCGGGTCACGTGCGTATAGATCTGGGTGGTGCCGAGACTGGTGTGGCCGAGCAGCTCCTGGACCGCGCGCAGGTTCGCGCCGCGGTCGAGGAGATGCGTGGCGAAGCTGTGGCGCAACGCGTGCGGATGCGTCGCGGCGTTCGGGCCCAGGACGCAGAGGAAGGTCCGGATGTCGCGCTCCAGCGTCCGCGCGGAGATAGGTAGCCTCCCCCGCCCCGGAAGGAGCGGGAGGGAGGGCTCGGGCGTCCGGCCGATCGCCTTCCAGTAGCGCGCGAGCGTGGCCGCCGCCCGTTGCCCCACGGGGACCACGCGCTCCTTCGACCCTTTCCCCAGCACCCGCGCCAGGCGCCTGTGGGTGTCGAAACGACCCCACGTGAGCCCGGTGAGCTCGCTCAGCCGGAGGCCGGAACCGTAGAGCCACTCCGCGGCGGCGAGCGCGCGCAGCGCGCGGACGTCCCCGTCCTTCACGGACGCGGCGGCCCGGTCCATCAGCTCGTTCAGAGGGAGTTCCCCGATCGCGGCGGGCAGGGGCTGCGGCGCGCTCACGCGCGGCAGCGACCCGCGCAAGGCACCCGTGGTCTTTCCCCGCCGCTCGAGGTAGCGAAGGAACGAGCGGAGCGCGGCCAGGGAACGCCCGAGCGTTCGAGCCGAGATCGGCCGGTTGGTTCCCGTGGCTTTCTGGAGCGAGCGGGACGCGGCGAACGCGGCCAGGAGCTCGGGGGTGAAGACGTCTGGACCAGGCTCCGCGCGCAGGCGCGACCGCGCGAAGACGGCGAATCGGTTGAGATCGTCGCGGTAGGCCCGGAGCGTGGCCGGGGCCGCGCGCCGCTGGGTTCCCAGGTACTCGAGGAACTCAGTGATCCAGCGATCCACTCACCGCCTCGGAACCTTCGTCGACCCTCGCCTTGCACTTCGGGCACTGGAGGTAGTCGCCCTTGGTCTTGGTGCGCTTCTGGATCAGGATCGGGTAGGCGCACGAAGGGCACGGCTGCTTCAGCGGACGGTCCCAGACCGCGAACGTGCAGGCCGGATACCGGCCGCAGCCGAAGAAAGACTTCCCCCGCTTCGTGCGGCGCTCCACCAGCTCGCCGGTGCCGCATTCGGGACAGGGCACGCCCAGCCCGAGGGGACGGGTCCCCTTGCAGTCCGGGTATCGGGTGCACGCGAGGAACTTCCCGAACCGTCCCGAGCGGATCCGCATCGGGCTCTCGCAGATCGGGCACGGCTGCGTGGGCACCTCCGCGCTCTCGGCTTCCTCCTCGATCGGCATCGTCGTCTTGCATTCCGGATAGCGCGGGCACGCGAGGAAGGGGCCGTTCCGCCCGTAGCGCTTGACCATCTTCGAGCCACACTCCGGACACTCCTTGTCGGACTCCTCGGCCAGGGAGGCCTTCAGGGTTTCGCGCTGCGCCTCGGCGGCGGTCAAATCGTTCTTGAAGGGGCCGTAGAAGGCGGCCACGACCTGGTCCCACTGGTCCTTCCCGCTCTCCACGCGGTCCAGCGTCTGCTCCATCTTCGCCGTGAACTCCACTTCGAAGACGTCGCCGAACATCTTGGCCAGGAGCTTCCAGACCGTCATGCCCAGCTCGGTCGGGGTGAGCTTCCCACGGTCGCGCTCCACATAGTCGCGCGTGAGGATCGTGCTCACGATCGTGGCGTAGGTGCTCGGGCGCCCGATGCCCTTCTCTTCGAGCATCTTCACCAGCGAGGCCTCGGTGTAGCGGGGAGGCGGCGTCGTGAAATGCTGCTCGGGAAGGATCGCGAGCTGCTTCAGCGCGTCGCCCTCGGCGAGCGCCGGGAGCTTGGTGTTTTCGACCTCGGGAACGGCATCGGCCCCGGCGGGGCTTTGAGCCTTCGTATCGATCAGCGTGGAGCTGTAGGCCCGGGTGAAGCCGTCGAACTTGACCCGGCTTCCCGAAGCGCGGAGGAGAAACGGCCCCGCGGTGATGTCGGCCGTCGTGGTGAGCACGAGGGCCGGATTCATCTGCGACGCCACGAACCTCTGCCAGATCAGCTCGTAGACCCGGTACTGATCGTGCTCGAGATGGTGCTTCATGGAGGCCGGCGTGCGCGCCACGGACGTCGGACGGATCGCCTCGTGCGCGTCCTGGGCCGTCTCGCGCGAGCGGAACGCCCGCGCCTCCGCCGGCAGGTAATTCGCCCCGTACGTGTGCGCGATGTACTCGCGCACTTCCGCGAGTGCCTCCGGCGAGGTACGAGTGGAATCGGTGCGCATGTAGGTGATCAACCCGGTGGACCCCTCGGCTCCGATGTCGATCCCCTCGTAGAGCTGCTGCGCGACCACCATGGTCTTCTTCGCGCTGAACCCGAGTCTCTGGAAGGACTCCTGCTGGAGCGTGCTGGTGATGAAGGGAGGAAGCGGGTTCCGCTTCTTCTCCTGCGTGCGCACGCCGGTGACCTGGAAGGACTGCTTCCCCAGCTCGGCCGCGGCCTCCCGGGCCTGCGCTTCGTTCTCCAGGGCGAATTTCTCGCCGTCCTTCTTCTGCACGCGGGCGCGGAACACTTCGTCCTTCCGGGTCGCGAGGTCGGCGTCCAGGGTCCAGTACTCCCGCGGCACGAAGGCCCGGACCTCGTCCTCGCGCTCGCAGATCAGGCGCAGCGCCACGGACTGCACACGCCCCGCGGACAGCCCGTAGCGGACGGTCTTCCAGAGGAAGGGGCTCACCTGATACCCCACCAGGCGGTCGAGCACGCGGCGCGCCTGCTGCGCGTGCACCTTGTTCATGTCGATGCTCCGGGGGGTCTCGAGCGCGGAGAGGATGCCCCGCTTGGTGATCTCGTAGAAGGCCAGACGCCGGATGCGGCCGTCGGATCCGTTCCCCAGGGTCTCGGCCAGGTGCCAGGCGATCGCCTCCCCTTCGCGGTCAGGATCCGGCGCCAGGTAGATGGTGCTGGCCTGTCGCGCGCTCTGCTTCAGCTCTTTCAGGATTTTCGCCTTCCCCTTGATGAGGATGTAAGAAGGCTGGAAGCCATTCTCGATGTCCACGCCCAGCTTGCTCTTCGGGAGGTCCCGGACGTGGCCGTTCGACGCGCGCACCTCGTAGCCCGGTCCCAGGTACTTCCCGATGGTGCGGGCCTTGGCGGGTGACTCCACGATGACCAGGTTTCGTCCGCGCTTTCCTCCGCGCGCCTTGGTCTGGGTCTCCTGTACCCCGTCGTCCTCGAGCGACTCACTCTCCTCCGGCTCGGGACGTGCCTTCACCTTGGCTTTGGGACGCGCGGGCGTCTTCTTGGCCAGGGCCTTGCCCTTCACGGCGGGCGGGATCTTCGCGATCACCGGCTCCTCGGCCTTGGGGGCGCTCTTTTTCTTCTTCTCGGTCATCAGTGGGCCGTATGGGTGGCGCCGGGATCGAACGGAACCCCGTGCTCTTCGTCGAACCAGTGGATCAGGACTTCCGTGGCCAGCTCCTCGGCCTTCGCCTCGGAATCGAGCGAGACGCCTTCCTCGCGGGCGCGGGCCATGATCTCCTCGAACTGCTCCGGCGTCACGCGGCCGGATTCACTGAGGCGGAAGAAATAAGTGTACGCCGGCGAGCTCAGGAGCGCCCGCTCCGGACCGGTCGGGACGCGCACGTTCTTGCGCGTGACGCGCGGCTCGCCCGGGTAGTCCTCCCGCCCGTAGGGTTCCAGCGCGCGGAAGATCATCTCGAACGCCTGGTTCACGACGTCCGCGTCGTGCCGGCCCGAATCCAGCACCTGGGTCAGCTCGAGCAGCGCGTCCTCGTTTCCGTCCACGTACGCCTTCAGCTGTTCCACGATGAGGAACATCATTTCGCGAACGTTGTCATCCATGGTCTTCCTCCGGGTTCAGGCTCCGTGGCACTTCTTGTATTTCTTGCCGCTGCCGCACGGGCAGGGATCGTTCCGTCCGACCTTGGGCTCCTGCGCGATCGACGGCGACGGCGACGGCCGGGGCGCCGGACGCGAGGCGGGCGTCTCGCCGCCGCCCGCGGGCGTGCCGAACGCCGAGACCTCGGCGTGCGACTCCGCTTTCGGCGTGGCGCGCACCCGCGGCGATGGTCGTGCCGCCGCGGGAAGGGCGGGACGCTCGGCCAAAGGCGCGGGCTCCATCACCAGATTGGCGCGGAACAGGGTTCGCACCGTCTCCTCACGGATCGAGAGGGTCAGCTCCTCGAACATCGCGAACGCCCCGCGCTTGTACTCCACCAGAGGATCGCGCTGCCCGTAGGCCCGGAGCCCGATGCCCTCGCGGAGATGGTCCATCTCGCGGAGATGATCCATCCAGTGCTCGTCGATCACGTTCAGGAATACTTGCCGCTCGAGCTCGCGCATGATGGGCGGCGAGATCTCCTGCTCCTTCTCCTCGTAGGCGGTCCGCACGCGCTCCTGCGCCCATTCCCGGACTTCCTCCGCCGAGGGATGACGCTCCCCGGAGTCCGGCATCTCCACGGCGCGGAGCATGATCTGGCTGATCTCGTTCATCAGCTTCTTGAGATCCTCCTCGTCCCAGCGCTCGTGGGCGGCGAGCGTATTCGACACCCGCTCGTCCACCATCTCCTGCATCATCTCGAGGACCGAATCCTTGAGGTCGTCCTCCTCGAGGGCGCGGAGCCGCTGCGCGTAGATGACGGTGCGCTGCTGATTCATCACGTCGTCGTATTCGAGCAGGTGCTTCCGGATGTCGAAGTTGTGCGCCTCGACCCGCTTCTGCGCGCGGCCGATCGCCCGCGTCACGAGCCCGTGCTCGATGACCTCGCCCTCCTGAACGCCCAGACGCTCCATGATCCCGGCGATCCGCTCCGAGCCGAAGAGGCGCATCAGGTCGTCCTCGAGCGAGAGGTAGAACCGCGAGCTGCCCGGGTCGCCCTGGCGGCCGGCGCGTCCGCGGAGCTGCCGGTCGATCCGCCGACTCTCGTGACGCTCCGTGCCCAGGATGTGGAGGCCGCAGGGCATCTCCCGCTCCTTGCAGTGCTTCACGTGCTTCCACACGCCGTGCTCCAGGTTGCTCTTGGATCCCGAGAAGCAGCCGCGGTCGCAGCGGATCACGCCCGTCTCCAGCTTGATGTCCGTCCCGCGGCCGGCCATGTTGGTCGCGATCGTGACCGCGCCCCTCCGGCCCGCCTGGGCCACGATCTCCGCCTCCTGCTGGTGATACTTCGCGTTCAGCACGTGGTGCGGGACGCCCTTGCGCTTCAGGAGCCGGCTCACCGTCTCGGAGGCTTCCACGCTGATGGTGCCCACGAGGCACGGCACCTGGGCTACGTGCAGCTCGGCGATCTCCTCCACCAGCGCGTTGTACTTCTCGCGCCGCGTCTTGAAGATGACGTCGTCATGGTCGTCGCGCCGCACGGGCTGGTTGGTGGGCACCACCACGACATCGCGCTTGTAGGTATGCCAGAATTCCTGCGCCTCGGTCTCGGCGGTTCCGGTCATGCCGGCCAGCTTCTCGTAGAGTCGGAAGTAGTTCTGGATCGTGATCGTGGCGAGCGTCTGGGTCTCGCCCTCCACCCGGACGCTCTCCTTGGCTTCGATGGCCTGGTGCAGCCCGTCCGAGTAGCGGCGTCCCGGCATGAGCCGGCCCGTGAACTCGTCCACGATGAGGATCTTCCCTTCCTGCACTACGTACTCCACGTCCTTCTCGTAGAGGGAGTACGCGCGCAGGAGCTGGAGGATATTGTGGACCCGCTCGCTCCGCTCCGCGTGGAGGCGCTCCAGGTCTCGCTTCTTCGACACCTTGTCCGCGGGCGCCGTCTCCTCCTCCTCGTCGATCGCGTTCAGCTCGGTCGCGAGATCGGGGAGGAGGAAGAGATTCTTGTCGCGCTGCGAGAGGAGGTCGCGCCCCTGCTCGGAGAGATCGATGGAGTGGTTCTTCTCGTCGATCGAGTAGAAGAGCTCCTCGTCCGCCTCGCCCATCCGCTTGTCGCGGATCAGCTCCAGCTCCACCTTCTGGATGAGCCGGTTCACGCCGGGCTCGTCCGAGCGGAGCTTCGTGAAGCGCTTGTTCTTGGGCGCGCCGCGCTTCACTTGCAGGAGCTTGAAGCCGGCGTCCCACTCCTTGTCCGAATCTTGTCGCAGCGTCTCGGCCTCGGCGAGGATGCGGTTCACCAGCTGTCCCTGCGTTCGCACCAGCCGCTCCACGTCCGGCTTCATCTCGTCGTACTTCTGGATGCTGTGCTCGACCGGACCCGAGATGATGAGCGGCGTCCGCGCCTCGTCGATCAGGACCGAGTCCACCTCGTCGATGATCGCGTAGTGGTGCCCGCGCTGGACGCGGTGCTCCGAGTGCCGCGCCATGTTGTCGCGCAGGTAGTCGAAGCCGAACTCGTTGTTGGTGCCGTAGGTGATGTCGCAGGCGTAGGCGGCCCGGCGCTCGGCGAAGTCCATCCCGTTCTGGATGCACCCGACCGTGAGGCCCAGGGAGGTGTAGATCCGCCCCATCCACTCGCTGTCGCGACGCGCCAGGTAGTCGTTCACGGTGACGAGGTGGACTCCCTTCCCCGAGACCGCGTTGAGGTAGATCGGCATGGTGGCGACGAGGGTCTTCCCTTCGCCGGTCGCCATCTCAGCGATCTTCCCTTCGTGGAGCACGATCGCGCCCAGGAGCTGGACATCGAAGGGAATCATGTCCCAGGTGAGGGGGATCCCCACAACGTCCCAGCTCTGGCCGACCAGGCGGCGGCAGGTCTCTTTCACGACCGCGAACGCCTCGGGCAGGAGATCGTCCTCGGTCTCGCCGGCCTCGAGCCGTGCGCGGAAGTCCTGGGTCCTCTGGCGGAGCGCGTCGTCGGGAAGCTCCCGAAGCCGGGCGAAGTGGTCGTTGATCTCCTCGACCAGAGGCCAGACCCGGCGGATGTCCCGTTCGTGTTTCGTCCCGAAGACGCGTGAAATCAGGTTGAGAACCATGGCTCCTTCTCGTGCGGGTCAGCCCCGTCCGCCCCCTGCCACCCCATTACAGCGAAACCCCAGGAGCGGGTAGCCGCCGGGGGTTCATGACTTCGGAAGTCCATAGCAACCAATTGGTACCGCAGAGCTTACGACCCTCCGAAGAGCGCCAGACCGCCCCTGCCACGTCCGGAGTCTATGGATCGGATGCCGTGACTGTCAAGCCGGATTCAACCTACAGATAGTAGAAGGAACCCTGGCCTCCCCGGAACGGGTCCGGTCAGCGAAGCAGGAGCTCCATCGCGAAGCCGGCGGACAAAGGGATGCGGAAATTGTCGTCGAGGGGGATCGGAAGGAGCTCGAAGATCGTCGCGGTCAGCGCGCCGACGAGCCCGACGAAGAACGGGATCCCGGGCATGAGGAGGCTGAGCCCGAAGCAGGTGAGGAAGCAGGCCACGCTTCCCTCGATGGATTTCCCGCCCAGGAGCTTGTGCTTGCCCATCGACTTCCCCACGATCGCGGCCACCGTGTCCCCCAGGACCAGGAACGCAAGCGCCAGGACCGCGACGGGCTTCTCGAACAGGTGGAGCGTGAGCAGCATCGCGATGAGGAGATACGTCGAGCCGAGGAGCGAGGCCTCCTCGTGGTTGCGCACGATCTCGCCGAAGAAGTGGCGAAAGATGCCGCGGATCTGCGGATTGTGGAGCCGGAAGACCTCGATGGCGAGCGAGAGGATGACCGAAGCCAGGAGCGCGCGCTCCCAGTTCCGCGCCCACGAGTGCGGGCTCAGGTAATAGGCGATGGGGATCGAGAGAGACGCGAGATGGATGGCCTTCCGTTTCAGCTCCGATTTCAGGAGCACGGGGGGCCCTCAGCGCGGAGGCGACGCGTCATAGACCGCCTCGTAGCGCCGCATCGCGGCATAGGTTTGTTTCACGTACCCTCGCGTTTCCCAGTACGGGATGAGCTCCACCCATAGATCGTCGAGCCGCGGGCGCGCCGCGATCCAGCGGCGCACGTTGTCCTCGCCCCCGTTGTAGGAGGCCGCCACGGGCCGCAGATCGCCGAACTCGCGCACAAGCTGCCGAAGATACATCGCGCCCAGACGTACGTTCAAGTCGGGGTCCAGCACCTCGGACTCCGTGAGGGGCCGGCCCGCCAGCCGCGATGCCGTCGGCGTCATGAGCTGGAGGAGCCCCAGCGCGCCGGCGCGGGAGCGCGCGGTGGGCAGGTAGCCGCTCTCCTGCCGCATGATGGACCAGAGGAAGGGCGCGCTCAGGGTCTCCTCCTCGGCGGCGCGGAAGACGGGCCCCGCCGACGCGGGAGGGAAGCGCAGCCTCAGGTCCAGGTTGAGGTCCGAGCGACCCACGCGGTAGATCCCCCTCGTCTCCAGCGCGTCGATGCATCCGTTCGCGCGGGGCTCGCCCTCCCCGGTGGCGCAGGAGCGCAACAGGTCCAGTGCCAAGTCGTGGAATCCGACCGCGTCCAGCACGCGCGGCGCGAGGGGCGGCTCCACGACCGGCCGGACCCCGTGGCGCGCCTTCGCCTGGGGCACGCCCTGCGTGGGATCGATCGGGAGCCCCGAGATCTCGCGCGCCCGCACCCCCTCGTAGGACCAGGGATCCGCCTCCCAAGCGCGGCGGTACGCCTCCCGCGCGCGCGTGGAGTCGCCGCGCGCGGAAGCCACCCAGCCCCGCCAGAAGTAGACCCGGGCGTCGCTCTCCGGCGCCGGCCCCATCAGCACCGAATCCGCCGCGGCCAGGGAATCCGCCCGGATCCACTGGATCGCCTCGTGCACGCGCGCGGTGGTGGCGTTGGGCTCGGTCTTGATCCGGGCGCGCGCCCAGCGCAGCACGAGCGCCGATTCCCTGGGTGGTTTCTGATCCTCCCACTCGCGCGCCCGCTCCCACGCAGCCGCCTCGCGCACGGTGCCCGCGCTGTCCAGGGTGGTCGCCAGCACGAACGCGCTGTCCGCGGCCGCGAAGAGATGCTGCGAGCGGTACGCGCGCGCCAGGCCCAGCGCCGGATCGGCGCGGGTGGCGGCGGGCCGGGGCTTCCTGAGCTGCGCGCGATACGCGGTCGCGGCCGCGTCGTAGCGGCGCGCCTTGTAGAAGAGCGAGGCCCGGAAATCGTCGCGCTCGCTCTGCGTCGCGGCGTCCGGCGCCGGCTTCTTGTGCGTATCCAGGAGGCGCAGCGCCAGCGAGGCCTCGCCCACGTCGGAGAGGGCGTGCAGGTACCCCATCCACTCCTTGTCGTTCAGCGAATCCGCGGCGGACCCCTGGAGCCATGCCGATGCCTTCTTGGCCGCGGGATAGCGGTCGGAGGTCGGGAGGTCGCCGCGGGTGGCGATCGCGACGAGGAGCCGCACGGCCGGAAGGGTGTCTCCCGTGGCGGCGGTGAGATCCGAAAGGAGCAGCGTCTCCGCGGTGGTGCGTCCCGTGGCTCTGGCGAGGATGGCGCGCGCGAGACGCCGTTCGCCCTTCCCCGCCAGGGATCGCGCCAGCGAGGCGCGCGCCCAGGAACGCGCGGTGGCGGG
>Ga0137419_10001092_pt1 | contig 11233 bp, 14 predicted proteins | sample CZODoug3_1_2_16f_FD_108279 | JGI IMG/M metagenome (GOLD analysis project Ga0137419, IMG submission 108279) | Vadose zone soil fungal communities from Angelo Coast Range Reserve, California, USA - CZODoug3_1_2_16fungal (Illumina Assembly) | ecosystem: Environmental > Terrestrial > Soil > Vadose... | reverse complement strand
GCTCCACGCTTCCTTCAGACCCCGCCTCGCAGCGACGCCCTTGCGCTTCGCTATCACTTCACCTCTATCAGGTTGTGAAGAGGACTTACACCTCCAAGCTGTCGAACATGCGCGGCGTACCAAAAAAGTAGGGGCGCAGCATGCTGCGCCCCATTCGAGATGACCTCGCAATCTGCGATGGTCACAGTTTGACGGTTACGGTCTTCACTTCCGTGTAGTTCGCCAATCCGTATTCGCCGAGTTCGCGGCCGATCCCGCTCTGCTTGAACCCGCCGAACGGCGCTCCCGCGTCGAACACGTCGTAGCAATTCACCCATACCGTGCCCGCGCGCACGCTGTCTGCGATCGCATGCGCTTTGCCAATGTCCCTGGTCCACACCGCCGCCGCCAAGCCATACAGCGACTTGTTGGCCCGCTCCACGACCTCACTCATGTCCTTGAACTTCAATATGGACATCACCGGCCCGAAAATTTCTTCCTGCGCGATCTTCATGTCGTCTTTCACGTCGGCGAACACCGTGGGCTCGATGAAGTAGCCCTTGTCTCCGACGCGGTTGCCGCCCGCCACCAGCTTGGCCTTTTCCTTCTTGCCCGCGTCGATGTAACTCATCACCTTGTTGAACTGGTCCTGGTCCACCTGCGGCCCTTGCTCCGTCTTCGCGTCGAACGGATTGCCGACCGTGCGCTTCTTCGCGCGCGCCACGCTCTTGTCCACGAATTCGTCGTAGCACTTTTCCTCGACGTACAACCTCGACCCCGCGCAGCAGCACTGCCCTTGGTTGAAGAACAGGGCGAAGTGCGCGCCCTCAATCGCTTCATCCATGTCCGCATCCGCGAACACGATGTTCGGGCTCTTCCCGCCGAGTTCCAGCGTCACTCTCTTCAAGTTGGTATCCGCCGCCGCCCGCATGATCAAGTGGCCCACTTCCGTCGACCCCGTGAACGCCACCTTGTCCACGTCCATGTGCCGCGCAATCGCCGCGCCTGCCGTTGGCCCGTATCCCGGCAGCAAGTTCACCACGCCTTCGGGGAAGCCTGCTTCCAGCATCAATTCTCCGACGCGCAGCGCCGTCAGCGGCGTCTGCTCCGCCGGCTTCATCACCACTGTGCAGCCGGTCGCCAGCGCCGGCCCCAATTTCCACGCCTGCATCAGCAGCGGAAAATTCCACGGAATAATCTGCCCGACCACTCCCACCGGCTCGTGCTTCGTGTAGGTGAAGTAGTTCCCGCTCACGGGAATTGTCTTCCCATGATTCTTGTCCGCCCACCCCGCGTAGTAGCGATAACACGCAATCGTCAATGGCAAGTCCGCCGCCTTCGCGACGTGATACGGTTTGCCATTGTCGAGCGATTCCAGTTGCGCCAGCTCATCCGCGTGCTTCTCGATGAGGTCCGCCAGCTTGTTCATCAACACGCCGCGCTCCGCCGCGCTCATCTTGCGCCACGGTCCTTTGTCAAACGCCGCGCGCGCCGCCGCTACTGCCTTGTCCACGTCCGCCGCGTCGGACTCCGCCACTTGCGTGATCACCTCGCCCGTCGATGGATTGATCGTCGGGAACGTTTTTCCCGATATACTATCAACCCACTTCCCATTGATCAGTAATTTTGTCGGCCCAACCTTGACATTCTTTTCCAACACCGCCGCTGCCGTTGCCATAATTTCCTCCTATTAGGTTTTTCGCAAGCCGTCGTAGCGGCGACCTTTAGGTCGGCCATTCGCGAACGCGCCGTCCCCCAGATTCGCTCGCAGCAGTTCTTGCCTTTGTAGAGGCCGCCCTCCAGGGCGGCTCTTCGCAGCGCGCTTGCGCGATTGCCAGGTAGGTGCCGGGCAAGCCCCTTTGCCCTCAGGCATCAACCGAAGGGCAAGCCCCGCATGACGCAAACGCCTTGCGGCCAAGAGCCTATACCCCCGTGCGCCGAGAGGCAAGGACGACCTCTCAACTCTCAATGCGCGGGCGCAGGCAGCAGTCGCACCAGCTTGAATTGTTTGATTTTCGGAGAAGCCAGGAAGTCCGCGCCGAACCGTGCTTTCCCATGCGGTTCCAGATTTGAGACGCTGTCTTGAGTATGGCCCACCTGAACGCCCGCTTCATCGTAGAGGTTGTAAACCAGCAAGACGGAGATGAACCGCCGGTCGCAATTATTGCGGATTATCCCGGTAACGCACGGGTAAAGCGTACACGCTCCAGCCCCATTTGGATTGGGCTCGTCGAACTTGGCATCCAGTACCTCAACACACGGCGCCGAACTGTCGGCAACCTCTTTCGTCGGCGCAACATCCTTCGCTTGCCGGTGCCCCCACAAATACCCAAGTCCGAATCCGGCCCCCAGTAGCACAACCCCGGCGACAATGTAAGCGATCTGCCGCATCCCAACCTCAAAACAACCCATGCGGATTGTAACACCAGCTTTCCACGAGGAAAGTTTCGCGAAGTCGGCGTTCCGGGGGCCCTACAGGAAACACCTGATGCCAAATCAGGGTAAACACTATATTCCCCCCACCGTAACTCTAGTGCACGATGCACCCACATTCGGGAAAGCGGGTCGCCTCCCGTGTCCAGGGCCCCTACCCCTAGTACCCCGCATACATTTGTCCTGGTGCGGAGGCGACCCGACCTCATTTCGCGTGGATCATCACAGTCACGCAAGTCATAGATTCAAAAGCAACTAGGTCAAAACCGTCGCGCTGGCGTTTCCACTTTGTGCTTTCCTAATGAAAGCCTCAGGATTTCCTCAAAGTCTTTTGCGTACCATCTGAAATGCAAGGAACCAAGGGGGAACTATCATGTCAACTGGACCAAAGGGGACAGAGCAGGATTCGGTTGCACCGTGTAGTGTTTGTGGCCGCATCGAGCCATTATTCGAGCTTCCCGGAACAGCAGAGAAATATTGTCTGGAGTGTAGTGCAGACGTGGCAACGGCCATCTTGTTGACTACGGAAATCGACGCCGCGACGCTGGCCGGGAAGAGCACAAGGGCATTAGTCTCTGAATTCTCCGAGATCAGCAGCCGTATGCTGGAACGATCTCAATCCCCGGAAATGGGCAACGGTTGAGTTTCTACCCGTATAATAGCGATGATCGGAGTTTGACCGCAGTTTCACTTCGGCAGGGAAGTTACCGAGCCCATGCAAGAAGCCGCGAAAAATCTGCTCCTGGTTCTCGTGGCGCTCTTTCCCATCGTGGACCCGCTCGGCGGCAGTCCCTTCTTTCTGGCGCTGACCAGGGAATACTCACCGGAAGCGCGAAAAGCATTGTCATGGCGTATTGCCATGAACAGTTTTTTCCTGCTGATTGGGTCGTATTTTGTTGGGACATACGTGCTCGCGTTTTTTGGGATTTCGCTGCCAGTGGTGCAGGTCGGCGGAGGCCTGATCGTCATCGCCACGGGATGGTCATTGCTGAAGCAGCGTGACGACGAAAAACACGACGTCCATAGGACCGTCGAGCCCCCGGACACCTTCCGCCAAGCCTTTTATCCCTTGACCATGCCGCTGACTGTAGGCCCCGGATCAATCTCCGTGGCCATCACCCTGGGCGCCAACGCCGCTCGCCATCATTACTTCAATCCTTTGACAATCTTGGCTGCACTCATTGGATTGGTCTTGATCGCCATCAGCATTTTGCTCTGCTACGGATTTGCCGACCGTCTGGCGCGCATCCTGGGACCAACGGGCATGACTGTGATAACCCAATTGTCCTCGTTCTTCCTCGTTTGTATCGGTGTCCAGATTGCCTGGAACGGCATCAAAGCATTGCTGGAGTCCCTGACCCTTCATCTTGGCTGACCAATCAGCCTTGAAGCAGGATTCATACTCTCTCTCGAAGTAAAGCTGCGATGACGCGGGGATTCCGGCGACCGTGAAGGATGGCCACGACAAGGAGCGTTTTCTCATCCGGTGAGTACACGATCAAGAAATCCCGGAAGGGATGGAAACGCAGCGGTCGCAAAGTCAGATCGGGGCGGCTATAGCCCGCTTGTGGAAAGGGAACCAGGGCGCGAATTGCTTCATGGATTTCTCCTAGAACACGGTCAGCCGCGCCTGGATTGTCTGCAGCGATATATTCCCAAATTTCGTTTAGGTCTGTGAGCGCATCTGGATGGAGAAAAAATCCGCTCATGAACTGCGGCGGACTTGGCTCCTTTGGCGGAGCCGTCCAAAGGCCTCTTCCCCGTCAACGGGCTGAACCCGGCCGCTCTTTATGTCATCGTAGCGGCCATCCAGCATGCTGCGCACCTGGGTTAGTTCAGCGAGGTATGCGGCCATCGCGTCCTCGACGAGCTCATCCGGCGCCCGGCCAGTCGCCGCGGCAAGCTCTTGGAGTCGAGATTCTGTTTCAGGCTTGAGGTGCACTACCATAGTAGCCAGTTTAGAGTGGCCCTGACGAACTGTCAAAGCGATTCCCAAAGACAACCGTGCGCCAAAGAACCGCAAGAAACTCCCCATGAAGTGGCTGGCGTAGCGCAAGATTCCGTGGCGGGTAACCCTCTACGCTTGCGGCAACATTGACTCCATCCGTCTAGCTGTAAGGGTTGACAGAGAACTCTGTAAACTGTACAGTTCAATTGACCGAACTGGAGACTTTATGCCTGCCCTGAAAACGGCAAAAAACAACGGCATCGTGATTTCGGCGCTGCATGCCCGGTCAAATTTCGGCCAGATCCTCCGCCGGGTCGAGAAGGACAGCCGCGGCTTGGTCATTGAAAAACGCGGTACTCCCAGAGCGATTCTCCTAAGCATCAGGGACTACGTGCGTCTGGCCTCCCCGGAACCGGAGGTGCTAACAGCCATCGGGGAAGGAGCAAAGCGGAACGGTACCGCTTCTCTGACTTCAGCACAGATCGACCGTATCATTCAGGCCGCGCGTGCCCGAAAAGCGAAACCTCCAAAGATCAAGTCCCGGAAATAAAATCCCGGCAACTGAGGCCAATGCTTCCTCTTCGGTTGGTTCTCGACACCAACATTGTGGTTTCTGCGGCGCTCAAGCCCGGCGGCCTGCAGCGCACCGTGCTGCTTCTCGCCATCACCAAACCAGCTCGCCCCTATGTGTCAGCTCCAATCCTTTCGGAATACCGCACAGTCCTGGCGCGCCCGGAACTCCTCATTCGCAAAGGCCTCCGCATTCAACTCCTTCAACTCGTCAGAAACCGCGCCCACCTCGTCTCTCCCTCGCAATCCCTTCAAATCACTGCCGATCCCGCCGACAATATCTTCCTCGAATGTGCCGATGCCGCCCGTGCCGACTACCTCGTCACCGGCAACCAGCGCCATTTTCCCCAGTTCTGGAAGAAAACCAAAATCATCTCTTCCCGCCAATTCATCGATATCATCGCCCCGCACTTGGTTTCCTGAGGTGTTGTCCCTCTCGCCCTCTTGCCATCTCTCTTTGATCGATCTTTATCTCCTCGACTGCCCCAAGAAACGCAACAAACTCACCATGAATTCAGAGAGCAGCTTTTTCTAGTTGCGCTTCCCAAGTATTTCCGTTAAACGACTATTCCTCGCGCGGAGTGGTATGTACCCAATGGACTGCGCCCTGAATGTCTCTTCGTGCTGCAAAAGGGTAGCGTTCTTGTAGTGAGAACGCCCACTACGATTGTCTATACGACACAACAAGTTCGAGCTCAGCGTTCACGACGGCCCCAGACCATGCACCGATGCCTCCGATTACGGGAGGGCAGTCCACTGTGCTGCTCGCTCCTGCTTCCAACTGCGGTATCTCGTGATGAACGTTTGGCAGTGGACCCAAGCTAACAACGCTGAAATTGTTGCCACTCTGCATATTCCGAGGCCAGCAAACAACATTAATCTTGTAAACGCCGAACATCGGATTTTCGTTTTTGACGTTGAATTGAGTCGTGTATGGATCGACGGGATTGAGGGTTATAAGCGGCTCAACAGAAATATGCGGCCTGAACACGACATAGAGGCCGATCAGCGTAGCCACTACTACGACCAGAGCCCATATTTTGTCGAGCGCAATTGAAACGACCCTACGCACTAGCGGAATCCTCGCAGATTGCTTCTCGCGCCGCTTTCTGCGCTTTTCCTCTGCTCGTTGCGCTTTCCGCCGCTCTTTCCTGCCCATCTTGACCCGATTCTAACAGACATCGGAAAACGCGTGGGCCAGCCTTTGTCCGTCGCGACGATTTACGGATGACACCGGCCTCTTTACCAGAAATTCTCTCAACTGCCCTTGCAGAGCTCCGCTTTCCCCCGAATTGCGGGGCGTGTCTTCTGTGTCCCGGATGGTTTGCGGGACGAATGCGTCGGCCTGCGGGTGCCCCATACGCGGGCCAGCGTGTGGGGCCTTTGACTTTTCCCATGAGTCGAGTGCGCCTGCCATCGCACCCTTCTGCGAATTCTGTTTCGCCAGTTCCCATGACCGACCTATAATGGGCTACGTCATGAAGAACATCACTCTTCCAATCGTCATCGAAGCAGACGCCGACGGTTTTTTCGTTTCCTGCCCCGCTCTCCAGGGTTGCTATAGCCAAGGCGAAACGTACGAAGAGGCCGTCGACAACATAAAGGACGCCATCAAGTTGCACATCGAGGACCGGCTTGCCGACGGTGAAGAGATCCCCCAGGTTTCCGTCAGCCTTTCTACCGTTGAAATTGCTGTCTGATGCCCAAGCTCCCACGCCTCACCGCCCGCGAAATCTGTTCCATATTGGAAAAGCTGGGGTTCTCAATTGCGCGCCAGAGTGGCAGTCACATGATCTACAAGAATGCCGAAGGCAAACGGGCCACGGTTCCATTCCATGCCGCAAAAGTTCTCCATCCCAAGATGCTGAAAAGCATCATGCGGGATGCTGGCTTGAGTGCAGAAGACCTGGCAAAACTACTTTGACTCGCGTGTGTGGTCCGCGGCAAGGATGCAGTTCTTTGCTTTAATTTTCTATTGACAACCCGGTCACTACTCTGGTACATTAGCCCGGTAAAGTAGTGTGCCTCGCCTTCCGCGAGACTCCCCTTACAACTTAAATCTAACTTTTCTGGAGACTTCTATGTCCACGAACCGCTCCGTTGGCCGTCTTACGGCCACACAAGTAAATGTCCGTTCTACGTCCACATCCAAGAAAGACCGTTCCACCAACTTGTGTTCCTTCACCTTTGCCGATGGCCGCCAGCCGCACTCCGCGCTGCTCCGGCCACCTGCATCTCTGTTCCGCCGCAAAACGAGCCGGCAAGGACGTATCTACTTTCTTCTTCGCGAATTTGCTTACCGCTTGCGATCTCAGCGCCGCCATGGCTCGGCTTTTCACCGCCGTAGCGCAGGGCCAAATCAAGCCCGAGGTCGCCTCCACCCTCGCCTATCTCAGCCAGACCATGCTCCAATCCATTCCCATCGCGCAGCACGAATACTGCGAGGCCTTCGGCACGGAGCCCTGGCGCAAAGCCGTCCGCTCCTCGTTCACTTCCTCCGCCCCTGCTCCCCAACCCGCCCCTAAGCCACCCGCTTCCTCGGCCCCACCAACCCCTGTAGAGGCCAGGCTTCAGCCCGGCTCTTCCGCTTCCTCTTCTTCCACCTCACCCACAGCGCCCCAACCTTCCGCCCAACCGGCCCCATCGCCGCACACTCCTTTATCCCCCACGAGCGCCGAATTCGCTCAGCAGGTATCGGCTGGGCGGAATTCATCCCGATCGGAGAGCCCCACGCAGTCCCGACCCGGTCGCGAGCCCGGCTCTTCGGACTCTTCCTCCGACTCCGCCCCGGCCCACACGTCCTCGACACAACCCGCACCTTCATCGCCCAGCACAGCCCACTCCTAACAACTCGCAACCTGCGCCAACTCCGCCCGCCCGGCAGCTCACCTCGCCACAGCAATCCCAGCCAACTCAGAACTCGCAGCACAACTCGCTACCTGCACCAGCGCCGCCCGCTCCCCCGCCTGTACCACCCGGCTTTGGTGCCCCCGCCAACTGGGACGTCTTGATTCCCCCGAAACCGCGCCGCAGATTCTCCCGCCTGTAGAAGCCTCCGGTAGTGGCGGGCTTTAGCCCGGCTCTTTGTAGTGGCGGGTCTTCAGACCTGCCACTTTCTCCGAAACTCCGACATCGTTAACACATTTAGAATCACGCGTAAAAATGCAAAATCCAATCCTCTAACTCCCTTTAAAATCAACACTTCCAAAAGTGTATCAAAACAAAGAACTTTAACTCCCTTTAGAATGAACACTTACGGAAAAACAAGGGGGTACCCAGTTATTGTTAACCAGGAATCCGACAACGATTCCTGTCCTGCTTCAGTCCGACAGATTTATATTGTTGGCGGTTCGCTCAGCCGACTGGGTTACCCCGCTGGGCCGCGTCACGTACACCGCCAGCAACAAGCTGGCTCCAAGTAGTACCGCCGCCAGATAGTACGGGGCGCCCGAAAGATGGAGACCGAAGCGAGGTGAAATTGCCAACGTAAAAATCTGCGTAAACAGCACCGGCCCCGCCATTCCCGTAATCGCGCGCAGCGAATTGATCGCCCCTTGCAACTTCCCCTGAGAAGAAGGGTCCACATGCCGCGCCATCAGCGATTGCACGGCAGGCGCCGCAATGCCCCAGAGCGCAATGAAAGGAATCACCGCCAACAGCATCCATCCGCGCGTCGCAAACGCAAAGCCAGCAAAACCAACCGTGCCAAAAAACAGGCCGGACAGAACGCTGCGCCGCTCGCCAAAGCGCTTCACATACGGGCCGACCAGCACGCCCGAAACAATTGCGGCGCAGATCCCCACCAGGGCGAGGGAATTTCCCACATCACGTCGGCTCCACGCATAGCGATACTCGGTGTACAGCGCCCACATCGATGGCAGCGAGTTGTGCGCCAAATAGTAGAGCGTGACCACCACGGAAAGGCCTGCAAGTTCCCGATGCGAGCGGAGCAGCTCGAATGAGCCGAAAGGATGGGCCATGTGCCAGGCAGATTTTGCGCGCCGTTCCGGTGGCAGCGATTCCGGCAGCACGAAGTAGCCGTACAGCGCGTTGCCGAGGCTCAGTGCCGCCGCTGCCCAGAAAGGAAAACGCAAATTCCTGTTGCCGAGCCAGCCACCCACCGCCGGGCCAATCACAAATCCCAGTCCAAACGCCGCGCTGATGAGTCCGAATGGTTTCGCGCGCTCTTCCGGTTTCGTGACGTCGGTGACGTAAGCAAAAGCCGTCGCCACGTTCGACGTCGTGATGCCGGAAATGAGGCGCCCGACAAAAAGCCAGCGCAGCGTTGGCGCCACCGCCATAAAAATATAGTCGATGCTCAAGCCGAAGCACGAAATCAGAATCACCGGACGGCGGCCAAACCGATCCGACCATGCGCCAAGCAGCGGTGAAAAAACAAATTGCATGGTCGCCCACGCAAATCCGAAATAGCCGGTGACGCTTGAAGCCCGGGCGAAATCGCCGCCCTCGAATTGCCGGATGAGGTCCGGGAGCACTGGCGCAATTATTCCGAACGCCAGAAAATCAAACGCCACCATGATGAGAATGAACGTGAATGCCGCCGTACCAACGCTCGGCGCGGGAGTAGTGGTGGGTCCATCCATCAGCAGGCCAGTCTGCTAAACCTCGAGGATCACGGGAAGAATCAGCGGCCGCTTGGAAGTTTGTTTGTTGATATAGCGCTTCAGGTCCACGCGGATTTTTTCCTTGATGACGCCCCAGTCGGATTTTTCCTCGGCGTTCGATTCCTCAACGGTTTTCATAATGACGAGTCGCGCGCCGGCGATCAGTTCCTGTCCGTTGTCGCTCATCAATCCGCGGCTCACGATTTCCGGATGCGATTCCATTTTCCCCGTGTGCTTGTCGATCGCAATAATCGGCACTACGATGCCGTCTTCGGAAAGATGCTTGCGGTCGCGAATCACCACTTCTTCAATCTCTTCCAGCGATCCGGAATCCACGCAAACTCGCCCCGCCGTCACCGGGTCCCGCCGGTGCACGCCGTCTTCGGTAAATTCAATCTGCCGCCCGTCTTCCAGAAGCAAAATCTCTTGCGATACGCATCCCAGTTGATGCGCCAGCGCGGCGTGCCGGAACAGATGCCGGTACTCACCGTGAACCGGAATAAAATATTTTGGCTTCACCAGTTGCAGCAAAAGTTTTTGTTCTTCCTGGCTGGCGTGCCCGGAAACGTGAATTGTCCCCGCTGAATTGTCGTAATAAACCAGCGCGCGCCGCCGGAACATGTGGTCGAGCATCCGGAAAATGGATTTTTCATTTCCTGGAATAATCCGCGCCGAAAGAATCACGCTGTCGTTTTCATCCACGGAAACGAAGCGGTGATTGTCCACCGCGATCCGCGAAAGCGAAGACATCGGCTCCGCCTGGCTCCCGCTCGCAAGAATAACGATCCGCTTGGGATCGAATCCGCGAATGTCCTGCGGCCGCACCACCATCCCGTCGGGGATACGCAGCAACTCCAGCGAGTGCGCGATCTCCACGTTGTCCACCATGCTGCGCCCGACAAACGCCACTTTGCGACCGACGCGCGCGGCGATGTCGATAATCTGCTGAATGCGGTGAATGGACGACGCGAAGCACGACAAAATCACGCGCTTCGGCGCCGAGCGGCACAATTCCTCAATGCGCGGAACGATAGCCCGCTCCGACGGCGTAAAGCCGGGGCGCTCCACGTTCGTTGAATCGCTGAACAGCGCCAGCACTCCCTCGTTTCCATACCTCGCGAACGCGTGCAAATCAAAGGGCGCGCCCCCCACCGGCGTCTGATCGATTTTGAAATCCCCCGTATGGATCACCACCCCCAGGGGGGTGCGAATCGCCAGCGCCACGCAATCCACCGTGCTGTGCGTCACGGAAATAAATTCAATCTCGAACGGCCCGACCTCCACCAGCCGCCCGCCAGGGATCACTTCACGCAGCGTCGTCGAATCCAGCAGCCCCGCTTCATCGAGGCGCTTTTTAACCAGCGCCAGCGTGAAGCGCGTCCCGTATACCGGAACATTCAAATCTTTCAAAATATACGGCAGTGCGCCGATGTGATCTTCATGGCCGTGCGTCAGAACAATCGCGCGAACCTGCGCGCGGTTCTGCTTCAAATAAGTAATATCGGGGATGACCAGATCGACGCCGAGTAATTCTGATTCCGGAAACATCATGCCCGCGTCGATGACGATAATGTCGTCACCGAGCCGCAGCGCCATCATGTTCATGCCGAATTCGCCGAGACCACCCAGGGGGATGGCAGTGAGGGATTGCGAGGTCTTGCTCAATGACGCGTCAGCT
>Ga0137419_10001089_pt1 | contig 11239 bp, 6 predicted proteins | sample CZODoug3_1_2_16f_FD_108279 | JGI IMG/M metagenome (GOLD analysis project Ga0137419, IMG submission 108279) | Vadose zone soil fungal communities from Angelo Coast Range Reserve, California, USA - CZODoug3_1_2_16fungal (Illumina Assembly) | ecosystem: Environmental > Terrestrial > Soil > Vadose... | reverse complement strand
TCCAGCGACAGCTCCTTGCACGTTTGAATCATTGGGAAAATGACCGCGCCGCTACCCTTCACGATGCGTGTGCCGCCCATGCCGTAAATGATCAGCGCTTCGTGCGGGCCTACTTTTCGATACATCCTCGCTACTGTAGCCGTGACCAGGATCACCGCCAGAACGGCAAGTCCGGCGACGACTGGAACTAGTGGAAACCCGAACATATAGACCTCCCTTTTCCTGCCTTGCGCGGACTGTTCGCATCGTTCGTCAGTCCGAAACTCTTTTCACTTGCGCCACATAGAAGACGCGCGTTGTCATTCCCTCAGGTTGTGAATTCGTCCCAACGTTTCACGTAAGCGATGCCGTTTTCGTGACGCTCGATCACTACCTCGGCGCCTTTTTCGATGGGCTTGCCGTCGTCGGCCCGTGCGCCCACGCTGCGACGCACGCCGCCAAGCAAGAAAACCACTTCGCCGGTGCCGTGCGCTCGAATCGGCATGGTTACAGTGCAGACCGATCCTTCCACGCGGTAATCCGCTTCGTTGAGTTGCGTTTCGCTCGAATGCATCAGTTTCACCATAAATTTGAAAACAATTGACGCCGAGACGAGCCCGGCAAGCGTCGCCAATCCAAGCGAAGCAAGCGCCACAAGATTCGAATACCTCGCCAAGAGGTAGCCCGTGCCGCCAAACCATGCGAGAAATGCAAGCAACGTCGAAGCGTTGAACCAGGAGAAATGGCCGTCCGTATGCGTCGAGCCGGCTTTGGCGCCGTGCGCGTGGGGACCGCCAGCATGATGTCCACTGTGAAATGGAAGGTGCAGATGGAATGGCAGATGGATGTGGACCGCGCCGGCCAAAAACGAGAGAACACTCAGCGAGAATCCCACAAGGAAGCAAAGAAGATAAAAATCAGACCAGGTCATACGACACCTCGAGCGCAACAATGAACCGGCGCAACTTGCCGTTGCGGTGCGCGGGCTGGAATTCGAGACGCGGGCCTTGTTAAGTGCCGCCTCGACTCTCCTAGGGTCTCAGTTGCGGAGAGAAGCAGACGGCGGCGGCGGATGACCGCTGCCCTTCTGTCGCCCTCCGTTCTGATGATTACCCGAGTGCAAAACCTCTCCGAGGCGCTCGGCTAAATCCGGCGTCCGGAGAATCTCCGCCAGGAGCAAAATCGCCCGGCGAGAGTCTTCATGCTCCGCGATGGTCAGAAGCGCGCGCTGAAGCGCCGGATCGGCCGTAAACTGTTCGGCGCCGGCAAAAAGCCAGGAATCGATTTTCGCGTCAATGGCACGCAATTCCGATTGCAAGCCCGGCGTGTAGCCTTCTGGGTCATCCACGAGAAAGCCGGGATAGACGCGGAAGAACCGCGCCAGCAGCTGGCGCGTGGTGTGCGTCAGGTGGGGCCGAGCCCCGTTCTCGATCTGCGAGAGATACGCCTGGCTCAAACCGCGGCCGATTTCGCTCTTCATCGCGGAGGCCAATTCCTGTTGGGTCATCGAACGGCCCAAGCCGCGGAGGGAACCTTCGACGGCGCGGAGGGAGCGGAGTTTGTCGCCAAGTTTCATGGAGGACGCTCTTATTGCAATCTGCAAATATCATATTACATATCGCTATGTTGTCAAGCGAAATCGGACATAGCTCCTATCATTTCTATATGTCAATGAAAATAAATAAGTTATCTTGTATAGCTTGGGGCGGAAGCGGCCAACGAGTTACGCCGCAGACCTATTCCGGCTTCCGTAGGGACTGCAGATCGATCCCCAGTTGCTGGCACTTCTTGTACAGATGACTGCGCTCGAGACCCAAGGCCCGAGCAACATTGGTCATGTGAAAGTTGTGACGCCGAATTTCCGTGAGCATCACTTCCTTTTCGAAAGCTTCCGTGCGTTCGGCCAGCGTGCCCGTTGAATTTCCAGCCGAGGAGGCTCTTGGACCGCCGGATGGAGAGTCCGCGGTGGGGAGAACGAGACGGACATCGGCGGCTGCAACGTTCTCTTCCGAAGCAAGCAGGATGAGACGTTCCACCACGTTGCGAAGTTCGCGGACATTTCCGGGCCAGCCGTATTTGCGCAATTCCCCAATGGCCTCTTCCGTGAAGATTTTTTCTTTCCAGCCGTTTTGCGCCGCCACCTGGCGCGCGAAGTGCGCAACCAGGCCGGGAAAATCCTCCGGGCGTTCGCGCAAGGGCGGCAGCGCCAGCGGAAAGACATAAATGCGGTGGAAAAGGTCGCGCCGAAAGCCGTTCTGCTTCACAAGATCTTCCAGGTTGCGATGCGTGGCAACGACCACGCGCACATTCACTTTGATGGGTTTGTCACCGCCGACGCGCTCGACTTCGCCTTCTTCCAGCACGCGCAGCAACTTTGCCTGCATGGCCACCGGCATGTCACCGATTTCATCCAGAAAAAGCGTCCCGGCGTCGGCTTGTTCGAATTTGCCCACATGCCTGACCGCGGCGCCGGTGAAGGCGCCTTTTTCGTGTCCGAAGAGCTCCGACTCAATCAATTCCGCAGGCACGGCCGCGCAATTCAGCGTGATGAACGGGTGTTCTCGCCGCGGCGATTTTTCATGGATCGCGCGCGCCACCAGCTCCTTTCCTGTGCCGGTCTCGCCGAGAATGCAGACGCGCGTCTCGCTCGCGGCGACACGATCGATCTGCGCAATCAACTTCTTCATCGCCGGACCAGAACCGATTAGCTCGTGTTTTCCCAGGCGATGGCGCAGTTCGCGGTTTTCATCTTCGAGCCGCGACAACCGCAGCGCATTTTCCACCGTCACGAGCAGTTTGTCGGTGGAAAGCGGCTTCTCCAGAAAATCGAGGGCGCCCAGCTTCGTGGCTTTTACCGCCATTTCGATATTTGCTTGCCCGGAAATGAGCACGACGGGAGTCTTCACGCCGGCCTTCTTCAAATCCTCGAGCAATTCGAGGCCGCTCCTGCCGGGCATGACCACGTCGGAGAGTATCACGTCGAACGATTCCGATCTGAGGAGTTCGACCGCACGAGCCGCGTTGTCACAAACGGTCGCTTCATGACCCGCCAGCCGGAAGGCGCGGGAGAGCGAGGCCAGCGTATTGGGATCGTCGTCAACGATGAGGAGGTGAGCTTTGCGGGGCAAGCTTCGGTCCTTTGTGAAGGGTTAGTCGGAAGCCGCGGCCAGAGTCGACGGCGTGCTCTTGGATTCCGGCGCCGCCTCGCGCGGTGTCGCGCTATGCCCGGCTTGGCGCTGCGGGAACTCCATTTGAAAAGCCGTACCGCGGCCCTCCTCGCTCGTCACCGAAATGGTGGCGTGATGATCGCTGACCACCGACTGCACGATAGCGAGCCCAAGCCCAGTCCCTTGCAACTTCGTCGTGTAATAAGGTGTAAACAGCCGCGAGCACTCTTCCGGAGTCAGGCCTTTGCCGGTGTCGGCCACTTCGACGCGCACATTGCCATCCTGTTCCGAAGTTCTCAGCGTCAGCGTCCCGCCGGCAGGCATGGCGTCCAGCGCATTCAGCACCAGATTCTGAAACGCGCGGTGGAGTAGGTCGGGGTCTGCGTCGATATCAGGCAAAGGCTCCATCAGGAACAACTCCGGGGTGATCGTGGGCTTGCCCACTTCGTTGAATTGCGGCTCGAATAGACGCACCACATTGCGCAGCGCCTCATTCACATTCACGCGCACAAACTGCGGTGCGGGCATCTTTGAGAAATCGCTGAACCGCCCAACAATGGTATTGAGATTGGCAAGTTCCGCTTTTAAAGTCGCCGTCGATTCGTGGAACACTTCCAGGAATTGCTTGGCGTCCAGTTGGCGGGCTTTCTGCAAATTTTCAACGGTAATCTGCATGGGAAAGAGCGGATTGCGCAACTCGTGCGCGAGACGCCGCGCCAGTTCGCGCCACGCGGCAACGCGCTCGGTTTGCACCAGGTGCTCCTTCTGCGCCGCAAGCGTTTGCGTCATGTGATTGAAGGCTTCGGCAAGCTGGCCGATCTCATCGCGTCCGCGAACATCGATGCGCGTATCCCATCTTCCGCCGGCAACCTCGCGCGCGCCTTCGGCAAGTTCTTCGACCGGTCTAGTGATCCGCGCCGAAACCCAGAAGCTCACGAGCAATCCGATCAATAGCGCGGCGCCCGCGACCGCAGCGGCAATTTTCAGGATTTGGCGGGTCAACATTACCAGTTCTTTTCGCGAGCTGCCGACGAAGAAGATGCCCAGCAGTTCATTGTTGCGGCCGGTCAAGGGGATGGCATGAAACGTTTCCGCATCGGCCGGATCTCTGGTCCACTCAATCGTTCGCACCACAGGCTGCGGCTGCTTCTGCAATTGCTCGACGAGCGGAGTGAACCGCTCCGCTTGCTCCGCATCGATCTTCTCCGCCATCAAGGATGTAGGAACAAAGGTGGGCTCGAGGTTGGTATAGATAAGCGCCCGCATTCCAGTGGGCAAAACCAGCGAAGCAAGGAAATTCTTATCCAGCCGGTGTCCCCCGATGATGTACAAACTCTTGTCCGCTACGGTGTTGTTGGTACGAACTACGCTGAGGGAGAGCGACACGCCGTCGGGCAGTTCTTCTTTCTTCAAGAATGCCGGAGTGTCATTCCAATCCTTTACCGAGGTCACCCAGTCGTTCTTATAGCCGACACGAGCGGGAAACTGCGCCGACGAAATGAGTACACCGTCGTGATTTACAAACTCCACATAGTCCAGCCCGTGCTCTTGAGCAGAGCCGACTGCGTCGCGCACATAAAGAGACTGGTCGGCATTGCGACGAGACAGATCAATCGCCATGCGCTCGGTAAAGTTGGCTTCCGCTATGTTCTTTGCTTGATGGGCGATTTCTTCCCCACGCTGGACGAACTCCTTTTTGAATTGTGCAACCAGAGCTTCGGTGCGCTCGGCGTCCATTGCCTCGAACGCCGCCTGCGTGTAATGCGTCACGGCATAAGCAACCACCGAGACGGACGCAAAGATGGTGAGCAGTACCACCATTAGCAATTTCGTTCGGAAGCTCATGGCTTGGCTCCGGGGGGCACAGCGAGTGGTTGAGCGGCAGGAGTTGCCGTTCCGTTTGGGTTGTCAGCGTGCGCGAGGCTGGGCTCAGTAAGATCGAGCCACACATCGGCGAGGCGCCATTCGCCCCATCGTGCCGGCATCCAGTCGCGAACCTTTTGGCCGAGGCCGATATATTCCGGCAGCGCGACCAACGGCAAAACATGGCGTTCCTCGAGCAACTTCTTCTCGCGCGCATAGAGCTCTTCCAGATCCGTCGAAGACATTGCGGTCTCGGTTGATTCGCCGAACTTAAGCGTGGACACCATCGATTCCAGTTCCACCCTAGGCGAAAGCGACGAATAGTGCCAAGAAAAAAGATGAAGGCCATTGGCAGGATCGCTCGAAGTGCTCGTCGCGTCGTGGGTCACAGGACGGTTCACTACTTGCACCAGAATCGCTGCCTGCCGAGCGTTCACCGCGACGCGTTCACCCAGAAGTTTCGCGAGGTCACCCGGCGCGTCCACGCCGAGCCGCAGCCGAGCCGTGGCGGCCGCCAGGTTTGCGGGGAGCGTGGCGCGAATCTCTTTGGCGCGGTCGATGTTCGTCTCCGTGGTGAAGAGGAAAGCATATCCCGAGAGCCACTGTGGCAGAAGTGCCGATGCAGGTTCCGCTTGCTTTTGCAGCAACACGTTGGCCATGGTCTGACGGTCGAGCGAGAGCGACATCGCCTCCCGCAGCTTCGCATCAGCAACCGCTGGCGGCGTATCGTCAAAACGCAGCCCATAAAAAGTCAGGGGCGCCGAGGACCACACCCGCTGATTGTCCTGCATCGCTCTGCGCACCAGCTCGGGAGCTAGCTCGACCAAGTCAGCCTTTCCCAATTGCAGATCAAAAAGCTGTCGCAGCGGCGGCACCCCCAGCGTCACTTCAATGGCGTCAAGGAATGGACGCCCGGACCAAGTTTCTTCATTTGCGCGGAAATGCAAATGCGTCGTCTTATTCCCGCCGGGCGCAGAAGCCGCCGAATCAGCAGCCGCAGTTGATGAACTTGACGGACCGGAGCTTCTGTTTGCCGTCTCGGCAACAAAAAATGGTCCCGTACCCATCAACGTTCCATCCGGCAGCAGGCGATAAACAAAAAAACGGCCGGAAGCCAGCTCTTCGAGCAGATCCGGCATCGCCGACGCGGATTGAATCACCACGTTGTCCCCTGACGCCGAAATCTGCTGTCCGTCCGGAAGCAACGGCTGAAGCGCAGCCACCACGTCCGCCGAGTTCAGCACCGCACCATCTGAAAACTTAACGTTTGCGCGCAAGGTGAACTCCCACCGTTTGAATGCCGCGTCGTGCGACCACTCCATCGCCAATTGCGGCTGAAATCTCCCATAACTGTCCAGCGCTACAAGCCGGTCGAAAACCAACGCGCCCATTTTCTCATCCGTGGCAGACTCCGTGCTCCCCACTCTCCACTTCCTGGGATCCAGCGACACCGACGCCGCATGCAATTCCATCCGCAGTGTTCCCCCATACCGCTGGCGTTCGGCGCACTGCAAAGGAGAAGCAACTGTTGCGCAAAACAACACCGTCAGGACCAGCCGTTTACTCGCTACACGCCATCGTGACACGATAGGCCTCGTAATTTCCCGTCGTCAGATTGAATGCGATGGCAATCGCCTCAGATTCACTCGCATTCCTGAGAGAGAGGATTGGACCGGGAAACTCCGTGATAGTCGTAACCGGGGTGACTGCCCGGGGATCCACGTCAAATCCCTGGAGCGTATCCCGTGACGTGTCGTCGTGCGCGCCGCTGGCCACTACCAGCAGTTCTTCGCGACAATTGACGGAGAGTGAGATCAGATCACTCCCCCATTCCACGGGAAGGCGTTCGACTGATTCCGGGATGTTTTCTTTTTCGTTCCCCGATAGATAGACGTAGGTATGTCCGTCGGCGCCTGCAAGAGTCGTCTGATACTGGGAGTCCCCTTGGGAGTACTGGGAGAGTGCCGCGCTAAAAAAGCCTGCAAGCGAAAATTTCTTGGGACCGAGGTAATGTGGATCGGCCGCAAAAAAGCTGCGCCCAGGATCCAAGCTGAACGGCAACAGGGGATCAAAATCCGCGCGCCAAATCCCAGTTCGTTCCTCGCATTCGAAGGAGAGCTTTTGCCAAGCATCGCCATCGCATTCGATGCCTGGCAAATGAAACTGGAAAAAATGATCTTGCAAATGGATTTCGCCGCGCAGGGCTCTCTGGGGCAGTTTGCTATGGGGCAGCGGCGCAGAGTCCTCAGGAAGCCACTTCTCCCGGTTCCACCGGTAAAGAGAAAGATTTTCCCTCCCAAGGACCAGCATAACGTCCGGCTTGCCGGTTGGATCATTCGACCGGGCAAGGCCGAACATCATTTCGGGTTGCTGCCAGAGGAGTTGGTGGTCGAGCCGGAGAGCCATCGCTGTGCGTTCGGCAGCTGTAAACTGACCTTTGGGAAACGTCACGGAACCAATCAGTTCGTGGCCCTGATTGGAAATCTCGGCAATCAGGTTTATGTGCGAGGGTCCCTCGGTAATAAGAATCGATAGATCGGCATCCGAGGCAAGCACCAGATGCGAGTGAAGGTGCTCCAACTCTTCCTCAAACGCCTCGCGCATCCGTTCCGACGTGGCCGAGGAGATGCTCGCGCGGTTCTCCCAAGTGTATGAAAGGCCAAAATCCTTCTTGCGATCTGAGGCCACCTTGCGCGCCAGCGCGCGGGCGGCATCTTCGAGCGAATCGGCGCGTATCTCGATCGGACTGCACGCGAAAAGGAATGCAAGTAGAACAGACGGTAAAGCGAGCCCGCGATAATGCGAGGGGGACAGTTTTTGCTTGGCGTACACGGGGTTACGGGTTGATGATATCACGGCTGCGGGGAATGGATTATGCATGCCTGGCACCGGTTGAGAGCGCCGCACTCTTGTAGCAGCCTCGGTGGCGCAATAGATCCCTGCCGCAGGAAGCATGGAGTCACCGCGAAACGATTTCACCGGGCCAGCCGTCCATGTAAGAGGTCCGTTGTTCCAGGCAAGAACCCATCTTCAGGAGAGTTGGTGATGAAGCCCATGCCTTTGCGTACCCATCTGCTGTTATGGCTCGGTGCAGCGGTCCTTGCTTGCCTGGCGGCAACTCCGGCGAAGGCGCCGGCGCAAGCGGTCGCGGGAAACCAAGTTCCGGACGGACCCACGAGGCTCCTCCGTTTCGCTGACATTTCAAAAGACAAAGTGGTCTTTGCTTACGCGGGCGATCTGTGGATTGCCTCTCGCGAAGGCGGCGCGGCACGGCGGCTGACTTCCCATGTCGGCGACGAGCTCTACCCGAAATTTTCGCCCGACGGGAAATGGATCGCCTTCACCGGCGAATATGACGGCAACCCGGATGTCTACGTCATTCCCTCCGAGGGCGGCGAGCCCAAGCGCCTCACGTTTCATCCTTCGAACGACATCGTCCTCGGCTGGACTCCCGACGGCAAAAATATTCTGTTCCGCTCCGACCGCTTCAGCGCGCCACCAAGCCGCTATACCAAACTGTTTCTCGTCTCCCCGCAAGGCGGCCCGGCGAAGCTGCTCCAGGTTCCTCGCGCAAGCCTGACCAGCTTTTCTCCAGACGGCACAAAGATCGCCTATCTCGAAACCTCCCAGGAATTCCGCACCTGGAAGCGCTACCGCGGCGGCTGGAGCCTCCCGATCGCTATCTTCGACCTGAAAAAGAATTCGTACGAAGAGCTGCCGAAGACTGTCGGCATGGACCTCTTCCCCATGTGGCACGGCAACACCATCTATTTCATCAGCGACCGCGACGGCGTGATGAACCTGTTCAGCTACGACCTTGGCTCAAAGCAAGCGAAAAAACTTACCGATTACAAAGAATATGACATCAAGTGGCCGAGCCTCGGCCCCGATGCCATCGTTTATGAAAACGGCGGCGTGCTCTACGAATTCGATCTCGCGAGCGGCAAGACGCGCAATCTCCCCATCGTGGTGCGCGCCGAGGACGTCGAAACGCGTCCGGAATTCAAGAACGTCGCAGAATCGATCGGCAGCTACTCGCTCTCCCCTTCCGCCGCTCGCGCTCTGATGGAAGCTCGCGGCAACATTTTCACCGTCCCGGCCGAACACGTCAGCATTCGAACGCTGACCACTGATCATTCGGGCATCCACGAACTGAATCCCGCCTGGTCGCCCGACGGAAAGTGGATCGCGTACCTCTCCGACAAGACCGGCGAGTATGAGCTCTACACACGTCCGCAGATGGGCGGCGAAGAAGCGCGTATCACCACGGATGGCGGAGTCTATCGCTACGGTCCGATCTGGTCGCCGGACAGCAAGAAACTTCTCTATTGGGACAAGGTGCACCAACTCTGGTTCATCGGCCTCGACGACAAGAAACCCATCCTGGTCGACAAGTCCGACTACGGCGACATTCCCGACGGCAGTTGGTCGCCCGATAGCCTCTGGATCGCCTATTCGAAGCCCCATCGCCGCGGCGCCAACGACGTCTTTCTCTATTCCCTGGGCGCCAAGACAGTCACCAAAGTTTCTGTCGGCTTCTATAGCGACAACAATCCCGTATTCGACGGCAACGGGAAGTATCTTTATTTCATTTCCACCCGCTACTTCTATCCGAGCGTCGGCCAACTCGATCAGCGTTTCAACTATTATTCAACCGACGGCGTCTTCGCCGTCACGCTGAAGGCCGATGAAGCTTCCCCTTTCAAACCCCAGAGCGACGAGGAAAAAGCAGCCGACGACAAGAAAGATGAGAAAAAGGACGAGAAGAAAGACGACAAGAAATCTGCGGAAGCGAAATCCGGCGACAAGAAGCCTGACGAACAGAAAGACGAAAAGAAGGATGAGAAGAAAGCAGAGCCGGTTAAACCCATTCAAATCGACCTGGATGGAGTCAGCACACGCATAGCGCCTGTGCCGATCAGCGCCGGTATTTTGAATGGCCTCGCCGCCCGCAAGGACAAATTTTTTTACGTCTCCACACCGCAGGAAGCGCGGCAGTTCGGCACCAACGACCACACCCCGAAGAACGTCCTCCATGTTTACGACCTGACCAAACGCGAAGACAAAGTGCTGCTCGAAGGCATCGACGGCTACGACCTCGACAAGGAAGGCAAGAAAGTGATTTACAAAGCCGGCCCCGTCTACGGCATCGTCGAAGCCGCCCCCGGCAAGGCCAAAGTCGGCGAAGGCAAGCTCAATCTAAGCGAACTGCAGGTGAAGATCGACCCGCGCGAAGAGTGGCGCGAAGTATTCCACGAAGCATGGCGCGTCGAGCGCGACTTCTATTGGGACCCCAACATGACCGGCCACAATTGGAAGAAAATTGGCGAGCGCTATGAAGCGCTTCTTCCCTGGGTCGCGCATCGCAGCGATCTGAATTACATCATTGGCGAAATGATCGCCGAACTGAGCACTTCGCACACATATGTGGGCGGTGGTGACCAGCCCGCGAAGCCTCACGTCAGCGTCGGCATGCTCGGCGCCGATTTCGAGCCGGACGGCGGCTATTTCCGCATCACGAAAATCTATCCCGGCGAAAACTGGAACGATTCCACGCGCTCGCCGCTAACCGAACCGGGATTGAAAGTGAAAGCGGGCGACTACCTGATCGCCGTGGACGGCCAGGAAGCGCATTCGAATCAGGACCTCTATTCTTATTTCCAAGACCTCGCCGGGAAACTCGTCACGCTGAAAATCAATTCCAAATCCACGCCCGAAGGCGCCTGGGAAATTACTGTGAAGCCCGCCAATGGAGAAAACGGCGTCCGTTATCTCGATTGGACCGACGCCAACCGCCGCAAAGTCGAGGAAGCCACCGGCGGCCGCATCGGCTACATGCACGTCCCGGACACCTCCTTCCCCGGCATCATCGCGTTTGACAAACAATTCACCGCGCAGCTCGACAAGGACGGCATCATCGTCGACGAGCGTTACAATTCCGGCGGCCAGATCCCCGATTTTTACACCGAGAAACTCAAGCGCGAGCTGCTCGCCACGCTCGCCCCACGCGAAGGAAAAGATGTCCCGTGGCCGCCCGTGGCGATTTATGGGCCAAAGGTCATGATCGTCAACGAACTCGCGGGTTCCGGTGGCGACGCGTTCCCGTGGTTCTTCCATCGCCAGAAAATCGGCCCCATCGTCGGCACGCGCACCTGGGGCGGGCTCGTCGGCATCTCCCGCGGGATTCCTTTGCACGACGGCGGCAACGTCACCGCGCCGGAATTTGCGTT
>Ga0137419_10001088_pt1 | contig 11246 bp, 10 predicted proteins | sample CZODoug3_1_2_16f_FD_108279 | JGI IMG/M metagenome (GOLD analysis project Ga0137419, IMG submission 108279) | Vadose zone soil fungal communities from Angelo Coast Range Reserve, California, USA - CZODoug3_1_2_16fungal (Illumina Assembly) | ecosystem: Environmental > Terrestrial > Soil > Vadose... | reverse complement strand
GTGCCCTCAGCAGTGGCAGGAGCGGTGCCAGCCAGCTGTGCAGAGTTGTGCGTGCAATTTAAGGTGTTGCCGTCAAACGAGTTAAATGGGCAGAGTGTGCCTGGTGTGCGGTTACGCCGATACGTTGGGCAGAGCCAGCCCGTTGACCCGCACCTATGCTTGAGCCGGGTCGCAGGGGGCAGAAGCGGCGGGCGCGCGTGCAACGGACGTGCTTTGCCCGCGGTTTTCAGCGGTTTCCGTATCCATCCCGGCGGCCGTTTGCACGGCCAATTTCTTGGCCGCTCGTGCAGAATCTAACTGCCTATGAATGTACGACTGATTGGCGTCCTGATCACCGCGGGCATCCTCGCGGCTGGACTTGTTTTCTGGCGATCGACCGCAACTCCGGATGACGGCGCGCCGGCCATCACCGTCTCCGATGTCCCGAGCCGCGGCGGCCAGATTGTCACCTCGGGCCGCGCCGGCCCCCGCACCTTCAACCGCCTGATCGGCCAGGAGCAGTTCTCCCAGGTCCTCAGCATGCTCACGCAGGGGCGGCTGGTGCGCGTCAACTACCAGACCTTCGAGGTCGAGCCGTGGCTCGCGGAGAAGTGGGATGTCTCGGGCGATGGCCTGACCTACACGTTCCACCTGCGCCCGGGCGTGACGTGGTCCGACGGCGTTCCGTTCACGTCGGACGACGTGCTGTTCTCGGTCCAGGCGATTTTCGACCCGAACAGCGAGGGCTTCATTGCCGACACGCTGAAGGTCGAAGGGAAGCCGATCGCCGCGTCAGCGCGCGATGCGGCGACCGTCATCATCACGTTTCCCGCGCCGTCGGGGCCGGGCCTGCGGCTGCTCGACAGCCTGTGGATCGTGCCGAAGCACAAGCTCGAAGGCGCGCTGAAGGCCGGCACGTTCGCGAAGGCGTGGGGGACCGACACGCCGCCGTCGGAGATCGTCGGCATGGGACCCTTCGTCCTGCGCGAGTACGTGCCGAACCAGCGGCTGATCTTCGATCGCAACCCGCGCTACTGGCGCAAGGCGGCGGACGGCACCCCGCTTCCGTACCTCGATCGCATCGTCTACGAAATCATCCCGGACCAGGACGCCGAGCTGCTGCGGCTGCAGTCGGGCGATCTCGACCTGACGCAAAGCGAGCTGCGACCCGACGACTACGTGCCGGCCAGGCGTGCCGAGGACAAGGGGACGCTCAAGGTCGCCGAGATCGGCCTCTCGCCGCAGGCCGACGGCTTCTGGTTCAACCTGAAGCCCGAGGCGTGGAAGAACGATCCACGCTTCACGTTCGTGCGCCGGCCCGAGTTCCGCCAGGCGATCTCCTACGCGGTCGATCGCGAGAAGTTCGCCGAGAACGTGTTTCTCGGGGCGGCGGTGCCCATCTGGGGGCCCGTCACGCCGGGCAACACGGTATGGTTCTGGCCCGACGTGCCGCGCTACTTCCACGACGTGAACAAGGCGAAGGAGCTGCTGAAAGGCCTGGGCCTCGAGGACCGCAACGGCAACGGCGTCGTCGAGGACGCGCAGGGGCACGAGGCGCGGTTCACCGTGATCACGCAGCGCGGCATCGGGTGGTACGAGCGCGGGGTCGCGGACCTGCGCACGCAGCTCGCGCAGGCGGGCATCGCCATCGAGCCGGCGCCGCTCGAGAACGCGACGATGATCCAGCGGATGGTCAAGTCGGACTACGAGGCGATGTACTTGCGGTTCGGCGCCACCGACGTCGATCCCGCGTCGCAGCTCGACATGTGGCTGAGCAGCGGCAACGCGCACTTCTGGCACTTCGGCGACACCAGTCCCGAGCCGTGGGAGGCGCGCATCGACGCGCTCATGAAGGAGCAGTTGGCGACGCTCGACCAGGGGCGCCGCAAGGCGATCTTCAACGACGTGCAGCGCATCTTCGCCGAGAACCTGCCGGTGATCTACTTCGCCACCCCGCGCATGTACTACGCGTACAACGCGCGCCTGCAGGGGGTGAAGCCGTCGGTGCTGCGGCCCGTCGCGCTCTGGAATGCGGATATGCTCAGCGTCCGGCCGTCCGGCACCCGGTAAAGAGTGTGGGGCGCTTCTTCGTTCGGCGTCTGACGTTCGCGCTGCTGCTCGTCGTCACGGTCTCGTCCTCGGCGCTCATGCTCACACGGCTGGCGCCCGGCGACATGACGACGGAGCTCGGCCTGCGCGCCAGGCCGGAGGAGATCGCGCGCACGCGCGCGAGGTTCGACCTCAATCGCAGCCCCGCCGCGCAGCTCGGTGGATGGGCGCTTCGCGCCGCCCGCTTCGACTTCGGCGAGTCGTTTCTCTACGACCGTCCCGTCGGCGGCCTGATCCGCCGCGCCGCGGGGAACACCGCCGTGCTCGCGGTGGCCGCGCTCGCCATCGCGACGCTTGCCGGCATCCCGCTCGGCATCGTCACCGGCAGCCGTCGCGGCGCCCTGGCCGGCGCCATTCGCACGGTATCGCTCGTCTGCCTCTCGGTCCCGCCGCTCCTCACCTCGCTCCTGCTGCTCTTCATCGCCTCGCGCACGGGATGGCTGCCCACGGGAGGCATGACGTCCGTTGACGCGGTCGATGCGGGGTGGTCGGCGTGGACGCTCGACGTCGCGCGGCACCTGCCGCTGCCGGCGCTGGCGCTGGCGCTGCCGCTTGGGGCCACCTTCGAGCGGCTGCAGGCGCAGGCGATGACCGAGACCATTCACCAGCCGTTCGTCGTCGCGGCGCTGGCGCGCGGCGTCACGTGGCGGCGGCTGCTGATCGATCACGCGTGGCGCGCGTCGCTGCGGTCGATGTGCGCGATTTACGGACTGGCGATCGGCGCGCTGCTCTCGGGGTCGTTCGTCGTGGAGTACGTCACCGCATGGCCGGGCCTCGGCCGGTTGATGTACGAGGCGCTGCGCGCGCGGGACATCTATCTCGTCGCCGGCTGCGCCGCGATGGGCGGCGTGTTCCTCGCCTTCGGCAGCCTGGTGTCCGACCTGCTGCTGTTTGCCGCCGACCCGCGCGTGCGCGAGGGGCAGACCGCGTGAAGGCGGCCGGCCGCGCGCTGCTGATGGCGATAATCCTCGTCGCCGCCGCCGCGCCGTGGCTCGCGCCGAATGCACCCGATCGTCAGTTCGACGGCTACCTCTTCGCGCCGCCGACGCGCATGCACTTCGGTGGAGCCGCCGGCGGGTATTTCTACCCGCTGCGCATCGTGAGCCGCCTGGAACGCCGCTTCGAGGAGATGCGCGACCGCCCGGTCCCGCTCGCGTGGTTCGACGGCCGTCTGCTCTCGAGCGCCGACGACCAGGCGCCGCTGCTGCTGCTTGGCGCGGATTCGTACGGCCGCGACATCTTCTCGCGGCTGCTCTACGGCTCGCGCGCCTCGCTCGGTCTCGCCGTCCTGGCCACGCTCGCCGCGATGCTGTTCGGCGCCGCCATCGGCGGCGTGGCGGGCTTCGCCGGCGGCACCATCGACGAGGCGCTGTCGCGCTTCTCGGACTTCGTGCTGGTCCTTCCCGCCATTTACGTGGTGCTCGCCTTGCGCGCGGTGATGCCGCTCGTGCTGCCGCCGGGGCGCGTGTTCGCGCTGCTGGTCGGCATCTTTGCGCTGGTCGGCTGGCCCATCGTGGCGCGCGGCGTGCGCGGCATCGTCGCGTCGGAGCGCGAGCGTGAATACGTGACCGCCGGCCGCGCGCTTGGCGCGGGGCCGCTTCGCCTGCTGGGGGTGCACCTGCTGCCGGCGACGCGCGGATACCTCTCGACGCAGGCGACGCTGCTGCTGCCGTCGTTCATCCTCGCGGAAGCGACGCTCTCGTACGTCGGTCTCGGCTTTCCCGACACCGTGCCGACGTGGGGCACGATGCTGCACGACGCATCCAACGTCGCGCTCGTGGCCGACGCGCCGTGGATGCTCGCGCCCGCCGCTGCCATCTTCCTCGTCGTGCTCGCGGTGAACCTGCTCGTTCAAGGAAGCGGGCGCAGCCCTGTACAATTGGAGCCATGAGCTCCAAGAGATTCGCCGGCGTCTTCACCCCCATCGCCACCCCCTTCACCAGCGAAGACAGGCTGGACGAGAAAGCGCTCGCCAGCAACGTCAGGCGCTGGATGACGACGCCGCTCACCGGGCTCGTCGTGCTCGGCTCCAACGGCGAGGCGCCGCAGCTCGAAGAGGAGGAAGCGGACCGCGTCATCGAGATCGTCCGTGCGGGCGTGCCGAAGGATCGGCCGCTCATCGTCGGCACCGGGCGCGAATCGACGAAGGCCACCATCGCCGCGACGCGGAGCGCCGCGGACCTCGGCGCCGATGCCGCGCTCGTGCGGACGCCGTCGTTCTTCAAGTCGCAGATGACCAGCGAGATTTTCATGCGCCACTACGCGGAGGTGGCCGACGCATCGCGCATCCCGGTCCTGCTCTACAACGTGACGATGTACACCGGCGTGACGCTCGGTGCCGATGCGGTCGAGCAGCTCTCGGCCCACCCGAACATCGTCGGCATGAAGGAGTCGGGGAACGACTTGCTCTACATCACCGAATGCGTGAACCGGACGCCGGACGACTTCACCGTGCTGGCCGGCTCGGCGACGACGCTGTTCCAGTCGCTCTGCGCGGGCTGCGACGGCGCGGTCCTGGCGCTGGCGGCGCTGCTGCCGGATGAGTGCGTGGAGATGGTCAAGCTCGTCAAGGAGAACCGGATTGCCGAGGCGCGCGCGCTGCAGCGCAAGCTGACGCCGCTCGCGCGGTCCATTGGCGGCGGCTTCGGGATCGCAGGGCTGAAGGCGGCATTGGATCTGCTTGGATACAACGGCGGCCTGCCGCGTCCGCCGCTGCGGCCGGCGTCGAAGCAGGTCGTGGAGACGATCCGCGGACAGTTGGATGCGCTGGGAGTCTTGCCGGTTCGCGTCTAGGCGGACCTGAAGGTCCGCCTCTACGATCATGAAAGTTCGTTTCCTCGTCCTCACCGTCTGTCTCGCCGCGTGTGCGACGAACCCTGCGACCGGCCGCCGCCAGATCAACCTGATGAGCGAGGCGCAGGAGATTTCGGCGGGGCAGGAAGCCGACGCGCAGGTGAAGAAGGAGATGGGCGTCTACAGCGACGCGAATCTCCAGGACTACGTCAACGGCGTCGGCATGAAGCTCGCGAAGCTCTCCGAGCGTCCGAACCTTCCCTGGCACTACACCGTCGCGGATACGCCGGCCATCAACGCGTTCGCGCTGCCGGGCGGGCCCATCTACATCACGCGCGGCATCCTTCCATTTCTCAACGACGAAGCGCAGCTCGCCGGAGTGCTCGGGCACGAGACCGGCCACGTCACCGCGCGGCACGCGGCGCAGCAGTACACGCGAGCGGTCGGCGGTACCGTCGGCCTGGTTGCGCTCAGCATCTTCGTTCCGGGCGCGCAGCAGTTCGGCGGCCTGGCGGAGCAGGGCCTCGGTGTGCTGTTCCTCAAGTACGGACGCGGCGACGAGCTGCAGGCCGACCAGCTGGGCGCGCGCTACGCGGCGCGCGGCAACTGGGATCCGGCCGCGGTGCCCGAGATGCTCACCACACTCGGCAGGCTGGACGAGGCGTCGGGGCAAAGCAAGGGCGTGCCGAACTGGCTCGAGACTCACCCGGACCCGCTCGCGCGTGTGAAAGACATCCAGGCGGCCGTCCAGCAGCTGTCGGCCGGCCGCACCGACCTCGAGCGCAACCAGGATGCGCTGCTGCGCGCGGTAGACGGGATCATCTACGGCGACAACCCTGACCAGGGGATCGTCCGCGGCGCCGCGTTCGTCCATCCGCCGCTCCGCTTCCGCATCGACTTCCCGAACGGCTGGGACATCGAGAACAGTCCGCAGCAGGTCGTCGCGAAGGCGCCGGGCGCCGACGTCTACATGCTGCTCGAGCAGCTGGAGATGCCGCGCGGCAACGGCATCGAGAACATCGCGCGCGCCTCGATGCAGAACGCCGGCTTCCGCATCGCCAGCGGCAGCCGCCAGCAGATCAACGGGCTCGACGCATTCATCGGGCTGTATCAGGGCTCGCTCGAGGGCCTCGGCAACGTGACGATGCGCGCGGCGCACATCGTCCACAACGGCAACGTCTATCTCGTCGCCGGCTTCAGCGCGCCCAACGTGTTCGAGCCGATCGATTCGGCCATCCTCTCGAGCGTTCGCTCGTTCAGGGCGATCTCGGCTGCCGAAGCCGAGGCCGTCCGTCCCAATCGCGTCGACATCTACGTCGTCCGCCCGGGCGACTCGTGGCAATCGATCGCGGAGCGTTCCGGCGGCGTGATCAAGCCGCCGACGCTGGCGATCATGAACGGCGCGGAGCCGAATTCGCAGCCCGTGGTCGGCAGGCGGATCAAGATCGTGGTGGCGGGATAGCCGTGAAAGCCGGCCGTGCCGTCCTTCGCGGTCTGGGCGCGCTCGCCGCGCTCGTGTTCGCCTTCTTCGCGTACGTCTACCTGACGCTGCCCGACGTCCGCGTCCTGGCGGCCACCAATCCGAAGACGACCGCCTTCAGGGAGCTGCGCGAGCGCGACGCCGCGCAGCAGGGCAAGCCGCTCCGTCATTACCAGGTGTGGGTCCCCTACGCGCGCATCTCGCAGAACCTGAAGCGCGCCGTGCTCGTCGCCGAGGACGATGCCTTCTGGCAGCACGAGGGGGTCGACATGGAGCAATTGAAGATTTCGATCAGGAACGACATCGAGAAAGGGCAGGCGATTCGCGGCGGGAGCACCATCACGCAGCAGCTGGCGAAGAACCTGTACCTGTCGCCGTCGCGCGACCCCATCCGCAAGCTGCGCGAGCTGATCATCGCGCGCCGCCTCGAAGCCGAGCTGTCGAAGGCGCGCATCTTCGAGATCTACCTGAACGTGATCGAGTGGGGCGACGGCATCTGGGGCGCCGAGGCCGCCGCGCGCAGCTACTTCGGCTCGTCTGCCGCGTCGCTGAGCGCCGAGCAGGGGGCGCTGCTCGCCGGGGCGATCATCAACCCGCGCGTGTACAGCCCCGCGCATCCCAACGCGCGGCTGCTGCGCCGCCAGCGCATCATCCTGTCGCGCATGGGCGGCTACGTGCCGCCGACGGCCGTCCCGGTCGTCAACAACGAGCCGCAGCCGAGCGATGGGACCACGGGCGAAGCGGCGGCGCCGCCGCCGACCGATGCCGCCGAACCCGCCGCGGAGCCCGAACCGGCGTTACCCGCGCCGCAGTCGCAACCTATTGAGCCTGCTGACCCAACGCCGCCACCCCAGCAATAGCCGGAAATAGCCGAGTGCAGTCCGGCGCCCCCGGTGCCGAGATCACGTACGAAGGCAACGGCGGATTCGTCCTCGTTACGCATCCGCTTGCGCTTTTCGTAGCGAGTCCCGTACATTAAGCGCGGCTCGTTCTCCGTAACTCAAACAGTTGAAACGGATTTGATCAACTACACCGAGCGCATTTCGCTGCTCATGGAAGATGTCGTGTCGAGGGTTCCCACCCTCTCGTTCATCGACATGAGCAAGGTGCTGGTCTTCGCGCGTGGCGGCCGGACGCACGCGGAAGGCGCGTACGCCACGTGCCACTGCATCAGCCTGCCGCCGAGCGAGCCCGGCTATTACTTCTGGCGCGACCGGAAGACCGGAAAGCTCACGCGCCGCTCGGAGTGGTTCGTCACCAGGTCGCCGCAGGTGACGATCTCGACGCAGTCGATCGACTACATGGTTTCGTTCGCGCTGCCGCGCTTCTGCGACCAGCAGCTGTCACGGTCGCGCAAGCGGGTGTACTACGCGGGCGGCCCGAACTGGATCGCGAAGCTCGATACGATCATCCACGAGCTCTATCACGTCGATCCCGAGCGGCCGGGCATCCGCCGGATGGAACGCGCCGACGGCACCTACGCGGCCAATTGCCACGGCGACCGGTTCTTCGAGGACGTCGTGGACATGGTCCGACAGTATCTCGATTCGAAGCCGGACCCGGCGACCTACGAGTTCCTGGAGTATTCCTTCGCGGAGCTGACCGAGAAGTTCGGCGGGATCGTCGGCACGACGTTCCGATCCTTCCCGTCGTATCCGCAGCGCTTCACGGAAGTCGTCAACCCGCAGCCCGCGCCGCCGGTGGAGATGGAAGGGTGCCGCGTGGACCCGGTGAAGACGCCCCGCGTGGCGACGCGCTTCACCGAGGACGACATCATCGTGCGGCAGTTCATGCCGACGACGTCGCGCGCGCTCGTGCGGAAGGGTAAGTCCTGCGCGGCGTGACGCCACGAAGAACACCTCAAAACTTTGTGTTCTCCGTGGCCGCTACGCGACGGGCGCCGACGAATCGCATCGACCAGTAATTCGCGGTGAATCGCTCCACACGCACGACGCCCTGCGAGCTCGGCGCGTGGACGAACTGATCGCCGCCGATGGCGACGCCGACGTGCGACGCGCCGCGGCTCACGGTCTCGAAGAACAGCAGATCCCCGGGCATCACCTCACGAAGATCGATCCTGCGGCCCGCGTCGTACTGCTCGCGCACCTCGCGCGGCAGGCGGACGCCGTTCTGCGCGAACACCCACTGGACGAACCCGCTGCAGTCGAAGCCCGACGGGTCGCTGCCGCCGTTCCGGTACGGAATCCCCCTGAGCGTCATCGCCGTGGAGACGATTGCGGTTGGCTCGGCCGGCGCCGGCGGTACGACGACAGGCGGTCCGACGGGAGGGGGAGGTGCGGCCGACGGTGGAGGTGGAGCGCCGGGGAAGGGGCGCGGCCGAGGGGGGCCGCCAGTCGTAGCACAGGCGGCCGCGGAAAGGGCGATCAGCACGAGAACCCCGGCTCGCAGCCGGCCCCGAGCGAGGTCGAGAGGGCCCTTCAACCACTCGTATTGTAACCGCCTAACCCCTTTCGTTACTTGGTTTTTGGGCACCGGCGATTCTTGACACCTCGTCTGGCGTTCCGGCATCATGGTCACGACTATGGAGCAGGCGCTCCTTCTGAACGCGTCGTACGAACCTCTCAAGGTCGTTCACTGGCAGAAGGCGATTACGCTCTGGTGCCAGGGAAAAGTGGAGGTGATCGCGCATCACGAGCGCGAGATAAGGACGGTTTCGGTCAGTTTCAAGCTGCCCTCCGTCATCCGCCTCCTCCGCTTCGTCAGGATAAAACGCCGGTTCGATTACGTGCCTTTCTCGCGCGCGAACATTTACGCGCGTGACAACCACACCTGCCAGTACTGCAACGAGTCGTACCCGACCTCCGAGCTGACGTTCGACCACGTCGTGCCGGTGGCGCACGGGGGCCGCAAGGACTGGGAGAACATCGTCAGCTGCTGCGTGACGTGCAACCGGAAGAAGGGCGGGCGGACGCCGGCTGAGGCGGGTATGCGCCTGCAGCGGCACCCACGGCGGCCCGATTCCGCGCCGGCGATCCGCATCACGGTCGGGCTCCGCAACGCCCCCGAAAGCTGGCGCGATTACCTGTACTGGAACATGGAGCTGGACGACTCCTAATCGACCAGTTGACGAATGTACGAATCGACGAATTGGCGCATCTGCGTTGCGCAATTCGCAATTTCGTAATTTCGTGAATTCGTCAATACTCACGGAGTGCCCGCGACAGTGAACGCCGTGTTGCCCGAACGCGCGGTAGGGCGCGGCCGCGTCACCATCACCGGTTCCGATTTTTCCGTTGGCGACACGGCTGAAGTCATGCTGCGCGATACCCCCGCGCGCATCGCGTTCGCGTCGAGCCGCCGGCTCGTCATCACGATTCCCGACGAGATGGAAGGCGGCCGCGTCCCGGTCCTCCTCGGCGACCGGACGATCGGCCAGATCACGATCGGGTCGGTATGGGCCACCGGCCTTCACCAGGTGGACAATCCGATCTTCGATCGGGCGGGCAACCTCTTCGTGACCTATAGCGGATCGCGCGGGCAGGAGTCGCCCGTCTCCATCTTCCGCGTCACGCCGGAGGGGACGCGCGAGCCGTTCGCCTCGGGCATCGTCAACGCGACGTCGATGGCCATCGGCCCCGATGCGAAGCTCTACGTCTCGAGCCGGTTCGAGGGCGCCGTCTACCGCGTGGCGCCCGATGGCACGCCGGAACAGGTCGCAACGGACCTCGGCGTCGCGTGCGGCATCGCGTTCGACGAGGAAGGCTGGATGCTGGTCGGCGACCGGTCGGGCACGGTCTTCCGCGTGCGGGACGGCCGCGCCACGGCGTTCGCCACCCTTCCCGCGAGCGTCGCCGCGTTTCATCTCGCCATGAGCCCGGAGGGCGAGCTCCACGTCACCGCGCCGACGCTCGGCACTTACGATCCCATCTACAAGATCGATCGACGAGGGACGGTCACGACGATCGCCTCGTCGCTCGGACGGCCGCAGGGGTTGGCCTTCGGACCCGACCACCGGCTGTATGTGATCGACGCGCTCGCCGGTTCGAGCGGCCTCCATCGGCTCGAGGCCGACGGCTCGTTCACACCGGTCGTCGCCGGCGCGACGCTCGTCGGCGTCGCGTTCGGTCCCAACGGCGAGCTGGTGGTCGCCTCGAACGAAACCGCCTACCGCTTCGACGTAGACTAGCCGCCGCCTCATGTCACAACTGTTCGCGCGCAAGCCGATTGCCGACCTGCAACCGGGCCCGGACGGCGCGCAGTCGCTGAAACGCGTCCTCGGCGCGGGCGACTTGATCATGCTCGCCATCGGCGCCGTGATCGGCGCCGGCATCTTCGGCGCCATCGGCACCGCGGCCGCGGGTCAGACGGGCCCGGGCGGCGAGGTCGTTCGCTACGGCGCCGGTCCCGCGCTCGTGTTCTCGTTCCTGCTGCTCGGCGCGGCGTGCGCGCTCGCCGCGCTCTGCTACGCGGAGCTGGCCGCGATGATCCCGCAGGCGGGAAGCGCCTATGCCTACTCCTACGCGACGCTCGGCGAGCTGGTCGCGTGGATCATCGGCTGGGACCTGATCCTCGAGTACGCGGTCGGCAACGTCGCGGTCGCCATCTCGTGGGGCGACTATTTCACGACGCTGATGCGCGGCGCGGGCGTCCAGCTGCCGCAGTTCCTGACGACGGGCTATCGCACCGCGCTGCTGAGCTCGGACGCCGCCATCCACGGCCTGCTCGACACCGCCCCGCGCATCGCCGGCGTGCCCATCCTGGTCAACGTGCCGGCATTCGGCATCGTGATGCTGATCACGTGGCTGCTGCTGCGCGGCGCGCGCGAGAGCTCCACCGCGAACAACGTCATGGTGGTGATCAAGCTGCTCGCGCTCGGGCTGTTCATCGCCGTCGGCCTGCGCAACATTCATCCGGAGAACTATCG